>Ga0187893_10000379_pt1 | contig 115896 bp, 103 predicted proteins | sample MA1701074metaG_FD_139574 | JGI IMG/M metagenome (GOLD analysis project Ga0187893, IMG submission 139574) | White microbial mat communities from a basaltic lava cave in the Kipuka Kanohina Cave System on the Island of Hawaii, USA - MA170107-4 metaG ...
CGCCACCGCCTGCAATCCCTGAACATCATCCGCCGGCGAACTCAAAGTCAGCGCCACAGACGCCGTGTCCCCAAGCTTCGCCGTCGCAGTCCCAAGCTTCAACTCGTACTTCGACTGCGCTTGGACCATTCCACCAAGCGCAAGAAGCACGGCCAAGCTACAAAATGCCAAAACCCTTCCTTGTTTCATTTTTTCCTCCTCGGAATCCAAGGCGACTGATTCAGTCGTGAATCGTGTACCTACTTGGTCAGAGTTAACGCGAAGAGTGTCGGGCAGCACAGAGCGGCCAGACGAAAGATTTCTCGATGGAAAGAGATACCATCCACACTGAGCAGCCGGATGGACTCTTCATTCTGCTGATTCAGACCCAAATTCCTAGCATCCACTCTAAAGAATGCACTCATCCCAAACGGACAGTCGCCATGATACAAGAATCGCCAGGCGGAAGTCAATCCACCTTCACAAAAAACTTTTGTGTTAGAACAGAGAGCAACTCCGATAGGCTGAGTTAGAAGCAAGAATGTATCAATCCGGTCGGTCGATGTCAAGAATACCCTTCCCCTTCAGCTCTAGTTGAGCAGGCGAAGGGCCCTCCTCGGAGAACGATCGGGAGGAATCCCCAAATGATTGACCTCCCTGTGGGATGTCCAGCGAGCCGCCTGAGTCTCGCTGGAATCAGGAAATCCTACGGTGGCCGACTCGCCCTCGACGGCATCGACCTGGAGGTCGCCGCAGGCGAGTTCCTGGCCATCGTCGGACCCTCCGGCAGCGGCAAGACGACCCTCCTGCGAGTGGTGGCCGGCCTGGAGGCCCCTTGCGAAGGCACGGTGAGTCTAGCGGGAAGGGACCTCGCCGGCGTGCCTCCCTGCGATCGCGATGTGGCGATGGTCTTTCAGAGCCACCTGCTTTTTCCTCATCTGAGCGTGGAGAGGAATCTGACGATTGGCCTGGCGCCAAGCGCGAGCCGGCGGGTCTCCCGGTCGGAGTTTCAGGAGGCGGTCCGAACCTTGTGTATTGCCCATCTGCTGGCGCGGTTTCCTTCGGAGCTTTCCGGGGGAGAGAGACAACGGGTGGCCCTGGGGAGAGCCCTCCTCCGTCGGCCTCAGGTCCTACTTCTCGATGAGCCTCTCTCTGGACTCGACGCTCAGCTACGAGCGGTGTTGAAAGATGAGATCCGAGGACTTCACCGGCGGTTGGGGTCGACCCACACCATCTATGTGACGCACGACCAGTCGGAAGCCATGACCCTCGGCGACCGTCTGGCGGTTCTTCGTGGGGGCAGAATCGAGCAGCAGGGCGAGCCGGAGGACCTCCGCCGCCTGCCACGGACCGCGTTCGTAGCGGGATTCATCGGCCTGCCGGCCATGAACCTGCTGGAAGGCATTCCTTTCGACGAAGGCGGCCGGATATGGCTTCGGCTTAAGCCAACCGGTCAAACGATTCCGCTTCCAGGCGCCGTTCATCCGCGGCTTCCCTCTGGAGGTTCCGTTCAGATCGGGATCCGGCCCGAGACGCTTGTCCCGGTCTCCCCCAAGGAGGGGCTCCTGCGGGGACGGGTGGTCTGGATCGAGAAGGGCGCGGGGCGCGACATCGTGATTCATCTGCGCGTCTCCGGAGAGGCGGGGGCGATGACCTTGAAAGCGATCTTCCCACCGCATTCGGGAATCGAGCTTGGCAGCGAGATGGGCCTCAACGTCGAAGACGATGGGATCCTCTTCTACGATGGATCGTCCGGAGAGTTGCTGGATGACCCGAACAGATGAAAGGGACAGGCGATCGATCGAGCCGAGATCAAGGCTTGCTATCGGCTCTGATCTCCTCGAAACGCCGGGCCATCCAGGCGAATCCCTTGCGTGCGGCGTAGGGAGCCGCCAGGAGCCCGGTGTAGTGGCCCAGGGGAACCACGTGGAGCGCAGGACGTCCCAGTGCCTCACGCAGGACAAGGCCCGTCCGGTAGGGAACCTTGTCGTCGAAGCATCCGAGGAAGAGGAGCGCGTTCTCCGGGGGAACGAATCGCGCGAACTGGAGGGGCTCTGCGAGGAATTCCCATCGGAATTCCGCGGCGACTCCTTCTGGATCCAGGCCATCGAGCCGCTTTCGGCGCTCGAGGTAGCGGAGGACCATTCTCTCTTGTGATGCAACGAGGATTGCCGGCAGATCTCCCCCACCCAAGCAGAGCAGATTCGCCCGCAAACGAGGCTCAACGGCGATGAGGACGACGTTGCGGATCGCGCCCAGGCTGATCCCGATGCTCCCGAGCCGCAGGGGGTCGACTTCGCTGCGCTCGGCGGCGAAGAGGTCGACGGTTTTTCGGTAAGCGATGATGCAGTCCCTCATCAGCCGGTCAAGCTCGGCCGCGTCTCGCTCTCCCGTCAAGATGTCCGCATCCTGATGGAGGTAGAAAGAAGAGAGGCCTGCGTCGGCCGCCCAACGACCGAAGACCCGGCATGCCAGGTAGTCATCTTTTGCTCCACCCAGGATGGGCATATCGACCAGAAGTGGAGCCCTTTCTCCCGGGCGCAGTTTCAGCGTGCGATAGTAGACCCCGGTGATCCGCTGCAGCTCCTGGTAAACCTCTGAGAAGGTCCAGAAGCTGATTTCGTACAGCTCGTAGGCCGACTTTCGCTCCTTGAGATCCAGCCGGAGTCCCCAAGAAGGGTAGCGCGGGGTGAAGTAAGCCGCGACGGAGGGCGGCAGTTCTCGCGGGGACCGGACCGCGAGGCCTCTCTCGCCCGGCCCGGGGGCTCCCAGGGGGTAGAACCGGCAACCGAAGGCGAGAAAACCAAGGCACAGAAGCGCCGACACGCCCGTGCCGTCTCTGAAGACCCTCATGGCGCCTCCCGCGGGGGCCTCCGCCGGCCTCGAGGGAGATTCCGGCGGCCCGGGGAGCCTCACAACTCGATCTTGGCCTTTTCGCGCAGCCTTTTCAAGAGAGTGTTCCGCTCCCCGGCCGTCGGCTGCTGCTGCTTGAGGACGGTCGAGAGTTCCTCTCGCTTGTCCTCAAGCCGAGTGACCTTGCGGTCGATGAGCTGGATGATGTGGAAGCCTTGGGGTGAACGGACCAAACCGCTGAGGCGGCTTTCTTCGGTCAGGCGGACCACCGCCTCGTGAAAATCCTGCCCTCGATAGCCCTTGCGGTACTGCGGAATCCTCCCGTCGTTGTTCCGGGTGAGGTCATCTTCGGAGTAGGTTCGGACCATCTGAATGAAATCCGCGCCCCCTTGCAGCTCTTTGAGGACCTTCTCGGCCTTTTCCCTCGCCTCTTGCTCGAGCGCTGCGGGCGATTTGGAATCGGCCCCGCCGGACGTCGCCTTGCGGCGCGTGGAGAAGAGGATGTGACGGATCTCGAACTGGATTCCTCCCGCCCCGTATGTTTGCTCGAACCGCGTCTTCACGTCGTCGTCGGTGACCGAGCGTGTCTTCAGGATGCACTTCTCCTCCAGCAGCTTGTACGCGGTATCCTGCCGTAGCTTCTGCTTGTGCTCATCGAGCGTCAGCCCACGCTTCGAGAGACTTTCGAGGAACTTCTCCATGTTTCCTTGGTAGAGCGCCTTCAGGGAGCTGTTGACCTGGTTGTCGACCCGCTCCTCGACTTCCTCGGGGCTGACGTTCACTTCGAGGCGCTTCCCCTCTTCCTCGAGAAGCAGCCGGTCGATGAATTCGCGAACCTTGGACTTGCCGAGGGAGGCGAATAGATACGCCGTGTAGTCCTGCGCGGTGATGTCGCGGCCATTGAGGCGAGCGATGACGCCGGGAGGGAGGCTGGAAGAACCCGAGGGAGAGGGCGAAGGAGGGGCAGGAGGGGCGGCGGGCTCCGCCCGGGGGGTGTCCTTTTTCGCTCCGGGCTCCTGGCATGCCACAAAGGACCCCGACGTGCAGAACAGCCACGCTCCTACGTACAGTGCTCTCATCAAGCAACTCATGCTCAAATACCCTCCTCCCTGGAAGTCTTTCTCGATGCCGGAGGTGCGCTCCTCCGCATCGCGGGCCGGAGACTCGGCTTTACGCTTTCTCATTCGATGCCGGCGCCGCCACTTGCGCGGCCGAGGCGGCTTCATCCCTCACGAATCCGAACAAGACCTGCACGGCGCGGTCGCCGAGCCGGCGTTTCGCGGTGCGAATGATGCGCGTATAGCCGCCGGGGCGCTCGCGGTATCGGGGCCCGATCTCATCGAACAGTTTCTTCGTCAGGTCCTCGTCTCGGAGGAGCGCGAGCCCGCGGCGGTACCGATGGAGCGTCTTGTTCTTCGCAAGTGTGATGAGCTTCTCGACAAAGGGGCGCGCGAACTTGGCCTTCTCCGGAGTGGTGAAGATGAACTCGCGACCTCCGAAGGATTGAAAGAGGCCTCTGGCGAGGTTCCTCCTCAGCGCCATTCGGTGGGCGGTGTTACGGTTGAGCTTTCGCCCTTGTACCCTGTGTCTCATTCGATCTTTCCCTTGCCGTTCTGCAGCCTCGCGAGGTCCATCCCGAGGCTGAGGCCCAGCTCTCCCAGCTTCTTCTTCACCTCGACGAGCGAGGTCTTGCCGAAGTTGCGGATCTTGACGACATCGTCCGGCGTCCGGCTGACAAGATCCCCTACGGTCTTGATGCTCTCGCCTTCCAGGCAGTTGCGGGCCCGCATGGAAAGGGAAAGAGAGGAGATCGGAAGATTCAGCTTGCGGCGCAGCTCTTCGGTGTCCCCGATTCCCTCCACCTCTTCGGATTCAATCCCGTTGTCCTTCTGCAACTGGATCCCGAGGTCCGCATACTGGAGGAACGGATTCAGGTGCCGCCGCAGGATCTTCGCGGCCTCTACGAGCGCCATATCCGGGCGGGTCGTTCCGTTGGACCAGATCTCGAGGATCAGGCGGTCGAAGTTCGTCACTTGGCCGACGCGCGTGTCCTCCGTTCGATAGCGAACGCGGCTGACCGGCGAGAAGCAGGAATCCACCCAGATGACGCCGATCTCATTGTCGCCGCGCGAGTTTTCGTCCGCGGTTACATATCCCCGCCCGCGGCGCACACGCAACTCCATGTTGAAGGGGATGTCCTGAGTGAGCGTGGCGATGTGCAATTCGGGATTGACGATCTCCACGTTCGAATCGTGCTGGACGTCGCCACCGAAAATCTCCCCCTTCTTGTCCTTCTTGAGGGTGAGGATGGCCTCATCACCTTGCCGGAGGACCAGGAGCAGGTTCTTGATGTTGAGAACGATGTCCGTTACGTCCTCATAGACTCCCGTCAGCGTCGAAAATTCATGCTGGACGCCTTCGATCTTGATGCTGGCTACCGCCGCGCCCTCCAGCGAGGAAAGGAGGATCCGTCGCAAGCTGTTCCCAACGGTCACTCCGAACCCCCGTTCGAAGGGCTCGATCAGGAACTTCCCGTATCGGGAAGTCCGCGACTCGTCTTCGCACACGACGCTGTTGGGAATCTCGAAATCACGCCAGCGAATACGCATTCTTAAACCTCCGCAAGAAACGCCGCGGCTCTGGGGTTAAGCGCAGGAGGCGCGCCCGACCTGTATCAGCCTCGGCAATGATTCGTCTCCACGTCGATCGATCCACCGGCCGCTCGTCCACGCACACGCCGCCGCCGAAGGCCGGCGGAAGAGGCGAACGAACGAGGTCGGCGCCCGACGACGAACATACTTACTTGGCCAGAAGCTCCACGATCAACTGCGACTGGATTTGGTTGGAGTACTCATCCGGGGTCGGCAACCGAAGCACCTTGGCTTCGGCCCGCTGCGGGTCGCAAGCGAGCCAGGCCGGGACTCCCTCCCCTTTCGTGATCTCCAGGTGGCTGTTGATGAGCTTCTGGCTGTGCTCCCGGGGCACCGGCGCAACGACTTCCTCCGGGCGAACCAGGAACGACGGAACGGAAACCCGCTTTCCGCTCACCGCTATATGACCATGGGCGACGAGCTGCCGAGCTTGCGCCCTCGATTCCGCGAACCCCGCCAGAAATACGACGTTGTCGAGCCTCCTCTCCAGGTAGCCCATCAAATTGGCACCCGTGCTGCCTTTGGCTCGTGAGGCCAGGGCATAGAGACGCTTGAACTGCCGCTCGAGAACCCCGTAGATCCGTTTTGCCTTCTGCTTTTCCCGCAACTGGGTCCCGTATTCGGAAAGACGCTTGCGGCGGAAGCTCTTGGCTCCCGGGGGATGCGGTCTCCGCGCAATCGCGCACTTCACGCTGTGGCAGCGTGCGCCACGGAGGTACAGCCGCTCCCCTTCTCGCCGACAGAGCTTGCACTTCGCATCGATGTATCTCGCCATTCAGTTACCCTCTCACTCCTTGCGATGGACCGCTAGGACCTTTCAAAGCTACTCCTCCCATCAAACTCGGCGCCGCTTGCGTGCGCGGCAACCGTTATGAGGCAATGGTGTCACGTCCTCGATCGACTTGATCTCGATCCCGCTCGACTGGATCGCCCGAATGGCAGATTCCCGTCCGGACCCGGGCCCTTTGATCTGGACATCGACTTCCTTGATTCCCAGCTTCTTTGCTTTGGCAGCGCACTGCTCTCCGGCCCGCTGGGCGGCGAAGGGAGTGCTCTTTCGACTCCCTTTGTATCCGATCGTGCCACCGGTATCCCAACAGAGGGTGTTCCCCTTCTTGTCGGTGATGGTAATCGTCGTATTGTTGAAGGTGGCCTTGATGTGCACGACTCCCTTGAGCACGCTCTTTCGAACCTTCTTTTTCTTGCCTCCTGCCGGAGCGCCGGCGGCGGCTCCCGCGGCGGAATCGGCCGGCTCCTGAGCGGGCTGAGCGGGGAGGGCGGGTTGAGAAGGTTGGGAGGGGGTCGGATTCGATTCGGCTGCCATGGATCAACCTTTACGTCAAAGCCTTGATGCTCTTCTTGGTGGCGACGACTTTCCGCGGTCCCTTTCGCGTACGGGCATTGGTCTTCGTCCGTTGCCCCCGCGCAGGGAGATTCCTGCGGTGGCGGAAGCCGCGGTAGCAACCGATGTCGCGCAAACGCGCGATGTTCTGCGTGACAGTCCGGCGGAGCTGCCCCTCCGTTTCATATCCGGTCTCGATGATCGAACTGAGGCGGCTCAGCTCCTCGTCCGTCAAGTCTCGCGTCCGAACCGCCGGGCTGATTCCAGCCTTGTTCAGGACCTCCTGGGACCGGTACTTTCCGATCCCAAAAATATAGGTGAGGGATATGACGATCCGCTTGTCGCTGGGAATGTCGACGCCGACAATACGCGGCATGAATCCTTCCTTCCTCCAGTACCGAACTGCTCGTTCCGAGACTGCTTGCTCCGTACCTCTCGCTCAGCAGCTATCGCTCAGCGCCTATCGCTTAGCGGCTGGCATTCCACCCTTGCGGTCCGGGGTCAATGGGGAGACCTGCGGGATCCACGGCTCTCACGCCTGCCGCTGCTTGTGCCGCGGATTGGAACAGATGACTCGCAAGACTCCGCGGCGACGGATGATCTTGCAGTTCTCGCAAATCCTCTTAACTGAAGCTCGAACCTTCACGAAAAGCCTCCAGGGCCCGCAATCCGTTGACCTTCTCTCTATACCCGTCCGTGTACCGGCGCGTGGGGGGAAAGCATTCTACTCGCGGTAAACGATCCGCCCCTTGGACAGGTCGTACGGAGAAATCTCCAGGGTCACCTTGTCTCCAGGGAGGATGCGGATGAAGTGCATGCGCATCTTTCCCGAAACGTGCGCAAGGACCTTGTGGCCGTTTTGCAACTCCACGCGGAACATCGCGTTGGGGAGCGCCTCTCTCACTGTAGCCTCGACACGAATCGAATCTTCCTTGGGCATGCGCGAGCCTGCCGTCCCCCTTGTGGTTTCTATAAATCGTTACTCCAAAAAGACTTGCAATAAAGCTATGCGGGAGCGCACAACTATAATCATTCGGCTTGCCGATTTCCAGGATTTTTTTCGCCGGCGCCTTTCGGCTGATCTCGTGGACAAGATCTCTCAAGGGAGCGTTAGGATCACGGGCCCCTCAACCATAACCGCCACGGTGTGCTCGTAGTGCGCGGAGAGCTTCTTGTCCTGGGTGATCACCGTCCATTTGTCCTTCAGCGTGAGGACTTCGGCAGTCCCGGCGTTGACCATGGGCTCGATGGCGAGCACGAGACCCGGCCTCAGCACGACATCCTCTTTTTGAAACCCCTGGTCGACGTAGTTCGGGACCTGAGGCTTCTCGTGCATCCGCCGTCCGATTCCGTGGCCGACGAACTGGCGCACGACCGAATACCCTCTCCCTTCCGCAAAATCTTGGATGGCCCGGCTGATGTCCGAGACCCTGTTCCCAACTACGGCGGCCGCGATGCCCCGATCGAGGGCTTCTCGACAGACGGCGAGGAGTTTTTCCGCATCCCTGCCGATCCGGCCGATCGGGTACGTGAAGGCAGCATCCCCGCAGTAGCCATTCAGCTTGACACCGACGTCGACGCTTACGATGTCCCCCTCCCTGAGGCGGCGCTTTCCCGAGGGGATCCCGTGCACGACCTCTTCGTTGATCGAGATGCACGAGTGAGCCGGAAACCCGTTGTAGCGATAGAACAGCAGCTCGCCCCCACGGGCGATCACGAAATCTCGGATGAAGTGGTCGATTTCCTCCGTGGTGACCCCCGGCCCGACCATCCGTTCCACTTCCCCGAGCGTCTGCGCGACAAGCCTTCCGGCCTCGCGCATCTTTTCGATCTCCCGAGGAGACTTGAGCTCGATGACAGAATAGGTCAGCACGGTTACGCCCAAAAACGGGACGCGGTCGAAAACAGCGAACGGAGGGCTGTTGCCCGCCTCACCGGCTCATTATTCCGGCCCGCCGCCTTTCCGCGGGACCTCCCCCCGCATGAAGCCCTCATAGTGGCGCACCAGGAGCTGGGCCTCGATCTTGTCGACAAGATCCAGTGCGACGCCGACGACGATCAAGATGCCCGTTCCGCCCAGGAAGCTGGCCACGAGGAATTCTACGTCGAGGGCCTGTTGAATGAGCTGTGGGACGAGGGCGATCAGGGAGAGGAAAGCGGCTCCGGCCAGGGTGATGCGCTTCATCACCTTGTCGAGATACTCCGCCGTCCTCTTGCCCGGCCGGATTCCCGGGATGAAACTCCCGTACTCCTTCATTTGGTTGGCGATCTCCACCGGATTGAACATCAGGTTCGTCCAGAAGTAGGTGAAGAAGACGATGAGCCCGATGTAAGCGATTACATAGAAGAACGCCCCGACCTGAAACTGATCCCCGATCACGTTAAGTGCCTTCGTGAAGGGATTGTCCGCCGACCCCCTCGATGCGATGAAGGCGATGAGGCCCGTCGGGATCACGATGAGCGTCTGAGCAAAGATGATCGGAAGAACTCCGGCGGGATTCACCCTCAAGGGCATGAATGATCGCTGCCCACCATAGACCCGGCGCCCCTTGACCGACCGTTGCTGCTGCACCGAAATCCGGCGCTGGCCTTTGGTGATGAACACGACGCCGGCGACCATGGCTAAATAGAGGAGGACCAACGTCAGGGCGCGGACGACCTCAAACGGCCGCCGATCCGGATCGCTCAGGACGATCCCTTGGACCTGATGGACCAGCGCCATGGGTAGGTTGGCGACGATTCCCGCCATGATGAGAAGGGACGTTCCGTTCCCGATCCCAACTTCGGTGATCTTTTCTCCGAGCCACATCACGAATAAGCTTCCGGCCGTGAGAGTCAGGACTTGCAGCAGCGTGACCCAGAAGGAACCGGCATCCGCGATGGACCGCATTGTGGTCGGGTCCGGCGTCTGCCACCGAAAGACCAGCATGACGGCCTGGATGACGCAAAGCAGGACGGTCGCGTAGCGCGTGTAGCGGTTGATCGTCCGGCGGCCTTGCTCTCCCTCCTTGGAGAGGGCCTCGAGGCGGGGGAAGACCTTCACCATTAGAGAGAAAATGATCGAGGCGGAGATGTAGGGCATGATCCCGAGGGCGAACAGGACCGGGGTGTCGAACTTACCTCCGGTCAATGCGCTCGAGAAGGCGATCCAGTCGAGGAAGCCGGTCTCTTGCTTGTCCTTCAGGCTGTCGATCAGAGTCACGATGTCGATGCCGGGCAGGTAAATATGAAACCCCAGCCGGAAGACGAATAGCAGCCCCAGGGTCCAGAATATCCGGCGCCGCAGCTCCGGGATCACCCAGAAGACGTCTTTGAGTATTTTGATGATCGCCGTCATGAAGGGTTGACCCTCGTGGACCGTTCGCGGGAACGGTCATCCTTGATCTTTACTTTTTCTTCTCTCCCGGCGGGGAGGGCCTCTTGTCGGCTCCGCCCCCCTCGGGCTTCTCCTTCTTCTTCGGCTGGGGCACCGCCTCGCCCACACCCTTTGCAGCGGCCGCCTCGGCTTTGGCCTTCTTCTTCTCAGCCTTCTTGTCCTTCTCCGTCGCCCCGCCCTCCGGGGCGGCAGGGGGGGCCGGCTTGGGCGGCGGCTTATGAATCGGACGGGGAGGAATCAGGCACTGGAGCTTCCCCCCCGCGGCCTCGATCTTACGCTTCGCGCCCTCGCTTGCCCGGTGAGCGACCACTTCGAGTTTCTTGTCCAGCGTGCCATCCCCGAGGATCTTCAAATTCTCGAAGCGCGGATTCAGCACGCCCTTCTGGATGAGGGCGTCCCGCGTCACTTTCTCGCCGTCCACAAAAGCCTTGCTCAAATCGCCGACGTTGACCACATCGAAATAGGTGGCGAAGTTGAAATTATTGAAGCCGCGCTTCGGAAGGCGCCGGACGATCGGCATCTGCCCGCCTTCGTACCCGTAGCGGCGGCGCCACCCGGAGCGGGCCTTGGCGCCTTTGCTTCCCCGGCCGGACGTCTTCCCGAGTCCGCTGCTCTCTCCCCGACCGCACCGCTTACGGGCTTTGTGGCCACCCGCGAGCCCCAGAACCTCATGCAGGTTCATGACACATCGACTCCTCGTAGCCGCACGACTTCTTCTCGACTGCGGAGGTTCAAGAGACCTCTCATCGCAGCCTTCACCACATTGACAGGGTTCGTGCTTCCGTAAACCTTGGTCAGGATGTTCTTGACTCCGACACACTCGACGACGGCACGCACCGCCGAGCCGGCGATGACCCCCGTTCCATCGGCGGCGGGAGCCATAAACACCTTCGAGGAGCGGTAGGAGCCTTCGATCTGGTGGGGGATCGTCGATCCAGTCAGCGGGATGCGCACGAAGTTCTTCTTGGCATCTTTGATGGCCTTCTCCACCGAGGGGGGAACTTCGTTGGCCTTTCCGAATCCGACGCCGACTTGACCGGAGCGGTCTCCAAGCACGACGAGAGCGCTGAAGCTGAACCGACGGCCTCCCTTCACCACCGTGACGCAGCGGTTGATCTTCACCACGCGTTCTTCATAGCGGTTGTCCCCATCCTCTCCACCGCGACCGCGGCCGCCCCGCTCGCCGCGCGGTCTACCGGATTGCGAGGGAAAGACACCGGCACCCTGGAGGGCGCTCGGGCTGAAACTCCCGCCCGAGCCCCCTCCGCCGATCCCGCCGGGGGGTCGACTTCCCCGATTCGTGTTCCTTTGCTCCGCCAATTTCGTGTCCTCTCTGTTCCGCTCCGCAGGCGTGCCGATCGAGACCGCCGGGCGGGCGGATTTCATTCCCTAAAAAACGAGGCCGGCCTCCCGGGCTGCGTCCGCCAGCGCCTTGATTCGACCGTGAAACCGGTAGCCATTCCGATCAAACGCGATCGATTTCACACCGAGCTGAATGGCCTTTTCGGCGATCCGCTTGCCGACCAGCATCGAAGCCCCCTTCTTGCCGGCGACCGGGCCCGCCTGACCCCGCAGATCCTTCGATGCCGTGGAGGCGGAGGCAAGGGTGACTCCGCGGGCATCATCGATGAGCTGGCAGGCGATGTTGCGGTGGCTCCGGAAGACGGTGAGCCTGGGCTTCGTCGCCGTCCCGAAGATCCGCTTCCGGATGTGCCGTTTCCGTCGTAGGCGTCTGAGGTTTTTCTCTTTTAGGTCTTGCATCGGTCGCCCTCAGGTCAATCACTCGCTGGAACCGAAGGCCTTTCCGGCCTTCTTGATGATCTGTTCGTTCTCGTAGCGGATCCCTTTGCCCTTGTACGGCTCGGGGGGCCGAATTCTGCGGACCATGGCCGCGAACTCGCCGACTTGCTGCTTGTCGATGCTCTTGACGATCACGTGCGTCGGCTGCGGTACCTCGACCGTGACCCCGTCTGGAATGGGGACATCGACCGGATGAGAAAAGCCGATCTGAAGGACCAGTTTCTTACCCTGTACCTTCGCGTTGAATCCGACGCCGACGATGCTCAGGACCTTGTTGAAACCTTCCGTGACCCCCTTCACCATGTTGGCGAGGTGGGCACGGGTCGTCCCATGGTAGGCGCGAGCGAACGGCTCGTCACTCTTGCGGTTCACTCGGATGATGCGGTCCGCCTCCGCAAAGGTCACCGAAACCTCGGGCCGGAAGGCCCTCGAGATCTTTCCCTTGGGTCCCTCGATGGTCACCGTAGTATCCGCCACGCTGACCTTCACTTTCTGAGGAACCTCAACGGGCTTTTTTCCGATCCTGGACACGAGTCCGCTCCCTTGGCAGAAAAACCGTTCACCAAACTTCGCAGAGAACCTCGCCGCCGACGTTTAATTTGCGCGCCTCGGCCACCGAAAGCACGCCTTTCGGCGTGGAAAGCACCGCGGTCCCGGTGCCGTTCAGTACGTCGGGCAGCCCCTTCACGCCACGGTACACCCTTCGGCCGGGCCGAGAAACCCGCTGCAGATGCCGAATCACCTTCTCCCCCTCCGACCCATACTTCAGGTTGACGCGAAGGACTCCATGACTTCCCTGCATCTCCGGAAGATAGTCCAAAATGAATCCCTGCTCCTTCAGAACCCGGAGGATTTCTTTCTTCAATGTGGAGTACGGGACCACAGTGGAACGCTGGCGGTTGGAATTGGCGTTACGGATCCGGTTCATCAGATCCGCAATCGGATCGGTCATGCTCACGAGTTGATTCCCTCTCTCAGCTCATCGCAACCTGGAGACATCTATGTGTTCCTACCAGCTCGCCTTCCGCACGCCGGGGATCTCGCCCTTCAAGGCCAGCATCCGGAAGCAGATCCGGCAGACCTGGAACTTCCGGTAGTACCCCCGGCGCCGACCGCACAACTGGCAGCGGTTGTATCGCCGGGTGGAGAATTTAGCCGGGCTGAGCTGTTTGATTTTCCACGATAGTTTCGCCACGGATTCGCTATCTCCTAAATGGAAATCCGAACATGTCCAAGAGCGCCAGCGACTCTTCGTCCGTCGAATTCTTGATCGTGAACGTGATGTTCACTCCCTGTACGAACTCCACATCATCGATGCTGATCTCCGGGAACACGATCTGCTCGGAAAGCCCCATGGAGTAATTCCCTCTGCCATCGAAGGAGCGGGCTGACAGGCCCCGAAAGTCTCGGATGCGCGGAATCACGAGGCTGATCAGCCGGTCGAAGAATTCGTACATCCGGGAGCCGCGCAGAGTGACCTTACACCCGATTTTCATCCCGCCACGGAGCTTGAAGTTCGCGATCGATTTCTTCGCCTGCGTGGCGAGGGGCTTCTGGCCAGCGATCTTGCCGAGATCGCGCTGGGCGGCGTCGATGCGCTTGGCGTTCTCGATCGCCTTGCCCACCCCCATGCTCAAAGTGATCTTCTCCAACCGGGGAACCGCAAGGTCATTCTTGTACCCAAAGCGCTCCTTCATCCGGGGGCGGATTTCTTTGAAGTACTTCTCGTTGAGTCTTGCGTTCGTGGCTTTCGTCATTTGTCTATCTCACGCTCTAAGGCATTCCGCTTGGCCTCTCGGCGAACGGATCAAATCGGCTCGTTGCTCCTCTTCGAGTAACGGACTTTCTTCCCGTTCTCCATGCGGAAACCGACCCGCGTCGGACGATTTGTCTTAGGATCCACAAGCTGCACCTTGCAAGCGGGAAGGCCGGCTTCCTTCTGGATCCGCCCTCCTTGGGGATTCTTCTGGCTGCGGCGGATGTGCTTGTAGACCAAGTTCAATCCTTGCACATAGACAAGGTCTTGACCTCGGAAGGCCTGCTTCTTCTCCGGGCGCTGCCGCACGATGCGAAGGATGCGTCCCTGCTTTCCTCGATGCACGCCGGAGATCACGACGACCAGGTCATTGCGCCTGAGGTACATTTTCAGACAACCTCCGGAGCCAGGGACAGGATCTTCATGAAGTTCTTCGCCCGTAATTCCCTCGCAACGGCACCGAAAATTCGCGTGCCCCGGGGATTGTTGTCGGCATCCAGGAGCACCACCGCATTTCGATCGAATCGCAAATAGGAACCATCTTCGCGGCGGATGGGGCGATTCGTGCGGACGATGACCCCCTTGACGACGTCGCCTTGCTTGATTTCGCTGGACGGAATCGCCCGTTTCACCGCGAGGACGATGATGTCGCCGATCTGCGCGTACTTGCGCTTGGTTCCTCCAAGGACGTGGATGCACTGAGCCTGCTTGACTCCCGTGTTATCCGCCACATCCAACCAGGTTCGCATCTGGATCATGGTTCACTCCGTCGATTCAAGCGCCGCTTCGGGAAATAACCTCGACCAGACGCCAGTTTTTTGTCTTTGAAATCGGGCGGGTCTGTGCAATTCGCACCCTGTCGCCTTCTTTCGCCTTCCCTTCCTCATCGTGCGCCTTCAGCCGGGTGTGCCTCCGGATGTACTTCTTGTACTTGGGATGGCACTCGACCCGCTCGATGTCGACGACAATCGTCTTCTGCATCTTGTCGGATACGACGAGGCCCTCGATGGTCCGGACGGGCTCGCGGACGCTCTCCGGAGTCGATGGCTGGGCGGTATCGGCCGTCGGCGGACTCATTTGCCACCATCCCTCCTCGCCGGAACGACGGCGGCTCGCAGCTCGCGCTCCCGCATGACCGTCATCAAGCGGGCTATGTGCCGGCGCAACGTCGTCAAGGATCCGGAATTCTCCACGGCGTCCCCTTTCCCCTGGAAACGGGTTTTGAAGATCTTGGCGCGAGCCTTTTCAATCTCCGCCCCAATCTCGTCATTGGGGAGCGTCCTGATCTCTTTGATTTTCAAGTTCAACCTACACTTTGACTCGTCGATGGAGCATTCTGCAGCGGAGGGGGAGTTTGTGGGCGATTCGATTCAGCGCTTGTCTCGCCACATCCTCGGGAAGTCCTCCGCCGAGTTCGAACAGCACCTTTCCCGGTCTGACCACGGCAGCGTAGTACTCCGGCTCGCCCTTTCCCTTCCCCATGCGGGTTTCGGCGGGTTGCGCCGATACGGGCTTATCGGGAAAGGCACGGATGAAAATTCGACCTTCGCCGTGCAGGAAGTGAGTGGCGGCGACGCGGCCCGCCTCGAGTTGCTGGCCGCTCAGCCAGCCCTTCTCCAGCGCCTGAAGTCCGTAATCCCCGAAAACGACAAAGTTGCCGCGAGTGGATTCACCCCGCACCCTCCCGCGCTGTTGCTTGCGGTGCTTAACCCTTTTTGGCATGAGCGCCATGGGTCACTCCTCCCTCCTGGTCCTCGTACGCTCCGTGGTAGATCCAGCACTTGACGCCGATCGATCCATAGGTGGTGAAGGCTTCGGCGAATCCGTACTGAACGAACGCCTGCAGGGTCTGCAAAGGGATTTTCCCCTCGCTGAAGCTCTCGCATCGAGCCATCTCCGAGCCGCCGAGACGCCCGGAGACCTGGAGCCGCACCCCGAGCGCCCCCTTGTCCCGCGCCGTCTTGATCGCGGTCTTCATCACTCGGCGGAACGCCGCTCGCCTGAGTAGCTGTTGAGCGACCGACTCAGCAACCAACTGCGCGTTGACCTCGGGGTTGGTGATCTCGTGAATTTTCAGCTCGACATCTCGCTTGCAGATCTTCTGAAGGTCGTCCTTGAGTTTGTCGACCTTGGCCCCCTTGCGTCCGATGATGACCCCAGGCCGCGCCGTATGGAGGTAGATTGTGACCTTGTCCCGATCCCGTTCTATTTCCACTTTCGGAATCCCGGCGAACTCGTATTCGCGGCGGATGAACTGCCTCAGGCGATTGTCCTCGACGAGCCACTGCCCGAACTCCTGCTTGTTGGCATACCAGCGGGATGCCCACGGCTCGGTGATGCCTACGCGGAATCCGGTGGGCCTGACTTTCTGTCCCATCAGTCCTTTCCCTTCTCCCCCGACTCTCCCGCAGTCGCAGGGGCCGGGTTTCTCCCGCGGTCCAGGCGCCTCTTCGCTTTCGCGGCACGCCGCGCTTCCTGCTGGTCTCGCTTTACCTTCGCCTCCGGCATCATCTCCCGTAGCACGACGCTGATATGGCACGTGCGACGGATCCTGGGGTACGCCCGCCCCATCGCCCGAGGCTTGAACCGCTTGATCTGCGGCCCGACATCGACCAACGCCTGGGCGATGAACAGGCTCGATGTCTCCAGGCCCGCTTCCTGAGTCGCGTTGGCAAGGGCCGACCGGATCACTTTGCTGATCATCGGCGTGGCTCTTTTCAGCGAAAACCGCAGGTCGTTCAATGCGCGCTCCACCGGCAGCCCACGAACAAGATCCATCACGTACCGGGCCTTACGGGGCGAGATCCGGGCGTATCTATGGCAGGCGCGAAATTCTTTGACTGGGTCCATTTCAGCGTCCCTTGAGCTTCTATGCCCTCACGCCTTCGCGCCCGGCGGTCCGGCCGCGGGAGCCGCCGCCGCCGCCGCGGCGGCCTTCTTCCCCGAGTGGCCGCGGAAGATTCGCGTGAAGGAGAACTCACCGAGTTTGTGGCCGACCATGTTCTCCGTAACGAAGACCTTCTTGAATTCCTTCCCGTTGTGCACGAGGAAGGTGCTGGAGACGAATTCCGGAATTATGGTGCAATTGCGAGCCCAGGTCTTGATGGGCTTCAGTTCGCCCTTTGACTGTGCGAGCACCTTCTTCACCAGCCTCGGGTCGACGAAGGGTCCCTTTTTTAATGAACGGCCCATGCACTCACGTCCTTGTCACCGAGTTTCTTACTTCGTCCGGCGGCGGATGATGCTCTTGGTCGAGAGCTTCCTCCGTTTGCGGGTCTTTCCACCCTTCGAGAGGACTCCCCAGGGCGACTGTGGATCGCGTCCCCCCGCGCGGCGGCCTTCTCCGCCGCCCATGGGATGCGAAACGGGGTTCATGGCGCTTCCGCGCACTCGGGGTCGGATGCCCATCCAGCGTTTACGTCCCGCCTTGCCAAGAGTCACGTTCTGGTGGTCGAGATTCCCGACCTGCCCGACGGTCGCCCGGCAGTCGATATGAACGCGCCGGATCTCGCCCGATGGGAGCTGGATCACCGCCGTGTCCCCCTCCTTGGCCATGAGCTGAGCCGACGAGCCCGCGGACCGCGCAAGGATCGCGCCCTGTCCGGGGCGCAGCTCCACGTTGTGCACCGAGAGACCCGCAGGGATCAGTCGCAGGGGCAAGCAGTTGCCCGGGCGAGGCTCCGCCCGCTCTCCGGAAAGCACTTCCTGCCCCACTTGAAGGTCCTTCGGGGCGATGATGTACCTCTTCTCCCCGTCCTTGTAGTTGACAAGGGCGATCCTGGCATTCCGATTCGGATCGTATTCAATCGTCGCCACACGGGCGGGAATCCCGTCCTTGTCTCGGCGGAAGTCGATGATCCGGTAGACGGGTTTATGACCTCCACCCATGTGGCGCACTGTCATCCGTCCGGTGTTGTTGCGCCCGCCCGTCCGTTTGAGCTTGAGGAGGAGAGACTTCTCGGGTTTGGATGTCGTGATATCCGAGTTATCGACGACGCTCGCGAAGCGCCGCCCCTTGGAAGTCGGTTTGTAGAACTTGATTCCCATGATTTGGTGGCCCTACTAGTAAATCTCGATCTTGTCTCCCTTGCGCAGGGTGACGATGGCTTCCTTGACGGACTGAGTGGTCCCGATGACCATCCCGAGGCGTTTCGCCTTTCCCCTGCGCCGGCGGGTGTTCACCTTGACGACCTTGACGCTGAAGAGGTCCTCGACCGCCTTCTTGATCTGAAGCTTGTTCGCGAAGGGATCGACTTCGAAAACGTAGGCGTTCAGGCGATCTACACCCGCGGTGCTCTTCTCCGTGATCGTGGGGCGCTTCAAAATGCCATGGACGTCCAGGACACTCATGGATTCACCTCTTCCGCGGGCGTCTTCTTACCGTGTCCGTGCCTCCCAAGCCCGGCCTCGCATCTTTCGAGGAGCGCATCCCAACCATCCCGAGTCAAGACGAGGATTCGAGCGAGGAGAACCTCCAAGGCGTTGAAATCCCCTACCGGAAAGATCCGAACGCCTGGAAGGTTCCGGGCAGAAAGGACCAGGTTTCGATCTCCAGCCCCGAGGCCGATCAAGCATCGACCAGTGATGCCCAGAGCTTTCAAGACCCCGGCCATCTCTTTCGTCTTTGGCTGATCGAACTTCAGGTTGTCGATCACCACGACCTGGCCGTCCCGAAATTTGGCGAATATCGCCGATCGAAGAGCCAGGCGACGCTTCGATCGAGGAATGGCGAAGGAATAATCCCGCGGGTGTGGACCGAATATGATCCCTCCCCCGCGCCACAATGGCGACCGGCGGGTCCCGGCCCTCGCCCGGCCCGTACCCTTCTGGCGCCAAGGCTTCTTGTTCGAACCCGCAACATGGCTACGGGTCCGTGTTTCATGAGTGCCGATACGCTTGTTGGCCTGGTACATCACCACGGCCTCCTTCAGAAGGCGTGGCCTCACTCGCTGATCGATCCGAGATGCCTCGACGGAGATCTTCTGAATCTCTTTGCCATCCGGCCCTCGCACTGAAACTTCGAATACGACAGCGCTCATGACAAGGCACTCACTTCTGCCGGAGGCTCTCCTCGATGATCACGAAGGCGCCGTTAGGTCCCGGAACCGCTCCGCGGACCATCAAGAGGTTGCTCTCCGGTTCCACCTTGACGACTTTGAGATTCCGCACCTTGCAGCGGGCCGACCCCATGTGGCCCGGCATCCGCTTTCCCTTTATGACGCGCCCCGGTTCGGTGTGCATACCCGTCGATCCCGGCTCGCGAATGTTCTTCGTGCCGTGAGATTTCGGACCCGCGTTGAAGTGGTGCCGCCGGATCACACCCTGGAAGCCTTTCCCTTTGCTGATGCCCCCGACGTCGACGAACTTCACTTCATTGAACAGGCCGACTCCGACGCGAGCCCCGGGTTTCACTTCGGGGGCTTCGCCAGCGCCGATCAGCGAAGCCGGTTCGACGAAGGGGACCTCTTGGATCCATCGGGCCGGTTCGATTCCCAGCTTCGCGAAGAGGCCCGCTTCCGAGCGGCGCTGGCGCTTGCCGACGGATCCGAACGCAATTTGAACCGAGTTGTAACCATCCGTCTGGGGCGTCTTTACTCGCAGGACGGTGCAAGGCCCCGCCTCGATGACCGTAACCGGCACCCACGTCCCGTTCTCATCAAAGATCTGTGTCATTCCGACCTTCTGGCCCAGGAGCGTCTTTCGCAGTTTCTTTCCGGTGGAGGTCACACGAGCAGCTTCAGCCATTGCTCAGTTCCTTGGTTGCAGCTGGTCCTTGGTTGCAGCTGGTCCTCGGTTGCATCCGGTCCTCGCCCGCATCTGGCCATCGCCCGTCCGCATGGATAGACCTCATGCCCTCATGTGGAGGTTGACGCCCGCCGGCATAGTGATCTTCCTGAGAGCGTCCATCGTTTTCCCAGTGGGTTCGGAAATGTCGATGATTCGCTTGTGCGTACGGATCTCGAACTGCTCGCGGGATTTCTTGTCTACATGGGGCGAACGGTTGACCGTGTAGCGTTCCACGCGCGTGGGGAGCGGAACAGGTCCGCTCACCTTCGCACCGGTTCGCTTGGCCGTCTCCACGATATTGATGGCGGCCTTATCCAGGACCTCGTGGTCGTAGGCCTCCATCCGTATCCTGATCTTGCCTTTGTCCATGCCTCGAATCTTTGTTTCCCAGTGACTCAACCAAGATGGTGTGGGCGTAGCGGTCCACGCCATCCTGCTTTCTAGCTTTGATTTCCTTCGCGCCCTCCCGGCGAGGCGACAGTAGGATCTCCTGCGGGAGGCTACGGGGGAATCCTCCGTAAATCCAATTGGCGCTACTAGTAACGCCAACGGACTCCAGAGACGAAGAGGGGTATTATACGAAGCCGTCAAAAGGTGTCAACTCGAATTTTCACCGACACTTCACGCTCATTTTCCCCCGCAAATCCCTCTTTCAAGTGACAGCCACTGGCCGCCGGGCGAGCCATCCCCTGCGATCGGGGCGCGCCAGACGGAGCGCTACATACCTACGTGGAACCCGCTCCTCCCCCGATGGGATTGCCTGCAGCAAGCCGCTCCTAACAACCATACGTACGGGTGAACCAGCCGCTTCGGCTCTGAACAGGGGGCCTGAACGGCAAGAAACGATCTCCGGAGCTGGCCCAAATCGCCCGGTAGGTCAAAACCGAAAGCGGTTGGCGACATCCGTGGGAACGGGGCTATACGACTCTGGCTCAAGACTGATCGTTCCCCGCCCCTGAGTGAGGGAGCGCAGGGTCGTGGAGTATCCGAACACCTCGGCGAGCGGGACGGTCCCTCTGAGGACTCGTAGGCCCGCCTGCACGTCCGACTCCCGAATCATCGTCCTGCGGCGGTTGAGATCGGTCGTGACGCCGCCGTAATACTCTTCGGGAACTTGGACCTCGAACCGCATGAGCGGTTCAAGGATCACAGCCGCCGCCTTGCTCACCGCTTCCCCAAAAGCGGCAGAAGCGGCAGAAGTGTACGCGATCGGCGAAGCCTCTCCCGGACGAAAGTCGGCCGACTCGATGAAGGCGTTGAGCTGGATCATCGGGAAACCGAGCGTACCGCCCGCATCGATGGCTCCGCGAACGCCCTCCTCTATGGACGGATGAAATTCGAGGGGTACTTGGTCCTTCCTCAGCAGGCTTGTAACCACGGGACGGCTCACATGCGGAGCGGGTTCGATCCGAACACGAACGCGGGCAAAATGGTTCTTGCCGCCGATCTGGCGCTCGAATACCCCGACTCCGACGGCGGGACCGGCAATCGTCTGCCGGTATGCGACCCTCGGCTTGCCGACCGACGCTTCGACCTTGAACTCCCTCAGCAGGCGATCCTGTTTGATCTCCAGGTGCAATTCGCCCATACCCGAAATGACCAGTTGGCCGGTTTCGCCATCCTTGACCCACTTGAACGTGGGGTCTTCGCGTGCGAGCTTTTCGAGCGATTCTTGCAGGCGGTCGCTGTCCGCCGTACTCCGGGGCTCGATGGACATCGATATGACCGTCTCCGGGAAGCGGAGCCGTTCCAGCAAGATCGGATGGTGCAGATCGCACAGCGTGTCACCTGTAACTGTGCTTCGAAGCCCGACGATGGCGACGATCTCCCCCGCCTCGGCGGATTCGACACGTTCGCGATGGTTTGCGTGCATCAGAAAGATCTTCTGGACGCGCTCGCGCTGTTCAGTCCGTGGGTTGAGGACCTGCTCTCCCACCTTTAGCTTACCGGAGTAGACTCTCAAGTAGGTGAGATCCCCATGAGGATCGAACATCGACTTGAACGCAATGCTCGCGAAATACGACTTCGACGATAGCTCGCGGTCGATCGCCTTTCCGGATTTCGGATGCGTGCCGCTGATGACCCCGATGTCATCCGGCGAGGGAAGGAAGTCGACAATCCCATCCAGGAGAGGTTGGATGCCCCGATTCCTCAGTGCAGATCCGCAAAACACCGGGTGGATTTTAAGGGCGATTGTCCCTTTTCGAAGGGCGGCTCGAATGCTCGCCGCGGGGATCTCTTTCCCGCCCAGGTAGCTGGACATGATGCCATCGTCGAAATCAGCCGCGGCGGCGACGAGGCGATCTCGCCATTCTTCGACTTCGGCCACCCGCCCGGGCGATACATCGGAGAAGAGAAGCTTCTCCCCCTGACTGGCCTCGTCGAAACGGATCTCCCGCCGTTCGATGAGGTCGATCACTCCTTCGAAGGATTTCTCGGTTCCGATGGGGACCTGCATGGCCACCGGCTCCGCATGCAAGCGATGGCGGATCGATTTGAGCACGCGAGAGAAATCGGATCCGACCCGATCCAGTTTGTTGACGAACGCCAATCTCGGAACTCGATACCGGTTCGCCTGGCGCCAGACCGTTTCCGACTGAGCCTCCACACCGCCGACTCCGCAGAAGACACCAACAGCGCCATCCAGGACGCGGAGCGATCGCTCCACCTCCACAGTGAAGTCGACGTGCCCGGGAGTATCGATGAGGTTGAGTCGGTGGTTTCTCCAGAACAGGGTCGTCGCGGCGGCAGTGATCGTGATGCCTCGTTCCTGCTCCTGCGGCATCCAATCCAGAGCTGCGGTACCTTCGTCCACGGCCCCGATCCGATGCTCTTTGCCGGTGTAGAAGAGAAGCCGCTCGGAAACGGTCGTCTTCCCGGCATCGATGTGTGCAATGATACCGATATTACGGATGTGGCGGCTCGTCGCCGTCTTCCCTTCTTCAAGATTCTTCCCAGCGGCCGAGGACATGGCCCCGCAGAAAATACTGATCCACTCTGACGGGCGCAAGGATCATATCCCGCTGTGCGCGGCGTCTGAGCGCAAGCCGCATTTTGCCTGGGACCGCGGCTTCGCCGCGCACTGCCAGGCAAGAAAAACCCCGTGGCCCACTCACGGCCACTACCGCTGGAGGCCCTTCACCCCCACTCACCTCGTCTAACCGCCCCGGGATGCCCCCTTCAGAGCCCGCGCGGCGTCTGAGCGCAAGCCGCCTTTTGCCTGGGACCGCGGCTTCGCCGCGCACTGCCAGGCAAGAAAAACCCCGTGGCCCACTCACGGCCACTACCGCCGGAGGCCCTTCACCCCCACTCACCTCGTCTAACCGCCCCGGGATGCCCCCTTTAGAGCCCGCGCGGCGTCTGAGCGCAAGCCGCATTTTGCCTGGGACCGCGGCTTCGCCGCGCACTACCAGGCAAAATGCGCGAAGAGCTTATTCGCCTCCGCCATCTTGTGAACGTTGTCCTTCCACATCACCGACGCACCTTGGCGGTTAAACGCATCAACCAGCTCCTCGGCGAGTCGCTGTGCCATCGGTTTCCCTTTTTTCGATCGCGCTTGAAGGATGAGTTGACGGATGGCGAGTGCCTGCTGCCGCTTTCGATTCACTTCCATGGGAACCTGGTAGGTCGCCCCGCCCACGCGCTTGGAACGAACCTCCACTTGCGGCTTGACGTTGTTGATCGCCTGAAGGAAGACTTCCAGGGGTTCGATCTCTTTCACCTTCTTCGCGACCCCATCGATCGCTGCGTATGTGATCTGACGGGCGATAGACTTCTTCCCGTCATACATCAATTGGTTGATGAATTTCGACACCACCAGGTTCTTGAACCGTGGATCCTCCTGCAAGAATCTCTCGGTCGACTTGAACTTGAACTTGGTCTTCTCGACCCGCTTCTTTCTGTTGAACGACCTCGGTGGCATTTAACTACCTCTCTTGCGCCCATACTTGGACCGCCCCTGCTTCCGTCCCTCGACTCCGACGGCATCGAGAGTCCCCCGGATGATGTGATAGCGAACCCCCGGCAAGTCGCGGACGCGACCGCCTCGAACGAGGACGATGGAGTGCTCTTGGAGGTTGTGGCCGATCCCGGGGATGTAGGCGGTGATCTCCTTCCCGTTGGTGAGACGGACGCGGGCGATCTTCCGAAGGGCGGAATTCGGCTTCTTCGGGGTCATGGTCTTCACTTGAAGACAAACGCCCCGCTTCTGCGGACACCGATCGAGGACAGGCGATTTCGATTTACGCCGGACCTTCTCTCGGCCCTTGCGAACGAGCTGGTTGATCGTCGGCATGCTTCTCCTTGAACACCTCGCTGCGATTAGTTGTTCTCGTCGTCGAGCGGGGCCAATGACTCGGCAAAGGATAACTCCTTGTCCGCGCCACCTTCCTTTTCCTGGCCTTGTAGGAGCGCTCCCAGGGGCCCTGCGTCGATGACCGGCGCAGGCTCTTCGGGGATCGGCTCGCCGAGCTTCTTGACGCCCATATCGTGGTAGATCTTGAAGCCGGTACCGGCTGGAACGAGGTGACCCAAGATCACGTTCTCTTTGAGTCCAAGCAGGTAGTCGGTTCTACCGGCGAGCGCCGCCTCGGTCAACACCTTCGTCGTCTCCTGGAAGCTCGCCGCGGAGATGAAGCTCTCCGAGTGCAGCGATGCCTTCGTGATTCCGAGAAGCAGGGGATCGGCGTTCGCGGGCTTCTTCCCTTGCTTGATCGTCTCCTGGTTCGTCCGCTTGAACTTGAACTTGTCGATCACTGTACCGGGGAGGAGGTCGGTGTCGCCGGAATCCGCCACCTGCACGTTCCGCAGCATCTGGGCGATGATGATCTCGATATGCTTGTCGTCGATCGTCACGTTCTGCGAGCGGTAGACGTTCTGGACTTCGCGCAGCAGATACTGCTGCACGGCCTCTTCTCCGCTGATCCGCAGGATGTCCTTCGGAACCAGCGGCCCATCCACGAGCGGCTCTCCCGCTCTCACCGTGTCGTTCCGGTGCACTCGGAAGTGCTTCCCGTGCGGGATCACGTGATCCACTTGCATCCCCGACTCGTTTTTGACGACGATGGTCGACTTGCCCCGCTTCTTCTCGCCAATCTCGACGGTTCCGTCGATTTCGCTGATGACGGCGGGGTTCTTGGGGCGGCGGACCTCAAAGATCTCCGTCACGCGAGGAAGACCTCCCGTGATGTCTTGTGTTCCCGAGACCTCGCGCGGCGTCTTGGCGAGCAGCGATCCGGCCGAAATCTTCTGGTCGTTCTCCACCTCAATGTAAGCCTTCTCCGGGATCGGGTACACACCGAGGCGGTCGCCGTTCTTGTCCTTGATGATGATCTGGGGGTGCAGCTCCCCCTTGTGCTCGATGATCTGACGCCGCAAACGCTTTGACGCCGGATCGACCTCGACCTTCATCGTGACGCCTTCGACGATATCGTCGTATTCGACGATTCCCGTCTTCTCGGCAAGGATCGGAATCATGTGGGCCTCCCATTCGAGGATCTCCTTGCCCGCCTTGATCTCCTTGCCTTCGGGGGCCAGCAAGACGGCTCCTGCGGGAACGGCGTGGCGCTCCAACTCCCGTCCCTTGTCGTCAACGACGAGGATCTCGCCGTTTCGGTTCAGCACGACCTGCTGGTCCTGGGGATTGGTGACGACCTTGAGGTTATTGAACTTCAAGGTCCCCTTGTGCTTGGCCTTAATGCAGGTTTCCTCGACGGACTTCGAGGCGATTCCGCCGATGTGGAAGGTCCTCATGGTGAGTTGCGTGCCGGGCTCGCCGATCGACTGAGCGGCGATGATCCCCACCGCCAACCCCTCCTCGACCGCACGCCCGGTTGAGAGGTCCATGCCGTAGCACTTTCCGCAGATGCCCAACTGGGTCTCGCAGGTGAGGGCCGAACGGACACGCACCTTCTCGTATCCCATCCCCTCGATTTTCTTGGCGATCGCTTCGGTGATGAGCTGATTCTCGTCGACGATCAGTTCGTCGGTGATGACATCGACGATCTTGTCCCGCGCCACGCGGCCTGTGATCGACTTGGCGAGCGGCACCTCCACTTTGTCGCCTTTGTAGATCACCGACTTCGTGATTCCGTTCAGCGTACCGCAATCGTGCTCGTTGATGACGACGTTCTGGGCGACGTCGGCAAGCTTGCGCGTAAGGTAGCCGGAATCCGCGGTCTTCAGGGCGGTATCCGCGAGTCCTTTTCTGGCCCCGTGCGTGGAGGAGAAATACTCCAGCACCTTCAGCCCTTCGCGGAAGCTGGCCTTGATCGGCGTCTCGATGATCTTCCCCGATGGCTTTGCCATCAGGCCGCGCATGCCGGCAAGCTGTCGGATCTGAGTGACGCTTCCACGCGATCCGGAATCCACCATGAGGAAAATGGGGTTGAGGTAGAACTGTCCTTCGCGGTAGTCGTTCTTCAGGGCCGTGATCATGGCCTCGCCCACTTGCTCGGTGGCATGGGTCCAGAGGTCGATGATCTGGTTGTATCTCTCTCCCTCGGTGATCACACCCTTTTCGTACTGCTTCTGAACCCGATCTACTTCTCCCTGAGTCTTCTCCAGAATCTTGATCTTGGCCTCGGGCACGCGGAGGTCGTCCTTGCCGAACGAGAGGCCCGCGATGGTCGCGCTCTTGAACCCCAGATCCTTCAGGTCGTCGAGAAGCGACAAGGTCGCCTTCCGGCCGAGGAGCTGATAGCAGTCGTGGATCACTCGACTGAGGTTTCCCTTGCTCATGTCGATGTTGTAGTAGTTCATTCCCTTCGGAAGGATGTCGTTGAAATAGACGCGGCCCACAGTCGTGGTGTAGATTCCGCGCTCTTCCTTGACGATCCCCTGAGGGGTCTGAAACCGGACATCGTCGCCCAGCCGAACCCTGATATGGGTATGGAACTGGACTTTCCCCGCGCCGTGGGCCCGGAAAACTTCCATAGGAGACGAGAAAAGCGCCACCTTCTCGGTCTTCATGGGCACGCCGACTGTCAGGTAATAGCAACCCAACACGATGTCCTGCGAGGGCGCGATGATCGGCTTGCCGCTCGCCGGGGAGAAGACGTTGTTGGTGGCGAGCATCAGGGTCGAAGCCTCCACCTGAGCCTCGATGGAGAGGGGGAGGTGGACGGCCATCTGGTCTCCGTCAAAGTCTGCGTTGAATCCTTCGCAGACCAGAGGATGGATCTTGATTGCGTTCCCCTCGATGAGGACAGGCTCGAAGGACTGGATCCCCATCCGGTGAAGGGTCGGGGCGCGGTTCAAGAGGACCGGGTGCTCGTGGATCACCTCTTCGAGGATGTCCCAGACTTCATCGTCCTTCCGCTCGAGCATCTTCTTGGCGCTCTTGATCGTGTCGACGTGCCCCAGCTCCTTAAGCCGCCGGATGATGAACGGCTGGAAGAGCTCGAGGGCGATCTTCTTGGGCAGGCCGCACTGGTGGATGCGCAGCTCGGGGCCGACCGCGATCACCGACCGGGCGCTGTAATCTACGCGCTTACCGAGCAGATTCTCGCGGAACCTGCCCTGTTTGCCCTTGATCATGTCGGTGAGGGACTTCAGGGGCCGGTTGTTCGAGCCTAGAACCGGACGGCGGCAGCGATTGTTGTCGAAGAGCGCATCTACGGAATGCTGGAGCATCCGCTTTTCGTTCCGGATGATCACATCCGGAGCGTTCAAGTCGAGCAGCTTCTTGAGTCGGTTGTTTCGGTTGATGAGCCTGCGGTAGAGATCGTTGAGGTCGGAGGTGGCGAAATTCCCGCTGTCGAGGAGCACGAGAGGCCTCAAATCCGGGGGAATTACCGGGACGACGTCCATCACCATCCATTCCGGCTTGTTCTCGGAATCGAGGATGGCCTTGACGATTTTCAACCGCTTGATGAGGTCCTTGGCCTTCTGCTTCGAGCGCGTGTTCTTGAGGTCGATCTTCAGCTCTTCCACAAGCTTCTCGAGATCGATCCGCTGGATCAACTTACGGACCGCTTCCGCGCCCATATCAGCCTCGAAGGACTCCCCGTACTTCTCACGGCACATACGGTACTCTTCTTCCGTGAGGATCTGCTTCTCCTTGAGTTGGGCGTCGCCCGGATTGATGACGACGTAGTCCTGGTAGTAAATCACGCGCTCCAAGGAAGAAGTCTTCATGGCGAGGAGGTTTCCCAGCCGGGACGGCATCGCCTTGAAGAACCAGATGTGCACGACCGGAGCCGCCAGGTTGATGTGGCCCATCCTCTGGCGGCGGACGCGCGAGTGGATGATCTTAATCCCGCAGCGGTCGCAGATGATTCCGCGGTGCTTGATCCCCTTGTACTTCCCGCAGAAGCACTCCCAGTCGCGCTCCGGGCCGAAAATGCGCTCGCAAAAGAGCCCATCCTTCTCCGGACGGTAGGTGCGGTAATTGATCGTCTCCGGCTTTTTCACCTCTCCATAGGACCAAGAGAGAATGTCATTGGGCGACGCCAGGCGGATATGGACGGAGCCATAATCGTTGATTTTTTCGTAGATCGTCTCGACCATCCGACTCCTCCTGAGAGTTTCTCAGTTCACGAGCCCTCCCCCGGACCGATCGGTCCACGGCGGAGGGTTCGGAGTTCCATCCTCGGTCAAATCGGCCGCTTCTTCTGCAGTTCCAGGAAGAGGCCAAGGCCCTTGATTTCATGCGTAAGAACGTCGAACGAAACGGGGGTTCCGGGCTCCAGGGTGTTCTCGCCTTTGACCATCGACTCGTAGATCTTGGCCCGGCCGTCGACATCATCGGATTTCACGGTGAGCAGCTCCTGCAGGATGTTGGCAGCGCCGTATGCTTCCAGCGCCCACACTTCCATCTCACCGAAACGTTGGCCGCCGAATCGGGCCTTCCCTCCCAGCGGCTGCTGCGTGATGAGGGAGTACGGACCTGTGGCCCGAGCGTGGATCTTGTCGTCCACCAGGTGGTGCAATTTGAGCATGTAAATGTAGCCCACGGTCACCTTCTGCTCGAAGGGCTCGCCCGTGCGGCCGTCGTAGAGATTCGTCTTGCCGTCCGGCGGCAGTCCCGCCTCGGTGAGCGCCTGGCGGATCTCCGACTCGGTGCAACCGTCGAAGACGGGGGTGATCGCTCGGAAGCCGAGCTTGGCGGCGGCCCACCCCAAGTGAGTCTCGAGGATCTGGCCGAGGTTCATGCGGGACGGCACCCCGAGCGGATTGAGCAGCATTTCCACCGGAGTTCCATCCTCCAGGAACGGCATATCCTCTTCCGGTAGGATCTTCGCGATGACGCCCTTGTTGCCGTGGCGGCCGGCGATCTTATCGCCCACCGAGAGGTTTCGCTTGGTTGATACGTAGACCTTGACCATCTCGAGGACTCCGGTCGGGAGTTCGTCTCCGCGCGTCAAACGGTTGACGACCCTCTGTTTCTGGTCTTCGATCGCCTCGAGCTTCGCCAGGTGGATCCGCAGGCAGTCCTTGATCTCCTGTGCCTTCTTGGGACTCTTCCCTTCGCAGAGAGGTTCGACCGCGAGAGACATCTTGATGGCGGAAACGCTCTCCTTGTCGAGAAGCTTGTCGACTGTGGCCACCTTGCCGCTCGAATCGGTCGGACGCTTGCCCAAGACCTTCTCGAGCGCTTCGAGCATCCTCTCCACCTGCTGCCTCAATTTCTTTTTGTAGTCAGATTCGGCCTCGGCGATCTCGTCGCGGTTGCGGCGTCGCTCTTCGTCGGTGTTGTAGGACTTCCGCGAGAAGGTATGTGCGCCGATCACCACCCCTTCCACGCCGGAAGGGACATCGAGCGAGTCGTTCTTCACGTCCTCGCCGGCTCGGCCGAAGATCGCATGAAGGAGCTTCTCCTCGGGGGAAAGCTCGCTCTTCGACTTCGGGACGACTTTGCCGACAAGAATATCGCCCGGATAGATGCGAGTGCCGATCCTGACGACTCCATGCTCGTCAAGGTTCTTCAGGATCCGCTCCGAAACGTTCGGGATTTCGCGGGTGAACTCCTCGCGGCCGAGCTTTGTCTCTCGGATCTCGATTTCGAACTCGTTCAAGTGGAGCGAGGTATAAGCATCCTCCTTGACGAGCTTCTCGCTCACCAGGATGGCGTCCTCGAAGTTGTAACCATCCCAGCTCATGAAGGCGACCAGGACGTTGCGGCCGAGGGCAAGTTCGCCCTCCCGCGTGGCCGCGCCGTCGGCGATGATCTGACCCTTCTCGACTTTCTGTCCCAGCTTGACGATCGGCCTCTGGTTGAGGCATGTCCTCTCGTTCAGACCCTGAAACTTCCGAAGGGTATAAACCTCCTCGCCGATTGTGATCTGGTTGGCGTCGACGGCAGTGACGACGCCCTCGGTCCGCGTGGTAACGACCATACCGGAGTACCGGGCCACTTCGGATTCCATCCCCGTGCCGATGAGCGGCGGCTCGTTTTTCAGGAGCGGCACGGCCTGCCGCTGCATGTTGGAGCCCATGAGAGCCCGGTTGGCGTCGTCGTGCTCGAGGAAAGGAATGAGGCTCGCCGAGACTCCTACCATCTGGCGAGGCGAAACGTCGATAAACTCGACTTCCTTCGGATCGACCAATTTGAAGTCGCCGTTTCGGCGGGCCAAGACAAGATCGCCGACGATCTTTCCCGACTTGTCGACTTCGATATCCGCCGGCGCCATCCAGCGGTTCTCCTCTTCATCGGCACGCAGAAACGTCACTTTGCCGGTGATGCGCCCGCCTTTGACGATCTGGTACGGGGTGATGAGGAATCCGTACTGGTCGATCGTGGCGTAAACGCCCAAGGAGGCGATGAGCCCGATGTTCGTCCCTTCCGGCGTCTCGATCGGGCAGATTCTCCCGTAGTGCGAAATGTGGACGTCGCGAACCTCGAAGCCCGCCCGCTTGCGATTGAGTCCTCCCGGTCCGAGGGCGCTCAGCCTCCGCTCGTGAGTGAGCTGGGCCAGAGGGTTGGTCTGGTCGACGACCTGCGAGAGCTCGCCTCGGCCGAAAAAGAAGTCGATCGCGCTCGAGATGGTCTTCGAGTTGATGACGCTGCGGGGCGTGATCGCCGTCCTCTCCATGATGCTCATGCGCTCCTGAACGGTGCGCTTGAGCTTGAGGAACCCCTTACGGATTTCCTCGCCGGCCAGTTCCTCGATCGTCCGCACGCGCCGGTTCCCGAGGTGGTCGATGTCGTCGATTTCGCCTTCGCCGCCGCGAAGGCTCATGATGTACTGAATCGAGTTAATGATGTCCTCCTTGTGGAGGATCATTTCGGTTTCGGGAATCGCCTGGTTGAACTTGCGGTTGATCCGGAACCTCCCGACTCGTCCCAGACGGTACTTGTTGGGGTTGAAGAACTTTTCGTGGAAGAGCTCCTTGGCCTTCTGAAGCTGGGCCGGGTTGCCGGGGCGAAGTCGCTGGTAGATGCGGATGAGCGCATCCTGATGGTCCTTCGAGAGGTCTTCCTTCAGCGTGTTGAGGATCAAGGGATCCTTCACCTCCGGAAGAATGCGGACGATGCGGTCTTTCCCGCCGACCTGCCGTTTCTCCTTCTCGTTGATGAGCATCTGGGCAAAGGATTCGGTGATCACTTCGCCGCACTCGAGAAGTACTTCGCCGCTCGATTCATCGACGATCTCTTCCGCGAGGATCTTGCCCTTGACCCTGGCCATCCACTTGTCTCCCGCGAGCTTCACCTCCTCGACCTTGTAGAAGAGCTCGAGGATCGCTCGGTTCGAAGAGAACTCCTCGGCCATGGAACGCAAGAGGCACGTCGCGGCGAATTTTCCACTCTGGTCGATGCGTACCGAGATCGCGTCCTTTTTGGTGACGTTGAGCTCGATCCAGCTTCCGCGCTCCGGGATGATGCGGCACGAGTGGAGCCGCTTCTCGCTCGTGTGCAACTCCTCGGAGAAGTCCACTCCAGGCGACCGGTGCAGCTGACTCACGATGACGCGTTCAGCGCCGTTGATGATGAACTCTCCTCCGCCGATCATGATGGGCAATTCGCCGAGGTAGACTTCCTCCTCGATCGGCTGCTCCCCCATTTCGAGCCGCAAGCGAACCTTGAAGGGCATCCCGTAGGTTAGCCTCAGCTGACGACACTCATCGGGGCTATAGCGCGGTCTGCCCAGCTCGTACCCGAGGTAAACCAGCGAGATCTTCCCGTCGTAGCTCTTGATGGGAAAGATCTCTCTGAGAATCGCCTCGAGACCGACATTTTCCCGATCGGTGTAGTGAACGTCCGCCTGGAGGAAGCGTTCGTAGGCCTCCACCTGAAATTTCATCAGGTTCGGTACCTCGATTCCTTCCTTCGCCTTTCCGTAACGGCGGATGGTCATTGTCATCGATCCGTCCTCCCCTCGGCCCTGGATCCAGCCCAACCAAGACCGGCAATGCTTCCTGCGGAACAGAAAAAAGAATAGAGTCGCACTCTCTCGGGCCGCTCAAAAACTAAACGTGTCTTTATAAATTCTGCCCGGGCAAAAAGAAAGAACAATTCCTTCGAAGTCGAGCCGCGGGCAGGTTCTCCGGTTCGCAACGGCTGTCCCACTCCTCGGGAACCCCCCCTGCAGAACCACCCGAAGGTCGCTGCGAGGTCGACTCTCGTCGAATTGGCCTCGCTCGATGCCTCCCGGCAGGTCTGTACAATCTCTTCCGGGCCGTTCGGGCTCGTCCGAGCCGTTCGGGCGCTTCGCCGAGGAGTCCGCCGCGAGAAGAAAACCTCACTTGATCTCGACCACCCCACCGGCGGCTTCGATCTGCTGCTTGATTTTGTCGGCCTCTTCCTTTGATACGCCTTCCTTGAGCGGCTTTGGAGCCCCGTCGACTAGGTCCTTGGCCTCTTTGAGCCCCAGGTTGGTCAGAGCGCGGACTTCCTTGATCACCTGAATCTTCTTGGCACCGCCGTCCTTCAGGATGATGTCGAACCTGGTCTTCTCCTCCTTGGGCTCGGCAGCCGCGCCGCCACCGCCGGCTCCCGGAGCCATCATCATGACCCCTCCGGACGGGGCGGCCGTTACCCCGAATTCTTCCTCAAACGCCTTCACGAGCTCCACCAGCTCGAGGACATTGAGATACTTGACGATATCAAGGACCTGAGTGACCTTTTCCGAACGAGTTGCAGTCGCCATGAGCGTGCTTCCTCCTAAATCGAGCAGACTCCTGCTCGCGCGTGAATCTTCTTGGAACGGACACCTTCGGCGGTCCATTGGCCCGCAATCGCCGCCGCCGTTGGGTTCGTCGTCTTGATTGATCTATCCTGGGCCTGGCGGCGGCCCCCCACCTTCGCTCTCCTTCTTTTTCCGAACCGCCTCGAGGGCATAGACCACGCGGCTGACGATGCCCTGCGTGGCACCGGCGAGACGCGCGAGGGGACCCTGAAGCTGCCCCGCCAACTGGGCGAGGAGAGTGGTCCTGTCCGGAATCCTGGCCAAATCATCCACTCTGCTGGGTGGGATGGTTTTCCCGCTGAGAACGCCACCCTTTACCGGCAGCAGGTCTTTGTGTTTCTTCTTCCACTGTGAGATGGCCTTGGAGGCGGACAGCGCTCCATCATCCCCAAAGACGAGAGCCGTCGGTCCGCGGAAGAACTCCCGGAATTCCTTGTTCTTCCCCTCCCACCGATCCAGAACCCGCACGGCGAGCCGGTTGGGCACGACGGTCATCCGCACCTTAGCCGTGTTGAGTACGCGGCGTAGATCGAAGGTCTGCGCCGAGTCGAGCCCCCGGTAATCCACGATAACGTAGCCATCCAATGCCCCGAAGCGGCGCTTGAGGTCCTGGGTGACCTGGTTCTTGAGCAAATTCGGCATCGGTCGATCCTTCCTTCCCCTCTTCGCTCAGCTCACCGCGAGTGGAATGCCGGGACTCATGGTCGAGGACAGGCATGCGGTCTGGAGGAAGTGGCCCTTCGAAGTGGGCGGTTTCAGCGTGTGCACGTACTCCAGGAAAGCTGCGATGTTCGCGACCAGCTTTTCGGGGGGAAACGACCTCTTTCCGACGATAACGTGGACGTTCCCCGAGTCGTCGTTTCGAAATTCGATTTTGCCCGCGACGAACTCCTTCACGACCCGGCCGATGTCATCGGTCACCGTCCCGGACTTGGGAGAAGGCATTTTTCCGTGGGGACCGAGCACGCGGCCCAGCTTTCCGACGTGGCGCATCATGCCCGGGTGAGCGATCGCGACATCGAAATCGAGCCAGCCGTCGAGGATTCTCTTGGCGAGATCTTCCCCGCCGACCTCGATGGCTCCCGCCGCCTTGGCTTGCGCAGCCGGTTCCCCCTCGGCGAAGACGATGACTCGGACCGTCTTTCCGATTCCGTGGGGTAGAGAGAACGAACCGCGCACCGACTGGTTGGACTGCTTCGCGTCGATCCCCAGTTTTAGGGCCAGCTCGACCGTCTCGTCGAATTTGGCCCCCTCGAATTTCTTGAGCGTTGCGACAGCCTCGGGGACTGGAACTGGGTCCGGTTTCTTCTTCTCGGTGGAATGCCTGTAGCGTTTGCTTCTATATCCCATTCGAAAACCCTGCTTCGGTTCTCTCCCACACCGCAGCACGGCGTGGTGCGGAAACGGATGGATTCGCCGCTTTGCGCGCTCCTCGGTCTAGTCCTGGACCTTGACCCCCATGCTGCGGCAGGTCCCCATGATCATACGAACGGCCCCTTCGAGGTTTTTTGCGTTCAAGTCTTTGATCTTCTCCTTGGCGATCCCTTCGAGCTGCGCCCGAGTGATGCTACCGACGGTTTCTCTGCTTGGAGTTGCGGCACCCTTCGCCAATCCGACCGCCTTCTTGACCAAGACGGCGGCGGGCGGGGACTTCAGGATGAAGTCGAACTTCCGGTCGCTGTAGATCGAGATCTCAACGGGGATGATCGTCCCCTGGTGCTGGGCGGTGGCGGCGTTGAATTTCTGTACGAATTCCCCGATATTCACCCCGTGCTGGCCCAATGCCGGACCCACGGGGGGAGCAGGCGTTGCCTGACCACCGGGGAGCTGCAGTTTAACTTTTGCTGCGACTTCGCGTGCTGCCATCTTAGGGATCCCCCGAATCCTCGGCCGGGGCTCATCTCACTGATCGTGTTCGGCGAGTGTGTTGATTCGGTTCGGTCCGGACCGCTCCACTCTGAAAGAAAAGAGGAGCATTGTAGGTAGGTCGAATACCCGTGTCATCATCTTTTCTAGAGATTTCTGTTGAACGCGGCGAAACTGTCAGATCTTCTCGACCTGCCAGTACTCGAGCTCCACGGGTGTCGCCCTACCGAAAATCGTGACGATGACGCGGACTGTCCCCTTCCCCGGGAAGGTCTCGTCGACCACCCCATCGAAGTTCTCAAAGGGCCCTTCCTTGATCTTCACGTTCTCGCCGGGATTCAGGTCGATCTTGACCTCCGGCGTCTCTTCCTTACCGCGCAAGGTGTTGAGGATCTTCTCGACTTCCGGCGGCGAAAGGGGAATGGGCTTGCGGTACGAACCCACGAAGTCTCCGATGCCCGACGTGTCCTTGATCAAGTACCAGACGTCCTCCGTCAGATCCATCTCAACGATGATGTAGCCGGGATAGAGCTTCCGGTCCTTGTATTTCTTCTTCCCACCCTTGATTTCGGAGACCCTTTCCGTCGGAACCAGAACGGTCGGGACGTAATCGCGCAAGCCCGCCAGCTCCACTTTCCGGATCAAAGACTCCTTGATCGTCTCTTCACGCCCGGCTTGAACCCGCAGGACGTACCACTCTTTGGCCATGTGAATCCCTCTCCAGCAGGGCGCGCCGGCAGCAGTCAGGACCCGTAGGTCCATTCCTTGATCTTGGTTAGCACCACATCGACGCCGAAAATGAAGAGCATCAAGATCAGGACGGTGACCACTACGACGATCGAGGCGTTGATCTCTTCCTTCTTTGGCGGCCACGTGACCCGATTCTTCAGCTCGTTTTCGGTGTCGATCAGGAAGTCGACGACATTGGGCTTGTTGTAGAGCCAGACTCCCAGGCCAAGCAGGGCAATGAGGATTGGCGCCTCGATCAAATGGCGGCCATCGAGCTGCCAGTTGATCCCCGGCAGCCGAAAATGAAGCGCACTCATTTGCTTGTGCAGGCTCATCACGCCAAAGATCGCAAGCACCCCGATGAGGAACGCGAGGGAACCCCTCAGCCATTTCCCCTGACCTTCTTTGTAAATCCTCCAGGCCACTCTGTTCGCCTCCTGATCTGGTTTCCCGGATCGTCCTCCGCCTCCCTTGGGGATCAGATTCGCCGCTTCCGACCGCCAAGCCGCAGGATCAGACGCCGTCGCGCCTGAAACTCGGGAGAAAAAAAGCAGGCCAGGAGGGACTCGAACCCCCAACACGTGGATTTGGAATCCACTGCTCTGCCAATTGGAGCTACTGGCCTTGAATCGTCTTGGAGCGGTTTCACTTCCGGCGCTCGACGTGCTTGATGTGCTTTCGACAGCGCCCGCAGTACTTCATCAATTCCAGCTTCGGTACAGTCCCCTTCGTTCGCTTCGGGGTGTAGTAGTTTCGTTCTTTGCACTCGGGGCATTCGAGAGCGACGAATTCGCGGGCCCCGCCTTTCTTTGCCATTCAAGCACCTGACCAGGCCGAACTTCTCGGGATCACCCTCGAAGGGGCGGCCGCCTTTTGACTCGTTACGCCAGAATCTTGATCACGACCCCGGCGCCCACCGTACGGCCGCCTTCCCGAATCGCGAACCGCAACTCCTTGTCCATCCCGATGGGGGAGATCAACTCGATCTCCATCTCGATGTTGTCGCCAGGCATGCACATCTCCGCGTTCCCGAGAAGCTTCGCCGTCCCGGTCACATCGGTCGTCCGGAAGAAGAACTGCGGCCGGTACCCGTTGAAGAAGGGCGTATGCCGCCCACCCTCTTCCTTGGTCAATACGTACACCTGCGCATGGAACTTCGTGTGGGGAGTGATGCTGCCGGGCGCGGCGAGAACCATTCCGCGCTCGAGGTCGTTCTTCTCGATCCCGCGCAAGAGCAGGCCGACGTTGTCACCGGCCAGACCCTCGTCGAGGGTCTTGTTGAACATCTCGACGCCAGTGACGGTGCTCTTGCGAATGTCCTTGGTGAGGCCGACGATGTCCACGTCGTCGCCGACCTTGATCTTGCCGCGCTCGATCCTACCTGTGCCGACCGTCCCGCGGCCCTTGATGCTGAAGACATCCTCGACCGGCATGAGGAACGGCTTCTCAAGCTCTCGTTTTGGCTCGGGGATATAGGCGTCGAGGTGTCCGACCAACTCCATGATGCACTTGGTCTTCGCCTCATCATTCAGATTCTCAAGCGCTGCCAAGGCCGATCCGCGAACGATCGGAATCTCGGCGCCGGGGAATTCGTATTTGGAAAGGAGGTCGCGGACTTCCAGCTCGACGAGGTCGAGAAGCTCCGGATCGTCGACGGCATCCACCTTGTTCATGAAAACGACGATACGGGGCACACCGACCTGACGGGCGAGAAGGATGTGCTCGCGAGTCTGGGGCATCGGCCCATCCGCGGCGCTCACCACGAGGACGGCGCCGTCCATCTGAGCGGCGCCCGTGACCATGTTCTTCACGTAGTCGGCGTGGCCAGGGCAATCGACGTGCGCATAGTGGCGCTTCTCCGACTCGTACTCCACGTGGGAGGTGTTGATCGTGATGCCGCGCTCCCTCTCCTCGGGTGCGTTGTCGATCGAGTCGAAAGGACGGAACTTCGTCGATCCGAACTTCTTCTGCGCGAGCACTCCCGTGATCGCGGCAGTCAATGTGGTCTTTCCGTGGTCGACGTGACCGATGGTGCCCACGTTGACATGCGGTTTCGTTCTTTCGAATTTATCCTTGGCCATGAACGAGCGTCTCCTTTCTCATCCGTTGACCGTCACCTTCCGCTGCACCGGTCGTGCGACAAATTCGTTGCTGAACCGCATGATCGACCTGCAAACCGTTGACGGCATGGTTTCTCTAAATGGAGCTGCTGACGGGAATCGAACCCGTGACCTCTTCCTTACCAAGGAAGTGCTCTACCGACTGAGCCACAGCAGCTCTTGATCTCCTTTTTACCGGAACCGTTTCGTTGTCTCCCCCCCAAGGCGGGAAGAAGTGGAGCGGGCGATGGGATTCGAACCCACGACAACCAGCTTGGAAGGCTGGAGCTCTACCACTGAGCTACGCCCGCCCAATCCCCGTGCCAGGGGCTCGTTTCATCTGAAGATTCTTCGGCCGATTGTTCCCTCGGGTTCATGCGCTTGCCTTCGAACCGAAGGGTAGGCGAACAGACCCATTGCAATTGGTGGGCAGGAGAGGATTCGAACCTCTGAAGCTTGAAGCAACGGATTTACAGTCCGTCCCCGTTGGCCACTTGGGTACCTGCCCTCGTCTTCCGAGGGAAATCTACCTTTTAAGTAACCACCGACTCCTTAAGAATTGCTGACAATCGGAGCTAGCGGTGGGATTCGAACCCACAACCCCCGGTTTACAAAACCGGAGCTCTACCCTTGAGCTACGCTAGCGAAAAGCGGGGATTATACGCCGCTCAAAACCCCTTTCAAGAGGAAAAACAAGGAGTAACAACCGCTGGAGCTCCCCTTGGAAACTTGACAAGCGACATGCGAAAAGCAGCGGAAATCGCGGCATCAAGAGTAGCTCCATCGCGTCCCTTGCGGCCCGTCTTTTATCGCCACGCCCTTCTCGAGAAGGATCCTGCGGAGCCGGTCGGACTCGGCGTAATCCTTTCTCCTCCTCGCCTCTTCCCGCTCTTCGAGTATCGTTTCGATCTCTCCGGGCGAGAGCCTCCCGCTTGTCGATCCATCCGTCCCTTGCCCGGCCTCTTCAGCAACGGGCCGCAGGACACCGAGGACCCGATCCCATTCTTCGAGACGTTTCGTGGCCGCTTCGCCCTGCGCGCGCGTCGCCGCCAACTTGTGGGCCTCGCGGATGAACGAGAACACCGCGGCAAGCGCCGCGGAAATGTTCAAGTCATCGTCCATCGAGGATCGGAAGGCGGCATCCGAGCGCGCGGCGAGCGCCTGTACAGCTTCAACGCCAGCCGGGCCGGGGGGACGGCTCCGCATGTCGTCGCGGAAATGCCGCATCCTCCGGATCGCTTCGCGCGCGGCATCCAATCCCCCCAGCGTGAAGTTGAGCTGGGCGCCGTAATGGGCGCTCAGAAGCGCATAGCGGATCTCGACGGCGGAATACCCTTTTTGGATGAGGTCCCCGATGGTGTAGAAGTTGCCTTCGCTCTTGGACATCTTCTTCCCATCGACGAGGATGTGGCGTCGATGGATCCAGTAGCGGGCGAAGATGCGGTCTTCCCCGCCCGACGACTGCGCGATTTCGCAGTCATGGTGAGGAAAGATGTTGTCCTCGCCCCCCGTGTGGATGTCGAAGACGGACCCGAGGTAGCGCCGGCTCATTGCCGAACATTCGATGTGCCATCCCGGGAATCCCCGCCCCCAGGGACTGTCCCACTGCATGATGTGCTTGGGATCCTTCTTCCAGAGGCAGAAGTCGAGCGGCTGTCGCTTGGCCGGATCCTCTTCGACCCGGTTTCCGGCCCCGGCCAGGAGCTCGGCGGGAGTGTTGCCGCTGAGGATCCCGTACCGTGGGAACTTGGCGATTTCGAAGTAGACCTGACCGCCGGCCTCGTAGGCGAGTCCCGCCCGGAGCAACTCCTCGATGATGCCGATCATCTCGGGGATGTGCTCGGTCGCACGGGGAAAGTGATGCGCGTCGAGCAGGTTGAGGCGCTTTCGGTCCTGGTGGAACGCCTCCTCGTAAAAGCGAGCGATCTCCCACGGGTTCTTCTTCTCTTCTCGAGCCTTGCACTCGAGCTTGTCCTCACCCCTGGCATCGGCCACGGCATCGTCCGTCAGATGGCCGACGTCGGTGATGTTCATGACCTGGGTGACCCGGTATCCGGAATATTCGAGGTGGCGGCGGAGCAAGTCCGCCATCAGGAAGCTCGAGAAGTTACCGATGTGCGCGAAGCCGTAGACCGTGGGCCCGCAGTTGTACATGCCGACGCGGCCCGCCTCCAGCGGGATGAATTCCTCTTTGCGACGGGTGAGGGAATTCGTCAGGAAAAGCGCCATCCTCAGGCCTCGTTCCGCTGAGCGACAAGTACGGCGACCTGAGCCGCGATCGCTTTCCCCTCCCCGACGGCATCGCAGCGCTCGTTGGTCTTGGCCTTGATGCTCACCGCGTCCTCGGGGAGCGAATGCCACGGCGCGAGAATCGCCCGCACTTGCGATGCGATACAAGCCTTGTAGTCGCGTAGCTTGATCTCCTCCAGGATCACCGTCGCATCGATGTTCTGGATGGTCATACCGCGCCCGCTGACGAGCCGGGCCGCCTCTTCGAGGAAGTAGCGGCTGGCGCGCCCCTTCCATCGGGGATCGGTGTCCGGAAAGTGCGTTCCTATATCCCCTGCTCCGATGGAACCGAGAAGCGCGTCGACGAGCGCGTGGATAAGGACATCGCCGTCCGAGTGGGCCTCCGGCCCGACTGGCGCGGGAATCTCCACGCCTCCGAGGATGAGGGGCCGCCCTTCGACAAGCCTGTGATTGTCGTAACCGAATCCCACGCGGAGCATGCGTGCGGATTATAGCCAGCCAAGCGGGCGGCGAGTAGCGGACCCGCGGACGCTTCTCAGAAGCCGAGGCTGATCGTGAACAGAGTGAGCTGGGTGACCTGGGCCTGACCCAAGGCGCGCGAATCGATCAGCAACCCTTCGTGCAGGCCGAGCTTCAGGTTTGCGTTGTATTCGTACTCCAGGGAGAAATCGAGCTCATCACCGATCTTGCTCGAGTTCGAGGCGTTGGCAGAGATGCGTCCCAGTCCGTTGTCCTGGAACCCGAAATATGCGTAGAGGGCTTCGAACCGCCAGCGGGCGAGGTGAAACCCGAGCGCCGCCCGGAATCCTCGGTAGTTGTGGTCGATGTCGAATCCGTAGTAACCGTTCTCGACGATGAGGGTCCGGTTGTTGTTCTCCAGCGAGACGAAGTTGGAGTTCTCGACATCCTGCGAATTGTCGTCGCCCGAGACCTCGACATAGCTCAGCTCGCCGAACGGGATGAACTTCTTGTTCTCGAAGACCGTCATCGGCGGCAGCTTTCCCTTGACTCCGAACTGCAAGGCAAACGCATCCTTCTGCTCGAGGTCTTGGCCGGTGACGCTCGCATTCCGGGCGTAGGTGCCCTGCTGGAAGTAGATCTCGCCGAAGAGCTCGAGGAAGTTCACCTCTTCCCCCACCCAGGGGTAGACGACGAATCCTCCCCCCTCGGTCACGACGTGCGTGTTCGAAGTGTTCATGAGGTCGAAGACCGTGAGGAACACCTTCCCCAGACGGGATTCTTTCCCGATCGGGATCTCTCCCGAGAACCCCCAGAAGATGAGGTCGCGCCGCACGGCCGTCGACGCGTTGAACGACTCGTCGAGGTTGAAGAGCCAGCCATCGAGGGTCAGGAACGGCAGAATCGTATAGCGGGCGTAGCCGCCGGCGGCCTCCGTCGTGTCGGCGAATCCGGTGCTGGTAGTGTGGGTGGCTCCGAAGGTCGCGAGCCCATCGAACGGGTGCTCCGAGCCGGAAACATCTATGACGAACGAGTTCCCATCGCCGCGAAGGTCCTTGCGGAAATCCATTATTCCGGCGCGCAGCAGGAGGCCCCCGCCCGGCTGATTGCCGGCGAAGATCTCATCGATCTCCGCGTACGCCTGTTTCAGCTCGAGTGTCCGGTCCTGGAAACCCGAGAAGAAGCCGTTGGGAGAATCGTTCTTTCCTCCGGCGTCGGCGACGTGGAAGGGCGTGCGCAACTCGATCACGCCCCGGGCCTGATCCCCGACGTCGACGGCGAAATTCAAGGCCAGATATGGATCCATGAAGAAGTCGCCGCTTCCAGTGCGGAAGGATCCTCCCGGAGCCACTTGCCCAGGGAGACTGTTCGCGTAATTGATGAGCGGGCTGTCGCCCGCCGGCGGGGCCGTCGCGCTGTTGCCGTCCCCCTGCATGGCCGAGAAGAACTCCTGGCTGCGGTACACCGTGTTCAGATCCAGCCGGCCGCTCAACGTCACCGTGGCCTTTTTTGTGACAATGGCGGTTTGTCCCCGCGCATCACGGGATACCGGCCCCATCACGCAAGCGACGACCAAGGAAGACAGATAAAAGAGATTTCTCATCCACTCCCTCCTCTCAATTCCTATTAACGGCGAACCGCAGACACGAACTCGGGCAGACGAAATGCCGAGCGGGGAACCACGTCAGTTCTCGCTGGAACCGGAAAAGGATCGGGAAACACCAAACCAACCGAGAAAGCCGGCCAACGGAGAAAACCGGTAGGAACGGCTTCTTCACTCCACCACCTGTGGAAGTGGCGGCAGAATATCGATGGGGCTCATCGGTGTCAAGGGGGTCGTCCGCGTCTCTCTCACGAGAGGGATCGGCACACGGCGGACTTCACGTTTCTGCGCGGAACTCACGCTTCAACAGGAACTCCGCAAGGGCGAGGTCCTCGGGAAATGTGACCTTGATGTTGGCCCGCGAACCTTCGACCAGCTCGACCTCTATGCCCGAGGCGGTCAAGAGCCCCACTTCGTCGGTGGCCTCGCGCCCCAGCGCTTTCGCCTCGCCGAAGGCCCGCTTCAAGAGGGAAAGAGAAGCTCCCTGCGGCGTCTGCACCGCCCAGATCTTTCCGCGCGGGAGATCGCCGCGCACCTTCCCCATCTCCTCCACTTTCAAGCTGTCCGTCGAGGGATGACCCACCACGGCGGCTCCGGACCTCCGCACGGCGGCGATCACGCGTTCGAGGTCGTCTCGGTCGAGGAGCGGACGGGCGGCGTCGTGTACGAGCACCCACTGCACATCGCCCGTGAGAGCGCGCAAACCGAGTTCGACGGAATCCTGACGGCGGGGACCGCCGGCCACGACGGCCACCGCCGGCGGCCCGCATCCCGGCGCGGAGGGACTCCACCCGCCTCTCCACTCCGCGACGCGGCGCTCCGCCTCGGCCACCTCGCTTGGAGGCGCCACGACGACGATCTCGCGGACCTCCGCGTGCGAGGCGAAGGCCGTCATTGAATGAAAAAGGAGAGGCTTGCCGTCGAGGATCAGGAACGCTTTGCGCGCCCCGAAGCGGACTCCGGACCCCGCGGCGGGGATCACGACGCCCACGTCCCTCTGGGGTCCTGCCGGATTCGAAGGGAATGCTCGAGATGCGGCAGTAGGGGAGCGCCGTCCGATTGCGTCCGGATCCGGCGTCATCGCGCGCTCACAATCTCGCTGGAGGCTTCTCGCCGCCGGGTGCGGTGAGGGGCGCATCCGGCGGCGCAGGCTCAGGCGGCCGCCGCTCTCCTTCGGGCCTGTCCTGTTGGGCCCTGTTCTGATGGGTCCTGCTCTGTTGGCCTCTGTCTTCATTGGAACGGCGCGGCCCGTCCCTTCCCGATCTTCGATCGGCCGGGCGTGCGTGCGGTCCCCCATCCTCCTCGACTGCGGGCCGCTGGAGTCGGGCGAAAATGAGTTTGCCGGCGCTCGTCTGCGTAGCCCCGGTCACCTCGACGCCGACTTCGTCCCCCACTCGACGCGTCGCATTCTCCACGACGACCATCGTGCCGTCGTTCATGAAGCCCACCGCCTGTCCGGGCTCGTCGCCGGGGCGCAGGAGGCGCACTCGGAGGAATTCCCCCCGAACGACGGCGGGCTTGAATGCGGCCGCGAGCTCGTTGAGGTTGATCACCGCGACGCCCTGGAGCCGCGCCCGCTTCTGCAAGTTGAAATCGGTGGTGAGCAGCCGTCCGCCTTCGCCGGCCAGATCGAGGAGGGCCGCGTCGACGTCTTCGCCGGCGGGAAGGTCCTGGTCGAGGATTTCCACCCCGTGATCGCGGCGCAGGACATCGAGGATGTCCATTCCTCTCCGGCCGCGTTCCCGCCGGCCCCGATCGGAAGAATCGGCGATGCTCTGCAGCTCGCGGATGACGAATCGGGGGACGACGATCCGCTGGTCGAAGATGCCCGTAGCCAGAAGCCCCTGGATGCGACCGTCGATGAGGACGCTCGTATCAACGAGCATTCGAGAATGCCCCTTCAGGGCTCGGCGGAACTCGACGTACGGAATGATGAACTTGAACTTGTCGCGGGTCTGGAGGAGCACGGTGATACCGAAGAAACAGAGAATCGTCGTCGTGATGATCCGCAGGAACTGAAGGAGCTTCTCTCGGTCGGCCGGGTTGAACGCGGGCGGCGCGATCGACTGCACCAGGAGGTCGACCACCGGCTGGAGCACCGCCGAAAAGATGAGCCCCATGATGAGGCCGAACGTGATCGAAGAGAGCGTCCGGATCGGCGCCCGGGAAAAGTACGCCTCGCCGAGGATCGCCACAAGCGCAAGGAGGCACGCGAAGCCGATGGAAGCGAGCGGGTCCGTGTGGAAGCGCGCGGAACAGTGGTACCCGATCCCTCCCGCAATCAGGAAGAAGAGCGCCCGCACGACGAAGATCGTCAACCGGTCGCGGACGTCGTCCGGACTGTCCGTGCGAACGGGGACACCCGCCGGCGCCGGCGCCGGCGCCGGCGGTGAGGGCGACTCCCCCACGCCGGCGGGGCTCTCCTGCCGAGTCGGTGTTCCCGATCCCGGAGTCTCTTCGTCTGTTGCCATCACACCCTCTCGAACGGATAGAAAAGCCGCTTGTACTCGTCCTGGCAGAACCGATCCGTCATCCCGGCGATGTAATCGCAGATGACCCGCTCGCGACCTTCACCTTCCAGCCGCGCGTGAAACGAAGGAGGGAGCTGCGCCGGATTCCGCTGGTACTCCCGGAAGATATCGGCGACGAAGCGCTTCGCCTTCTCGGCCATCTTGAGGATCCGGTAGTGGCGATAGAGCCTCTCCCGGAGAAACTCCGCCAGCTCGGCGACGAGCACCCCCATCGGGGCCGAGAAGGAGACCAGGTCGTCGGCGTGGTTCCGGACATCCTCCACCGAGCGGATGCCCGCCTTCTCGACGCGCCCCGCCGTGGCCTCGATCAGATCCTTCACTTGCCGGTCGATGAGACGCGACACGACCCGCGCCACCCGGACCTTCAGGTCCAGCTCTCGCCCGGAGGCGGCCAGCTCCTCCTCTTCGGCCTCCCGCCAGAGCCGCACCTGGCGGAGGTCGTCGAGGGAGAGGATGTCCGAGCGCAGCCCGTCATCGATGTCGTGGTTGTTGTAGGCGAGCGAGTCGGCCACGTCGGCAAGCTGCGCTTCGAGAAGGGGCCTGGCCCGTGGATCGAGATCCTCGGCGACGACGAGCGGGCGTTTCGAGCGGTGCTTGGCGATCGATTCCCGGACCTCCCAGGAGAGGTTGAGGCCATCGAATCCAGGGTAGCGCGTCTCGAGGCGATCGACGACGCGGAGCGTCTGCAGGTTGTGGTTGAACCCGCCATCGGCCTCCATCAACTCGTCGAGAGCCTCCTCCCCGGCGTGGCCGAAGGGGGGATGGCCCAGGTCGTGAGCCAACGCAACGCACTCGACGAGGTCCTCGTTGAGCCCAAGGGCCCGGGCGGCGGAGCGCGAGAGTTGAGCGACCTCGATCGTGTGGGTGAGCCGCGTCCGGTAATGGTCCCCCTCGTGGTTCACGAACACCTGGGTCTTGTACTCCAGGCGCCTGAACGCGGTCGAGTGGACGATGCGGTCGCGGTCGCGCTGAAAGGCCGTCCGATACTCCGACTCGGGCTCCGGATGCGACCTCCGCCGGCTCCGGGAGCTGCGCATCCCCCAAGGAGCCAGCCGGCTGTCTTCCAGGTCGAGGAGATCCTGCCGTCGCCGGAGCATGCGTATACTAAATGGGCTCGCGGATCGGGTCTCAAGCGAAATATCCGGTCTGTCTAGCAGCTTGAGCCGTCTCCATCGCGGATCAAGCTCGCCGGTGAGGGCCTTCGCCGATTCCATCGGTTCATCTTCGCTCGCTTGTCCGCTCTCCTCGACCGCGGCTAGAGGCCCGGGCGATTCGCATCCTCTGTTTTCCTCTGTGCCGTCTGTGGTTTATCTCCCGTCCGTCCGGCGGCTGGCGTGGCTGCCAGAGCTTCGAGGTAGATCCCCCGCATCGCCGCGGCCGGGTCTGGCGCAGGTCGCTTCAGCAGGCAGGCGCGGGCGGCGGCGCCCATCTGGTGGCGCCATCCGGCGTCGAAGAACAGCCGGAGCCCCTCGTGCAGCTCGCCGAGGTTCTCGGGGTCGTCGATCATGTACCCGTTCCTGTCGCTCTCCACGAGCTCCGACGAGCCGTCGTGCCGCGACGCCAGGACCGGCAGACCCGAAGCCATCGCCTCGGGCAAGGAAAGCGAGCAAGCATCGAAGAAACTCGGATGGAAGTACCCATCGGCGGCGCGGTACCACTCCTCGATCCCGGTTACGGGGCCGCGAAACTCGACCCGGTCGCCGATGCCGAAGCCGGCCGCGATCCGGCGGTAGCGCTCCGCATCGCCCCGGCCCAGGACCACGAGGAGAAAGGCGGGCGGCGCGGGTCTTTCCTTGGCGGCCCACCCCAGCGCCTCCAGGAGCGGCCGGAGGCCTTTGAGCCGGAAATTGTTGGCGACGAAGAGGAAGATGAGCGTCCCGGAGGGAAGTCCCAACCGCGCGGCGACCACCGATCGCTCGGCGACATCCACCGCCGGCCGAAACCGCGCCGTGTCGACGCCATTCGGGAGGACGGAGATCATCGCCGGCGCGATTCCGTGGACGCGCGTCATGGCCTCCTTGATCGCCGGTGACAGCGCGACGAAGCGTAAGACGCCCGGGTGGCGGTACTGGCGGGCGATGACAGCCTGGATGACGTAGTGGCGCGGCGAAAGGTAGCGCTTGAACGTCCACCAGGCGCGCGAGAGGCCCGGCGGGTGGCTCCGCCGCTCCTGCTCGAGCCAGATGGACTCAACGCCACCGTGCGGATTCAGGATGTTCATGCCGAGCGACTTCCCGAGCGCGTGCACGATGTCGTAGCCTCCGGCGCGGACGGCGGCCGCGCTCCCGCGAGCGAAGGCGAGGGCGCGGAGGAACTTCGGGTGCCGGGGACCGGGGACCCGCACCACGCGGACGCCCTCGATCGAGTCGGCCGCCTCGGAGGTGATAACAGTCACCTCATCGCCGAGCGCTACGAGCCCCTTCGCGAGGCGGGCCGCGTACGCCTCCGCGCCGCCCCCGCGAGGGTCGAACCGCTCGATCTGGATCGCGATCCGCAGGCGGCCCGGACGAGACGAGGCCGCGGGAGAAGTGTCCAGAGAAGCAGTCACCGCGGCCACTCCCACGCCGTCCGCGGCCACGCCTCGGTCCTGTCGCCCGACGAAGTGACATAGACGATCGGCCGCTCGGCGCTGAAGTAGCCGGCGGCTCGGCGGATCCGCCGAGCATCCTTGGGGGCGAGCCCGAGCGCGTAGGCTGCCCAGAAGGCGCGCCGAACGGAGAGGCCGGCCGCGAGGGGCGTCGAGCGGTTGAGTTGGGCGAGGTTCTTGATGCGCCGCCGAGCGGTCACTGGCCGGCCGCGGCGGGCGTTGTCCACGTCGACGAAACGAAAACCGGGCGGTTCGCGGTCATCGATGAAGATGTTGCAGGTCTTCAGGTCGTCGAGGTACACGCCATCGTCGTGAAGGCGCCGCAGGAGCGCGCCGAGCGCCGCTGCGGCCCGCAGGATGGTCGGGCCGGCCGGGCCGGCCGCTCGGGAGGCTCCGGCGAGGCGCGAGGGCCGCGACTCCTCCGCGAGCTTCGCGCAGAGCCAGCGGTCCAGCTCGCGGCGCGGCGCGAGGTCCTCCATGGCCACGATGGCCCCCGAGCCGAGGCCCCGCGGCCGCTCCCAGAGAAAAAACGGCTGCGCGACCGGCACGCCGGCGCTCCAGAGCCCCGCCAGGCTGGCGAAGCCGCGCCGGCCGCGGCGGATGTTCGGGTAAAGCTTCAGGCAGACCGGCGTCGCTCCGAGGCTGAGCCCGGTGTACACGGAGGCCTTTCGGTCCTTCTTGAGGGTCCGGAGGCTGGCCGGCCGCTCCTGGAAGGCGCGCTGGAGGCGGTCCACCTCGGCGGGATCGATGTCCGCGCGCCTCCGGAGCTTCCCGAGCGCCCCGCGAGTCCTGGCGATCTCCATCATGTCCCCCGCTTCGAAAGCCGCCCCGAGACCCGCTCCGAAGCCCGCTCTTCCAGGACGCGGAGGTAGAGGCCGAGGAGATTCTCGGCGTGGGCCCGGTAGGAGAAGCGTGCTTCAGCCTCCGCCCGCGCGGCGGCGGCGAGGCGGCGTCGCTTCTCTACGTCGCGGGCGAGGTCGACGAGGGCGCCGGCGATGGCCTCGGCCGAATCGTCGATGACGACGCCCGTCACGCCGTCCCTCACCAGCTCGGGGAGCATCCCGCGGCGCGCCGCGATCACGGGGAGACCCATGGCGAGCTTCTCCCGCACGGCGCGGCAGGTGCCGTCGGAGCCGGGAACGAGGAAGACGGCCGCGTCGAGGGCGGCGAGCGTCGCCACGTATTCCTCCCCGCTCAAGTACCCGGTGAGCCGGACGACATCGTCGAGGCCGAGGTCGCGCACGGGCGCTCGGGCGACCGAGTCGGCGTGCGTCCCGCGGCCGATGATGACGAAGCGGAAGTCGGGAATTTCCCGGCGGGCGAGGGCGAGCGCGGCGAAGAGGACCTCGAACCGCCGGTGGGTCTGGAGGCGCGCGGAGATGCCCGCCGTGAAGCCGCCGGCGGGGATGCCCAGCTCGCGGCGGCGGTCGGGGAGGTTCGGGCGGCGGTCGAAGCGGTGAAGGTCGATCGGCGGATCGAAGCTGACAACCCGGGCCGCGGGAACCGACCGCGGCGCCGCCTCTAGCGCTCCGCTGACCTCCTTCGAGAAACAGACGATCCTCGCCGCGAAGCGTTCCAGCGTCCTTCGGGCGCGCCAGTCCCAGGGGGGAGGCTCACCGCCGTAGAAGCTGCGCACGATCGGGATCTGCTCGCCGACCGCGAGCGAAGCGACGAGGTGATCGCCCGGCAGGTGACAGTGAACGATGTCCGGAGCCGCTTCGCGGAGGTATTGCCGCAGCCCCGAGGCGTCGCGCCGGACTTGGAAGGGCGCGAAGTGCTTGCGCAGCTCGAGTCCGAGGTCCGCCACCCGCCCTCCCCGCTCGACCGCGAGGCGGCGCAGGCCGCTCGATCCGTCCTTGTCGACGCCGGCGAGAAAGTGGGCCTCGACGCTCCCGAGCCCATCGAGGGCTCGCGCGACATCGAGGGCGGTCTCCGCGGGGCCGGTGACCTTGTGGTTCGAGAAGAGGTGGAGAACGCGGATCGGCCGGCGCGACCGTTTCGCCGCGGGCCACCTCCAATAGGCACCGAGGAAGCGCCGCCGCAGGAGCGGAGAGAGCCACGCCGCCGCGGGCTCCTTCCCGAGTCTCTCCAGGGCCTCGAGCCTCCGGCCGCGCCGCAGGGCGGCGCCGATGCGGACTTCACGGGCGGGACGGAGGATCCAATCCTCTTCGCGCCCCGGCGCGGCTCCTTCGGGGACGGCTGCGGCACCGGCGGGATCCGTTTCAATGTCGATCCCCTTCGAGTGGAGCCGCGCGAGGTATCGCCCGGCCGCGGCGCACCACGTCGAGCGGTCCTTTCCCTCCGCAAGGATCGCCGACAGCGGATGGAGCGGGCGATCTTGACCTCGGACCTCGAACGAGAAACGCGGCAGACCCAGCGGGCCTCGGGCCGCCCCCGCAACGACGGGAGCGAGCGCCACTACCCCTCGGTCGATGAGATCTGCCGCCTTCTCGATGCTCGCAATGCCCTCGGGCACCTCGCGCACGGCCCGCAGGCGCGCCAGGGGCGTCCGAAGGGGATGAAAATTCGCCTGAAGGCCCATCGACCCTCCTCCCGGCGCCGCATCGCCGATGAGGCGCCCATCGAGGAGACCGAATGCCTCCGGAAACCCCTCCGAAGCGCCATCCACCCACCTCAGGGCGAGACGGCGCAGCTCCTCGGGGGCCGTGCGCGCGACGATCGCCTCGCGGCGGCCGGCGCGCCTGCGCTCGCAGTCGCGGAGCGCCGATACCTGGCGCATGCCCCACGAAACGGGGCAGCCCAGGAGGTGCCACGCGCAGAGCGCAAGCCGGATGCGCAGCCGCCTCACGTGCCGCTCGACCCTGCCGAGAGTGAAACCGCTCGCCGCGAGGCTCAGGACGGGGTTCACGAGCACGACCTTGAGCGCTTTCAGAGCGCGCAGCGTCCACGCCGCCGGTAGCGGCATGCTTTTCCTGTAGAAGCGGTAGCTCGACCGCGCGTATTCGATGGATGCGTGAGCCGTCGCCTGCGCCTTCGATTTCTTGGCGTCGTGAACGATCGACAGATGGGGAAGATGGTAGATCTCCCACCCCGCCCGCCAGATCCGCCAGCAGAGGTCCGCCTCTTCGACGAAGAGGAAGTAGCCTTCGTCGAAGCCGCCGAGAGTATCCACGACCTCGCGCCGAAGAATCAGGCAAGCGCCGATGACGATATCGACGCGGAGGGGCTCGGTGGGGATCACGCGCTTCGACGGATAGCGCGCCGGAAAGAGGAGCCGCATTAAGTGCTTCGAGAGCAGCTCCGAGCCGAAGGTGGGGAAGCTGTCGTAGGAATTCTGGAGCTGGCCGTCCGGGAAGCGGAGCTGGAGGCCGGCGGCGCCCGCGCTCGGCGTCTTTTCCAGGAAGCCCATGAGACCGTGGATCGCCTCCGCATTGACGGCAGTGTCGGGGTTCAGAAGGAGGATGCTCCGCCCCGCGGCGCGCTCGAACGCCTGGTTATTGGCTCGGGCGAATCCCGCGTTGCGGCGGTTCTCGACCAGCTCGACCCAAGGGAACTCGGTCCGGACGCACTCCGCGCTTCCGTCCGAGGAAGCGTTGTCGACGACGATCACCTGCGCCGGCACAGCCGCGAGGGCCGCCTGGACCGATCGAAGGCAGGCGCGAAGGTCATCCTTCGTGTTCCAGTTGACGATCGCGACGGAGAGGTCGACGGGCAACTATTGTCTATGCCTCGAGCAACTGCCTCAGCACGTACGGCAGGATGCCGCCGTGCCGGTAGTACTGAAGTTCCATCGGCGTGTCGAGCCGAACAAGCGCGCGAAAGATGGTGGTCTTGCCGCCGCCGGAGGCGGCCTCGACCTGGACTTGACCGCGCGGCGCGAGCCCCTCCTGCAGCCCACCCTGGATGCCGCCGATCGAGTAGACCTCTTCGCCGGTGAGTCCGAGCCCCTGTGCGGTCTCGCCAGAGAGGAACTCCAGCGGAAGGATGCCCATGAAGAGCAGGTTCGAGCGATGGATGCGCTCGTAGCTTTCGGCGATGACGGCGCGCACGCCGAGGAGGCGCGGCCCCTTCGCCGCCCAGTCGCGCGAGGAGCCCGAGCCGTACTCCTTGCCCGCCAGAACGATGAGCGGCACCCCCTCCTTCCGGTACTGCTCGGCCGCATCGAAGATCACCATCAATGTCCTGTCCGGCAGGTGGATCGTCCAGCCGCCCTCGGTCCCCGGGGCGAGCTTGTTCTTCAGGCGTACGTTGGCGAACGTGCCGCGGACCATCACTTCGTGATTGCCCCGTCGCGCGCCGTAGGAGTTGAAGTCCTTCGGGGCGACGCCGTTCTCGACGAGATACTTCCCGGCGGGGCTGTCGGCCGCGAAGGAGCCCGCCGGGGAGATGTGGTCGGTCGTGATCGAGTCCCCGAGGCTCGCCAGGACGCGCGCGCCGCGGACGTCCTCGATAGGGGCCGGCCGGGCGGGCATGTCATCGAAGAAGGGCGGCGCTTTGATGTACGTCGACGATGCGTCCCAGGCGTAGCGGTCGCCCGCCGGCGCGGGCAGCGCGGTCCAGCGCTCCTCCCCCTCGAAGACACTCGCGTACTCCTTCTCGAAGAGATCCGCTCCGACCGAGCCGCCGACCGCCTGGGCGATCTCGGCCTCCGTCGGCCAAATATCGCGGAGGTAGACGGGCTTCCCCGAAGGATCCTTGCCGAGCGGATCCGAGGTCAAGTCGGTCTCCATGGTCCCGGCGAGCGCGTAGGCGACGACGAGGGGCGGCGACGCAAGATAGTTCGCGCGCACCTGAGACTGAACGCGCCCCTCGAAGTTGCGATTGCCGCTCAGGACCGCGGCGGCGTAGAGGTTCCCCGACTTGATCGCCTTGCTCACGGGCTCGGGAAGCGGCCCCGAGTTGCCGATGCAGGTCGTGCAGCCGTAGCCGACGAGGTGGAAGCCGAGCTTCTCGAGGTAGGGCATGACCCCCGCGCGGCGGAGGTAGCCCGTCACGACCTTCGAGCCCGGAGCGAGCGAGGTCTTGACCCAGGGCCGCGTGCTGAGCCCTCTCTCGACCGCCTTCTTCGCCAGGAGGCCCGCGCCGACCATGACCGATGGGTTCGAGGTGTTCGTGCAGCTCGTGATGGCGGCGATGACGACGGAACCGTGCGTCACTTCGTTCTCGCCGGCCGCGGGGGGCTCATTGCCCCCGAGAAACTCGTGGAGCGCTTTCTTGAACTCGGGCTTGACGGCGCGGAGGTTGACTCGGTCCTGCGGCCGCTTCGGCCCCGCCAGGCTCGGCTGAACCGTGGAGAGGTCAAGCTCGGCGCGCTCGGAGAAGACCGCGCCGGCGCACGCATCGGCCCAGAGCCCCTGCTCCTTGGCGTAGGCTTCCACGAGCCGCACCTGGGTCTCCTCGCGGCCCGAAAGCCGCAGGTAGCGGATCGTCTCCTCGTCAATGGGGAAGATGCCGCACGTGGCGCCGTACTCCGGAGCCATGTTGGCCAGCGTGGCGCGGTCCGCCAGAGGAAGAGCCGCAAGTCCCGGCCCGCAGAACTCGACAAACTTCCCGACGACCCTTTTCTTGCGCAAAAGCTCGGTGACCGTGAGGACCAGGTCGGTAGCGGTGGAGCCCTCGCGCAGCCTCCCCGTGAGGCGCACTCCGACGACCGGCGGTACCTCCATAACGACAGGCTGGCCGAGCATGGCCGCCTCGGCCTCGATGCCCCCGACGCCCCAGCCGAGTACGCCGAGGCCGTTGATCATGGTGGTGTGCGAATCGGTCCCCACCAGGGTGTCCGGGTAGGCGGCGCCTCCGGCGCGCATCACCACCTTGGCGAGCTTCTCGAGGTTCACCTGATGGACGATACCGGTGGCCGGCGGCACGACGACGAAGTTCCGGAAGGCCCGCTGGCCCCACCGCAGGAAGATGTAGCGCTCGCGGTTCCTCGCGAACTCGATCTCCGCGTTCTCGCGGAAAGCCTCCGGCGTACCGAAGCGGTCCACCTGAACCGAGTGGTCGATGACAAGCTCGGCCGGCTGGAGCGGGTTGATCTTTGACGGGTCGCCACCCATCCGCGCCATCGCGTCCCGCATGGCCGCGAGATCGACGACGGCGGGAACACCCGTGAAGTCCTGAAGGAGGACTCGCGCCGGCATGAAGGCGATCTCCGGCTGCGCGGTCGAAGCCGGATCCCAGCGGGCCAGCGCGGAGATCTCCTCGCGGCGGACGGAGTTGCCGTCCTCGAGCCGGAGGAGATTCTCGAGGAGCACCTTTAGGCAGTATGGGAGGCGGGCGACATCCGCCACGCCGCCCGATTTCAGCCGGTCGAGCCGAAAGATCTCGACGCTTTCCCCCCCCTCTCGCGGGGGCTCCCCCCCCACGCTCAGGGTCGATCGCGTCCCGAAACTGTCGAGGCTCTTCATCCGGTCACCTTCCCGCCCCTTTCATTATCCTCTTCATGCGCTTCGACGCGCGCCGCGGCGGACGAAGGAGCTGATCGTCGGGGAAGAAGGGGCTTGAGTCAAGGACGGTGTTGGGTGGGCGTCACGCGGGGACTGACACAGGAAACGAATCGAACCACAGAGGGGAGCGGCGAGCAGTGCGGAGCCGCGGACCGCCGGAGCAGCCGGGCGCCCGCGCCAGCGGGCGGCTGCGAGGCCCGCCTGGAGGCCGAGCGCATCAGCGCGAGGACCGGAAGGAGCGGCGAGCAGTGCGGAGCCGCGGACCGCCGGAGCAGCCGGGCGCCCGCGCCAGCGGGCGGCTGCGAGGCCCGCCTGGAGGCCGAGCGCATCAGCGCGAGGACCGGAAGGGCAGAGGACGCACAGAGGAACGGCGCCGTGAAGAGAAACGGCCCCGCGGCTCGGTTACCGGCAGATCACTTGAGCGGCGTCCCCGCCGGCCGGCGCCGGTTCGCCCAGGAAGAGCGTATTAGAGGATGGAGATCGGGTCGGCTATGTCGATGGCCCCGCTCACGTTGAAGTCGGCCGCGGGCAGGCACGCCAGCGAGGGCACTCCGAGGAAAAGGTACGAGAGAATCGCGATCGGGTCGCTCAGGTCGAGCCGCAGGTCGAAGCTGGCATCCCCACGCTCGGCCCTGAGCTGATCGCGGACTTGCAGGATGCCCCCCAGGATCGTCAGCGGCTCCACTTGCGCCGTGATGGGCAGCTTGCCGAGGTTCACCTTGCCTGCATGGTAGATCGCGATCCAGTTTGAGAAGCCGAGGAACTTCTCGAACGTGAACTGGACCTCGTTCACCTCACCGGCGGCCTCCCGCACATCGGCATAGATGGTCGCGACGTGCACCCTCTCCCCCTCTGCGCCGACCCGGCGGCGTGAGTTGAGCATCGCGAGCCCCAGCGCGCCCAGCTCGTTCTCGATCCGGACGACTCCTGGCCGCGTGTGCTCCTCGACCCTCGCGATCCGGATGTACTTCGGGTTGAACTTGAGCCCCACGAGAAAGCCGCTGTACTCGACGTTCGAGGTGATGTAGTGGCGCAGCGGAATGTCCCTGTCGCCCGGCCGGGCCATGGAGCCCGTCAGCTCGAAGCGGATGTCGGCGGTCTGCGCCGTGGGTGGCTCGTCGTAGACCATCGCGGTAGGAGGCAGCGCAGGAGGATCGGGGCGAGTGGGTTCCCCGGGGAGGATGCGGATCTCGCCCGGGACGTGGCGCGTCGAGGGCGCCATGAGCTGCTTCGTCCCGGGAGGGTCGCCGTCGCGCGGGAAGCAGTCGAGCTCGCTATTGAGACATGACCCACTGCCGCCGGCCGCTAGGTGATCGCAGAATTCGATGCTCAAGAATCGCCCGGTATTCCCTTCAGGCGGAAGAAGACGGTAAATAGTAGTCGTCGGTGACTTCGTGGTAGATCCCTCTCGGGCAATCAGAAGCGGCGACTTTTCGGATCAGTCACAGGCTGAGCGTGACCAAAAGGGCAATGGGACGCACTGCGAAAAACCTCGATTTCCCAGAAACGAACGCGGCTCATTCTACCCCCGACCCAAGGCTTGTGATCGCTATCCATTGCCTCATCCGCTATCGCGGTGGAAGGTCTCTTTTCCCGCCACCACGGTCAATTCATTCCGCCCGCCGCCGCGTAGGAAGTCCTCCAGAGGCTCGCCCGCAGCCCGGTCGATCTCCGCCGCCGCGAAGTCCGCAGGCTCCCCCGGGGCGAGGAGGCCGCCCGCGGGGAGGCCTCCCCAGCTTCGCAAGCTCGTGCCGGTGCCGAGCGCGAAGATCTTCTGCGCCGTGAGGGCGGGGAACATCTTCCTCACCTCGCGCATCTCCTCGGCGATGGAGAGCCCGAGGTTGCTCGCCGATGAATCCGTGCCCAGCGCCATGCGCACGCCGGCCGCGAGGAGGTCCGGGAGCGGGTGCGGGGGCCGGTTGAAGTACCCATGGCTACGCGGACAGAGGACTACCGCTGCGTCGCGGGCGGCGAGGCGCCGCGCGTCCCCGGGTTCCAGGAAGTTCGCGTGGATAACCAGCGCGGCCGAGAGCGCTCCGAGGCGGTCGAGGTGCTCGATGGGGCCGACACCAGGCGGAACGTAGCCCGAGAAGTCCACACCGACCGATTCGAGGAAGCCGCGCAGCTCTCCGCGGCCCGTCCGGAGCAGCTCCGCCTCGCCGGGAAACTCGGCGGCGTGGATCGAAAAAGGGGCCGTGCCGGCGATCTCGCGGCATCTCTTGATGACGCTCGGAATGCAGAGGTACGGGGAATGGGGCGCCAAACCTCGGCGGATAAGGGGGTGAGAGGACCCATCGGCCAGCCAGGCGCGGGCCGCTTGCTCGGCCTCTGCGGCGCGGACCGGATCGGGGGCAATGACCTCGCGCAGGACCACGGCGCGGATCCCGCTCTCCTCGATCGGCCCCGCGGAGTGCCCGCCGTAGGAGTAGTCGATCAACCGCGTGACACCGGAGGCGATGAGCTGGCGCAGACCAGTCCGCGCCGCCGCGACGAGCCCCGCAGCGCCCACCTCGCTTCGATGGGCGCGCACGCGGTTGAGCCAGCCCGGAAACGTCAAGCCGGCAGGAATCTTCCCTTCGAGACCGCTCAGGTCCAGGTGCACGTGGGCGTTCAGGAAGCCCGTGTGGATGAGAGCGCGCGGGAAATCGCGGACCTCGGCCCCCGCCGGGTCTGCATCGTTCCGGAAAAGAACGCGGGTGATGCGCCCGCCCTCGACGACGAGACCGCCGCGGTCGATGAGCCGCTCGCCGGTCCAGAGCCGGCCGCAGCGGTAAACGACCTGTAGGGGTCGATCCAAGGCGCTTACCATGCCTCAACTAAGAGCCGGATAAGCCGCGGTGAATCGATTCTGACTTCGCGGAATTTTCAACCCCGTCAGCTTCATCCGGCACGCCTCCGCCTCCGCTCTCTCAGGCTTCCTGTATATTTATCCGTTTTTCTGGAGCACTGGGAGCCATCAGGTGACGCGGGACCCTCGCGCACAGCGGACGCTGCGCTACTCGATCCTCGACGGGATCGGTTACTCGATCATGGTCGGAGCCGGGGAGACCTATTTCATCCCTTACGGGATATTCCTGGGAGCCTCGAACGCTGTCATCGGGCTCCTCGTGGCCTTCCCGATCTGCATCGGATCCCTCTCCCAGTTCATCTCGGAGCGGCTCCGCCTCCTCCTGGGCTCTCGCAAGCGCCTCATCCTGCTCTCGGTGACCCTCCAGGTGCTGACGCTCGTGCCGATGGCCTGCATCAATTGGCTGTCGAGCGAGGCAGGCACTCAAAGCCTCCTCCTACTGGCCTCCGTCTGCGCCTACTTCACCTTCGGGCTCGTCCTCGGACCGAGCTGGAGCTCGCTCATGGGGGATCTCGTCGCGGAGAACCAGCGGGGCCAGTACTTCGGCACGCGCAACCGAGCCATCCAGCTCGCCAATTTCCTTAGCTTCCTGACGGCGGGTCTCATTCTCTATTTCTTCAAACGGGCCGGAATGGAGACCGGGGGGTTCATCGCCATCTTCTGCCTGGCGGTGGCGGCCCGGCTCCTCTCGCTCCTCTTTCTCTTCCTCCATTGGGACCCCCCGACGGCTTCCGTCCCCCACGGACGCACCATCTCGATGGTCATCGAGACCCTGCGCGGCCGCGACCACCGGCCGCTCATCCTCTACCTCTCCATGATCAACTTCTGCGCCCACCTCTCCGCGGCCTTCTTCTCGACCTACATGCTCCGGCCTCCGGAGCAGCACGGTCTGCAGTGGTCCTACGGCACGTACACGGCCATCCTGGCCATCACGATGCTCTTCAAGTTCTTCTTCCTGACCCTCTGGGGGCGCGCTTCCGACCGCTTCGGAGCCCGCAAGTGCCTGACGCTGGCGGGCTGGATCGTCGCCTCGCTTCCACTTTTCTGGCTGTTTCCGCGCGGGAACGAGACGACGTACCTCCTCGTCATCTGCTTCGTGCAGGCGCTCGGCGGATTCGCCTGGGCCGGCCACGAGCTCTGCTCGTTCAACATCCTCCTCGATGCCGCCGAGGCGCCGGACCGCCCGCGGCTCGTCGCCGCCATGAACATCGTCAACGGGTTGGCCATCTTCATCGGCTCGTCGATCGGCGCCGCGGTGGTGTCGGCCCTGAACGGTCCCCTGGCGGGCTCCATCAATCCGTTCCTCGGGGTCTTCCTCCTCTCGTCGATCCTGCGCGTCGGCGTCTGCTTCGCGCTCCTGCCGGGCGTGCGCGAGATCCGCCAGGTGGAGGCGATCTCTTACCGGAGCCTCCTTTTTCGGGTGACCGGGTTCCGCGGCAACGCGGGTCCCGTACTCCGCTTCTTCCTCCTGCCGGGTAAGCGCGAGCCGGCCCCCCTCCCGGAGCGTACGGAGCCGCAGCGCTAACAGAAAAAGGCTGGAACCCGAGGCCCTCCCGCACGTAGATAGAGGGGAGGTGCCTCATGAGCCTGTTTCGCGTTTCCTTCATCGCCATCGCGTCCGCGAGCCTCGGCGGCTGCGCCTGGATGCTCAATCTCCATCCCGCCAAAGCGGTCCGCATGCAAGGAGAGGTCTATCCGATCGCCGCGGGAGACCGCTTGAAGCTGACCGGCTTCAATGGCCGCATCCGGGTGAAGCCCGGCGCCCCGGGCGAAGTCCGGATCGAACGCACGATCACCTGCCGAGCCCGCACGGAAGAGGAGGCCCGCGCTGGGCTCGAGATGGTCGCTCCCACCGTCAAGCAGGAGGCCAGCTTCCTGGCGATCGAGTTTCGACCTCCGCTTTCGACCCGCCATCGGTTCCACATGGAGATTTCCGCCACGGTCCCCGCTGAAACGCACCTCGACTTGCGTGGATCGAACGGATCGCTCGACGTCGAAGGGATCCGCGGGGCGATCGATGCCCGCACGGGCAACGGCGCCGTCCGCGCCCGGGACGGCGGGGCCTCCGCGGTCTATGTCCACACCTCGAACGGCGAGATCGTTCTCGAGCGGATGGGGGGAGCCGTTCAGGCGCACACATCGAACGGCCGCGTGGTCGTGCGCGACTGTAAAGGGCCCGTGACGGCGGAAACTTCCAATGGCGAGGTGGTGGTCGACTCTGAGCCCGCCGCCACCGCCGGCATCGAGGTTCGAAATTCCAACGGACGGATTCGCTGCCTTCTCCCGGCGTCATTCTCCGGAGAGATCGATGCGCACACTTCGAACGGAAGAGTTCGATGCGACTTCCCCGTCGACTCCTCGCGGAAGGAGCCGAAGCACCGGCTGCACGGCCGGATCGGCCGAGGGGGAACGCTCGTCAGGCTTTGGACGTCGAACGGATCGATCGAGATCCTCGGGTGCGATCGCCGGCTCGAGCGCGGAGGGAAAGCGGATGCACCGCCGCCGGCCGCCGGCGACGAGGTCTGGAAGCTTTGAGCGGCTCGCTCCACGAGCAAAAGATCCGGCAGGCGGGCGCAATCCTCGATGAGATGGGGGTCGACGCATGGCTCACGTTCGTGCGCGAGACGGCCGCCGCCGGAGATCCGGCGCTTCCCTTCCTCCTCGACGGCGGTCTCACGTGGGAAAGCGCACTGATCCTGACGCGTCGCGGCGAGCGCATCGCGATCGTCGGGAGCCTCGACGCCGCCGCCGTCGAGCGCAGCGGGCTCTGGGGGGAGGTCATCCCCTACGTCGAGGGTATCCGCGCGATCCTCCGGGCGACCCTGGAACGCTTGAACCTGGGCTCGCTCGCCATCAATTACTCCCGCGACGATGTCCAGGCCGATGGACTCGCCCACGGCCTCTATCTCGTCCTCCTCGAGCACCTCGAAGGGCTCGCGATCCGCGAGCGCCTCGCGAGCGCGGAGGGCATCATCCGCAGGCTCCGCGGGAGAAAGACGCCGGCGGAGGTGGAGCGCATCCGGCGCGCGACGGCCGCAGCCGAGGAGATCTTCGCGCTTGCGGGGCGAAGCGCGCGCCCCGGCATGACCGAGGCCGCTTTGGCGCGCCTCATGAAGGAGGAGGCCGCGCGGCGAGGGCTCGAGACGGCCTGGGACCCGCTCCAGTGTCCGATCGTCAACACGGGGCCCCTCTCCGCGGCCGGCCACGGCGTGCCGTCGGAGCTGCGCATCGAGCCGGGACATCTCCTCCATGTCGATTTCGGCGTCCGTTGCGACGGGTACTGCTCGGACCTCCAGCGGATGTGGTACGTGCCGCGGGCCGGCGAGCGCGAAGCGCCGGCCGATGCGATCCGCGCTTTCGACGCCCTCCGCGGATCGATCCAGAAGACCGCCGCCGCGCTGCGCCCCGGCCTCCTCGGGCGCGAGGGAGACGCCATCGCCCGGCGCGCGGTCGCGGAAGCCGGCTTCCCCGACTACGCGCACGGCACCGGCCACAACGTCGGCCGCGCTACCCACGACGGCGGCGGTGGACTCCTCCCCCTGTGGGAGCGTTACGGCGAATCCCCGCGCTGGCCGATCGAAGCCGGAAACGTGCTCACGATCGAGCCCAGCATCGCCCGGGTGGGCGAGCGGGGCTGTATGGGGCTCGAGGAGATGGTTCTGATAACCGAATCGGGCTGCGAGTTCCTCTCGCGGCCGCAGGGGGAAATCTGGCTTGCGGGGTTGCAAGGCCGGTGAGTTTCCCGTAGCCTTTCGTCTCTCAGGCAGGCCTTCCACACATTGAGATCGCAAACTCGAACCTCCGAGCTACCGGAATGTTCTTTCACTGGCGTCTATTTCTGCGCGCGCTCGACCTCTCCCTGGTGAGAAAGCCGCTCCGCCTGCGCCGCTGGGCGTTCGTCCTCTTCTTCACAGGGCTCTTCGGCGTCATGTGGATCTTCGTCGTGATCGGGCGGGCGCTCGACCACGTCTTCTTCCCCGGATTCAAGCGCCAGCCCGTCCGGGAGCCCGTCTTCATCATCGCCCCCCCTCGCAGCGGCACGACCCTGACGCAGAAGTTGATGGCGCTCGACGCGGAGCGCTTCGTTCACGTGAAGCTCTACCACACGATCTTCCCGTGCATCTTCTACCAGCGCATCATCGAGGCCATCGCGCGCCTCGACGCGCTCTGCGGCGCTCCGCTCGCGAAGTCGATCGGACGCATCGAGCGGCGATTCTTCGGAGGCTGGGACGACATGCACAAGATGCGATTCAACGAGGCCGAAGAAGACGACGGATTCTTCGTCTACAGCTTCGTCACGGAGGCGATCTTTCTCCTCTTTCCCTACGTGGACGACCTCTGGGAGGCCGGCTTCGCCGATGCCCTCCCCGCCGGAGACCGGCGCCGCTTGATGGCCTACTACAAGAGCTGCCTCCAGCGGCACCTCTACGCCCGAGCGCCGGACAAGACGCTCCTCTCGAAGGCCACGCAGTCCTCCGGATCGATCGTGGCCCTGCGCGAGGCGTTCCCCGACGCTCGATTCATCACCATCGTCCGGCATCCGTACCGATCCGTGGCCTCGCACGTGAGCGTCTTCTATCCCGCCTGGCGGGCGCATTCTCCCGAGATCCGAAAGGACTCTCCGGTGTCGAAAGCGTACGCCCGGCTCGCCGTCGAATGGTACAAGCACCTCTTCCGGATGCGCACGGAGCTGCCCGCCGATCGGTACTGCTGCCTGGATTATCGAGAGCTCGTCCGCAGCCCTCGCGAGGCGATCGAGGGGATCTACCGACGCTTCGGTTTCGAGTTCCGGGATGGCTTCCGAAAGCGCCTCGACGAGGCTACCCAGAAGCAACACGGATTCCAGAGCAACCACGAGTACACGCTCGAGGAATTCGGGCTCTCGAAGGAATGGATCCAGGCGGAGCTCGGCGAATTGATGGACTTCTACGGGCTCGAGCGGTGACCGGCCGCCGGCGGGTCGATTCCGCGCCAGCGCCACCAGCCGACATGGAGGAGCCCCGAGCCGATCAACGCCAGACCGTTCGCGACGACGGCGGGAACGACGGCGGTCCCGGCGAAACCGTCGAGGGAAACGAGGAGCGCAAGCGCGATGTTGCGGTTGTTCGCGCCCAGGGCGGTCACGCGGCGGGCGGCGACGTCGGGCCCGCCGAGGGCGAAGCCCACCACGAGCGCCGCTTCGGCGACGGCCAGCGTGGCGAGGATGGAAGCCCCGCCGGTCGTTCGGATCGCCTCGAACTCCGCGAACGTAACGTACGCGAGCGAACAAGCGCCGGCGGCCTCCGCGAGGACCTCAATCGGTCGCAGGCAGCGACGGGCGGCGCCCGGCGCCCAGTGGTTGACGGCGACTCCGAGGGCCAGAGGAAGCGTGATCGTCGCCACCAGGACCGCCAGGATCCGCCAGGGGTTGAAGGAGAGGGGATGGGAACCCTCCGACCACCAGAGGCTCGCCCAGCAGACTGCCGGTGTGAGGGCGGCGGAGAGGATCGGGAAGAGGGCCGTCAGCCCGGCGGCGAGCGCCAGGTCGGCTTTCGCCATGCGGGCGAACACAGGCACGACCGGGGCGAAGGGAGATGCAGCAAGGAGAATCAACGCGACACGCTGGTCCGCAGAGAGCCCGAACAGCTTCGCCGCCGTGATGGCAAGGATGGGGACGACCACGAAGTTCAACGCGATCTGCAGGGAGAGTCGTGAGCGCCGGACGCTTGCCGCCACTTCACCGATCCGGAGCCGCAGGCCGACGCCGATGAGAAGCCCGGCAAGGGATGCCACAGTCAGAATCCGGATGAGATCGTGCGCGGTCACCGTTTCGGAATGCCCAGGCGGTCGTTTCGGGAGGAGACAATAAAAGGCCCGAGGCAGCGACCCCGAGCCTTTCGTTTTCTGGAGCGGGTGAAGGGGATTGAACCCTCGACATTCAGCTTGGGAAGCTGACGCTCTACCACTGAGCTACACCCGCAAGCTTTCGTTCGACAGTGGCAGCGTTATAGCCCGAGAGGACGGGGAGTGTCAACGGGGGGGGACCCCGCTGCCGGCGCGTGCAACGGCACGGTGCGAGCTACACCCTCAGCGCGATCCCCTCCCGGCGCAGCTCTTCCTCCAGTTCCGCGCGGTTGGGAATCAAGCCGAGGAGCCCCTTGCGGTCGGCTTCGAGGTCTTTCCAGGTCAACCCGTCGAGGTGCTTTTGCGCCTCGGCGAGGACGGACGGGCCAAGGTTCGGGATCGCCCCCGGGTCGCGCAGAAGGATGACTCCAATGCCCTCATTGAAGTCGAGGACTCGGCAGAAGAGTCCGGGCTGGAACTTTCGCACGTAGGCGATCGCCTTCCAGACATCGCCGTTCCACTTGACCCCTTCGTCGGCAAGGCTCGCATCCCGCGAGCCCGCCACCTCCGTCGGCGGATTGCAGTCGTGGAGGAGAATCGCGCCGCCGGGGTTGAGGCAGGCGAGGCTGTTGGCGATGTCGCGCAGCACCTGCTCGGCCAGATGGAGGCCGTCGATGAAGACCAGATCGAAGCGTCCGGGCGAGCCGGCAAAGAAATCGTCGGACGTCACGCGGTGGATTGTCCAGCCCGGCTCCACGCGCTTGGGGCGAGGGTCGACGCCAACCTTCTCGGCGCAGCGAACGCGTTCGAACGTTCGCCCGGTCGCCACGCCGATTTCGAGGTACCGCCGGGCCCGCAGCGCCCGTACGAAGTGGTTGATCGCATCGTAGCGCTTCTTGAAGGGCCTCCGGGGCCGCAAGCGATCGATCCAGGAAGCGAGGCGGTTTGAAACGGCCATGGGGCGTCAGGTTAACCGCTCCGCCCGCGGCGTGCGAGCGGATCCTCCTCCGGCACCAGATCGCTCTTGTCGCGGAGCGTCGCGAGGCCACGGTTGATCTCCCAGAGCTTGGCGTACTTCATGTACGCCGCGTAGGCGTGGTTGACCGCCATCTGGAAGCCGGGCTCCCCGTCGAGGAAGCCCGCGCGCAGGATATAGCACCAGATGAACCGCCAGAGGGGACGCAGCGTCAGGTCTCCGGCGCGCGGCCGGCGGCCGCGGCGGAACAGCTCGCCCGCCTGGATCTCACTGTAACGATCGAGGACCTTGAGCTGGTGGGAGAGGTCCCGGAAGGAGTGGTGCAGGATGACGGCGGCGTCCGTCCCCTCTCCCTCCGGCTCGATCCGCTCGGTCCGTCCATCGACTTCGACGGTGTCGTGGGGATCGACCCCGGTCCATCGCGACCGGCCGCGCCGGAATAGCCGCACGCGCCACTCCGGGAACCACCCGCCGTGCTCGAGCCAACGGCCGAGGTAGAAGAGCTTCCGCGCGATGGCGTACCCGTCGGCGGTCCCACCCGAGGCGAGGCGGCTCTCGATCTCCCGGCGCAGGCGGGGTGTCACCCGCTCGTCGCAGTCGATGGCGAGCAGCCACTCGCCGCGGGCCTCTTCCACCGCCCGGTTCTTCTGCGCCACGTGGCCGGTCCAGGTAGCCTGGACAACGCGGGCGCCGCGCCCGCGCGCGATCTCGGGCGTACGGTCCGTACTGAAAGAGTCGACGACGACGATTTCATCGCACCAGGCGACCGATTCGAGGCAGGCGTCGATGTTCCGTTCCTCGTTGAAGGAGATGATGCAGGCCGAGATGCGGGGGGCTCCTGCGCGTTTTTCGGCGAAGGGCGACTTCGGTGGCGGTTCCGTCGTGCTCACAGGGTCGGGATTGTAGGACGGAAAGGGCGCAGTTGTCACGAGAGTCGCTGCGAATGGTCACGAGTCGTTCAAGGGGCCACGCTTCGCGGGCCGGGGATCCTCCACCGCACCGCGCCGGCGCGAAGACCGCGGCGGCAAACGGCAGCCGGTGACCGCATCCGCGATCAGCGTCCGCCTCGGAATCCTTATCCGGTCGTCCCATTAGTGGGTGAGTCTCCAGGCCATCGCGGCGACGCGGTCGAGGAGCTGGAACGACTCCTTGCAGCATTCCGGATCGAGATCGCCCCAGGCGGCGGCCACTCGGAGGGCCGCGCGGACCTCGTCGGCGCTGCCCGAGGCGATGCGCCAGTAGTTGATTCGATCGCGTCCAACCCTTTTCCGACCTTCCGCGAGATTCAGGACCAGACTCGTAGCGGCTCGATGGATCTGATCGAAGAGCTGCGGATCGCGGCTGCGGATGGCGGAGAGCGGTTCTCCGAGTGACCGAACCAGCTCCAAGCTGACTTCGAGCGCATCGAACATTTGGTTGAGGCCTCCTTTCTTTTTTTCGGGCCTTCGCCCAAAGACAGGCACGACAAAAAAGAAAGGAGCAAACGACCCCAGCCGGATGCGCTTGAAGCCGGCGGGGGCGTGAGCGGTTCCGGCTGCGGAACCGGCTGCGGCTGCGGATGCGGCTGCGGCAGCGGACGCAGATCTCGGCTGCCACTCGGGTCCCCGATCCTCCGTGCTCCCCGGTTTGCCTTGCAAGCGCTCCTCGACGGAGTATCTTCTCCGCCGGGCGATCCGCGGGGTAACGGACCGCATGTGCATCGGAGGATTCGATCCATGGAAGGCGCCTTGGCGGAAGGACTCTGGAGCTGGGACTCGCTCGTCGCCCTCCTCATGCTCTCCGTCATGGAGATCGTCCTCGGGGTCGACAACGTCATCTTCATCGCCATCCTCGCGGGGAAGCTCCCCCCGGAGCAGCAGGGCAAGGCGCGTCAAGTCGGCCTCGGTCTGGCCTTGATCATGCGGATCGGCCTCCTCTTCGGAATCACCTGGATCATGAAGCTCACGACGGAGCTGTTCCAGGTCTTCGGGAAGGGATTCTCGGGCCGGGACCTCATTCTCCTGGCGGGCGGGCTTTTCCTCGTCTGGAAGGCGACGCACGAGATCTTCTCGAAGCTCGAGTCGAAGCTCGAGGATCAGAAGGGAGCGGGCATGTCCGCTTTCGGCTCCACCGTCGCTCAGATCATCCTTCTCGACATCATCTTTTCCCTCGATTCTGTCATCACCGCCGTCGGCATGGCCCAGAAACTTCCGATCATGATCGCGGCCGTGGTCATCGCCGTCGCCGTCATGATGGCGTTCTCGGGCGCCATCTCGCGCTTCATCCACCGCCACCCGAGCATGAAGATCCTCGCCCTCGCGTTCCTGCTCCTCATCGGGGTCACCTTATTCGCCGAAGGGCTCGGCCAGCACGTCGCCAAGGGAACGATCTACTTCGCGATGGCGTTCTCGGCCTTCGTCGAGGTGCTGAACCTTCGGCTGCGGACGCGCACGAAGCCCGTCGAGCTGCACGAGCCGGTCGAGGAGGAGCCGAAGGCCGCCTGAATGATCGATTCGCACGCACACCTCTTCCTCAAGGAGTTCGACGCCGACCGCTCGGATTCGATCGCGCGGGCGCGGAGGGAGGGCATCGAGGCCATCATCAACATCGGAATCGATCCCGCTTCGAGCCGCGCGGCCCTCGAGCTGGCCCGGAGCGAGCCGGGTTTTTGCGCCGCGGCGGGGCTCCACCCCTGCACGCCGGTGGCCGACCTTGACGCGGCGCTCGATGAAATCCGGGCGATCGCCCGTTCCGATCCGGAACGGGTCGTGGCCATCGGCGAAATCGGCCTCGACTATTTCTGGAAGGACGTCGAGCCCGCCGTTCAGAAGGAGAAACTCCGCGCCCAGCTCGCTCTGGCGCTGGAGCTGGACCTGCCGATCGTCGTTCACTGCCGGGACGCGCTCGGAGACCTCCTCGTGTTGCTCGAGGAGTCCCCCCGGCGCCCGCCGGGCGTCTTCCACTGCTTCGCTGGGAGCCCGGAGGAGGCGCGCCGCGCCTTGAATCTCGGCTTCCACATCTCCTTCGCGGGCAACGTGACCTACCCGAAGGCCGAAGCGCTCCGCGCCGCGGCCCTGGTGGTCCCGCCGGAGCGGCTCCTCCTCGAGACCGACAGCCCCTACCTGCCTCCCCAGGCCCGGAGGGGCAAGCGCAACGAACCGGCCTTCGGCGTCTTCACCCGCGACGCGCTGGCTGCCCTCCACGGCATGCGCGCCGACGAGCTGGACCGACTGACCTCCGCGACCACTCGCCGGCTCTTCCGTATGAAGAGCGGCGCCGGATGCTTGAAAATCTGATCCCCGATCGTCGTCAAGAACCGAGAGACTCTGGACGACATGAAAGAGATGAAGGAGTCAACTATGCCCAGGGAGCCCCAGTTCCCGGCCCGGCGTTTCACTTTACCGGCCTCCGTTCCCCCGCAGCGGCTTCTGCGCTGGGTGGCCATCGGAGCGCTCGTCGTCGTCCTCACGGTCCTCTTCAGCCTCGGCATGGGCGGCATCACCGAGGTGAGAGACCACGAAGTGGCCGTCTTTGTGAACTACCTGACGGGGACGATGGAGCACGACGAGCTGCCGGGGAACAAGATCTACTTCCCCTTCATCCAGCAGGTCTTCAAGCTCGACAAGCGCACGAACAAGTTCGTCATGGAGGGAAAGACCGACGTCGACACCGATCACGTCCGCGAGTTGACCGTCCGGGCCCGCGACGGGAGCAACTTCTGGTTCGACTCCATCGAGATCCAGTACCAGCTCAAACCCTCGGATGCCGACAAGGTGCTCCACGACTCCGGCACCGGCGATGCGTTCAAGAAGTTCTGGCTCATGACCTACGCCCGCAGCGTCCTGCGGGATGAGTTCGGCAAGTTCGACCCCGAGGAGATCTCGAATCCGGCCCACTACGCCTCCGCGCGCGTCAAAGCCCAGGAGCGGCTCAATACGGTCCTCGGCGAGCATGGGATCGTTGTGACCCAGATCACCACCCCGAAGCCGAAGTTTGCGGACGAATACGAGAAAGCCATCGAGGACCGCAAGCTCGCCGAGCAGGATGCGGAGAGGCTCAAGGCGATGGCGCTCCAGCTTCAAAAGGAGAGAGAGAAGCGGCTCGCGGAGATCGAGAGCACGAAAGGGCAGGAATTCGCTGCGTTGACCGGCACACTGATCGCCGGGAAGGCGCAGGCGGAAGCGGCGGCGATCAAGCTCCGGCGCGAAGCGGACGCCTACAAGATCCAGAGGACGGGAGAAGGCGAGGCCGAGCGGCTCGCCAAGATCGAGGAGGCTCGCGGCCTCGTCGAACGAAACACGAAAGAGGGCCAGGGGCTAATGGCCAAGACGGAGGCACTGGCCCGCCAAGGGCGGTGGGTCGTCGTCGAAGCGCTGGCCGAGAAGCTCGCCAACGTCAAGATCGAGGTCATCCCCTACCAGAGGAGCGAGGCCCCCGCTCGTCTCGAGGTCGAACAAGGGGCGGCGATCGCGCCCGCTTCGGCGTCGATCGAACCACCGCCGGCCGTGAAGCGGTCCGACTCGGTCGGGGCCGCGAAGGGAACGGAGAGGAGGTAAGCATGGACCGCACCACCAAGACGATCTTCGCCGCAGTCGGCATTATCCTGCTGGCTTTCATTGCCCTCACGACCACGGTCGAGTGCGTCCCGGTACGAACGTACGGCGTGAAGCAGTCCATCTGGGCGGGCGGCATCGATCAGGAGGACTACGCGACCGGCTATCACACCGGGATCACCGGCATCCATCGCTGGCACCTCCTGGACGCATCCACCCATTTCCTCAACTTCACCGCCGTCGAAGCCAAGCCGGGCGCGAATCGCGGCCCGAGACCGCCGCTCATCTTCTCTCGCTCATCGGGTGGCCCCTCGGACTACGAGACGCCGGCCTCGGACCAGCACCCGGCCCTCGATGTGCGCAACCGCGACGGCAACGTGGTATCGATCGACGTGAGCGTGCCCTACCGGATCATCGCGGGACAGGCTCACCGGATCGTGACCGACGGGGCGAAGGACACGTACCGCGAGCGCGTCAAGGCGACCGTCGAGTCGGTGCTGCGGGGCGTCCTCTCGGAGATGACGAACGACGAGCTGCAGGACACCGCGAAGCGGCTCGCCAATTGCGAAAAAGCGCTCCTCGCGCTCAGCGCCGAGTTGAGCACATTTCACGTCAAGGCCGACGCCGTCCTCATCCGCAAGGTCGCCTTTCCGGAGGAGTACGAGAAAAAGCTGATGCAGAAGCAGCTCTTCACGCAGAAGGCCAAGCTCGACATGGCCGAGACGGCCAAGCTGGCGGAGGTCCTCAACACCGGCAAGTTCGAGAAGGAGATCGCCGCCGCGGAGGCGCTCAGTCTGGCCAACTGGGAGAAGAAGATGGAGACCTTCCGCACCGAGTACGCGCTCCAGGTCGCGAGGATCCAGGCGGAGGCGCTGCAGTACTCGAAGCAGACGCGCGCCGAGGCGGACGCGATCCACCAGACGAAACTGGCCGAGGGAAAGCTGGCCATCGACAAGGCCGAAGCGCTCCTCGCCGAGAAGCGGAGCGAGGCGCTCGCCACGCCCGGCGGCCAGATCTACGTCGCGAAGCTGGCGGCCGAGAACCTCAACATCGGCAAGGTCCTCCTCAACGCGAGCGACCCTCGCGTGCCGCTCATCCTGGACGTCCATCGCGTCGCGGAGATGCTGATCGGCCCCGTGCCGGCGACGGTCAAGACGCAGTAGCGGCCTCTTACGGCTGAGGCCGCTCGATCCCTAGCTTCTTTTCGATGTTCGTGAGGCGGCGGTCCAGCTCGATGTCTCGCTGGAGCTGCCGCTTCATCTCGCGGCCTACTTGATCGATCTCGCTCCGGCTTCGCTCGAGCTCGACGCAGCGGGCTTGAAGCTCCTCGATCTCCTTCTTGAGGCCGGCGAGGCGGACGCGGTCCTCTTGGGCGGCGCTGCCGAGGCCCTTGAGACGCTCCTCCGCCGCCGCGAGGCGCTTTTTCACCTCGACGAGGTCCTCGCCTTGGGTCGCGAGCTTCGCTTCCTGCTCCTTCAGGGCGGCGGACTGCCGGCCGGTCTGGACGGCGATCCCCTCGATCCGGGTCTTCTGGTCCTCGACGCGTCGCTCGGTCTCTTCCACCCTCCTGTCGAGGGCGCGCGACCCGATGAACTGATAGGCAAAAACCGCCACGACGGAAGCCAGGACTATGCCGAGGATGTTTTTCAAGGTCTTCACGCGCTCTCTCCGCTCGGATGTCGATTCCGAGGCCAGAGAATACGCGAGGCGGCGCGAGGGCTCCAAGGAAATCGCCTTTGTGCCCATTGGGGAGGTCCCGCGCCGAGAATGGTCGTCCCCCGAAACCTCAGGCGACAATTCTAGGCCATCCCGTGGGACCGCAGCGCCCGCCGCCCGGGCCCCTTCGGGCTTAGAAAGGACGGCGCGACAACGAGATGCGCCCGGGTCCGGCGGTCGGGAAGGAATGGGCATGGTTCTTGAACCAACTAAGGCGAGGGTACAAAAAAAACGGTGCGCTCCCGCGGACAGTTCGGGAGCGCGGAGCCTACTCGGGAAGGGAGAACACCATGCGCACTGCGAATCCAGGAACCATTCGAGTACGGAACACGGCCCGCAGCCGCGGTTTCACGCTCCTCGAAATGATGCTCGTCGTCGCCGTGATCGCGATCATCGCAGCGATCGCCATCCCGACCTTGACGTCGAGCCGCAAGCACGCCAACGAATCATCCGCCATATCGAGCTTGAGGACCTTCACGACCGCGCAGGTCCAGTACCGGACTCGCTTCGGGTCGTATGCGGTCCCAGTTGATCTTTCGAACGGAGGGTACGTGGACAACTCGTTCGCCGACAGCCAGAAGAGCGGCTATTTCTTCACCGCGAGCGGAGCCCCTAGCGACGTGACGTGGGACGTCACCGCTCAGCCGGTAAGCCCCGGAGTCACCGGGAACCGCTGGTTCCGGGTGGACGAGTCGGGTGTGATTCGCTTCAAGGAGGGAGCAGCCCCCACCCCCTCCGATCCAGCCGTGGACTGAGCCTCGACTGGGACGGGGCGCCTCAGGCTCCCCGAAAATCACCCCCTGACGTCCGAACCCCGCTCCTTCCAAAGGGAGCGGGGGTTTTTTTTGATTTAGGTGCTCCCTTCCCTGAATCCGGCTCGCAGCAGACCGACAAAGAGTAAGGGTAAACGGTCACCACCCGGGGTCAATCCATCGCGGATGAAGCTCGCCCGAGCGGAGCCTCGTCCGCCTCCCGGGCGAATCGCGGGCGGCTTATCCGCTCGCCAAGAACGCGGCGATGAAGCCGACCGCGGCCACGGGCCATGCAGCGAAGGGAATTCTCACGCGGCGGCTTATCGCCGCTGAACGTTTACGATTAAGGATGCACCACGGAGGCACGGAGGCAGGACGCGCAAGCCAGGACGTTTGCGCCCCGGGGTGTTCTCCGCTATGGATGTGCGCCCATGCGCGTCGGAATCGACCTGGTCTCCGAGAAGGGGACGCCCGGGGGCATCCACACCTACACGAACCGGCTCCTGGAGGCCCTCGCCGAGTGTGAGGCGGCCGCGGATGTCGAGCTGGTGGTCTTCGCCAACGACGACTACCGCTGGCTCTTCCCCGTCGAGGGGGCCAGGCGACTCCGGATCCTGCGCACCGGCCGCAGCGGCCTCGGCGCATCGCGGCGCCGGCTCCTCCAGCAGCTCGCCGTGCCCCGCCTGGCGCGAGAGGCGCGAGTGGACCTCATCCATTCCGTCAACAACGTGCTCCCTCTGGCCGCGGACGTGCCCGCGGTGGTGACGGTGCACGACCTCTCGCCCTTCGAGCTGCCGGAGCGGTTCGGCTTGCTGAAGCGCTCTTTCCTCCGCTGGGCCGTCCCCCGGTCGGTTCGCCGGGCGGCCCGCGTGATCGCGGATGCGCGGTCCGTGCGCGAGGAAATCCTCCGCAGGATCCCGGGGGCGCGGCCCGAAAGAATCCACGTCGTGCCGCTGGCGGCCGGCGCGGAGTTCCATCCGCGGCGGCAGGAGGCTGAGGAATCCGCGCTCCGCAGGCGGCACGGACTTCCCGAGGAGTTCCTCCTGACCGTCGGCGCCGCGGAGCCGGGCAAGAACCATCGCGGCATCGCTCGAGCGCTGGAAGTTCTCCGCTCCCGAGAGGGGCTTTCCCCGGCGTGGGCCATCGCCGGAGCGGCGGGCTCGGACGGCAGGCGTCTCGCAGCGGAGCTGCAGGCCTCCTTGATCGGACCGCAGGCGATCCTTCTGGGCATGGTGGAAGGGGACGACCTGCCCCATCTCTACCGGATGGCGAAGATCCTCGTCTTTCCATCGCTCTACGAGGGATTCGGGCTCCCGCTCCTCGAAGCGCTCGCCTGCGGGACGCCGGCCATCACGTCGGACGTTTCATCTCTCCCTGAGGTGGCGGGGAGGGCGGCTCTCCGAGTTCCGGCGCGGGAGCCGGAGGCCCTGGCGAGGGCGATCGCTCGTCTGTGGAACGGGCCGCGGCTCCGCTCGATTCTCTCCCGCCGAGGCCCCGACCAGGCTAGCCGGTTCTCTTGGCGGGAAGCGGCCTCGCAGACCCTCGGTGTGTACCGGGCGGTGCTCGCATGAGCCCGCGGCCCGCGGCGTCAGCGTGGAGATGGCGGTTCCGGCGGCTCAGAGGCTGTCGTCGCTCACCGAGACGGTGAAAAGGTGCTCGGTGTAGTTCTCGATCGACCCCTGCCGGCCAGCGGCGTGGATCCGGCGGAGGAGGGCTTCCCAGTCGGCCCCGCCGGTCGGGGAAGCCTCTGATTTGCGCCCGTCTCTCTGGAAGCGGCTCAAGAGCCCCCGGATCAGCGAACGGACTCCTTCTCCGGAGAAAGGTGCCTCCGCTCGATCGATCAGGTTCTCGATGGAGGCAAGCGCGAGGTCCTTGCGGGCCAGGATGTCCGCGAGTCGGGCCTGCAGGTCCGACTGGATCGCGACGGTGTGAGCGTAATCGCCGGTCGAAAAGCCCTGAGATCCCTGCATCTCGACCATCCCTTCGTCATCGAGCCTTGCGAAAAACCGATGCCCTGTCACGAACGGAACCCGAAAGAATCTACCCGAGCGCGGCCGAAGGAGCAACGGTTGTCCAGTCCAGGAATGCTCTGTCCGGATGCGCCCCGTCCAGATGTGCTCTGTCCAGATCCTGTACAGGATCCGTCCTCCTCATGGATGAGGGTTTTCCCGCGCCTCAAGGACGTGCCGTAGAAGCCCCTGGTGCTCCTCGAGGAGCCGCACGGCCTCCGGAAGACCGACCTTCCGCCGCGCCATGACGATCGCGGCCTTGACGTTCCGCCCTGAAAGGCTCAAGAGAAGCGCCGCCTGGTCCTGCCCGACGCCGCCGATCCGTTCGATCAGCCCGATGGCTCGGCGGACGAGCTTTCGGTTGACGGGCTTCAGATCGACCATTAGGTTGTCGTAGACCTTCCCCCAGCGAACCATCGCCGCGGTCGTCACCATGTTGAGCACCATCTTGGTCGCGGTTCCCGCTTTCATGCGCGTCGACCCGGCGACGACCTCGGGTCCGACGGGCAGTTCGACGCGGATGTCGGCAAGCGGGGCCTCCGGCGACTCGGCAGCGAACGGATTACAGGCGATGAGCGCCGTCGCGGCGCCGGCATTGCGCGCTTCTTCGAGCGCTCCGAGGACGAACGGCGTCGTTCCGCTGGCGGCGATGCCGCAGACTACGTCCACCGCCCGCACTGAAATCGCCCGCAGGGCGGCGGCGCCGGCCGCGGGAGAGTCCTCGGCTCCCTCGATGGAACTCCGGATCGCCTCTTCGCCTCCCGCGATGAGGCCGACGACGAGGGTTCGGTCGACTCCGAACGTGGGCGGGCACTCCGCCGCGTCGAGGACGCCGAGACGCCCGCTCGTCCCCGCCCCCACGTAAACGAGCCTTCCTCCCCGGCGGAAGGCCTCGACGACGCGGTCCGCGAGCCGCGCCACGGCATCGAGTGCGCCCCCCACGCCCTCCCAGGCGCGGAGGTCTTCGCGGTGGATCACATCGACGATCTCGCGGGCCGATTTGCGGTCGATTCCCCGCGACGCGGGGTTCGAACACTCGGTCGGAGGGGCGCGCGACGTAGCGTGCGGCTCCGCGGCAGCGTACTGTTTCGCACTCTTCTGATCGGCGCTGTGCTGTTTGGAACCGGGCTGATCGGTACTGTGCTGATCGATACCGGTGTCGTTCGCGCTCATCCTCCGGTCTGCGCTTTCCGCATCGCCTGATTCTGGCGGCGAACGGCGTCCTTGACGATGTCCGGGAAAGGAAAATCCCACGACACCTGCCGGTAGGCGCTGGCGGCATCGAGGAAGCGGCGGTCCCGCTCGAGCGCTTCGCCCGAGGCGATAGCCTGTGCCGCATCCTTACGGATCGCGGTGATGACCGAGAGAACTCGCGCCGCGAGACCGTCATCCAGGTCCTTGCGCGCTTTCGGATCGTCGAGCGGCACGAGGGAAAGCACGGCCGCGCGCCTCTCTCCGGCCTTGTAGGAGTATTCCGCCTTCTCGAGGAGCTTCTCGACTCGGTGCGCGGCCGCGGCCTGCTCGGCGAGCTTGCGCGCCAGCGACGTCAGCTCCCGCCGCAGGATCTCGCGGGGCGGGAACTTCTCTGGAAATCGACGGACGACCTGCTCGCGGAAATCCACGACGACGAGGTCGGGGATCGGGGCAACGATGCCGAGCTTCCCGCCGAGCGTCGGAGGAGCTTCCTTGGGATCCGGGGCCTTCTCCTCAAGCTCCTTCTGGGGCTCTTTCTCGGGCCCTTTCTCGGCGTTTTCCCCGGGCTTCTCCACGGGCCTTTTCTCCTTTGCCTTGTCCGGGGCCTTGTCGGGCGTCTTTTCGCCGGGGACCTCCGCTCCCTTCTTGGGCGCGTCGCCTTTGGAGGGAGGCGCAGGGATGAGCGGGTAAGGCTGGGAGAGCTGGTCGCCGGTCAACGCGACGCAGATGTACTCTCCGCCGAGGAGGCGCTGGAGCTTGCGGTCGGCGAGGGCGGCGGCGGCCTCTTTCTCGTAGGCGGGGGAGGTCCCGTCGCCCCTGTAAAGAAACAGCGCCGGCCGGTGGTCCCGGCGCAGGACCGCAAGTGCTTCGGTCGGTTCCAGCCAGCGAATCTCTACGGCCGGCTTTCCCTGAGCGGCCCTCACCGGAGCGAACGGTGCCCGAGCGAACGGTGCGGGCGCGAAGGGAGCGGCCACGACAGGAGTTGCTGCGAGGGTGAGGGAGCAAAAAATGCCGAGCATGCGATGCAGGTCGCCCGCCGTTCGCGCGGTTAAAATGTCGCCGCAGATGAGCCCGCACATGAACTCGCGCTCGAATTCACTGCGCGTCCGCGACATCTTAGTGAAATCGGATGACAGCGGCAAGGACGGCCAGCGCATCCGCCGGATGTTCGCCGGGATCGCGCGCACCTACGATCTCCTGAACCATCTCCTGAGTCTGAACGCCGACCGCCGCTGGCGGCGCAAGGCGGTGCGCCTCCTCGATCCACAGCCGGGCGAGAGGATCCTCGACCTCTGCACGGGCACGGCCGACCTCGCCCTGGGGATCCACGGAGAGAGCGCCCGGCGCGGCGGCGCGAATGCAGACGCGGCAGCGACGAGCCGGGGATGCATCATCGGCACGGATTTCTGTCTCGAGATGCTCCGCCTCGGCGAGAGGAAACTCTCCCGCGGGAGGGATCCGCGCGGGGACCCCCGCCCGGTCGTCCTCGCCGCGGCCGACTCGCTCCGACTTCCGTTCCCCGATCGCACGTTCGACGCCGTCGCGGTTGGCTTCGGCGTGCGCAATTTCGCGGGCCTGCGTTTGGGGCTCGGCGAGATGCTGCGCGTCCTGCGCCCCGGCGGGCGTGCGGTGATTCTCGAGTTCACGACCCCTCCCTCCCCTTGGTTCCGCGCCCTCTTCGGGTTCTACTTTCACCGCGTCCTCCCGCGGATCGGACGCGCGATCGCCGCGGCGCGCGACCCGGAAGCCCGGGAGGCCTACAGCTACCTTCCCGCCTCGGTCTCCTCTTTTCCCGATGCCGAGGGACTCCGCGCCTGGATGGGCGAGGCGGGTTTCTCTTCGGTCGGGTACCGGTTGCTCTCCCTCGGAATAGCGGCGATCCACTGGGGGGGGCGGCCTAAGGAACCCTCCGTCGGAGCGGTCTCGGGATGAGCCCCACTCCCCCGGGAGACGCCGTGCTGGCCATCGAGCCCGAGAGCCCGTGCCCCGTTGGCGAGGTCGGTGGGCTCCTCTCGTACCACCTCGAGTTGCACCTGGCCGACGCCGTCGCCCGCGTCCGCAATTCGGGGGGCATCCTCTTCGAGCGGATCGCCTCCGACACGGCCGAATCGCTTGCGGTCGAGCTGCGCCGGATCGGCGTCCGGGCTCGGCGGTTCGATGCCTCCATCCTGAGCGGCCTCCCCCGGGTCCGCAGGGTCCGCGCGATCGGGCGGGCGGGCGACGATCTGCGCCTCCAGATCCTCGGAGGGAGGAGCTTCTCCCTGGGTCCGGGAGACCTGTACGCGACCCACGTCTTCGCCCTCCCCCACCCGGCCGCCCGGCGGGCGGCGGCCGACGAAGCCGCAAGCTCGAAGAGCTGGATGCGCTCCCTCCGCGGCGTCCGGGCCCTCGCGGGCCGGCCGACGCGTCTCACGCCGGAGGAAAAGCGGGAGGAAGTGGAGGGCCGGTGGTTTCAGAGGCATCACCACGACCTCGGAGAGGATGTCCTGCTCAGCGCCCGCGCGGTCAAGCTGCGGAACGCGCTTCTGGAGCTGGGTAGGCCGCTGCCTTCTCTGCACGCGACCTTGATCGCTGTCGAGTCGGCAGCCTCCTTCCGGATCTCCCAGGAGGACCTCGATTACTCCGTCCTGGAAGAAAGGAAGACCGACTACAGCCTCGACAACTTCCTTCTCCTCCTCGACAGCCTCCGCGCGTTCGCCCCGGCCGCACGCATGGCCGAGCGGCTGGCGGCCTTCCTCGATACGCTCCAGCCGCGCGCGATCCTCTATTCCGGCGAAGACGAAGTCGGAAGAATCGAGCGCTGGATGCAGCTCTGGGCGCGGACCGAGGGAACCGAACCTGACCTTTCCCCTTGATTGAAGGAGGTCAACGGAGGACACTGGTCACGGTTTTTCTGAGGTAACGGAGGGTTTCCGTAGGGTTTGAACGTCGAACTCGCGCCGATCGACGGTTCCTCCCGGCTGCTGTTTCGAATCAAAGGGAGAATTCTATGCGTGCTGTATTGCCCCATCGTCTTGCGGTTCTCTGCGCCGCCATCGCCGCTACGGCCATGCTTTTCATCGAGAGGGCACCATCCGCCGAGCCTTTCCCCGAGGGAACTCCCGGGGAGCTCTACTACGCCCCGCGCGTCGACAGGAACCCGGTCAAGAACGGCGGGCCGCTCACCGTGGAGCTGGACGGTGACCTGAACGACGAGGTTTGGCAGCGCGCGGCTTTCCACGGCTTCCCGGGCCGCTGGCCGGGAGGGACCGCCCCCATCGACGAGGTCGACCTCACCGGCCTCTGGGCGGCGGTGGCCGACGAGGAGCGCCTCTACATCGCCTGGAAGGTCGTCGATGCGGAGAGGCACGCCGGCGAGCAAACCGGCTGCGCCGTCTTCGGCGACGACACGATGGAGATCTACTTCGACGCCGATGGAAACGGTATCACCTGCGGCAACTGCGGTTATTCCGTCGATGACGCGCAGCTCCTCGTCTCGGCGGGCGAGATCGGCAACGTGAGCGCCGACGAGCTGGAGATCGGCTGGGTGCGGGGAGGCGGCTGCGTCTTCTCCGGGATCCCGATCGACAACGACACCGGCGAGAACATCATCCGCGGCCTGGTCACGGAGTACACCGACGAGAACGAGAGCCCGGGCTGGCAGGGGGAGATCTCCATCGCGTTGAGCACCATGACCCACGGCCAGTGGGCCGTGGATCCGATCCACGGGACTACGATCGGATTCGACATGCACCTCGACGACGACGACAACGGCGGCGGACAGGATGCCGGCGCCGACACGGCGCTCATCTGGTCGAACCGCGATACCACCTCCACGGCCTGGCAGACGCCGGGCGTTTGGGGCAAGCTCCAGTTCATCACGCCCTCGATCCCCCTCGCCGAGGTGACGCGGGACATCCCCGACGGCCTGCGGAACGGGACATCGGGAACGGTCTCCCTCACCGTCCGGCCCAATCCGGTCTTCGGCTTCGGCGCAGTGAAGATCATCGAGAAGCTTCCCGACGGCTTCACCCCTTCCGAGCCTTCGGGAAGCGGCGTCGTCGCGGCGAATTCGGTCACGTGGGACCTCGGCGTCGTCCAGCAGGAGGTGACCGTCACCTATACTCTGACCCCGGGCGCCGACGTTGGAGACGTCATTCTGCCGGGAATCGCTACGATGGACGGCGAGCCGCTCGCGATCGGCGGAGACAGGCGCTACACGGGCTCTCCGATCACGAACTTGGGCTTCATCAAGCTCTGGAATCACCTCGGGCCGCTCACGAGCGGCCTCTCGGACAACACGACCTGCAACCTGGATGCGGACATCGCCCTCGACTGGATCCAGAACGGTGATGGCTCGATCACCGAAAGGACCATCGCCCCCTTCGAGGGGCTTCAGACCTCCATCCAGTACGGCGGCGACGGGCAGCCGGGAGGCGGCGCCCGCGCCACCGGGCTCAGGACCGCGACGAAGACCGTCGTGGATCAGTTCCCTCGATGGACATCGTTCCTCTCGAAAACGGACACGGTCAACCACGACGAGGTCCACGGCTTCGACGCCAACGATGCCGTCACCTTGAGCTGCGTCTACGTCACGAACAACACCGGCTCCCTGATCAACACGCAGATCGGGGTCGGGAGCGATGAAAACATCGTCGTCTACCTTAACGACGAGCCGATCGGCCAGAGCATCGGCTGCCGGACCTGGGGGGCCGCCAATTCGGAGCAGGACTTCTTCCCCATCACCCTTGCGACCGGCGAGAGCCGCGTCCTCGTCAAGGTGGCCGATGGCGGCGGGGTTTCGGGCTTCCGCCTGAGGTTCCAAGACCCCGGCGACCCCACGGGCCCCGGGCTCGTCCCGCCGGCCTTGACGGTCAGTCTCGCGTCGAAGGACAGCCCGCCGCCCGCCGGCGTCGCGCGGAACTTCTCCTCCGACGACTACCCGCTCGGTGGGAAGGTCGATGTCGGCCTGACCGCCACGATCCCCGGAGCGCGCGGAGAGGACATCACGATCGTCGAGGCGCTGCCCAACGGGGCGGCGGCGACCGATGTCTCCGACGCCGGCCAGGTCGATGGCAACACGATCGTCTGGACGGTTCCGGTCAACGACACGCGAACGGTCACGTACAAGCTCGCGGCGGGCTCCTGCACGATTCAGCCGCAGTACGGCTTCTCCACGTGGCAGAAGGGGCCGTTCAACGGGCCCGTCCTCGGCGAATCCAGTCTCAACGAGATCGGGGGCGTGAAGGACGGCCCGGTCGGAGTGTGGACGAGCGTCGACATCGGACCGGCGGCGGGTGCCGTCGAAGCCCTCGCCGAGCACGATGCCCGCATCCAGGCGGGCGGCGCCGGCGTCAAGGGAACCAAGGACGAGTGCCGGTTTGTCTATGTGCGGGCCGCCGGGGATTTCGCGATCTCCACGTCGATCGACTGCATGGACGATCCGGGGGGCGCCGGACTCGGCGGGCTCATGGTGCGGGATACGCTCGATCCGTACGCCGCGATGGTCTACCTCGCGCTCGCCGCCGGGACCGGCGCTTTCGAGGGCACGCTGAAGGGGAATTTCAGGAGGGAGACGAACGCCGCCCGCTCGGCCTCGAGCGTCCCGATCTCCGATAAGGACGTAACGGCGCTGCCGATTCACCTCAGGCTGCGGCGGGCCGCCGGCAAGGTCCTCCTAGAACGCTCGGCCGATGGAACGCAGTACACCGAGATCGGCTCGAGGGAGATCGGCACGGGCCAGACGCAAGTCAATTTGAAGGACGACGTATTGATCGGCCTCGCGGCGACCGGCACAGGCGATACGGCGCGCTACACGTTCCGAAGCCTGAGCGGTCCTCCGGTCAAGGAGGTCGGACAGCTCTTCCGCCGCGCGAACGCGGACTCGAGCACGGCCCTCGACATCTCCGATCCTGTCTTCCTCCTCACCTACCTCTTCCTGGGCGGAGGGAGGCCGGCCTGTCTCGACGCGGCCGATGCCGACGACAGCGGCACAATCGACTTGACGGACGCCGTCTTCAGCTTGAACTTCCAGTTCCTGGCCGGCCCGACGCCGCCCGACCCCGGACCCAATGCATGCGGCATCGACCCGACGCCGGATGCGGACGGCACGGACCTCGGCTGCGTGACGCCGCAGTGCCCGTAGAGCATTGCCTTCGCACTCCAAGTGCCGGTCCTCGTTTCGGTATCGAGGCCTCCTCGGGCCGGTTTCCTGTGCGCTGCTGCGTCTTCTCCGAATTGAAAAACGAAGAGAGATAACCGCAGAGGACGCAGAGGATCGCGGAGGAGCGGATTTCCCCTCTGCGCAACTCTGCGTCCTCTGCGGTCGACCACTTCCACGGCTCACGGAGAGGTGGGAGGCTCGGCGTGACGTATATGCCCCCCTCAGGCTTGATCTTTGGCTCTGCAGGCCCTGAAATACCCTCCATGAGCGGTTCAGGGCCCATCGTGGTCGGCGTCACGGGCGCGAGCGGCGTCGTTTACGCCCAGCGGCTCGTTCAGGTGCTCCTCGACGAGGGGCAGGATGTTTTCCTCGTAGCATCGTCCGCCGCGAGGCGCGTCATTCGCGAGGAACTGGCGGGCGGGGCCGATACAGAGCACATTTTCCGCTTCGAAGGGACCGCGCGGCCGCTCGTTTTCTCGGAGCGGGACTTCGGCGCTCCTTTCTGCAGCGGTTCATTCCGTTTTCGCGGGATGGCGATCGTCCCGGCATCGATGGGCACCATCGGCGCCATCGCGAGCGGAGTCTCGCACCACTCGATCCACCGCGGTGCCGATGTGGCCCTCAAGGAACGGCGGCCGCTCGTGGTCGTGCCGCGCGAGACGCCGTTCTCGACGATCCACCTGGAGAATCTTCTCACGCTGGCCCGCGCTGGTGCGGTCGTTCTTCCGCCCTCACCCGGTTTCTATCACCGGCCGGAGAGTATCGGCGATCAGGTGGACTTCATCGTCTCTCGGATCCTCGACCTCCTGGGAGTGGAGAACGCGCTGATCCGCCGCTGGGCCGACGGACTCTCCGAAGCCGCGGACAAAGCCGCCACCGGAGCCGCCCCCGACGCTGCCTCCGAAGCTGACCGCGCCGCAGGACCCTTCCCCTCCGCCGGCTCCCTGTCGGCCTCCGAGAGGGACTTGCGGAGACCGCATTGATGCGCGCGGCCGCCCTGCGCCGCGGGGCGCGGTCCATGGGGGTTTTCCTCGAAATGGTGAAGGTCTCCCACTCGATCTTCGCCCTCCCTTTCGCGGTGTCGGCGCTCTTTCTTGCCTCGGGCGGCTTTCCCAGCCTGCCGGTCCTTGGCAAGGTCGTGCTCGCGGTCGTCTTCGCCCGCACCGCCGCCCTGGCGTTCAACCGGTGGGCCGATGCCGACATCGACGCGCTCAACCCGCGCACACGCTCGCGAGCCATCCCGGCCGCGCTCCTCTCGCGGCCCCAGGTGGGGATTGCGGCGCTCCTTAGCGGGGCGGTCTTCGTCTTGACGGCGGCTTGGATCAACCGACTCGCGTTCGCTCTCTCTCCGGTCGTCCTTGTCGTCCTCCTCGGCTACTCGTACACGAAACGCTTCACGAGGCTCTCGCACCTGGTGCTCGGGCTCGCGCTGGGGCTCTCGCCGCTCGGCGCATGGGTCGCCGCCCGCGGCGAGGTGGCGCTCCTGCCGGCGGTCCTCGGCGCGGCCGTGCTTTTCTGGACTGCCGGCTTCGACATCATCTACGCCTGCCAGGACGTCGACTTCGACCGAAAGGAGGGGCTCCGCTCCATCCCTGAGCGCTGGGGCGTGGCGCGCGCCCTGGCGGCGGCGCGGATCCTCCACGCGTTCACGGTGGCGCTCCTCATCGGAGTCGGCTATCTCGGAGGCCTCGACTGGGTGTACGGCGCCGGCGTGGCGGTGGTGGCGCTTCTTCTCATCTATGAGCATTCGCTCGTTCGGCCGGAGGATCTCTCGCGGGTGAACCAGGCTTTCTTCACCGTCAACGGAATCGTCAGCCTCGCCTACATGGCGGCGGTCATCGGGCAGACGCTCCTCGCCTGAACGGCATCCCCTCCACCACCTCCGGATGGCTATAATCCCGGGGTGTCGGACGGTCAGGCGACCGCCGGCAGTTTCGAGGATTGAGGATGGGCGACGGAAACGAAGTTCGACTCGACGAGTATCTTCGCCAGCGCGGGCGGATTCCCTTCGCAAAGGTGGCTCGGATCGCCGCCGAAGTGCTTGGGCAGATCCGGGTCGTCGCCGCCCGCGGCGAGAATCACCTCCTCTCCGGAATCTGCCCGGGCCGGATTCAGGTCTCCGCGAGCGGGCAGGTTCTCCTTCTGCCTCCGGCGGATGACCTGCCGGTGACGGCCACCGCTCCTGCTTATGCCTCCCCCGAAGAAGTCCGGGGGGCGGCACCCGATGTGCGCACTGCCTGCTATTCGCTCGGATGTACGCTCTTCGAGCTGTTGACGGGGCAGCCGCCGTTCCCCGGAGTGGACGCAAAGGTAGTCCTCCGCGGCCACCTGTCCCAGGCACCGCCCGACCTGGGGGCGCTGCGCCCCGAGTTGCCCGCCGGCCTGGCCAGCTTGGTCCATTCGCTCCTCGAGAAAGATCCCGAGCGCCGAGCAAGCGATCCAGGCGCGGTCATCGCAAACCTTCAGGCGGCGCTGGGCGGCGGACAGGCTCCCGCAAGGGCGAGTCCCCCTCGCCCGAGCCCGCCCGTTTCGAGGGTCGCCTCACCGACTGCGGCTGCGCCGCGTCGCCCGGCCGCGCCGAATTCGCCTCCACGGCCGGCTCAAGCGCCTGCCGCCCGCCCGGCCTCCAGCAGAGCGGCGCGGCCCGCCCCGGCGGCTCCGCCGGCCCGGAAAGATTCCTGGGTCGGATCCGTTCATTCGCTGACTCCCCTGCCGGGGACGCTTCCTGCCCGCGGATCGCCGGTGCGGGCCACGGTCAAGTCGGGACGCTACGGTACCAAGGAGCGCTCCGCCATCCGCCACGAGATCTATATCCCGCCTCCCAAGAGAATCTGGCTCTTCAGCCTCTGTGGGGGAGGACTCGGTCTCGTGATCACCCTGGTCCTGGCCACTCAAGCCATCATGAAGATGCAAGAGCCTCCCCCGATGGTGGTCAAGCTCTCGAAGGATGACGAGGAGCAGGTCCGCCTGCGGCGCGAGAAGTTCAAGCGGGGGATCGAGGACGATCAGCGGATCGCCTCGAGGGAGTTCGAAGGGCTCAACAGGCGACTCAGCTACGACGAGCGGATCCGCCAGCTCGGGGACCTCCTCTCGCGCTACCCGCACACGGAGGCGGCGACCGGGATGACCGGCATGGCTCAGATGATCACCGATCTGCGGAAGGCGCGCGAGGACACCGCCAGCGGCCTGGAACCGCTGCCGCCGGAGGGTCCGGTCGGCGAGAGGACCGACTCGGAGTCGCCCCCTACGCCGGTTTCCCCCGGCACGGAGCCGGCTCCGTCGAGTGAACGAGCGGAACCCGAGAGGAAGTCCTCCAAACCCGACGAAATCGGGGTGGAGCCCGGCGGCGACGACGGAAAGACCGACTTGTGAGGCGCCGCAGGCTACCTCGCCGGTCCCGTCAAGCATTTCTCCTCGTCGTACCGGCCCTCGTAGCGTATCTCCTTCTCAACCCACGCGGCCGAGAGTGGCTCGGAGGCAGCGGAGAGAGCCGAACGGCGGCCCGCGCCGAGCGGGCGATTGACGGCGACACAATTCTCCTTGCAGGAGGCGAAGCGGTGCGGCTCCTCGGAATCGACACGCCCGAGAAGGGAAAATCGCTCTACTCCGAGGCGCAGCGTGCCTGCGCGGAGCTGGTCGAGGGCCGGCAGGTGGAGATCCAGACCTCGGGCGGGCACTCGAAGGATGCCTACGGCAGGACTCTGGCGCTCGTCACCGCCGGGGGGACGCTGGTGAACGAGGACCTCGTGGCCCGCGGGCTTGCACGCGTCTACTTGAAGGACGACGGCGAGATCCCCGGGGATGTTGAGGAGGGACTCATCCGAGCGCAGAATTCCGCCATCGATGCCCGCCGCGGGCTCTGGGGGCTCCGCGGGGCGCTCGAGACCCGGCCCGGAGAGCGGCTGCGGGCCACACGGTACCGATTCCACAAGGAAGCCTGCGCCGACGTGAAGTCGCTGAGCCGGCAGCTGGCCCCCATCACGCGGGAGGAGGCCCTGCGCTCCGGCCGCAGCCCCTGCCGAAACTGCCTCCCGCGCCGGCGCCGCCGGCGCCGCCGGATCAGTGGTTCGAACGATTGCAGCTTGCCCTCCGCGGACCGCGTGGCCATGATGCCCCGGCGAGAGGAGTACCATGGATCGAGATGATCGGCCGGAGGAGGAGGAGGACGAGGTGGAGGGGGAGGGGGAGAACGTTCCGTGGCTGCGGGACATGGTCGATGACGAGCTGCTGGGGCTTTTCAGCGAGAACAGCCGCCAGGTGGCGAGGACCGCGCGGAGCCTGGTGGCTATGGGAGCCGAGGACCCGGCCATTGTCGGGAAGCTCATCGACGCGCTCGAAACCTCGCTGCTTCACGGAAACGACGAGACGCAGGCGACAGTCTTCATTTCGCTGATCCTCGGCGAGATCCGCAGCCGCGATGCCGTCCCGGTCCTGCTGCGGGCGCTCGGCTCCGAGGATGAAACGCTCCAGCAGTCGGCTGAGGACGCGCTGCTGAGGATCGGAGCGCCGTCCATCGACCGGCTCATGGATGCCTACGACGAGGAGCCCAGCGCACAGTTCACCGAAGCCGGCTACCGTCTTCTGGGCAACGTCGGCAGCTTACACGATGAGGACCTCCTCCAGCGGACCCGCGATTTCCTCTTCGAGCGCGCGCAGGCGGAGGAAGCGAATCCCCATTCGGAGCACGCGATCGAGCGGCTCTTCCAGGCGAGCGCGTTTCTCGGCGACCGGCGCATGATGGCGGTCATGGACCGGGTCCTTCGCTCGCGATTTCGGGGGATGAACGCCGCGATCCAGGATTCGCGCGACATGCTCTCTGAGAACACGCAAGGGCTCCCGCTCGTCCACGATAAGCCGCCGTGGATTGAACCGCACCGCTGGCTCTTCGAGGAGGACCTGGAGTCCGCCCGGGTCAACAGGAAGGTGGGAGGAGGAAGAAAAAAAGAGGACACCGCAGGCGAGGAAGAGGAAACGACGCTGGAAACGGAGGACGGCCGGCTGTCATCCCTCTACTGGGGGTTGAATGCGACCCTGGAGCGAGGAGGACGCGATCCCCTCGACGCGCGGCGGTTTATCGAGCGTCCCGGCGGGCGCCCGAGCGAGGAGGAAGATGGGAACATGGAAGCGGACGAGCCGGAGGAGGATGGCGGCGACGGCCGCGGCGGAAGGGACGAAGAGTAGATAGGTCAAATCTAGGTCAAATCGTCGTCGAGCACGTCTTCATCCTCGTCCTCCATCCCCTCCGTGGTCGCGCGGAGGGCAGCCTTGACGAGATGCTTCATCAGGAGGAGGTTCTCCGGGTTCTTCGCCAGACGCTCCCAGCGGAACTTCCAGGCGCGCTCGGACTGGTTCCCTGCACCGAGGCTCGAGACGGTGGTGTTCGGCCACTTCTCCTGGAGGGTGAGGCGCAAGTTCCAAGCGCGGCTCGTATCGAGGCCGCTGATGGAATCGAGCACTTCCTTGGCGAGGAGCTTCGCGCGGTCGCGCAGCTCCCAAGCACGCGGGTCGTCGGACCGCCCGAGCGTCTTGATGATGATTTTCGGGGCGCGGCCGATGTGATCCTGGCGCCAGCGCCAGCTTCGTTCGCTCAGAGTCCCGCGCAAGCTGAGGAGGACCCAGGGGAGGTACTCTTCGGCCAACCGCTCCCTCCAGGCCCAAGCGATCTCGGAGTCGATGCCGCTGAGGCTCTGGAGCAGGGCGGGGTAGTGCCGCTCCTTCGCTCGTTTCTCGCGGAACTCCCACGCGCGGTCCGAATCGAGGCCGCGCAAGCTGATGAGGACTTCGTCCGGCGCCTCCTTGCGGAGGAGGTGCCTCAACTCCCAGGCTTCCTCGGTCTCGTTCCCTCGTAACGCCAGAGCAACCTGCGCCGGCGCGACCTGCGCCAGCTCTCGGCGCATCTGGATGGCGCGCGGCAGAAGGGCCATCCCTCCGAGGCTGCGCGCTACGTAGAGCGGCTCTTTCTCCTTGAGACGCTCGCGAAAATTGAGAGACGGCTCCGAGCGCAATCCGGCCAGCCCAAAGGCGACGAGGGACGATTCGGCGTCGATCAGCTTCTCGCGCAATTCATCGGCCGCACTTGCATCCAGACCGCAGATGAAAAGCGCCGCATACGCCTGCCGGGCGGGGATGAGCCGATTCAGCTCATGAAAGAAGGCGTCCACGACTTTTTCCCGTCGCGTGTTCTCCGGGAGGTCGAGCAGCGTCTGGACGCGGTCGCGGAGGGCACCGGAAGCGGATTCGGCCTCTTTGCTCGCCCCCGCCGGCCGCCGCAGCTTGCCCTCGGCATCCAGATCCACCCATCCGGGGTCGGGAAGCTCGCCGAAGCCTTTCCGCCGGAGGACCGAGGAGACACGCCGGAAGATCCTCGCCATTGATTCGTCGATGGTCGAGTTGGCGTTGTCCACGACGAGCCACCGCTCGGGGTCCTCTTCGGCAAGGCGCAGAAATCCCTCGCGCATCTGCTCGCGGAAGCCGATTCCCATCAGCCCCTTGCGGCCGAAGTCGCCCAGGCGGCGCTCGCGGACCTTCTGGATCTTCTTGCGGATCCGGGACGTCAGGGGGTCCACGTCGCAGTAAACGACGAGGTCGGGCCACAGGCCGCCGGATGCGAGCTGGAGGACTGAATCGACGGCCTTTCGGTCGAGCCCCCGGCCGAAGTGCGAGTGGGAGATCGTCGAGTAGAGATACCGATCGCTGAAGACGACGTGTCCGGGGTGCAGCTTCGGCCGGATGAACTCTTCGATCATCTGAGCGTCCCGAGCCACATAGAGGAGAAGCTCGGTGACGTCCGTCATCCGGAGGAAGCGGGGGTCGCGGGTCAAATCGCGGATCGCTCGAGAAATCTCGGAGCGGAAAACCCCTCGATCGCGGGCGTGATCCACCTCGATGCCCTGCTTCTTGAGGTAGTCCGCCAACCGGTTCGAGAGCGTGGTCTTACCGCTGCCGTCGATGCCTTCAAAATCGATGAAGACGGGCTCGGGCCCGCCTCCCGGCGTCGCCATGGTGCTTTCTCTTTCTCGCGAAGTGAAACGCGCTGGAGGCTCCCGTGCTCGGCGCCGGCGCGCCGCGCTGCATAGCCGTTCAAGATTCGGAGGGTCGAACGTCCGAAGCAGCGACCTGTCCGGCGACGGCGAGGCGGCCTCTCAGAATATCGTGGCGGGAGATTTTGGTCAAAAGCCTTCGGTATGTAAAGGATCCTCGGGTCGGAAAGGTGTTCGACGGATCACAGCTGAATGCGGGAGACTTGGGTCGTGTCTCCACTGTCTCGCTCCCCTCCGATCCCCGCATGGAGGTCGGTCACCGATCCCTCGCTTACGGGCCGGGGAAGCTCTTGGGTCAAAATGCTCAAACTGCTGGTGAACTTGGAGAATCGCTTGGGCGAGATGTTCTCCATCAGCTGGACGAGCCATTCAGGCTGCCCGTTCTGGCACTTGACCTCGAGGATGACGCTTTCCACGAGCTTGCGGGGTCTCCCGAGAAAACTCCGCGCGAGGGATCCCGTACTCTCGTAGAGCCCCGGGACCGGCTCGTAGACGGCGATCTCGTCGTCGAAGGTGATCCGCAACTCCTCTTCTTTCCTTTGGAAGACGCTCCGGCGGTAGTTGATGATCGATTTCGGGAAAACCCGGAAGTGCTTGAGGAAATTTCGGAATTCTCGGTACACATCGACCATCCCCGTGAACTCGATGCCGCTCCTCGACGATACGAGCTCGTCCCACACGTCCTCCCCTTTGATGAGCCTCCCGAGGAGGGACTTGGGAACTTCGAACCTGCGCTTGACGACGAGTCCCCCGATGCGCTCCTTGATCTCGAGGAAGCAGTAGTCCAGAACGTGCCACGAAGGGGCCGGCGCAGTCCCGTTCTTGGAGGGGCGGGGAGGCGAATTCTGGTAGTAGTACTCCTTGACCCGGATCTTGAGGTTGTCGTCGTAGTAGCTTCTTGCTTTGTTGTAGAAGTCGAGCTCCTCGGTGTCCAGGTAGACGGTCGTAATGTAGGTGTGCTGATGCCCCTTTCGGAACTCGAAGATGGGTAGATGGCGGGAGATCTCCTCCCGCAAGTACGTGGCTTTACCGGCAGGGATCTCATACTTCTCTTCCTTCCGCTTCATGAAGTACGAGCTACCGGACCCATCGGAAGCCCCGTTGTTTTGGGATCCCATCTGCTTCAATGTTGCTGAACCCGAAGATCCTGGCGCACCTGTTGCTTCCGATTCACCGCCGCGGCAGGGCAGCCGGGGCGCCCAAGCTGAATCAGAGTCACCTTGAAGTCAGGCGCGGGTGATTATAGCTGAGGGCAAAGTTAAGTCAACGGGGTTGAAAGTCGAGAAGACCAGATCGCCCAACGATTTACAGGAATTGCCGCGATTGGCCTTTCTTAAAACTGAATGAAGAGCTGAACAAGAAGCTCATCATTGTCCACCCCGCCGGCACCCGTCGCTTCTTCGTTGATCGCGTACTCCGCGCGGACCTGAACGTCCCGAGCCACCTCGATGATCGCCCCTACGAGCCACTGCCGCCTGCTCCATGTGAACGGAAGGCTGGCGATGTGGTCCTGGTCCACATGCATTTCCCCGTACCGAACGAGGGGCTCGATGCTCCGGAAGAAGACCCACCGGGCGGGATTCGAGAGCCGCCACGAAGCCTGCGCGTACCAGCCGCGCCGGTCGAGGTCCCCGTCCTCCGCCGTCGCCCACTGGTAAAAGAGGCGCAGGCCGTCGCCTGCCCGCGGATTGAAGGTCTCGATAACGCCGAGCGCCTCGAAGAGGTGCGACGCCTCGAAACGATAAGCGGCATTGAAACCGAACAGGTTCTTACGCCGCGAGTCGGAGTCTCCGTAGCCTGCCGTTGGAACCTGCGTGATCGGGTCCCGGAGCGTCATCTCGCCCTGGAGGACCTGGACGGCATCGTCGCGAAGTTCGTCGTCGTAATAAAAAACGAGCACATCGATCTCACCCAGTTCGCGGAAGTCGCGCGCGTAGCCGGCGCCGACTCCGATCTCGCGGAGGGATAGAGGGGCATCGAGGCTCCGGTCGTCTTGCAGGAGGTCGTTGAACGTGGCCTGGTCCTGACCGATCTCCTTCCCGTCGAGTGTCGTGCCGTTCGAGATTGAGAAGTGGAGGCTCAGCTCGCCCATGTTGGAGGCGAAGTCGAAGGGGGCGTGCTCCGGCGGCCCCGCGGCGCCGCCGCGGAGGATCGACTGTGCCGGAAGCTCCTCTTCGACCTCGATCCGAGGGGCGCTCTTCTTCGTTTTCTTCGATGAAGAATCCTTGCTCTTCGACGCGCTCTTCGAACTTTTCGAGGATGCTTTCTTCGAGCTCGCCGCCACGGGCGTTCCTTGCTTATCCCCGATCGAGCCCTTCCAGAAAAATCCGACCGACTCATCGCGCCAGAAGGCGGTTCCCGTGAGCGGATAGGTCTGCGTCCGGCGTGCGGGGCGGATGAACTTGTCGTCCAGCCCGATCTTCGCGTTCGACTTGAGCCACCACTCGGGCGAGACCTCATGGCGGAGGGTCGTCTCCTTCAGGATCGTGTCGCCGTCGGTCGGATGGAAATCGAGCTGGCCGGCGATGGAGAACCGCCCGAGGGTCGGCGAACGTGGGAACTCGAGCCGGGGAGCGATGCGGAAGAGGTCCAGGTCGAAATGCGGGTCGGGGCTTTCCGTCGCGCCGAAAACCGGATGGGATTCGCTTTCGGTGTCGACGAAGTTGATCTTGACCGAGCCGCCGAGCCTCAGCTCGACGTTGCCGATGGTGACGACGCCCTTCGACCAGTCGACGGCTTTCTTCTCATCGGCCTTCGCCTTCTGCTTCTCCTCCTCCCTCAGGTGCCTCTCCTCATCAAGCTGTTTTTCGAGCTCCCCCACCCGCTCTTCGAGCTTGCGAAGCCGTTCGGAGGTGCTCGGTGCCGGGGGACGGGGCTGCTGGGCGGCCAACGACGCCGGAAGAAGGAGCAGGGCCACGAGGTAGGCGCTCGCTCGGCAGGAAGAATCGACCATGATGAGGATGCTATCGGCACTCAGCCTGCGGCGGTTGGAGGGCTTCCGGGTCGAAGAGTCGTTCATTTCTTTCTCGCGCTTATCGGACGTTCAGCGGGCCGCCAGTCTACAGGGGAGACGCCATCATGGGCAGGGCAGATCGTCGGCGGTCGGATCCGTCCCCGGCGTGGGGAACGGCGCCGGGATTGGGGGCATCCCCGAGACCAGGAAGTTTCCAAGATGGAGCCCGTCGGCGGCGGTGACGTGTCCGTCGTCGTTGACGTCCATCCTCTTCTGGCAGGCCGGCCCGACCGCCTGCCCGTTCACGAACTGGAAGATGAGCGCCATGTCGGTCGTCGTGACCCTTCCGTTCTCCGTCGCATCCCCGCGGATGAAATCCTGTCCCCCTTCCGCCGTGCAAGGCGTCGGCGCCGCAAGAACGACCGGCTCGCCCGTGATCGGCGGGACCCGGCCGATCGATGTGTCGTCCTGATGGCCTTCCGGCCCGTGCGCGAAGCTGTTGATAATCATGATGCACGAGCCAGCGTCGACCATGTCGAGGAGGTGGATCTCCCCGGCCGTCCCAGGCTGGATCGTGATCGCGGCGTGGAGGTCGTTCGGGTCCTCCGTGTCGCCATCCAGAAAGACGATCAAGCAGCCGCGGGGAGGCAAGTGCGTCTCGTCGCGAGCCGGGAACTTCCACTTCTGCGGATTCGACAGGTCGTCCGTCAGGAACATCCCGGAGAGGTCCACGTCCTGATCGCCGCCGCTCCTGATTTCGAGCCAGGGCTTGAACTGGCCGACCTCGTCGGCCAATGTGGACTTGTTGGACGCCATCAGCTCGTTGATCGCGACCGGCGGCCTCTGGACGACCTCCGTCGTGCCGAACGAGAGCTCGCCGCTGTCGAGGGTGCGTCCAAGAGCGTCCTCGATCAGCAATTGGTAGAGGGTCAGGGGCGGATGCGGAGGGCGAATCGTTTCGTTGAGCCGCAACCTCGTCCAGCACGAATCCGGGGCCCCAGCCACGGGCGCCAGCGTTACCGTGCGTTCCGTCACCTGGTTTCCTCGCTTCAGGCGGAGCTTCGCCGAGCAGACGCCGGTCAAAGTACTCTGCCCTTGACCGGGGCAACCGACGACGCGGGCGAAGACATCGACCAGAACCTCGGCACGTATCAGGACCAGCTCGCTCGGTTCAGGGCAGAACATCGGAGTCGTCGGGTTCGTCGCGAACGCGAAGTGGACCGGAGGCTGGATGAACTCCGGAGTGCGCCCTCCGCAGTTCGAGGCGCAAGGGCTCGGACCGAAATCGAGCCTGGAAGGATCGTTCAGAAGGTCGGCGTCCGGCACTCTTCCCACCGCGATGTCCGGAGGACACTTCCCATCCCCTTCGGGAAGGTCCCATTTGATATTGGCGACGAAGCAGTTGCCGTCCCGGTCCGGGGCAATGAGGTAGAGCACTTCGAGGCAATCATCGAGGCCGATGCCGCTGACCGAGATCGCATCCGCGGGGACTTGCCCCTCTTCGCCGGGCCGCGGGAAGAAGGCGCAGAGAAATCCGTGCGGGGCGATTCGTGTCCCCTGCGGGAACTCGAATTCGCGAATCTCGCCTTGAAGGGGTGGGCTCTGGAGATACGCCTCGTCGTGGAGGAACATGCCCGAAAGGTCCTGTTCCGCGCCGGAGTTGTTGAAGATCTCGATGTAGTCCATCGGCGGCAGGTCGGGACCCTCGGGACCGGGATAGGGAAGCCTTGGACCCATCGTCGACGAGCTGGGATACACCTCGTTGATGACGAGGGGCGGCGGCTCGTAGCCCGACTTGTAGCGGAAGCTGACCCGCTCCGAGCCGGGCGCGCTCTCGTCGAAGGTGACCCATCCCCCTTCGCCGGCCCCCGGTCCTCCTCCGGGCAGAAGCGAGTCCCGTGCACGAAATCCGTACGTCACGAGCGTCCCCGCCGGCTGAACCGCCAACCGCGCGCGCAGCCGGTACAGAACGGTGCCCGGTAGCGTGCTCGGATTGAAGATCAGGATTTCCGACTCGGTCGCGACGGCGACGTCGAGCCCCTCGCCGCGCTTCAGGACCGGCTGGTCCCGTCCGTCGACGGCATAGTGCAACTCAGCTTCGAAGGTAGTCCCTCCGGGCTCGCTCGGCGTGTCCTGGCCCGCCGTGTCGGTGTCGATGCTGACGAACGCCGTGATGAGAGGCGCCGTGCCGGCCACCGGACACCGGGGCTCGGTGAAGCTGATCGGGCTGAAGAACGGCGTAACGTCCCCCTGGACGACGTTCGACTTCTCCGGCGTCGCGAATTCGAGGAAGGTGCCGCCGAGGTCGACGCCGTCCTGATGCCTCAGGGCGATGTCGGGGTTGGCGCCGTCCGGGATCCGGCCGAACGAGCGGTCGGGAGCGATCACGCAGCCCGGCTGGTCGTTGAAGTTGAAGTGGGCGGAGTCGATGACGACGAGGGCGGGGCTCAGTAGGTAAAATGCATCCCCCGTCGATGTGCAGGAGCCGCCGCCGCGGTCGATACGGAAATTCGTCGAGCGGTAGCGCCGGTCCGCCTCTCCGGCTCGTGCGTAGGTCTCGACGTCGGGTATCGGGTTTCCTTGCGCGTCCAGTACGATCTGCCCCTGGTTCATCCGATAGGGATCCTTGTCCGCGGCGACGATGAGGAGGTACTGGCGGGGCTCGATCCTCTGGATCCCGACGTCGCGGAAGCGCCAGATGAAGGGCGGAGGGTCCCGAGCGAGGTCATCGAACGTCCCCGCTCCGATCAGGGCGAAGTCGCCGATTTCGACCACCTGGTCCCCGTAGTTGTACAGCTCGATCCAGTCCGCCGTGTCTCCGGTCTCCACAGGCGAGTCGCTTCCCGCGTCGTAGCGGTCGAAGGTGATCGTGTGGTCGTTGTCCGGTTGAAACTCGTTGATGGCGATCGACGGCTTGGCGCAACCGAAGAGTTGAGCGTCGATCCGCTCGGCGGCCCCGATCTCGTTCTCGACCCGGATCTTGAGGCGGAGGATTGTCCCAGTATCCTCCGCCGGGATGATGGCCTCGAAGGCGACCGATTCGCGGGAATAGCTCGTCGGAACGCCGTACACGTTGATCCGAATCTCGTCGGAGCGAGGGAAGCGGCCGGTCTCGACGGCGGGGATCTTCCCGGGGAGCGGCTCCTCGACGGAAGGAGGATTGCCGCAGTTCGAGAGGCGCGTCCGTTCGATGGAGGCCGACCGGATCTCCATGCCGGGGGACTGGACGACTTCGAAGACGATGCGAAGCCGCTCGGGGTCCTCGGGGATCGGCTGAGCGCCGACGGGGCCATCGTTCTGAGGCGGCCGGACGTCGATCTGTCCGTTGGCCCGCCCGGGGCTTGGGAGGAAGATCACGCCGTAGCTCTCGCTCTCCCGCGCGCCGTCCGGGAAGCGTCCCGCGCTCGCATCTTTCTCCATGGAACGGAAGACGATCCGGTCGACCAGGACCGCGCCATCGTGGGCGAAGAGGAAGACCTCCTCTCCTCCGCCGCCCAGGCGGAATCCCGCGTGGAAAGGTCCCGCCTCGGGCCGGCTGTCGGCGACGACGAGGACGAATTCGCCCGGCTGGAGGACCAGCGCGGGAAATCGGTAGCGTCGCGGCCTCCCCCGGTCATCCGTGAGCGAGAATCCGCGCAGGTTCACCGGCGTGGAGAGCGGGTTATAGACCTCGATCCAGTCCGCAGGCTGGCCTTCCCCATCGACGATCGGCGAGCCGTCAGGGGCCTCGAGCGGCTGCGTCGCCATGCCCGCCATCACCTCGTTGATGGCAAGCTGCGGCGCGCTCTTCCCCGTGGAGCGGTGGCAGCCGGGGAGAACGAGCCCGGCCGAGCCGGCAAGGGCCACGACAATGAGCCACCCATTCGCACACCGGGCGGCGCGGGACGATGCCATCGCCAACCTTGTCACTTCTTCATTTTCGGAGGCGCCAACGGGGGGAAACACACTGGGGTCGATTTGGAATCGGTCGGATCCGTTCGGACCGAAGCGTCGGACCCCGATTATAGCGGTGGAGAGCGGGAGGACTATCCCGGCGGGAGCCCCGCCGGTTATAACTGAAGCCCATGGCCGGCTTCCTCGACAAGATCCGTGCCGGCCGCCCGATCCTCTGGGACGGCGGCATGGGCACGCAGCTCCAGGCCCGCGGTCTCCCACCGGGCGACGCGCCGGAGCGCTTCAACCTCACGCATCCCGAGGTCGTGGCCGCCGTCCACCGCGATTACTTCGCCGCAGGGGCCGAAGGGGTCGAGACGAACACCTTCGGGGCCAACCGGATCGGCCTCGACCGCTACGACCTCGGCCATCTGACGGGCGAGATCAACCGCCGCGCGGCCGAGATCGCCCGCTCAGTTTGCCCGTCCGGCGGCCTCGTGGCCGGCTCCGTCGGCCCCTCCGGCCAGATCCCGGAGCCGCACGGCACCTGCCCGCTCTCGGAGCTTTACGACACCTTCGCCGAGCAGGCCGCCGCGCTCCGGGACGGCGGAGTCGATCTTTACATCGTCGAAACGATGGTCGACCTAGGCGAGATCTCGGAGGCGGTGAAGGCCTGCCTCGAAGAAGGCGACCGGCCCGTCGTCGCCCTCATGACCTTCGACCCGGTCAAGCAAGGCGGCTTCCGGACCGTCATGGGCGTCTCGCCCGCCCAGGCGGCCGAGGAGCTGCTCGCCCTCGGCGTGTCGGCGGTCGGCACCAACTGCTCGAACTCGATCGAGGTGATGGTGGAGATCGCCCGAGACTTCCGCCGCTCGGGCGTCGCGGCGCCGCTCGTTGTCATGCCGAACGCGGGCATCCCGCAGGTCGTGGAGATGAAGACCGTCTACGTCGAGACCCCAGAGAAGATGGCCGCCCACGTCGATGCCCTCATCGACGCCGGCGCGAACGTCATCGGCGGCTGCTGCGGGACGACGCCGGAGCACATCCGCGCCTTCCGCGAGGCGATCGACCGGCGGGGCGGCACGAAGAGGTAATCGAGGTTTCCCATGGCCGACCTGCAGGGACTCGCCGACGCGATCATCCGGGGGAAAGCCCCCGACGCCGCCGAGTTGACCCGCGGAGCCCTCAAGGACGGCATCACGGCCGATGTCGTCCTCCGCGAGGGGCTCATCGCCGGCATGAAGGTCGTCGGGATCCGCTTCCGCAACAACGAGATCTTCGTTCCGGAGGTGCTGATCGCGGCGCGGGCCATGAAGGCCGGCATGGCGATCCTGGAGCCGATCCTCGCCGCCTGCGGGATCGAGCCGATCGGCACGGTCGTCATGGGCACCGTGAAGGGCGACCTCCACGACATCGGCAAGAACCTGGTCGGCATGATGCTCAAGGGAGCCGGCTTCAACGTCGTCGACCTCGGCGTCAACGTCTCCTGGGAGAAATATGCCGACGCGATCGAGAAGAACGGGGCCGTCGCGATGGGGATGTCGGCGCTCCTCACGACGACCATGCCCTACATGAAGGTCGTCATCGACAAGCTGAGGGAGAAGGGGGTCTACGGGCGCTGCAAGACGATGGTGGGAGGCGCGCCGGTCACGCAGGCGTTCGCGGACGAAGTCGGAGCCCACGGATGGGCCAAAGACGCCGCCGCGGCCGTCTTGAAAGCGAAGGAACTCCTCGGGGTGAAGGAATGAGCGGCGGGCTCCCGGCGGGCGTTCCCGGCTCCGTAGACGAGCGCCGGAGGCTCCGCGAATCCCTCAAGGAGGCGCTCGGAGAGGTCGAGACGGTCTTCAAGGACCTCGTCCTCACGGCGGGAGAGAAATCGTTCCTCCGCTGCCCCTACATGAACATCCGCCGCGAGTGCACGGCGCAGTTCGAGTGCATCAACCAGGTATGGAAGCCCGGCCGCGAGCGCGCAACATGCTCGGGCCTCCACAAGATCAACTTCTGCTGCCCGGAGGGGGACGGCGGAACAGGATAGCCCGGTTGGAAGGTCGCGCTCGGAATCTCTGAGCCACGCTTGGCATCACGACTGCACCCGAATCGAGAGAGTGGAGTGTACCGGCTCTCACGCCCACGCCCATGCAGTCTGGCTGGATCCCCTGGTGACTCGTTAAGACCCTCTAAAGATCCTGGAAACTGCCGGCCTGACCTACCGCCACCCCCCGTGGGGCCTCTTCGATGCCTCCAGCGCGCTCTGGATCATGAGGAACTCGCCCAGGTTCTCCATGGTCAGGAGCCCGACGAGCTGCCCGCCCCGCATCACGGGGACCGTGCGCCCCTGGCTGCCCTGGATGCACTGAAAGGCGGCGTCCAGCAGCTCGCCGGAATCCACCACCGGGAACTCGCGCTGCATCGCCTCCTCAACGCGCACCTGAGGCCCGAACTTGGCCATCGCGGAGAGCACATCCGCTCGGGTCAGAACTCCGACGACGCGCCCGTCCTCCACGACGGGGAAGTCCTGCTGCGAGCCGGCGAGAATCAGCTCCACCACCTGCGACAGGACGTCCCGCGGCGAGACGGTGCGGAAGTCGGTCAGCATCGCGCGGCTGACCGGGATCCCTCCGAACGCCGACTTCATCTGCGCGGCGGCCATTTCCTGCGAAGCTCCGATCCAGACGAACAGGGCGATGAAGATGAAGAGGGGGTTCGAGAGGAAGCCGATGAATGCCAAGAGCAGAGCCATAGCCTGGCCGACTACCCCCGCGACGCCGGTCGCGCGCGCGTGGTCGAGCCGCGTGGCGAGCAGGGCGCGCAGGACGCGCCCGCCGTCCATGGGGAAGGCGGGCAGGAGGTTGAAGACCACCAGAATGATGTTGGCGATGAGGAGCCGCCCCAAGAACGAACCCTTCGTTATTCCCATGGTCTCGACCGGCTGCCAGGAGCCGACGATCCAGATCCACAGCCAGAGAAGGGCCGCGATGGCGACGTTGACCCCCGGACCGGCGAGGGCCACGAGCATCTCCTGGTACGGATCCTCGGGGATCCTCTCGAGGCGCGCCACGCCGCCGATCGGCAGGAGCGTGATGTCGCGCGTCTTGATGCCGAACCGCCGTGCCGTCAGCGCGTGGCCGAACTCGTGGAGGACGACGCAGCCGAAGAGGGCGAGCATCCAGCCGACGCCCTCGACGACGGCGGCGATGCTCTTATGCTCTTGCCAGTGCACGAACGCCATCCACGCGATGAAGATCAAGAACGTCGTGTGTACGAAGACATCGATGCCGGCGAACCGGCCGATCTTCCAGGTCCACTTCATGCCTTGTCGCTTTCTTGTCCCTCGTCGTTTTCTTGTGGAGGCACAGCATAACCGATCCTGCCCGCATCCGGTGCTCCGGCGAACAAGGAAGGACCGAGGAAGGATTTGCCAAGGCAGGTCCCTGCACGTTAAGATCTGCGCCATTCATGCGGACGAAACGGCGGCACCCATCGATCGAGAAGGTCTCCTTCCCCTCTCTAGGGGGAGGGCGAGCCGCGTTCGCCGTTCCGCGCACGTTCCTTCCTTTCGGCCTTCCCTTCGGCTGAATTCCACGCCAGGGATGGCGGGCCCCAGCCCATTGACCTAGCCCTCCGCAGGCGCGTGAGCCGCGGAGCGACGGATCCGACCGGTCCCGCCCGGAAGGTCCGAATGTTTCATCTCTTCTGAATCCCGTGGAAACCATCACAGGAGTTTTATGCGTCTCTCAGCGTCTCTCCGGGCAACCATGGCCTGTCTCTTGACGGGGGTCCTCTCCTCTTGCGCCCATCACTCGATCTCCACGTCCTACATGACCGTGGAGGACTCCTACTTGTCAGGAAATGCCGACCGAGTTTTCGAGATTCGCTACGCGGCGAAAGTCTCTGAAATCCCCGCCGGCTCCAAGAGGCTCCGCCTCTGGTGGCCGGTCCCCGGCCAGACGAACCTCCAGGAGATTTCGGGGCTCAAGTTCGGCGGCGCCGGCGGGGTTAAGGTCGCCCGCGAGCCCAAGTACGGCAACCTCATCGCCTACGTCGAGGTCGAAAACCCGCCGGCCGCCGTCGAGTTCGAGATGACCTTCGCGGCGAAACGCCGCGAGGCCCGCGTCGAGCTGTCGCGGCTCGCCGAGGAGGGGAGCGATCCGGCGGGCTCCTTCGGGGTCTTCCGGGAGCCCGACCGCCTCGTGGTCGTCGATGAAGAGGTCAAGGAGATCGCCGCCGCGGCGACGGGAGGCAAATCGACGACCGTAGCCAAGGCGCGAGGGATCTACGACGCCGTCATGGGACGCATGACGTACGACAAGAGCGGGACCGGATGGGGCCGCGGCGACACGAAGTTCGCCTGCGAGGCCGGCAAGGGCAACTGCACGGACTTCCACGCGCTCTTCAACTCGCTCTGCAGGGCCTCGGGGATCGCAAGCGGCTTCGAGATCGGCCTCTATCTGCCCTACGAGGCGAAGAAGACCGAGAGCTGGGAGTCCGCCCCCGGCGGCTACCACTGCTGGGCAGCTTTCCGCGTCCCCGGGAAGACCTGGGTGCCGGTCGACATCTCCGAGGCGGACCGGTTCCCCGAGCGGACCGATTTCTTCTTCGGCGGCCACACGTCGAACCGCGTGACGCTCTCGACGGGCCGCGACCTCACGCTCGTTCCGGCGCAGGACGGCGAGCCGCTCAATTACTTCCTCGACCCCTACGCCGAGGTTGACGGCAAGGTCCAGGGGAAAGCCTCGAAGACCTGGTTCTTCAAGGATCTGTAGGGAAACCTCAGCGGGCCGAGAAGACCCGCTCGCCCCTGACATACGTCGCCCGCACCCGGAGCCGCTCGTCGAGGACCACGAGGTCCGCTCGAGCGCCGGGGGCGATCCGTCCACGACGGGGGAGGCGCGCGACCTGCGCCGGCGTGGCGGATGCCATCCGCACCGCCGCGGACCGGCTTGCGCCGCCAGCGCGGGCCATGAGGCGCACCGCTCGGTCGAGGGTGAGAGCGCTGCCGGCAAGGGTGCCGTCGAGGAGGGTCACGCGCCCTCCCACGAGGTGCACGGGGGCCCCCGCAAACTCGTAGCGCCCCTCCGCGAGGCCGCAGGGGGCCACGGAGTCGCTCACGAGGCAGATGCGCGAAGGGTCCTTGAGCCGAGCGACCATGCGGAGCACCTCGGGAGCGAGATGGAAGCCGTCCGCGATCAATTCGACGGCGATCTTCTCATCGAGCAGCGCCGCGGCGGCGGGGCCGGGGGCTCGATGGTGGATGCCGTTCATGGCGTTGAAGAGGTGCGTGACGGCGGGGATCCCGGCCGCGAAGGCCCCCCGGGCCTCTTCGAAGCCCGCATCGGTGTGCCCGAGGAACGGGACGACGTTTTCGCGCCGCAGGAGAGTGATGAGGCGATGGGCGCCTTTCAGCTCGGGCGCGATCGTCTGCGTGCGAACCCAGCCGCGTCCCGCGCGCACGAGATCGCGCGCCATCGCGGCGTCGCATGGGCTGAAGCTCCGGCCCGGAAGCGCCCCGGGCTTCTTCGGGTTCAGAAAAGGGCCTTCGAGGTGGATCCCCGCCGCGATGCCGCCCCCCACTCCCCCATCGAGGGCATCCGCCAGCCGGTTCAAGGCTGCGCGGAACTCCGAGCGCGGGGCAGGATAGAGGCTGAGGAGAAGGCTCGTGACCCCGTGGGCCGGATAGTGCTCGCGGATGACTCCGTCGAGGTCCTCCCTCGAAGCCCGGAAGAAATCGACGCCCACGGCGCCGTGCGTGTGGATGTCGACGAAGCCCGGAGCGAGGAGCGCGCCGCCGAGATCGACGCGATGAGCCCCGGCGCGCCTGGCGCGGCGGGCCGCAGTCGCGCCAAGGCCCGCGATCCGGCCCGCGGCGACTACGACGGCGAGGATGGACTCCTCGCCGCCTTCAAGAAGGACGCGCCCGCCGCGGAAGATCGTGTGGGGCAGTGTCACGAAGCCGCCTGGAGGGCCAGCGGCCGGATAGCCAGCCGCATCCGCTTCCGCATCCTTCCCCGCATCAGCATCCGTTCCCGTCCCCGTTCCCGACCCCGCCTCCGCCTCAACATCCGCCCCGTTTCCCCCTACGGGCGCCCGGATAAAATACCCGTCCATGCTCGACGCGTCGATGGCGGTCTTCCTGATCTTCGCCTTCTTGATCGCCTTCCGCGGGTTGTTGGTCCTTTCCTGGGGCCCGGGGCTCCACATCCAGCTCACGCGGCGGGTCCTCGAAATGATCCGCCTCCTGCGCGAGCCCTCCCCCTCGCACCGTCTGGTCCTCGCCCACCCCCGCTCCTTCCTCTACGGCAACATCGCGGCCGACATCGTCAACTTCAAGAATTACGGCGGCATGAAGAACCACTGCCACAACTGGAATATCCAGGAGCGACTCGACGCGCGCGCCCGGACGGATGTCGAGCGTGCGTTCATCCTCGGATACCTCTGTCACCTCGCCGCGGACGTCATCGCCCACAACCACTTCATCCCCTACCATTGCGTCCATGGCCTCCCGCCGATCTTCCTCGGGCACGCCTACTGGGAGGCGCTGGCCGACGCCGGAGTCACCGATGACGAGTGGGAGGTCGTCGCGGGAATCCGGCGCGACCGCACGCTCCATCAGAACGACCGCCTCATATGGAACGCTGTGCGCTGGAGGGCGCTCGGCGCCCGCTCGAACAAGTGGATCTTCAACAACGTCCTCCTGGTCAGCCTCCGCCACCCCTGGCGCGAGCTGGTGCGCCGCGCTCACGCCCGCCACGCGCGCTATCCGATCGATCGGCAGTTCCTCGATCACTGCCGCACGGGGTGCATCCACAACATGATGGCAGTTTTCGACCCCGCGCTGCTCTCCGCGCTCAAGCTGCGGGATCCGACCGGGCGCGAGGCGCTCCGCGGCGCTCGGAGGATGCGCCGGGAGATGATCGAGCGGTATGGATCGGCCGTCGGCGCCCGCGAGCCTTCTCGGAAGCAGGCCCGGCTGGCCTATTGGTCGTTCTAGCCTTACGATGCCGCCCATGAATTCCGACCTGGTCTTGAGCCGAGCGCGCAAGATCCTCGACGTGGAAGGAAACGCGATCCTCCAGAAGCGCGCCCACCTCGGACCGTCCTTCGTGAAGCTCGCAGAGCGCATCCTCCGCCTTGAGGGCCGCGTGGCCGTCACCGGCGTCGGGAAGTCGGGGATCGTCGGCGAGAAGATCGCCGCCACGCTCTCCTCTACCGGGACTCCGGCGCTTTACTTGAAGCCCGTTGATGCCTTGCACGGCGACCTCGGCGCTCTGACGGCAGGCGACCTGCTTCTGGCGATCTCCAACAGCGGCGAAACCGAGGAGGTGCTGGCCGTGGCCGCTGCGGCCAAGGGGCTGGGCGTCGCGCTCGGGGCCTTCACGGGCGCCCCCGAGTCGACCCTCGCCCGCCAGGCCGAATGGGTCATCGACATCGGCGTCGAGCGCGAAGCCTGCCCCCTAGGGCTCGCCCCGACGGCGTCGAGCACGGTGACTCTCGCCGTGGGCGATGCGCTGGCGATGGTGCTCCTCGAGGAGCGGGGCTTCACCCGCGACCATTACGCGCGCATTCACCCCGGCGGCACGCTCGGGCAGCGCCTCCGCTGCCGAGTGGCGGACCTCATGCGCAGCGGGGACCTCGTCCCGCGGGTGGACCGGGGGTCCTCGATGCGGGCCGCCCTGGCGGAGATGACCGCGCGCGACAACCTCGGCGTCACGCTCGTCGTCGGGCCCGACGGCCGACTCGATGGAATCTTGACCGACGGGGACGTTCGCCGGATCCTGCTCGACCAGAAGCCGGGCGCCGTCGAGGGGATCCTCGCCCGCCCTGCGGCCGACTTCATGACCAGGAATCCCAAGTCGATCGAGGCCGAAGCATCCGCGTCCGAGGCGCTCCAGATCATGGAGGTCAAAGGGATCACTTCCCTCGTCGTCGTCGACGCCTTGGGCCGGCCCGAGGGGATCGTCCACCTGCACGACCTCCTCGGGAGGGGAAAGATCGTCTTCTGAGAGGGAGAGGAAGCGATGGTTGACCGCGAAAGGCATCGCCCGTACCATGTCGCCTCCCTATCACAACCTCGGAGCCGTTCATGCACACGAATATCCGAAATTCGAACGTCAAGCGGGACAAGCGTGGTTTCCGATACCGTATGAAGACCCGCGGAGGCCGCGCGGTCATCAAGCGGCGCCGCCGCATCGGGCGCAAGATGCCCGGCCACAAGAAGCCCAAGCCGAGATGATGTCCGCCTGCTGAGACCCTCCCGTCACCCGCCCGAACGGGTGGAGTTCTTGCCCCCTTGAACCCGTACCAGGTCTGGGTCCTCGCCGCGCTCCTCGCCTTCAGCCTCGGACCTCTCGGGCTGGCTTCGTGGCTGGCGAATTCGGTCCTCGCGGTTTTTCGTCGCAAACGAGTGCGGATCGCCTTGGGGCTCGTGGCGCTCGCCTTGACCTTGGCGAGCGGGTGGGTTCCGGGGTGGCTTCTTCTCTCCAGCGGATCGGAGTTCCTTGCGTCCCCCGTATCCCTCCGCGAGGTCCTCCTCCTCGCTTACCTCCACGCCGGCGCGCTCGCCGGGATCGGCGTCCTCGTCTTCGGCCGATCGCGGGCGCCGCAGGCGGGCGAGCGGATCCCGGGGGTCCATGGGGCATCCATCCGCGACCTCTGCGCGGCCGATCGACTCCTCGCCCTCCATCGGGAGCGCTTCCCCCGGGATTTCCGCATCCGGATCCCTTTCAATCAGGTCTACCGCCTCCATCTGCGCGAGTGGCGCGTTCGATTCCCGCCATCGCGCGGGCCCTCACTTCATCCCGACCTGGAGGGGCTCTCCATCCTTCACTTGAGCGACCTCCATCACGGAGGCTACCTCGTCCCGGAGTACTTCGAGGCCGTGCGCGAAGCGGTGGAGGCCGTCGCGCACGACGTATTGATCGTCACGGGCGACTTCCTCGACCGGCACGGCCGCATCGACTCCCTGGAGGAGTGGCTGAGCCGCTTTCCGCGGCGGAAGGAGTCGTTCGCGGTGCTGGGCAACCACGACATTCACGATCACAGGATCGACGACCTGATCGCGGCCCTCAGCCGCTCGGGCCTGAGGCTCATTGGAGGCAAGGTGGAGACGATCCGCCGCGGCGGCGCGGCCCTCGCCCTCGCCGGCCTCGATTACCAGAATTGGTGGCGGCCATTTCCTCTCGCCGAGCTGCGGCGGCTCGTCCCCGACGGCGCGTTCCCGGTCCTGGCGACCCACACGCCGTGTCCATTTCCAGCGGCCGCACGGGCGGGCTTCCCTCTCGTCCTCTGCGGCCACACTCACGGCGGACAGGTTCGCCTCCCCGGCGTCGGGGCGGTCTTCATCCCGGCCCGCTACGGCCGCCGCTACCAGATGGGTCTCTACGAAGATCGGGGAAGCTACCTCCACGTCCACCCGGGGATCGGAGGCGCGCCCGCCTGGCGCTGGGCCTGTCCGCCGGAGTTCACGCGTCTCGTCCTCACGCGGAAGGACTAGTCGACGAAAAAACGCGGACACGACCTCTCCCGGTCGCGTCCGCGTCGATTTCCCGATCTCAGTCCAGCGATTTGGGGCCGCGACGGCGGATCAGAACGGCACCTGCCACTGATCGTCGCGGACGTTCTCGGCGATCTTGAGCCCGCCGCGGGCCACGAGGCGCTTGTAGTCGGCCGGCTTGCGGGTCGTGGCCACGTCGTAGCCTTCATCCCGCAGCGCCTTCTGCACCCGCTCGCAGATGCCGCTGATCTCCGAACCGCCTCCGGTGAAGATGATGTTCTTGAGGACGTGCTCGATTGAATCGGAATCGCACCGGGCGAGCAGGTCTTTGATACCCTGCAGGATGTCCGGAACGATGCTCTCGCAGGCCTCGCGGACGATCTCGCCGAAATCCAGGGACTTCGGCTTGCCGTCGACGTAGAGCTTCACAGGGGCCGTACGCCCCTCGGTGCCCACGTACGAGTGCTTTTCCTTGAGCTGAGTGACCGTCACCTTGGAGAGCTTGATGTCGGGGTAGCGGCGCTGGATGCCGCGCAAGAGGTTGTCGTCGACGAAATTCCCGGCCCTGGAGAAGCTGATCTGGTCTTCCTGCGTCGGGTAGTAGCCTCGCACGAGGCAAAGGTCGGTCGTTCCCGCTCCGATGTCGACGATGAGCGAGTGCTTCGTGGGATCGATGTCGGCGCTCTTGCCTTTGAACCCGGGGTCGTCCCGGAGGCCCATGGCCGCCAGGAACGGCTCGGGCACGATCACGATGCGGTCGAGGACGCCCACCATGGTTCCGCGGATTTCCTTCTGGCGCTCGGGCGAGGCGTTGGCCGGCGCGCCGACCACTCCCCAGATCTTGCGGTCGCCCGCGGGGTTGATCAGCTTGCGCATGTGCTGGGTGAAGAGCTTGCACAGCTCGACGTTGTCGACGAAGCCGTCCTTCAGGACCCACCTCAGGTCGAGGTGGAGCCGGTACTCGATCGCTTCATCGCCGAAGAGCGCGGTCGTATCCGTGGGCAGGATCCCCGGGATGATCCCGGCCTTCGGGAATCCCACCACCGAGAGGACGCAGTCCTTGGAATGGTTGACCGGCCTGCCGTCATCCGACACCTGGAAGACCGAGGTGTTGGTGCCCAGGTCGATCCCGACCCGCAACGCGACATCGGAAGCGCTTCCTCCCGACGCGCGGGACCGCCTTCCCGACTCGACCTGATCCGTCGACTTCATTTCGTCCGTCTTGGCCATGGTTTGCTTTCCTCCAATTTCTCTGCGGTACGATCCGTTTCTTTCGTTTGGGTCATTTCATTCGTTTGGGCCATTCGGATTGGGCGACATCGATTGGGCCGCTTCGAGTCTGCCGCGTCGAATCGGCCGTCACGATCCGCCCCGGTCCGATCCGGGGGGTCCGGGCCATTGAGTGAGGTGACGCAAGTTTCCTGCCCCGCGCAGCGGCTCGCCGTTTCTCGTTGAGCCATCACCAGCTAGACCGTTCCCGCCGTGCGCGCGGCGGCGGAATGATCCCGATTCCCTTGCGGTTGTTCATTTCATGGACAGCCCCTCTCTGACTCTCAGGACATCCCGTGGCACGGCGCATCGCGGCATCGGCGAGCGAACGACGGCCTGGATTCGCGACCCGCGTTCGCCTCCGGTGTCCGCCATGCGCGGCGGACGGAGCCGCAGCTCACGCTCTCCTCCGGCAAACAGGCAGAGGACCAAGGGGCCGGCGGGATCGACGCTCCCCGGAGCGACGACGATCCCGACTTCCCCCGATTCGAGGCGCACCCAGCTTCCCGGGGGATAGGCGGAGAATGCCTCGATGAAGAGGCGCCGCAGTCCGGCGGGCGCCGGCCGCGCGATCTCCCCTCGTTCGATCGCCGCCATCAAGACGGCGGGCTCGGTGCCGCCCGAAACCCCGCTTCCGAGGCGGCGCCAGAACTCCCGCGCGAGGGAGAGGAGCCAAACGTCTTGCCTCACTCGATCCTCCGGGATCCCGCGGCCGGAGCCGAGGACCTGAAGGACTTTCAGGTGGAGTCTGCGGGCCAGGTTGGCCGCGGCCGCCTGCCCCCCCGTCAGCTCGGACAGAGCCTCCCGGCCCCCGTCGACGAGCCCCCAGACGAGAGAGGTCAGGGCGAGCGTGCCCAGACGGCGCAGGCGAGCCCCTCCCCTTACAGCCGCGCACAGGGCGATACCGGTCGTGTGGACGAGACGAGCTTCCAAGGCCAGCCGCTCGCGCGCCTGGCGCAGGTCGAAAACGGCAAACGGGGCGCGCTGCGCGGCCTTCGCCATCGCCGAGGCGATGCGACGCAGGCCGGATGGAGACAGCGGGCGGCCTCGGCGCCGGTCCTCGATCACGGACGCGACCGCGCGGATGATCCGGCTGCGTGCGACGTCGCCTCTCAGGTAGGCAGGGATGCCGTCCGTCGCGGCGGTTATCGGCGAGGATCGATCTCCAGGGGACCGCAACACGGCCGGGTCGGACAGGCGGGGCCGCGGTCTCGACGAGCCGGCCCTTGCCGGGGTGGCCGTGGAGCGATCCATGCGACGGCGGGCCGTCTCGGTCGGCCTCGCGGGCGCGGGCGGCTGCCCCCTCGCCTCCGCCAGGAGGCTGTGGAGGATCGAGCGCTCTCTCTCAAGCTCGCGGATCCTCGCCGCCAGCGCCTCGTAGGCGGCTCGCGCGGCGCGGGGGCTGGCGTACGTTGAGCCTCCCACTCCCGAGTAGGGGCGGGGCGCCGGAGCGTCCGGCTCCCCTCCAGCGGTTTCATCCGAAAGGCTCAACTCGCTGTCCGCGTATCCTTCGGAGGGCGGCTCCACGCCGGTTCTCGGCATCGGCTCCACCACATCGAAAAGAAGCGGGTCGCCTTCAACGGGCTCACCCGTGGCGCCGTCTCGGTCTTCCTCTTCGGCGAACGGCGGGTCCCGATCGACATTTCCCTCGGGGAAGTCCGGAGGCAGATCCTCCGATGCGGGATCGACCGGGTCGATTACCGCCGCGGAAGGGACCGAAGAAGGATGACGCATCGCATGCATCTTCCAGGAGCCCGTCAGATCGACAGGGTCGGCCATCGGGTTGAATTCCTCGCCGGGAGGCTCGCTCTCCAGGAAAAGCAGTTCGCGGTCGAGATCGATCTCGAAGACGTCCGTCTCGGCGGCGGGCGATTCCAGATCGGCCGGGAGGTAGTCTTCCTCCACGGCGTATTGCCTCTCGATGCGACCGGCCTCCTCCGCGGCGCGTGACGCGGAAGGCTCCAATGCGGCGGCCTCGCGGGGAGCCGGCGCGGCTTCCTCGTCGGTCTGTGATTCGCCGGCCAGCTCGAGTTCGGTCTCCCGTGGGGGTTCGCCGACAGTGACCGCTCCCGCTGGGGAGGGTTCCACCGCCTGCGTGCGGCCGCCGGCCGCCGGGGGCGCCTTCGCGTCAGTGGAGCGCCGGCGCGGCGTTTCCGCCTTCGGCTTCTCGACCGGCGCGGGATTCTCCCGCGGCCGCGACCAAGTCCACCATCTCGGAGGATCGATGAGGGAGAGAAGCCGCTCCAGAGCCGGTCCGGGCCCGACAAGCTCGATCTGTGGATGTTTTTTCCTGATGCGCGAGATCTGGTCCGCGATCTGGTGGAAGGCGGCGCTGTCGATGTACGTGAGCCCCTGGAAGTCGACCCAGATCCGGTCGGGCCGCCGGCGTGCCGCCTGTTCTCCCAACCGCTGGAACACGGCGACGGAGGCCTGGTTGTCGTACTGGAGCGAGTCGGCGGATCCGATCAATGCGACCACCACCTCGTTGCCCAGGTATTCAACCAAGATGTTCATCGAGCGCCTCGCCCAGAGTGTCGATCAGTGCGTCCGAGTCGTCGCGACGCGGGTCGGGATCCCCTTCGAATTCCCCCGCCAAGTATTCCATCAGATCGCGGGTTGTGGCCTCTTCTCGGGAGAATTTTTCGATCCACGCGGCCATCTCGGCCGGCTTCCGGAGGCGCAAGAGGACTCGAGCTTGCGCGAGGTCGATCGTCCGGGCCGCCAGCGCCTCCTTGATAACGGAAGGTGCGGAAAGCAGTTCGAGGCGAGAGTGGAGCCAGTTGGGATCCCTCCCGATCTGCTCGCAGACGCTCTCCACGTCGATGCGTGGATCCATCAGGAAGAGCCGTTCGAACCCCTCGGCCTCCTCGATCGGAGTCGGAGGGTCGAACGATGTGTTCTCCAAATACCGGTAAAGCTCCGCGTCGGCTCGAGTGAACGGAAGTACGACGGCCGGGACGTGAGAGTGGCCCGCCCGCCGCGCCGCCAGGAGGCGGCGGTGCCCGGTCACAAGCTCGAAGCCGCTCGGCAGAGGGCGCACCACGAGCGGGAGGAGGACTCCGAACCTCGCCACCGAGCGGTCCAGCACGGCCTGCGCCGCTCGGTCGAGCGAGAGGCGAGGGATGGTCTCCTGGAGCGCTATCTGCGAGAGCGGAATCTCTCGCACGTCGGCCGCGGGCCGGCGCGCGATTCGGTCGAAAGGCCGAGGGCCGGAGAACCGGAGGAAACGCAGGAGCCGTCTCAGCCACCCCACCTGCCGGTCGGTCTTCGTTGCCGCTCTCGCGGGCTCCACGTACGCCCACTCTTTGCAAGCCGGGCAGCGAAACCGCCGGTCCGGCGGGCACGATGGAACTCTCACCGGTCCACCGCAGTTGGAGCAGGCCATGGGCCACTCAGGGTGAATCGCCCGTTCGCCCATGGTTCCTCAGGCTTCCACCTTGGCTTAGGCCGCCGTCACCGGCGCGGCGACGAGCGGCTCCCAGTCGCGCGCTCCGCTCAGAATGATGCCCAGGGTCCTTCCGCCGACCCGTTCGATCGAGCGGCGCGCCGTCGCGAGCGACCGGCCGCTCGTGATTCCGGCGCCGGCCACCAGAATCACCCCGTCGACCTTCGGCGCGAGCGAGAGCGCCTCGTTCACGGTCCGCAACGCGGCCGAATCGATCAGGACGAGCTCGTGAGTGGCGCGCAGCTCTCCGAGCAGCGCGGCCATGGCCCGGGACTCGATGAGCTGCTCGTAGCGGGGCCTGAGCGGCCCCGAAGGGATCAAGGAGATCTCACGATCGACCTCGGAGCGCGGTCCGGACCGGATCGCCGCATCCAACGCGCCCGGCAGCTCCCGTTTCAGGGCGCTCCACTCTCTACGGTCCCATGCGAGGTCGTGGATGCGCCGGCGGACGCCGAGTTCGCGGGTCAGGAGGTCCGTCAGCCCCTTGAGGTTCGCCCGCCCGAGCGCCCGGTGCAGCGTGGGATGTCGGGCGTCGGCATCGATGGCGGCGACCCGCTTCCCGAGCCGAGCCGCCGCGCGCGCCAGCCCCACCGTCACGGCGGATTTCCCGATCCGCCGCTCCATTCCGGCGATCAGGACGGTGCGGAGATCGGGTCCCCGCGCCAAGAGAATCCTCACGGCTTCTCCCAGCGGGTCCCTCCTCCCTCCGAGCCCCGCGGAACGGCGGGAGACCGGCTCCCCGCTCTCCCAATCCAGGGTCTTCCGGGGCACCACGGCCAAGGTCGAGAGGCCGAGGCGCCGGCGGATGTCCATCGGGGAGTGGAGGAGATTGTCGGCGCTCTCCCGGATGGCGATGGCGACGATGGCCACGACGACGGCCAGGGCTGCCATCAGCGAAAGGACCTGCCCCCTGCTCCGACCGACGAGCACGGCCCGCTCCGCCAGCTCCTTGGGAAACAAAGTGGGGGAGTCGAAATCCTCGAGCGGCTTCAGCTCGGCCGCGGCCTCATCGAGCCGGCTCTTTACTCGGTTTTGGACGTCGATCCGCCTCGACAGGTCCAGGTATCGGTGCTTTCGGGCCAGCAGGGTGGTCCACCGGGCCTCTTCGGCCTCGAGCCCCTCCCGGGTCGGTTCGAGGAGGGTCGCCAAGGAGTCGAGTCGAACCCGCTTGGCCAGGATGACCTTCTCTTTTTCGGTCCGGACCACCTGGTGAGCCTTCTCGAGATAAAGGTTCAGGATCTCGCCTTTCTCGAAGACGGAAGCGATGAGCCTCTTGTCGTTCTCGATCTCTCCCCGGATCAACCTCACGTCCGGGTGCTCATCGGTCTTGGTCCTGTGGGCTCCGATGAGCCGGATCTCGTTCTTCACCAATCTCTCGTTCAGCTCGCGGAACCATTGCAGCTCGGGCAGTTGGGAGAGGACGATGCTGATGTTGTCGCGCGTCACTCGGCGGGGGAGGTCGCCATCGAGCGCGGCGAGTTCCTCCTCGGCCTTCTGGCGCATGGATTCAAGGTCTTCGAGGCGGTTTCTCCTCTCCCGGATCGCGTCTCGGACCGCTCGCTCCTCGAGCGCGTAGTCGCCCTCGGCGGGTCCAGTCAAACCTGCGTCGTCGCGCAACCGTTCCAGTTCTCTCCGCAGCCCTTCCAGGGCCGTTTCGACCTTGGCGCTGCGCCGCGCAAGGAGCTCCCGGCCGGAACGAGCCTCCGTGTGGATGCGCTCGCGCCACAGGTCCGCGGCTTCATGGACAAGCGTGTTGACCGTCCGAACGGCAGACTCATTGCCGCTCGCCGTATAGGAGAAGCAGTAGTAGCCCGTTCCCTCCAGACGGCGCACCTCGACGGCGGCGGCGATTCCGGCCCCTCGGACGGGAGCCCCGTCATCGGCCGATTCCAGGCGGCGTGCGACTCGGTCTCCGAGATCGGCGGAGGTGAGCAGGGGGAAAAGGTTCGCCGTCTGCATCGCGTCGACAAGCCCGAACTGCTTCGCCGCGTCGAATCCGCTCGCGAAAGAGTCCGGGCAGAAGACCTTTGCCTCGGCCCGATACCGGGTCGGGAGCTGCCGGAGAGTGAGAAGGAATCCCACCACTGTCACGATCGCGGCCGCGGAAGCGACCCTCCAGCGGCGACGAAAGATCAGGAAGACGTCGTCAATGCCCACCCGAGAGGAACCCAACCCCGCTCGACTGCCCTCTCCGTCCTGACGCATAGCGCCGGAGGCGCCAAGGCAGAGTGTCGCTGGAGAATACGATGGCGGCGGATTTCGTCAACTTGCCCGACGAGAGGGGCGCGGATTCCGGTAATTCAGGCCGGCGGCAGGTAGTGCTTCACCCGCTCGATGAGCTGCTTCTGGTCGGTGATGGGCTTCGAGATGTAGTCGTCGGCCTTGCTCTCGGCCAGAAACTTCTCGCGCACTCCCTGCATGCTGTGCGCGGTGGCGAGGAGAATCGGAATGTGCTTTGTGACCGGATCTTGCTTCAAGACGCGGGAAATCTCGAGACCGTCGACGGCCTTGCCGTTGAGGAAGCTGTTCGACAGCGAGACGTCCATGATGACCAGATCGATCGACTTCTTGCGTGCCAGGTCGATGACCTGCAATGGATCTTCGGTGACGGTCACGGTGAACCCTCCCCGACGCCTCAAGATGACCTCGAAAAGCGTCGCGTTCATCTTGTCGTCTTCTACAACCAAGATGTGCGGCATGCGGTCGGGCCCCTAAAGAAGAACGTGATGGGATGGCATCCGATCCAATTTTCGGTCGCCGGGGCCATCGAACTTTCCACCCAATTCGCCGCCCGAGTGGGATGGGAGGGAGCGGAGAAGGGGGGGCCGGTAACCGCCTCGTGCGTGCTATAATCGCGCCCGAATTCCGCAGCACGAGACGAGCCGTCACGCATTCAACATCTTCCGGTCCGACTCCAGGCGGAAATGGACGAGAGGTCATGGTTGTCTGGTTCAACATCGAAAGCTCCTGCCCCATGTGCGGGCGGCGGCTCCGCCTTCGCCAGGTCGGCGGTGGATTCGCGCTCGGTCAGGACTCCGACCTGCTCGTCCGGATGGAAGGCCGCCATACGATCCAGGCCGCGATCCACACCTGCCTCGGTTGCCGTTACTCAGGCTATGCGGATGATTTCGGCCTGAGCCCTTCCGAAGCGATCGCCAAGCGGTTTCGGACCGAGATCACACCGCGGCTCGGCGGGGCCCCCGCGGGGAAAATGACGACCACCCCCCTCCCCGACCTACAGTACTACTGGGCCTTTCGCTGCGCCGCGTTCCTCGGCCGCGAAAACGGCGAGCTGGGAGAAAGGCTCCTGCGCGCCTACTGGTGCCTCCGCCTTCCTCCCTCTCGCGACCTCTCTCCGGACGAAGTCGCGAATCGGCGTCGGGTCTACTTGTCCGGGGCCATCCATCACTTACGAGAGGATGCGCGCGACGGCTCGACCGGGACGAAGCTCTATCTCCTCGGAGAGCTGAACCGGCGCCACGGAGAGTTCCCTATCGCGGAGAGCTACTTCAAGCGGTTCCTCGACACGACTGGAGGAGGCCGCGGCGGCTCGCCGAAGTACCTCCGCCTGGCGGCGATCAAGCTCCTGCGGGCGACCGAGCATTGCGACTCCCGCGACCGGACGATGGAAGAGATCGTCTATAGCGAATCGAAGGACTGACTCTCTTACTTACATCCTCTTGGCGAGCTTCTTCACCTGATGGAACACGTCGAGATAGAAGCTCCCGAAGGCGTTCGATCGGGGATCTCCTCCGCCTTTCGGATTCCGGTTGCGGGTGTTCTGCTGGACCCAGAAGAAGTCCTTGTGGGCCCACTTGGATGCGATCGCTTCGACTACCTGGTTGAGCCGAGCGGTGCGGTCGACCCATTTGGAGAAGTTCGGCTGGGCGGACTTGGCGCCGAACTCGCCGGCATCGGCTTCGAAGTCGGCCTTTTGGGCCTCGTAGAACTTCTTCGCTTCAGTCTTGATCAACTCTTGGTAGTCGTTCATTGTCCCCGTGCATGGTCCCCGTGCCCCCACCGCGCCGGGGTATATATCAGAACCGATGGAACCCGGCAAGGGGGTGGCAGAGTGAATGGGGACTACACGATCGAGCCGTCGGACTCCCGCGCCGATCCCGGAGAAGGGGAGCACGGGGTCTGTGGTTTCTCACGGTTCAGGCGGTCGATGAGCTGGCGCAGGCGGCCCATGCTGCGGCGGTTGAAAGGAAAAGCGATGCGCGGCAGCGCCAGGACCTCAAGCGGCAGGTCGCTCTCTTCCCTGAGAGCATCGGACCTGCGGAAGCACCCGCTTTCCAGCATGTCCGCATAGTCGCGGTTCAGCTCTTCGATCAGGGAATCGCTCGCCGGTTGCTGCAGCCGGATGACGTATTCATCCCGCACGAATCGGGCGGAATGGAAGTTCCGATAGAATCCGCGAATCTCCTCGATCGCCTCGTCGAGGTCGTCGGTCACCTTGAAGAGGCTCAGATCCTCGGGGTCCACGAGCCGGCGCCGATTCAGATGTTTCTCGACGTACTCGGCCCAATCGCGCCAGTAGCTCCCGCCGGGCGGGTCGATGAAAACGATCGGGATTGGATCGGTCTTCCCGGTCTGTACGAGGGTGAGCGACTCGAAGCCCTCGTCGTGCGTCCCGAAACCTCCCGGAAAGAGCGCAATCGCGTTGGTCTCTTTCACGAAGACCACTTTGCGCGTGAAGAAGTACTTGAAATTGACTAGCTTCGGATCGTTCTCGATGGTGTGGTTGGCCCGCTGCTCGTGGGGGAGGCGGATATTGACGCCGAAGCTTTTTTCGCGCCCCGCGCCGCCCTGAGCGGCTTCCATGATCCCGCCGCCGGCTCCTGTGATGATCATGTAGCCCAGTTGGGCCATCCGGTTGGCGAACCGCTCCGCCTGGATATAGTCGGGCTCCCCCGGGGCCGTGCGGGCCGAACCGAAGATGCTCACCTTTCGGATCGAGCGGTATGGAGCGAATACCCGGAACGCGTGGCGCAACTCCTTGAGAGACGTGAGCAGCATCTTGAGGTCCCCGCGCGTCGCGCCGTCCCGGATGAGCTTCACTCCGGTGTGGAGGAGATCCTCGATGAGGTCCGCATGGGCGTAATTGCCTTGGGTGTCGATCAACTGCCGAACGAGGGGCAAGAGGTCCGGCGGGAGCTCTCTGCCCCCCGGCAGGAAAGGCCTGCGAGATTTTAACGGTCCGGGAGGTTCCATCGGTTTGGGATGACTGCGAGCCGCCGACCTCCGGCGAACTGCACTATTTCCTCATGATGAAATCGGCCGCAAAGTAGCCGAAGGTTCAACCGGAATCGACCGGCGGTCGTTCCAATGTTACCGGCCATTCGCCGTGGCCGGAGCTATGTATCGAACACGGAGGAGACCTCCACGATCTTGAACCGCTCCGTCCCGCCGGGAAGCTGAGCTTCCAGTTCCTCCCCCACCTTCTTTCCAAGCAGCGTGATGGCCAGCGGCGAGCCGTAACTGAGCACTCCTCCCTCGGGATCTCCGTCCCACGGGCCGAGGATGCGGTAGACGTGTTCCTTGCCCGTCGTCTGGTTGAGGAGACGGATCCTCGAGCCCACGTGGACCTCGCCGTCCTTCCTGAGGTCCGCACTGATGAGGCGGACCCTGTCGAGCTGCGCCTTTATCTCCGTCGCCCTCTTCGTCAGGCGGTCACGCTCTTCAAGGGCCGAGGTGTACTCGGCGTTCTCGCTCAAGTCCCCGAACGCGGCCGCGCGGCCGATTTCGGAGATGACCCAGGGGATCTTCACTTCGGTGATCTCCCGGAATTCCGCCTGCTTGCGGGCCTGCCCGGCTTCGGTGACGTAGATGGCATCCTCTTCCCAGATCGGCCGCTCCGCGACCCGCATGATGTCGGGGTATTCCGTCATCACGATCTCGATGAGCTTCACCCGGAGCGGCTCGCTCAGCCCGCCCGAGCTGACGAGCCGCTGGTAGATGCCCCGGGCCTCACCGCGGTCGAGCGTCCCGATCGCATGGCGGAAGAACGCCGCGTTGCGGCTCGTGAGCAGCGCCCTCGCACGGGCCAGCGTGTCGCGCACGGAGGCTTTGCCGTCGCGCTCCGAGCGCATGCCGAGGTGATCGAGGAGGTCGAGGATGCGACCGAGAAGCTCCGCCGGGGGATAGGCCTCGAGCGGAGCGCGGAGCGGAGAATCCCCCTCCCCCTCGAGGTACCGCTGGCAGGACCAACAGAAGGTTTCGGGGGAGTTTCGGGGCATGCGGGCGGCGTCGGTGACGAGTGCGACCAGCTTCGCCCGCGCCTCGCTCTCCAGGAGCATGGCCGCCGCTCCGTCGCGGAGATTGTCGTCCCCTCGAGTAAAGAGACGAAGAACCGCATCGGTCCACTCCCCCCCCAACGTACGGGGCAGCGCCTCCAGGGCTTTGCACCGGTCCTCGGCGGCGTCCATCGCCAGGATGACGGCCACCGGGTCGCCCGCACCCTGGAGGACGGCCCGAAGGACTCCTTCGATGGAGCCGCTGCAGGGGCCCAGACGCTCGAGCACAGCCGCGGCATCGAGGCCCCGAGTTCCGCGGTCGTTTTCCACAGTGGCCTTCAAGTCCGCGACGATCCGCTCGCGCAGCCTATCGAAACCGCTCGAACGGTCCTTGCAGTACTTCCGGGCGATCGCCAGCCGATCGGACCACCCGCCTTTCTCGAACTGACTCAGCAGCTCATCCTCGAAGCTCATCGAGCGCGCCAGCCGCTCCACGGAGTAGGGAGCTCGGTCGCCCACGCGGTAGAAGCCGCTCTCCCGAAGGAGCCCCTTCGTCCGGTTCCACCAGCGGCTCCACGCATCGGCGCCGATGATTGAGGGGATCAATCGAGCCTTGATCGCCTTCAGGTCCTGCGGGGATCCGAAGCTCGAGAGGACGACGCCGATCAGCTCCACGGGCTTGCTCTCGGCTATGGCGCGCAGGCGGGCCCCTCCGTCCCGGCCGAGCGCCAGAAAGTGCTCTGGGGGAAGCGGTTCGAAGATCTGAGGAGCCACCTTGAGGTCCACTCGGTGGTGGCGCTTCTTCTCCAGGTCGACGATGACCTGACGTAGAACCGGATCGATCGACTCGACGGTCCCCACTCCCCAGCCGGAGGAGTGCAGGACGCAGGCTCCCGGCTGAAAGAAGAGGAGCTTATCGAGAAAAGCGAGGGATTGCGCCGCGTCAGTTGAGTTCTCGATCGCCGAAACGTGCAGCGCGGCCTCCGCCAGAGGGTCGCCCTCATGGACGAGACGGAAGCATTCCAGGAACGCCCCCAGGGCATCGCTCCGCTTGGGAACCGCACGGAGCCTCCGCCGCAGGACCTCCAATCGATGCCGAGCATCCGCCTCAGCCTGGAAGAGCGGGACGAGGAGGTCCAGCATGACGGCGGCCCGGTCTCTCTCCCCGCGTGCGATCAGGAAGTCCGCTGCTTGGAGAAAGACTCCCGGCTCCGAGGCGCTTCCTGGGACGGCGGAGGAAACCTCGTCCAGCCAGGCCCTTTCGATCCCCTCCACGTCCCCCCCCTCCAAGGCCGCCCGCAACCTCTCCCGAGTCGCGCTCTTCTGGGTCATCGATTCCTTCCGAAAGTCTATCGTGAAAAGGCGAGATTAGACTCGCCCCCCCAGGGGAAGACAAGGACGAAGCCTCAGGCGGGTTGAGACCATCGGCCATTGACGGGGGGAAGCAGGGAGCATAGGTTTCTGCCGTTTCGCCCGGTTCGAACTTCAACCGCACGGGTGATCTCATCGGCGGAACCACTCGAAGGAACGGAGCCATTGGGTAAAGGCGGACGCAACCAGCCGGGCTCGCTCGCTCGCCGGGTGTTCCGATTCTTCACGGAGGTCGCCTACTCCGAACTCGCCCCCCGAGGCCGTGCATGAGGCGACCGAAACCGGCGGCGCGTGAGCCTGCGGCCATCGGCTGCGATCTGGGGGGCACTCGAATCAAGGTCGTAGCTCTGGCGGGAGAGAGAATCGTGAGCGCCATCGATGCGCCGACGCCCCAGTCCGGGCCTGCGGCGCGGATCGTGAGCGCGATCCTCGCCGCCCTCCGGCGAGCTCGCAAGCCGGAACTGCGCGTCCGGGGGCTGGGCATCGCGCTCCCGGGATTCCTCGACGCCGGGCGAGCCACGCCGCTCCGCATCGCGAACCTCCCCGCTCTCGAAGGCTGCCCCCTGAAATCGATCCTCCGCCGCAGGACAGGCTTGCCGGTTCTCCTCGAACCGGACTCGAACGCCGGAGCTTACGGCGAGGCCCGGCTCGGGGCCGGCCGGGCGGCCTCGCGGCTCCTCTACCTTACGCTGGGAACCGGCGTGGGAGCTGCGATGGTCGCCGAGGGGAAGATCGTCCGCGTTGCCAATCACACGGTCGGCCAGGTCGCCCACTTCCCGCTCGAACGCGATGGTCCCCGCTGCCCCTGCGGCCAGCGGGGGTGCGTGGAGAGCGTCCTCAGTGCGCGCGGAATCGCCTGGCGAGCCGCCCGCGCGAGCCCGGGCCTTCCTGCGCAGGCTCGGCGGACTCCTGCAGGGCTGAGCGAGGCCGCCGCGGCCGGCTCCAAGACCGCCAAGAAGGTCCTTGGAGAAGTCGGAGCGCTCCTGGGACGGACGCTCGCTTTTCTTGCCAACTTCCTCTCCCCG
>Ga0187893_10000380_pt1 | contig 115842 bp, 99 predicted proteins | sample MA1701074metaG_FD_139574 | JGI IMG/M metagenome (GOLD analysis project Ga0187893, IMG submission 139574) | White microbial mat communities from a basaltic lava cave in the Kipuka Kanohina Cave System on the Island of Hawaii, USA - MA170107-4 metaG ...
TGTGGCAAATTCTCGCGCGGCAGTGGACCATGGGGCACAGCTTGTTATCGTGCGCTTGAATGATGACAAAGTCGGGTCGATGAACCGACCTACCCCACGGGAATGCCTTCCCACTGGGCGATGACGCGGGGCGGACCACGCCGAGACCGACGCAGCCGATCGCCGCCGCTCAACCTCGGCCGATCGGGACGCGAAACGGCCCAAGACAGGCGCGAAACCCCTGTCCTTCGACGACGCATAAATCCTCGTGCCATCATGGTCCTGTCTATTCTATCACTTCGCCCGGGCCAATCGGCTGGAGGCTTTTTGTCGCCGCGCCCGTTTTCCTTGGCCCTCTGACAATCTTCTTCCAACCAATAAAAACCCAAGAATCTCGGCTTGGCAAATGAAAAATGAAGCTCGAAAAAAACCGCGCCCCTGCCGCCATCTCTGTGGGCGAGCGCCTTCGACGACCCCCGAGACGGGGGCCGCTACTTGAGTGGACGCGCCACTGTAGTCTTTGGAACTGCTCTATTCCCGGGTCTCGCCGGTCATCGGCACGAAACGAACCGGGGCCACCCGCTCCTCGACGAGTGAGCCGTCGGACTTCTTTCGCAAGACGATCAGCGTCTGATCACCCCACTGCGAGCCGACCGGGATGACCATCCGCCCGCCGGCGGCCAATTGCTCGATTAGCTCGGGAGGCGGAGATTCAGGCGCGCAGGTCACGATGATCGCGTCGAACGGCGCTTCTTCCGGCCATCCCTTGTAGCCGTCTCCGATGCGAAGTCGGACCCGATCGTAGCCCCGCTCCTTGAGCGTCCGCTCCGCGCGGCGGCCGAGCGGCTCGACGATTTCAATCGAATAGACCCGTTCTGCCAGCTCGGACAGAATCGCGGCCTGATAGCCGGAGCCGGTGCCGATCTCCAGCACTTTCTCACCGCCCTTCAACTGCAAGAGTTCCGTCATCAGGGCCACGATATACGGCTGGGAGATGGTCTGCCCTTCTCCGATGGGCAGCGGCCGGTCGTCGTAAGCTTCGTCCTGAAGAGACGCCGGGACAAACCAGTGCCGCCGCACTGTCCGCATGGCGGCAAGCACTCGCTCGTCGCGAATCCCCCTCCCCGCGATCTGCCGATCCACCATGCTCATGCACTCATCGGTCCTCGACTCCATCAGCCGCGCGGCGCCGGACCCCGGCGGCGGACCGTCTACCGGCGCCGACTGCCTGCACCCGATGGAAAAAAGTCCCAAGAGAGCCGCCTCATAGATCAAGCCCCTGCGGCGCAAGAGCACTCGGCCGACATCATTGCCCCGACGCCTCGTTCGACCGCGTATCATGGCGGAATCCAAGTCGCATCACGATGGCTCGACCGTCGCGGCCGCAGTCTCGCGGCGCTCGGGAATCGGATAGTCGGAGGAAATTCGCCCGTCCATGAAGGAAACCATCCTCCGCCCGAAGAGGGCGACGTCCAGTTCGTGCGTGACCAGCAGGATGGTCAACCTAGTATCCCTGTTCAACTCCTGCAACAAGGTCATGATCTCGACGCTCGTCCGGCTGTCCAGATTTCCCGTCGGCTCGTCTGCCAGGAATAATAGCGGCCTCGTGATGAGTGCCCGGGCGATGGCCACACGCTGCTGCTGCCCGCCGCTGAGTTGGTTGCTGAGGTGGTCCGAGCGATCGGACAGGCCCACTCGCTCGATCATTTGCGCGGCCTGCCGGCGGCGGTCGCGCCGCTTCACCCCGGCATAGGCCAGAGGCAGGGCCACGTTGTCCAGCACGGAAGTGCGCGAGAGGAGATTGAAGTTCTGAAAGACGAACCCGATTCTGCGGTTGCGTAGTGCCGCCAGCTCGCGGTTGGACAGGCGCGTCGTCTCCGCGCCGGCCAGACGATAGTCCCCCCGGTCGCACCGATCCAAACAGCCGATGAGATATAGAAAGGTCGACTTTCCCGAACCGCTCGGCCCCATGATGGAGACGAATTCGCCCTCGGACACCGACAGGTTGACGCCTCGCACCGCCGGAACCTCCACCTCCCCCAAGTGATAGGTCTTGTGGAGTTCCCGGACTTCGACCAGGGCCCTGCCGTTGCCGCCATGCCCGCCGCCGTCCGTTTGAAGCGCGGCGCTCATGTGCCCTTACCTCATCGAGCGCGTCAGATCACGGGCGGCGTCGGGCTGCCGCCAGTTGCGATCGGTGATGACCTCGTCGCCCGGTTTCAGATCGCCGGCCACCAATTGGGTGAACGTGCCGTCGCTCAGCCCCGTCTCGACTTCGATCGACTTGGACGAGCCGCCGCTGAGGACCCAGACCTGCGGCTTGCGCGCTCCAAGCGCCCGCGCAGTCGAGAAATCCATCTCTTGCGGCGGCATGGGGCTGAAGCGCAGGGCGGCGTTGGGGATCCGCACCACGTCCTCCACCCTCGCCACCTCGAAGGTCACGTTGGCCGTCATGCCGGGCCGCAGAGAAAGATCGTCGTTGTGGACCTCGATCAGCGTGACGTAGGTCACGACGCCCTCGAGGATCGTCGCGTTGTACCGAATCTGCGAGATCACGCCGGAGAATTCCCGGTCCGGGTAGGCGTCGACGCGAAACGTCGCCGGCCGGCCTTCGGCGATCAGCCCGATGTCCGCCTCGCTCACGTTCGCATTGACCTGCATTCGCGCCAAGTTATTGGCGATCAGGAAGAGTTCCGGGGCCTGGAGCGACGCGGCCACCGTCTGACCCACGTCGATGTTCCGCGTGATCACGACGCCGTCGATCGGCGAGCGGATGATCGTCCGGTCGAGATCGACCTTGGCCGCGTTGAGCATCGCTTCCGCCGCCTCAGCCCCCGCCTGGGCCCCGTGCCAAGTCGCCTGGGCCGCGTCGGCAAGCGCCTGGGCCACCAGCAGCTCGTTCTCGCTGGCCGTGTTCCGATCCATCAGTCCCTCGATCCGCTTTCGTTCGCGCTCGGCGTCTTTGAACCGAACCAACGCCTCCTCCTCGGCGGCTTTGGCCAAGGCCACCTCGGCCTTTGCCTGGTTGTACGCCGTCCGGAAGCGATCCGGGTCCAACTCGGCGAGGACGAATCCCTCGGTGACCAGGTCGTTGAAGTCGGCGTACCAATTCACGATCTTCCCGCTCACCTGCGACCCGACAATGACTTTCGTGACCGGCTCGATCGTGCCGGTCGCCGACACCGTCTGGATGATCGGCCCGCGGTCCAGCGTCTTGCGGACAAACTCGTCATCAGCCTGCCGGCCGGCGTAACGCGAGTATCCCAGGAGGCCCCCGGAAACCGCGACAACGACGAGCACCACGCTAACCATCTTCATGATCAGTCCACCACGATCAGCCGTCTCGCTCGAAAACCATCTACGATGGCGGAATCGCCCATCCTTTCGAGCGTTCACGACCCCGGCCGCCAGGCAGCGCCTTTCGACCCGTCGAACATGCGATTATAGTTCCAAACCGCCCCCAGTGCCCACTTGCACGGGCACCATCGCAGTGCCGCCATGAAAGTGCTGCTCGATCAGCAGGGAATAGAGCGGATCCTCGAGCGGTTCGCCGACGAGATCGCCGATTCCGCGCCCGCCGGCGCCCCGATGGGCATCGTCGGGATCCGTCGTCGCGGCGACGAGCTAGCCCGCAGACTCATCCCGCTCCTGGAGCGGCGCGGCGCCAAGGACCTGGTTTACGGCTGTCTGGACATCACCCTCTACCGCGACGACCTCGCCGAGATCGGCCCCGCCGCCGTCGTCAGGACCACCGAGATCGACTTCGACGTCGAGGGACGCTTCCTTATCCTTGTCGACGACGTGATCTACACCGGCCGCAGCACCCGCGCCGCCTTGGCAGCCCTCATGGACCTCGGCAGGCCCAAGGCCATTCGCTTGGCGGTCCTGGTCGATCGTGGCGGCCGAGAGCTGCCCATCCAACCGGACTTCGTCGGCATCCGCACCAACAGCGAGGATGAACACGTCTCGGTCTGCCTTTCGGAAAGCAACGGCGCCGATCGCGTGGAGGTGACAACGTGACCCCACGAACCGGTCAAGCTGGTCGGACGCCGGCTTCGTTGGCGAAAGAAATCGCTTCAAGAGGCAATGCTCCGCGCAGGGCCAAGCACAACAGCGCCGAATCCGCGACGCCGCCAAACTCGCCCACGAAGGCTACCTCTCGCAAGCGACCTCAGGCGATCCCCTCTTCCCCGGCCGGCGGCTCTGCGACGCACGCAGCGGTCGCCTGGCCCCACCGCCATCTCCTCGGACTTGAGGACCTCTCCGCCGACGCGATTCGCCATGTGCTCGACACCGCCGAGGCCTTCGAGGGCGTCTCCACCCGAAGCGTCAAGAAGGTGCCGGCCCTTCGCGGGCGCGTGGTCGTCAACCTCTTCTACGAGGACTCGACGCGGACGCGCACCAGCTTCACTCTCGCCGCCCAACGCCTCAGCGCCGACGTGATCGACTTTTCCATCCAAGGCAGCAGCGTCTCCAAGGGCGAGGACCTTCGAGATACGGTTCGCAACATCGAAGCGATGGGCGTGGACCTGATCGTTTGCCGTCACCCCGCCTCTGGGGCCCCACACCTGATCGCGCGAAACGTTTCCTGCTCCGTCATCAATGCCGGCGACGGCCGCCACGAACACCCCACCCAGGGACTCCTGGACATCTACACCATGCGCCAGATAAAGGGCCGCGTGGAGGGGCTCAAGGTGGCCATCGTGGGCGACGTCGCCAACAGCCGGGTGGCCAGGTCAAACCTCTACGGACTGACCAAGCTGGGCGCCGAGGTGACTTTTGTCGGGCCGCCGACGCTGGTGCCGGGGACGTTCGCCAGGCTCGGGGCTCGGATTCGCCACGACTTCGACGAAGTCATCGGCGAATTCGACGTCATCAACATGCTCCGCATCCAAAAGGAGCGAATCAGCTCCAACGTCTTCCCCAGCCTGGAGGAATACTCGCGGCTCTTCGGCCTGACCAACGAGCGAATGAAGCGAGCAAAGCCCGACGTGGTGGTCATGCACCCGGGACCGGTCAACCGCGGCATCGAAATGTCGGCCGAAGTCGCCGACGGCCCGCACAGCGCCATCCTGCGCCAGGTCACCAACGGCCTGGCCGTGCGCATGGCCGTGCTGTTTCTCTGCACCCAAGCCGGCCAAGTGCAATAGGACCCGACCAGCCAGACCGCCAGACTGAAAAAACTCCGATCAGCCTCTAAGGCCGTGCTCCACGTAGAACTTCAGCAGCGTCAGCACGTGACCCCAACCGGAGGCACGGTTGAGAAGGTCCTTCATGCCCACCGGGCTCTCCTCGAAGCCGTACTCGACCACGCGGACCAACGTCTCCTCGCCGCGCTGCTCGAGGTTGATCTCGACGGTCGTCTCGTAGGCCCCCGAATCGACCTTCCAGCGGAATGCAAAGCGATTCGGCCGCCGGGCCTCCAGAACCAAGCCCCCGTTCTCTCCGCTGTAGGCGTGCGACCCCCAATTTTCCCAGCGAAACCAAATGCTCCCGCCGGCCACGGCCTCCACCGTCGCCCCCTTGGTGAACCAGGCGTCCAACCCCTTGGCCGTGGTCAGCGCGTCATAGACCCGGTCGGGCCCGGCCCGCACCGAGATGGTAAAATCGACTCGTCGATGGGTGGCCATTGCCTACCAGCTTTCCCCGGCCGCGACTCGTGGGCGGCCTTCCGGCCGCGGGCCCCAACCGTCGGCAGCCATGCACCGGCTGTAGTTTGCTCTTCCAGGAAAGATCACACAAGGCCCGTTCATTCCGAGGCGATCAGGAAGTTGGCTTGGTTGTAACATGCTAACACACATAGAATTATGAAATGGTCGGTACGACACCTGAAATGAGCCGCATTTCAAGCCTTCGGATGGGAATAATCCGGACGGCTAACGGGTTTTAGTTCATGTACGAACGAGGCGGGAGTCCTGCGGCCGACCCGGACGGGTGGAGGTCCGACAGGGTGTCAGAGCGGTTTGAAGGGCTCGTTCTCTGCCATTTTGATCTGGTCTATCGGGTAGCCTTCAAGCTGACCCACAACGTCCACGACGCCGAGGACCTCACCCAGGCCACCATGCTTCGGGCCCACGAGGCATTCGGCGAGTTCGAGCTGAGGGAATACGGGACCAAGGCATGGCTGCTGAAGATACTCTTCAATCTTCATCGAAGCCGCCGCGGTCACCCGCAGTCAAGCGCCTCCGTCGCCGACGACCTGAGCGTCGAGGACTTCGCTTCGGAACTTTCCCGGGAGGAGTTGCCATCCATTGCCGCCGGACAGCTCAATTGGGAGGGTTTCGACGAGGAAATAAAGACGGCGGTGGAGTCCCTGTCTCCGGATCATCGAGCCGTCCTGCTGCTATGGGCCCTGGGAGACCTGAGCTACAAGGAGATCGCCCACATCATGGATTGCGCGATCGGCACCGTGATGAGCCGCTTGCACAGGGCGCGGCAACAATTGAACCAGCTATTGGCGGAGTACGCCGGCCGGCACCGCCTCTCACGAAGCCCGCGGCCGAACGAAAATGAACTGTAAGAGCGCACGAAAATTCCTCTATGCATTTGCCGACGGCCAACTCGGCGTCCAGGCCAACTGCGAGGTCCTCGACCACCTCAAGATGTGCCCGCCCTGCGCGCAGCTCGTGGACGAACACCAGACCCTCCGCGCCGCCCTGGCCCGCTCGATCGCCCGAGTCGAAGTCCCCGCCCATCTCGCCGCTCAAGTGGCTTCTCGGCTCCACCTCGGACGTGCCTCGCGGAACCGGCCGACATGGCGCGCCTCCGCATGGACAAAGTTCATCGCCGCTGCGGCCTGCTTGGCGTTCGCCGCCGGGCTCTGGCAATTCTGGCCCTCTGAGAGATCGACACCGGCGGGCCCATCGGCCTCGCCGGTGCTCGTCGAAGATGGACAAATCGCGGCTTCCCAGGTCGCCGACCGCCACCTGGCATGCTGCGCCCTGGGCAAGGGCCACCAACTCGACAGCCTGCCGACCGCGCGCGCAGAACTCGATCTGGCCGTCCAACGTCGATTCGCCGGGCGATTTGCCGCGCGGGCTCCGGACCTGTCCAGCCAAGCCTTCGAGTTGGAATCGGCGAGCCTATGCAGCGCTCGCGGCGGAGAATCGGGCGAGGGCTGCCATCTGATCTATCGCTCAAGCGACGGCGCTTCCCGCCTCTCGCTCTTCAGCCTGCCGCGCTGGGACCGCGTCGATCTGTGCGCCCGCCTCGTCGCCGTCGCGCCGGGCTCCAGCCGCCAATACTCCGTCGAGCGCCACGACGGGCGGAACCTCTCCGTCTTTGCCTGGCACCAGGACCAAACCACCTACATCTGCTGTAGCGATCTTGACGGGGACCGGATGAAGCAGGTCGTTGCCGCCATCCGCATCGCACTGTCCAACGGACAGCCACGTTTGAAATAAACATCCCCTCCGACCGAGCCCTCCGCGACATCGGTCAACACTCGATTCCCCTGCGCCCGCCCTGGAACGAATTGAGAAAACTCGGCCCGGCGTCCGCCATCGCTCGGGTTATGATCCACCCCGACCCTGGCCCAGGCCATTTGGGCCCGCGAGTGATTCATGCCCGGCACAATTCACTTCCTCGACAGGCTCCCGAAACCCGCGGCACGCTGGAGCCGGCTATTCGCCCTGGCCGTCATCGTCGGCGTCCTCGGCGGAATCTCCGCCTCGATTCTCGATTGGGGCCTGGAGCGCGGCTCCAGGCTGCTCATCGAACGCGTCGCCCCGGACTTCGGTGGCCCGCACATCCTCGACTTCCGCCTGTGGGTGCTGCTGTTGCCGGTGCTCGGCGGGCTCGTATCCGGGCTTGTCGTCCAACTGCTATTCAGGGAGCCGTTCGAGCACGGCACCGACATCTACGTCCGTGCGTTCCACCACAAGATGGGCGCGCTTCCGCTCAAGGGGCCGCTGGTAAAGGCCCTGGCGGCGATCGGCGTGATTGCCTGCGGAGGATCCACCGGCCCCGAAGGGCCCATCGCCGCCCTAGGCGCCGCCTGGGGCTCGACCATCGGAAGAATCACCAGGCTCAGCCCACGCGAACGGCGCATCCTGCTCGTGGCCGGCTGCGGCGCAGGCGTGGGCGCCATCTTCCGCTGCCCCCTAGGCGGCGCCCTCTTCGCGACCAGCGTCCTCTACCGCGAGGAGGAGTTCGAGGCCGACTCGATCGTCCCGGCCTTCGTGGCCTCCGTGCTCGGGTACTCGACCTTCATCGAAATCCTCGGCCAACAGTCCTCGATGCTGGCCCCGTTCCAAGGCCGCTCACTGAGCTTCAACTCCGCCCTCGAGCTCATCCCCTACGCCATGCTCGGCCCGCTCTGCGGACTGGCGAGCATCTTTCTGGGCTACTGCCTTCAAATTGCCGGGCAAGCTCGAGACTCGGACGCCTTGTCCGGCGTGCCGTGCTGGCTCAAGCCGGCCATCGGCGGCCTCGCCACCGGGGGCATCGCCTGCCTGCTGCCCCAGGTCATGGACAGCCGCTACGAATTGATGCACAACGCCATGGGCGGCTTCGACGGGCTATCGGTCAACGGCTGGTGGTGGGTTTGTCTGTTCGCCGCCGTCGTGGTGGGCAAGTCCATCGCCACCGCCTTCACCGTCGGCAGCGGCGGCAGCGGCGGGGTGCTCGGCCCGAGCGTCTTCATCGGCGGCGCCGTCGGCGCGTTCCTCGGAGCGCTGTTAAACGCCGTATACCCCCAATTGTTCGAGGCCAATCCTCAGCTAAGGCAGGCCCTGATCCCGGTCGGCATGGGCGGCGTATTGGCGGCCGGCATGCGCACCCCGCTGGCGGCGATCGTCATGGTCAGCGAAATGACCGGCAGCTACGGTCTCATCGTGCCCCTCATGCTGGTGTGCATGAGTTCATATGTCGTCGGGCGCTTCAAGGGGTTGAATGCCGAGCAGGTCCGAAGCGTTTCAGAGTCGCCGGCCCACGCCGGAGACGCCGTGGTGCACCTCCTGGAGTCCTGGAAGGTGCGCGACGTCATGGAGACGCAATGGGAAGCCACCGTCAGCCCTTCAGCGCCCCTGCCCGAGATGATCCGGCAAATCCAGCCCGGCACGCGCCCGGTCTTCGCCGTCGCCCAGAACGACCGGCTCCTCGGCGTCGTCTCCGTCGCCGACATCCATCGCATCATGGACCAGCCGGGCCTGTCGGAGGCGGTCATCGCCATGGACATGATGACCGATGAGCTGACGACCATCGGCCCGGATGAAGAAGTTTACACCGCCCTGAGCACCCTGGCCGAGAGCGGACACGACGTGCTGCCGGTTGTCTCAACAGGCAGCGGCGGCCGCTGGCTCGGCATGATGACCCGTCAGCGAGTCTTCGAGGCCTTGCAGCGCAGCATTACACAGCTCCAGGAACTCATGCTCCGCGAGCACGCCGGTCTGGCCGCGATCCGACGCGAAGGAGCCATCCAACAACTCGTCATGGGGGTCTCTCCCGCCAACAAGCAGATGATCCAGCGGCTCTTCGTCCCCATGGACGTCGTGGGACGCTCCCTGCGCGGCTCCGACTTTCGCAGCCGCTACGGCGCACAAGTCATCGGCATCGAGGAGCCCGACGGAACCATCCGCTGTCCGCCCGATCTGGACGCGCCGCTGCAAACGGGCCAGCGACTTCTGGCCATTGTCGGCCCCGAGGGCCTCAAGGAATCGCTCCCGCCATGACGAATCCCACGCCGAATCCATCGGAGGGACATTCTGCGCCGCTTCCTTGAAGCCCGGGCGCGCAGCACCTACTCTATCTCCATGGCCCAGCGCGACAAAATCACCCTTTCCACCCTTCGCGCCAGGAAGCGCTCTCGGATTCCGATCACGGTCCTCACCGCCTACGACTTCCCCTCGGCCCAGATCGAAGAGCAGGCCGGCATCGACTGCATCCTCGTCGGCGACTCGGCCGCCCAGGTCGTCCTCGGCCACGGCTCGACCCTGCAAGCCACCATGGACTTCATGGTCGCCATTACCGCCGCCGTCCGGCGCGGCGCGCCGACCGCCTTCCTCATCGGCGACATGCCCTATCTGTCGTTCAACGTGAACGCCCAGGACGCTATCCGCAACGCCGGCCGCTTCATGGCCGAAGCCGGCTGCGACTGCGTCAAGGTCGAGGGCGACGCCCGGATCATCGACACCGTTCGGCACATGACCGCCGCCACCATCCCGGTCATGGTCCATCTCGGGCTGCGTCCGCAGGCGGTGCATCAATTCGGCGGCTATCGCGCCCAGGGCCGAGACGCGCCCGGCGCACAGCGCCTGATCGATGACGCCAAGGCCTTGGAAGAGGCCGGCGCGTGCGCGCTGCTTCTGGAGGCGGTTCCGCCTGAACCGGCCAAGATCATCGCCGAATCCACCGATCTGCCGGTCATCGGCTGCGGCGCCGGACCGCACGCGGATGGACACGTCGTGGTCCTGCACGACATGCTGGGGCTCTCGGCGGGCCCCCTGCCGAGGTTCGTCAAGCGCTACGCCGACATCCGCGGCGAACTCGCCAAAGCCGTCGACGCCTACATCCGCGACATCGCGGAGCGGCAATACCCGGGCCCCGAGCATTGCTATCAAATGGAGCCTGCCGACGCCGCGAAGCTCTCGCCTGCCAAGACAATCTCCCCCTCGCAGCGGCGATAGCCCGACCCATCGCCGGTCCGTCGCCGGCTCATTCCCCAACCGCCTTTTCTGGTACAATCCCCTTCGCCAGTGATTCGACGGGGCAAAAGCTCGTCGGACACGGCGAGCCGGTCAGAGATTCTCCACCGCCGTCGGCGAATCTCGAGGGTTGCGGTAGTGGGGCGTAAAGATGCCATCAAGCTGGGGATGGCCGTCTGCGGCCTGGGCGCCGCGGCTGCCGTCCTGCTGGCGTCCGGCAATGTCGCAAGACCGACCGCGGTCTCTGACCCGCGCCCCCTGCATGGTCTTTGCACCGATTGCGGTCACCACTTTCGAATCGAGTATCAGGACTATCGCAAGGTGATCGAGGACCGTCGTGAGCAGTCTGCTCGCCACGAGCCGGGCGGCCAGCTCCCCGGCCGACGGCCCGTCGTCCTGACCTGCCCCCAATGCATGAAGCCGTCCGCCCTGATCGCCGACCGCTGCCACGAACACGACGTGTATTTCCCGAAGTATCTGGCGGACGGCGCTCGAGGGCGCTGTCCGCGCTGCAAGCCGATCGAGTGAGCCGATTGAGGAGTCAGGCCATGAACCGACGCGCCTTCACGCTCATTGAACTGTTGGTTGTCATCGCCATCATCGCCGTGCTCATCGCTATTCTCCTGCCGGCGCTCTCGTCGGCCAGGGAGACGGCCAACGTCGCCTACTGCCTCAACAACCTAGGCACGCTCGGCAAGACGGCGTCGATGTACATGGACGACGAGGGCAAGCTGGTCCAGCCCTGGTACCTGAACATCAGCGGCATCACCCCGACCGTCGTCTCCGAATACGTCTATGGCGGCTTCCAATCCGAAAAACCCAATCCCGACTACGGCGCGTTGGACGCCTATCTCATCCCCACCCGCGCCCGACCCTACAACAAGTACCTGGCCCCGGGCATGATGGGCCGGGCTCCGGTGCGCTGCTACATCTGCCCTTCCGACAAGACCTACCTCACGCCCCTGGTCGGGACCCTGCAAGACCCCGCGGAAACCAACCCTTACAGCTATCCTTCCTGGCAGGTCAACGGAAACAGCTACGCCATCAACTGGTACTGGCTGGAGGCCCCACCCTGGTATGGCGGATCATGGTACAGCTCGCTCGAAGGGTTCACGCTCAGCGGCTCACAGATGCTACGCAAGAAAGTCGGCGGCGAGGCGGCCAGGTTCGTCATGTTCATGGAGAGCGGCATGAACATCTACATGTACGACGCACGCCCCCCCAGCGGCCTCTACGGCGAGAGCATTCTCCAGCGGCTGGGCGTCGGCTGGCACGGCAAGCTCTCCACCTATTCCATGGGATTCCTCGACGGCCACGCCGAGAACCGCTTCGTCGACACGCGATTCACCTCCGACCCCGGCTACAACATCTGGCCGACCGGCTATGATTAATCCGCGCGGGCGGTGCGGCTTCACCCTCGACCAGGTGAATAACGTCCGGTTCATAACACCGCGGGCTAAAACCCGGCTCCATCAATACCTCCGACTGAGAGTGTGCTACCGGCTACGTAGCGACATTCACGAAGCATTCCTCATACTCCACCGCACCCGGTCTTGCCACAACGGCCTCGTTGGATCATTCCTTTTAGGGCTCTTAGAATCCGGCGGTGGACATCCGGCGCATTCGTAACTTCTCCATCATCGCCCACATCGACCACGGCAAGAGCACCCTGGCCGACCAACTCCTCCTGCGCTGTGGGGCCATCACCGAGCGCGAATTCCGCCAGCAGTTCCTCGACGACATGGACCTCGAACGGGAGATGGGCATCACCATCAAGGCCAATCGCGCCCGTTTGATCTACCAGTATCCGGGTCCGGCCGACCCCGCGGCCAAGTCTCAACCGCCCGGCCCGTACGTCCTCAACCTCATCGACACGCCTGGCCACGTGGATTTCCATTACGAAGTCAGTCGAGCCCTGGCGGCCTGCGAGGGCGTCCTCCTGTTGGTCGATGCCACTCAGGGCATCCAGGCCCAGACCCTGGCCAACGCCTACAAGGCCATCGAGGCCAACCTGGTCATCCTTCCCGTGGTCAACAAGGTCGACCTGCCCTCCGCCAGGCCCGACGACGTCTCCCAGGAATTGGAACAGGTCCTCGGCCTGCCCGCGGAGGAAGCCATCCAAGCCTCCGGCAAGACGGGAGTTGGCATCGATGAGATTCTGCGGGCCCTCGTCGAGCGCATCCCCGCCCCGACCGGCGACCCTCAAAAGCCACTCAAAGCCCTGATCTACGACGCCAAGAGCGACGCCCATCGAGGCGTCGTTTGCCACGTGCGGCTCATCGACGGCACGGTCAAAAAGGGCGACAAGGTGCTGCTCATGGCCGCCGCACGCACCTACCAGATCAGCGACGTGGGCGTCTTCGCGCCGAAGATCACCAGCGCCGCCTCGCTCACGGCGGGCGAAGTCGGCTACCTCTTCGCCGGCATCAAGACCATCCACGACGTGCACATCGGCGACACGGTCACCCTGGACGCCCGTCCCTGTGACGGCCCGCTGACCGGCTACCGGCCTCCGCAGCAGATGGTCTTTTGCGATTTCTATCCAGGGCCCGGCACGACCAGCGCTCAACTTCGCGAGGCCATGGAGACGCTGTGGCTGAATGATTCCAGCTTCAACTTCGCCCCGGCGGCCAGCGCCGCCCTGGGCCTCGGCTTCCGCTGCGGCTTCTTGGGGCTCCTGCACATGAAGATCATCCAGGAACGCCTGGAGCGCGAAAGCGAGGTTGATCTCGTCCAGACCGCGCCGACGGTCGGCTTTGAGGTGCTCTACAAGGACGGCGTCACCCGCGTCATCGAGTCGCCGGCCGATCTTCCGCAGGCCGACCAGATTGAAGAACTGCGCGAGCCCTACGTCCGGGCGGAAATCATCACGCCGTCCAAGTATATCGGCGCGGTGATGACCCTCAGCGACGAGCGCCGCGGATCGCACAAGCGGACCGAGTACGCCTCCTCGGAGCGCGTGGTCATGTCCTACGAATTCCCCCTGGCGGAGATCATCTACGACTACTTCGACCGCCTCAAGAGCGTCAGCAGCGGCTACGCGACGATGGACTACGAGATGATCGGCTACCGGGCCGACGATCTGGTCAAGCTCAACATCCTGGTCAACGGCGCCCCCGTGGACGCCCTCAGCGTCATCGTCCATTCCAGCCGGGCTCTCGTCCGCGGCCGCCGCCTCATCGCGCGGCTGAAAAAGGAAATCGACCGCCACCTCTTCGAGATCCCCATCCAGGCCGCCATCGGCAACCGCATCATCGCCCGCGAGACGATCAAGCCCGTCCGAAAGGACGTGACCGCCAAGTGTTACGGCGGCGATGTCACCCGAAAGCGAAAGCTCCTGGAAAAGCAAAAGGCCGGCAAGAAGCGGATGAAGAACGTCGGAAGCGTCAGCATCCCCCAGGCCGCCTTCATGGCCGTCCTGGACACCTCGGAATGACCCTTCTCCTATTGCTCGGGTGCCCTCGCCAGGGCCTCCCGTCCGGGCCTGTGAGATTCGCCGCGAACCGCCCTCGGGCCCGCCAATTGGCCGTTGAATTCAGATGACGCGATGGCGATAATGCTTCGCCTGGGTCCGCGGAGCGGCCTTCGCGCGAACGTCCATCCGCCGAATCCTGACAGGGAGGAAACACATGCGCGGTTTAGGGAAGACGATGGTGTTGGCCGGACTCGCCGGCTTGTGGGTTGCATCGAGCGGCTGCGTGTCTCGCGACGAGTTCCTGCGGACCGAGTTCGCCAGGCGAAAAGCCGCCGAACGGGCCGACGCCTTGGAGCGCGACTTGGCCGACGAGCGGAACAAGACCCTGGCCCTCGAGGCGGAGCGCGAGTCTCTGCGGCGCGAGTTGGACACCAAGACCGCTCTAGCCGAAACCCTTCGCGGCGAGAACGAGCGGCTTGAGGCATTCGTCAAGAGGCTCCAGGGCCAGATGGACGACGTCCTCGCCAAGGGCATGGGCAAGGTTGAGGTCGTCGAGGTCAAGCTGCCTCCCGAGCTCGATCGAGCCCTGAAGGAGTTGGCCGCGCAATATCCGGACCAGATCGAGTACGACGCCGAGCACGGCGCCGTGCGCTGGAAGAGTGACCTGACCTTCGCCAAGGGCAGCGATGAAGTCCAGGAAGGCGTCCGGGCTTCGCTTCAGGCCTTCGCCGAAATCGTCGGCTCCGCCGCGGCCAGTCAGTTCGAAGTGGTCGTCGTCGGCCACACCGACACGCTTCCCATCGGGCCTGTCACCGGTCGAAAGCACCCCACCAACTGGCACCTGTCCGTCCACCGCGCCGTCTCCGTCATGTTCTCCCTCAAACAATATGGCGTTGAATACGGTCGGATGGGCTGCATGGGCTACGGCGAATGGCGGCCGCGCGTTCCCAATCCGCCCTCCGGCGGCGAGGAGCGCAACCGCCGCGTCGAGATCTTCCTGGTCTCCGGCAAGGATCGCATGCCCGGCATGAGTTCCGCCGTATATAAGAACCCCAACGACGGCTCGGTCTACGCCAAGATGCAGGACGAATAGCAGCGAGGATTCATCAACAACCTGCGGTCAGCGCGCCGGCCAATAGACGATGTCCGCCGTGCTTTCTCTGTCCCCGGGGTGTTGTGCGGGAATTGCCGCCGTGGAGCCGACCTCGTCGATGAGGTTTCGACCCACGCTGTACAGCACCGGCGTGCCATCCGCCCGAACCACGTAGCGCAGATTCAGACCGCTATAGCTGTCCTTCGGCACTTCCCAGAGCCGGTCCGGAACCAATTCCGCCAGACGGTCCGGCCAGCGGCCGTTCACCGCCCGAAATTGCAGCATCGCCACGATCGCCCGAGTCGCGATTTGGTCCATGCGGGCCGTGCGGATCGCCTCGTCGGCCCAGGTGAGGTTCGGAATCACCTTGCGAATCAGGGCAAATCGTCTGGCCCCGACCTCCGAGCCCAGCTCCGAATCGATGATCCGTCCGGCGTCGGCCCGGCGGGCATCGTAGAGCGGCAAGGCCAATAGCTCTTGCATCCGATCCCACACTTCATAGTACTTCTCAACCGTCTCGCGACGGTCAGCGTGAACCGCGGCCGTGGCGAAGAGCGCCGCTTCGCCCGAGAACTCATCGCTTGCCGGGCTGTCCGGCGCGCCGCCGTCGGCCAATACCCAGGCAATCTTGGCCAACTGGCCGGGGATCAGCCGGCCATTCCCCGCGCCGTCGTCGGTGAACAGATACTGCACGATGTCCTCGAAGAAGAGCTTCTCTCCCTCGAATGAGGGCTTGATGGTGTCCAGGGGTATCGTCATTACGTGGCCGCGATTGACGATCCGCATCTGATCCGGCGTGAGCGTGTCCCGAACCGTGTATAAGGCCCTTCGCATGTCCGCCGTGGACAGGTCAAGCAGCGCACGCCCCACGAGCTGCTCGATAAGCGTCGGAGAGCCGAAGAGTTGGGCCCCCAACCGATGCGCCGCATCGAGCGATTCCCAGGCTGCGTAGAAGTCTCCCTGCGACAGTCGCTCCCGCGCATCCAGCACCAGGAACCGGCCCAGGCTGCGAAGCTCGCTAAGCTGCGGCAGTACGATGACCACCGTCGGCGGCACGAGCGGGTCTTCCGGCGCGCCAAGCCCCATCGCGGCGATCTCCTCCTCGCTCTTGCCGCGCACGCGATGCAGCGATCGCAACCACTCAATCGACTCCGGGTTGCTGTAGACAAAGCCATGGGTCGGCCTGGCCGCGGCCTCGACGATCCGCGGGACCAGGTGGCGGTTGCTCGCCACCCATTGCACCGCATCCGGCCATTCCGCATCGCCGGGGCCCGGCATCCTGGCCTCGACGTTGGGGCCCACCTCGGCGGAAGGGCGGAATTCCAGCAGGATGTCCCGCAGCAGCGGCCAGGCGCGCTCGCTTTCGGGAATCGCCTGGACCGGCTCATTGATCTTTGCAACGTAATCGACCGAGGGGGTCGGCGCGCCAAGGGCCAGATACGCAGCGTATCCTCCACCGGCGGCCAGGGCGATGATCGAGACGGACAGTGCGGACATCAGGACTTTCCAGAACATGGGTCTTCCTCTTTTTTTTCCGCGGCGAATGAGCCTCGCCGCAAGGATGGGGTCTCCGAAACCATCACGAAGAATGTCGACGGAGTCTTCGAAGCCGTGGCCTTCCTGGGCCAACTCGATCAGCCCCTCTCGAAAATGGCTCTCCAGCTCCGCATGCAGGTCTCGACGCTCCGAAGCCCACAATCGCGTCTTGCGCACGACGCGGTCGGTCAGCTCCGAGAGTGCCCCCGGCAACGGCGCCTCGGGAGCATGCAAACGTCGATCAATTGCCCCGCTCATGATCAGGTCCAACACAACTGGGACTCGGCAGGCCCCACGAACAACCGGCCCATGCCTCGAACCAGCGCGTCCCATTGCTGTTGGTCGCGCTCCAACCGCTGGAGCCCTTTGTCGGTCAGGCGGTAGTACTTCCGGCCGCGGCCGCTCTCAGACTCCCGCCATTCGCTCTCCACCAGTCCTTGCGATTCCAGGTTGTAGAGCAGCGGGTAGAGAGTGCTTTGGCCGAGACGCAGTACGCCGTCCGACTGCCGCGAAACCTCGGTCACCAGTTCGTAGCCGTACATCGCTCGCCGCCGGAGTATCTTCATCACCGCCAGCGGCACTACGCCCTTCAGGAGTTCACGCTCAATCTGCACAGTTTGTCTCCAATAGCATGTGTTACATAGTATGCACTACATACAATGCTCTGTCAAGTCGACATTAGATTTTCCAAATTCGCCTGTAAACTACCTAAAATAAAGTTGTTATGCGTTAACGACTGGTCCGCGGGCGAAATCTATTGCTGAGAGGGGTTCCTACGCTAAGAGCCGCCAGTATCGGGCCGCTGGTTCGTCACCACCACCCAGTCCTCGCCGTCTACCCCAAGCGCTCCGCGGTCCACGGAGAATAGCTCGTAAGCCGGGGGCCGAAGCGCCGCCATCAAGGCCTCCAAGTCCTCGCGCTGGAGCACCAGGTAGACCGGCGACGCCGCGGTCAGAAGGTCGCAAATCCGATATGCGGCGAACTCTCGCAATTCCTCGGGGCTGTGATGATCGTGCAGTTCGGCGATGAGCTTGTAGGTGTCGAAGATTTGAACCAGCGGCCTCCCACCGTAATAAAGAACCCGGCCGTCCGGCCGATTGCTCGCCCAATAGAGAGGCGTGTCAGCGGCCACGCGCGACCGATTCATTCCATCGGCGATGGCCATCGGATCTTCCACGTTGGCCAGCGCCGGCCCCAGCGTCATCCACGCACTCACGAACGTGACCGCGCCCGTCAGCGCGACGAGGCCGAGGCTCACGCGCCGCCGTGAGGCCAAGTACGCCCGACATGCCAGGGCCAGCACGACCAGGGCAAACGCGGCGAGCGCCAAGCTGCCCCAAGTGACCCGGCCATGCCAGACCTCGGGGTACATGCGCCACGCCACGAGCCAGAGAATCACGGCCAGCACGGCGACCGCCGAGAGCAGCCCCACGACAGCCCAGCGCGCCCGCCGAACCGAGCGGATCTCCGCCTGAAAGAAGAATCTTCTCAGCACAGGCCCCAACAGCAGGGCGCAACCTGGGGCGACCGGCAGAATGTAGTACGGCTTTTTGAAGCTGAGCAGGGAGGCAAGCATCACCGCGACCACGACCCAGTGCCACGCGAATGTCAGCGGCCGGCGCTCGGCGCGGTAGCGAAGAAGAAACGGCGCAGCCAACGCCTCCGGCAGAGACAAACACCACGGAATGAGCATGCCGAAAAGAATCGGGATGTAGTAATGCAAATCACCCCACTGGCAGCCGGGATACGACCCGCGGGCCCGATCCAGAAACTCATACTCCCACAACTCCCAGGCATATGGCTCCCGCCCGGCGACGTAGACCAACCACGGAATGAACACCGCCCCCAAGAGGAGCGGCCCCCACCACAGCCCAACCTTCCGAGTCGCCGCCAGCAGCCTTGGCAGCGCGCCCCGGGCGGCCAATCTGATCGCCGGGCCCAGGCCGCGGAAACCCGTGGCGGCCAGCATTCGAACGCTCCGCTCGGACCACCACCAGACGGCCAGTGGAACCGCCACTACGATCAGGGGCATCGGTCCCTTGGTGAGCATGCCTAGGCCGAGAGCGATGTAGAACCGGGCCAGATGAGCGCGCCGCCGCGCGGCTGAGACCGCCCCCTGCGACCACCAGAACTCGGCGTAGGCCCAGGTGCAAAAGAAGGTAAGTACGGCCTCGGCTGTCGCATTCAGGGCGAACAGCATGACGCCGGTAGACGTAGCGCACACGATCGCCGCGATGTGCGCCGTAAAGCGGCCATACATGCTCCGCCCCAGCCGCCACACGACGATCACCGTAAGGATCGTCGCCAAGGCCGACGGCAGCCGCGCAACCCACTCGGCAACCGGAACCCCGTTGGCCGTCTGGTCCGGCGATAGGAGCGACGCCACGACCACCAGCCAGGGAGCCAATGGCGGCTTCACCAGAAACGGCGTATCCAGGTACCGTGGGATCAACCATTCGCCGCTGGCGAGCACCTGCCGCGCCGTCTGGGCGACGATCACCTCATGATCGCCGAGCTCGGGGCCGGTGACCAATCCGACGACGAGCAGGGCGATCCAGACGATCAAGCCTGGCCTCGTCCATCTTTCCAGGGAGTTGTCGTTCACGTTGATCGACGACGGATGGAGATTGTTCGCCTGAGATTCCGCGGTCGAATTGGACATCGACATGTTTGGATTCAGCTTTGACGCCCGGCGAGGCTGCCGGAAGTGGATCGTTGGCGGCCCCGCCAGGCGGCCAGTTCGGCCAACTGCGAGGCGAGCACGCGATACTCCTCGAAGGTCAGCGATTGCTGCCCATCCGAGAGGGCCTTCTCCGGCTCCGGGTGGGTCTCGACCATGATCCCGTCGGCGCCGGCGAGAACCGCCGCCTGGGCCAGCGGTGGAACGGCCCAACTGATCCCGACACCGTGCGATGGATCGGCGACGACCGGCAGATGGGTGTGGTGCTTGATGAGCACGACCGCGGCCAAATCGAAGGTATTGCGCGTCATGGTCTCGAAGGTGCGGATGCCCCGCTCGCAGAGAATCACCTGGTAGTTGCCCAGCGAAAGCAGGTACTCCGCGGCCATGAACAACTCCTGAAGCGTGGCGCTCATGCCGCGCTTGAGCAGCACCGGCTTGCGCAGCCTGCCCGTCGCCTCTAGGAGTGAAAAGTTCTGCATGCTCCTGGCGCCGATCTGCAACACGTCCGCGACCTCGGCGACCGGGCCCAGCGTATCCGTGTCCTTGACCTCGGTGACGATCCGCAGGTCGAATCGCCGCTTCACCTCGGCCAATAGCTGCAACCCCTCCTCCTTCAACCCTTGGAACGCGTAGGGCGAAGTCCGCGGCTTGAAGGCCCCGCCGCGAAGGAACTTGGCCCCGCTGGCCTCCACTTGTTCCGCCGTTTGCATGATCTGATCATGCGACTCCACCGAGCAGGGGCCCGCGATCAGCGCCAGCGACCCGTCGCCGACCTTGGCCCCGCGGACCTCCACGACCGTGGGCTCCGGCTTAACCTCGCGGCTGACCAGCTTGTAGGGCTTGGAGACCGGCACGCACTCGGCCACGCCGGCCAGATTCAGAAAGTTTTCCGGCGCGATGGCCCCCTGGTTGCCCGTGATCCCGATCGCCGTGCGGATCGAGCCCGGAATCTCGTGCGGCGTGAAGCCGGTCTCGCGGACGCGCCGACAGACCGCCTCAATCTGCGCGACCGTCGCCCCCTTGTCCATCAAGATCAACATGCGGAATCTTTCTGCCTGGGAAAGGTCGCGGCCTGGGGCGGCCTAACGGCTCTGCGACACACTCCCTCGCGTCTTGGAAGTCTGCGCGGCCACGGCCGGCGGGCGAGTCCGCAGCCACCGGGCATAGGCCCGCAGGTGGTCGCACAGCGCCTTTTCGTCTTCCGGGTCGAGATCATAGTGATTCTCCAACTCCGACAGGGCCTCCTCAACCGACCAGCCGCAATAGCCCAGGCGGTAGGCGGCCAGGGTCGCGTTGGAGCGCTGCTTGCCCGCCGCGCAGTGAAAGAAGACCGGCCAATCCTGCTGCTCGGCCACCGCCCGGGCCGCCCGGTCGAGCTGCTCGAAATCCGCCCGCCCGTCGCCGGGCATGGGGAACCGCAGGGTCTTGATCCCCAGGCGCCTGGCGGTGTCGAGCATCAGCAACTCATCCTTGTCATCGGTTTGCCCGGTGAGGCTGACGAGAGTCTTGACGCCCCGGTCATCTTTGAGATGACGCGCCTCTTCGGCGCTGGGGAAACCGCCGCGAAACATCCGGCCGGGAACGACTTCGGCGAATCGCCTCGGAAAACGCCGCTGCTCGATGAGCTTGGTCAAGCCGATGGTCGCCGCCGGAGGCGTCAGGAGCAGGACAACGATGAGGAGGGTTCGCCGCATGGAATACCGCGCCTGGGCATGTGTCGGCCGGCGTCCGGCCGGGACAGATTGAACGGCCCCGACTAACCGGCGACCGCGGCCGTGGCCGAGACGCCCACCGTGTTGATGTAGTCGATCATCTGACGAAATCGCCCGTGAGACCGGCGGTCGAACTGGAAGGCCAGCCGCGGCAGCTCCGGCACGTCGTCTCCCTCGTCGGGCAGGGCTTGGATCGGCTCGATGGTCCCCGACTCCACGATGTCGGAAAATTGATGTCGAAGATAGTCGATCGCTTCGTCCGGCAGCGGCTCGCAGATGCGCATGATCAGCCGGTCGCGCACGTAGCGATAGGAATGGAACCGCCTGTAGAACCCCAGTATCTCCCTGACCGCGACCTCCACGTCGTCGGTCAGCTTGATCAGGTGCATGTCTTCCGCGCTGATCATTCCGGTGTGCAGCAGTTCCGCCTTCACGTAGGTCCGCCAGTGCTGCCAATATGTCCCGCCGGGGGCATCGACCAGCACGATCGGCACCAGCATCGCCTTGCCGGTCTGAACCAGCGTCAGCACCTCGAAGCCCTCGTCCTGAGTCCCGAACCCGCCGGGAAACAGGACCACCGCCTTGGCCTCCTTCATGAACATGAGCTTGCGGGTGAAGAAATACTTGAAGTTCACCAGCTTCTTGTCGTCGGCGATGATGTCGTTGGTCTTCTGCTCGAACGGCAGGCGGATGGCCACGCCGAAGCTCGCGTCGACGCCGGCCCCGCCGTGGCCGGCCTTCATGATCCCGTCGCCGGCCCCGGTGATGACCATCCAATTGCACTCCCGCATCCGCTGGGCGAACTTGACCGCCTGGATGTATTCGGGCTGGTCCTCTCGGGTCCGGCTGGAGCCGAATATCGACACCTTGGGAATGTGCTCGTAGGGTGCGAAGGTCTTGAAGGCGTAGCGCAGTTCGGCCAGGGCCTTGTCGACCAGCTTCAAGTCTGCCCGGCCCGTCTCATCGCGGGACATTCGGCAGACCGTGCGGATCATGTTGGCATAGAGATCGGCGTCCGGTCCGGGCGCGTAGCGGGAGACGAACTCGGCGATGGCGCCGGCGCGCGCCGCTCGCTCGTCCGGAGTCAGTGGCATCGGTTGAGTTGACACGTAGTATCCTCGTCGTCGCTCTTTCTTGACTCAAACCGCCTAGTATAGTCCGATCGCTGCCCGATGACCAAACCGCGATTCTCGTGAAAAACTATCGGACGCGCCGCGGGGCATGCCCGGGCCGGCTCGCCGCCCGCGCCGGACGCCGCGAATCGGCCGGACCAGGGACTATAGATTGCCCCGCCGTCGCTGCTCATCCTCGATGGAAACAAAAAGCGCCTTGAAGTTCCCCACGCCGAAGCCCCGCGAGCCGTGCCGCTCGATGATCTCGTAGAAGAGCGTGGGGCGGTCCTCGACGGGCCGCGTGAAGACCTGGAGCAGGTATCCATCCTCGTCGCGGTCCACCAGGATGCCCAGCTCCTTGATCTCACGAAGGTCCTCTTCGATCTTGCCGATCCGCGTCGGCAGGGCCTCGTAGTAAGTGTCCGGCACGCGAAGGAACTGCACGCCGTTCTCGCGAAGCTGTCGCACGGTCGCGCAGATGTCGCCCGTGTTCACCGCGATGTGCTGAACGCCCGGGCCGTGGTAATACTCCAGGTATTCCTCGATCTGGCTCTTTTTCTTGCCCTCGGCCGGCTCGTTCAGCGGGAACTTGATCTTCCCCGTGCCGTTCTCCATGACCTTGCTCATCAGGGCGCTGTATTCCGTGCTGATGTCGTCGTCCGTGAACTGGGTCAATTGCGAAAAGCCCAGCACCTGTGCGTAATAGTCGGCCCAGTGGTTCATGGCCCCAAGTTCAACATTTCCGACGACGTGGTCGACCGCCGCCAGTCCGACCGGCCTGGCCGCCGGCGCTTCGTAGCGAACAAACCCCGGCGCGAAAAGCCCCCGGTAGTTCTTCCGCTCGACGAAGGCGTGCAACGTCTCGCCGTAAGTCCGGATCGACGCCGTCCGCCAGACGCCCGATTCGTCGCGCAGGGTCTGCGGCGGCGAGACGACGGTCGCCCCACGCTGCCTCACGCAGGCGATGGCCGCATCCACGTCGCTCACCGTAAAAGCGATGACTTTCACGCCGTCGCCGTGAAGCTGGCAGTGCCGCGCAATCTCGTGGTCCGGCGTCAGCGCCGTCGACAGCACGAAGCGAATCTTCCCCTGCTCGACGACATAACTGGCCCGCTCCCGATCGCCGGTCTCAAGTCCCCGATACGCAGTAATCTCAAATCCGAACATCAGGCGGTAGAAGTGAGCCGCCTGATGGGCGTTGCCGACGAAGAGTTCGACGTGGTCGATCCCCTGGAGCGGCAGTGCATCTTCCGAGGCCCCCGCATCCGGGGCGCGTTTCGCGCCGGTTGTAGCGCCGGGACTGACCATGGCTTTCCCTGCCTTTCGAGTGGACTCGCGTGTTCGCACGCCCGGAGTATAACGCGCCGCCGCCGCGCCCGCCCACGCCGCCTCCCTGACCCCGGCCACATGGATCACGCCGAAGGTCAGGCCGATGCGTCAATGCTCAGCGGCGGCACTCCCCTGAGCGGTAGGATTTCGGGAGAAGAGCCTCCTAGCTTTTGCGCTGCGGATCGGGAAAATCACGATACAGACCCGCGCGAAAGTCGGTCACCATCGAATAAACGCGGGCATGATGCTGCTCCAGCTCCCCGCTCCGCGCCGCGACATCGCCGAACGCTTCCTCTAGCTGAGCCAGGTCGCGGGCCTGAATCTCCACGTGAAACTCGCCCAATTCCGGCGGGCCGAAGCCCAGCTTCCCTCGCGTCAGCCGGTAGCCCTCGATCCGGCCCCGCTCCTTGAGAAAGCCCATGTAGCGCCGCAGGTTCTCGGCGAACTCCAGGTCCTTGTGAGTGTCCCTGAGGTTGCACCAGATGTGGTAGCTGTTCATCGCCTCTCCCGACGTCGACTCCGATCCGAGCCGCGAAAGCTTGCCCGCCGTGGCAGGTTAGGGAGTGGGTTGGTCACAAGCGGCGCCGCGCCAGAACAATAAGACCCGCTTGCTGACGCTCCCGGCTCGGTTCCACTTGCGACGCGGCTATCCGCCATCCGCACTCACCATCTGGCGCTTCCGAAGCAAAAACGCCATGTGGTGATCCAGGTGATGTACGTAGCCCCTTACCAGGTGGCCCAGCGTCAACGACCCAACCTGCGGATGCGCCCCGGCCCGCTCGTGCGCCCCCGGAGGCAGCGACGCGAGGACCCGGCCTGTCACCAGCCGGTTCAGCCGGAACAGCTCGCAGGCTTCGTCCGGCGACGCATTTTCATACCCCAGCCGTGCCGCGAATGCATTCTCGTCCCATACATCCAGCGCCGGCTGCTCCTCGGCGATGATCCGCTTCATCCGATAGGCCGCGATCACGTCCGAGTCCATCAAGTGAACGACGATTTCCTGAATGCTCCACGTCCCAGGCACCGGCCGCGCCGACAATTGCCGCGCCGACAATCCGGCAATCGCCTCCCCAGGAACGCCCGAGCCGCCGACGTACCTCCTCACCGCCTCCGCGTCATCCAGGGCTCGAATCCGTTCGGGAATTGCTTCGTAGAAATGGGCCATCAGACCCTCCCGCCGGGAACCCGGCTCGTCATCCCCTCAGTACGATGCTCGGCGAGAATAGGTTCGTCAAACCGGCTTGAACTGCTCGAACGACTGCCGGCAGGCGTTGCAATAGTGGATGGCGCGGCAAAGGGTCGGGCCGAAGAGCGACTCCAGCGTCGTGTCCGCCGAGTCGCAGTACGGACACGCCACCCGCCGCAAAATCGTCTCGGTCACCGCCCCGCCCCCGCAGCCCGGCGCGGGTGGCGCCAGACCGAACTCCTTCAACTTGCGCCGGCCCTCCTGCGTGATGCGATCGCTGGTCCAGGGGGGGTCGAAGACCACGTCCACCCGCACCTCGTCGAAACCCGCCAAGCGCACGACGCGGGCGATGTCCTCGCGGATGACGTCCAGCGCCGGGCAGCCGGCGAATGTCGGCGTCATGCGCACGACCACGCATGGTCCGTCCATGGCCACATCCGCGATCATCCCCATCTCCAGAACGGACAGGACGGGTATCTCCGGGTCGGCCACGTCCGCCAACGCCTGCCAAGCCCGCAGAACATCCGGTCGGCAGGAAGGCCCGGGGCCGGCCTGTCCCGGCTCTTGGGGTTCGACGGATTGGGCCGAGAAGGTTCGCATGACGCTCATCACCATTGCGCCGTCGGGTCTAGTCGGTACACCCGCTGCATGTCGTCCAGGAGCAGCGCCAACTCCGGCGGATGGTTGCCGGCGCGTCCGCCGTAGGCCGGCTTGGCATGCTTCGGCCGCGAAAGGCCCGAGCGTTCGATGATCGGCTCGACCTCCCCCAGCCAGCGATCGCACAGCGCCTCTTCCGTCGGGCAGATTCCCGCGGAAGCCAGGGTTTGACCGTGCTTCGTCGGCTCGAACATCCCCAGGGCCTGCGGCCACACGCGCTCGATCACGCCGTTCAATCGACTTCGACTGTCTTCTGTCGCCTTGCCCAACCGTTCGATCAGCAGCCGGCCGTGCAGCGTGTGATACTTGAGTTCGCCGCGCAGCTTACGGGCCAATTGGGCCATCGGCTCGTAGGCGCTGGTCTCCAGCGCCGCCATCCGCACCGCGTCCGCCTCGGAAAACAAGAACTGCCGAACCAGACTGCCCGCCCAATCTCCCCGCGAGACCAATTCGTCGCGGACCGGGTTGTTGCAGAGCGGGCCGTCGGTCGCGGCGCCGGAGAGAAACTCCATCGCCACCAGGTCGCAACAGCGATAGTCCCGAGGGCCTCGGGCAAAGGCCAGGCGATCGGGCGGCTCCTCCCCGAGTTGGTGGAGAAGTCCATAAAGGGCCAGGGCGTGGCCCATCTTGTCCTGGGCCATCGAGGAAAAGGCGATGTCCTCCTCCAGGATCGGCCCGAGGCCGGTCCATTCGGAGTTGCGATGGCCGATGATCAGGCTGTCGTCCGCCAGGCGATAGAGCAGATCGATCACCGCCGCCTTGGTGGCCGTCGACATCGCTTCGCTTGTGGCCGTACTCGTCATCGTGTGATCCAAGGCTCCTATATCTCCTCGGCGTCGCCGACCAGCTTGGCCCGCTTGGTGGTCTCGTAGCCGAACGCCTCACGATAGCTTTTGTCGGTGCCGTGCGCAAACAGATCGGCGTCGGCGTAGTCGGTGGCGATGATCGCCTCGACCGGCACCACCCACATGTTCACGCAGGCCTGCCGACGCCCGAACTGCTCCTTGGCCAGCATCAGCGCCGTCGCGCCGTCCGGGGCGTGGATGGAGCCGACGTGGACGTGCGGCTCGCCGCGCGACGCCTGATGAAAGACCTCGAAGATGGGCCACTGCGTATCGTGCATATCCCATTCGCAAATTATGAATAACGAATGGCGAAATGAGCGAATCCGCCGTGCCGACGATCGGATTCGCCGCCGAATACCGCCTCTCATTCGGCATTCGGCATTCGCTATTCTCCCTTCTCAACACACCGTCGCCGGCATCGGCACGCTTCGCCCTGCCGCGGCCGCGGACAGCGCCTCGCGCACCCAGCGGCCGTGCTCGTGCGCCAGGCGGCGCGTCTCCAGCCGCAGGGCGCTGACCGGCCCGTTGCCGCGGACCACGCGCTTGAACTCCTCCCAGTCCGGCTCGTTGTACAGCCAGGCTCGCGTCTTCTCGTCGTAGCGCAGCTCCCACTCCGGCGGAACCGTCAGGCCCAGGTGGAACAGCTTTGGCAGGTACTTGCGCAGGAACTCCTGGCGCTGCTCGTCGTTGGTCTTGAGCTTGATCCGCCAGCGCATGAGCTGGGCCGTGTGCTTGGACTCGCGGTCGCTCGGCCCGTGGAACATCATGATCGGCTTCCACCAGCGGTTGACCGCGTCCTGGAGCATCTCCCGTTGTACCGCGCTGCCCGTCGCCATCGAGATGCACATGTCGTAGCCGTGAGTGAGATGAAAGGCTTCCTCGTAGCAGATCCGCTTCAAGGCCCGGCAATAAGGGCCGTAGGAGCCCTCCGCCATCATTGCCTGGTTGACGATCGCCGCGGCGTCGATCAGCCAGGCAATCACGCACACGTCTGCCCAGGTCTCGGCCGGATAGTGAAACACGTTGGAATACTTGGCCTTGCCGGCCAGCAACTCCTCGATCATCTCCTCTCGCGGTTTGCCCAAAGTCTCTGCCGCCCGATAGAGAAGCTGCCCGTGGCCCACTTCGTCCTGCACCTTCGCCACCAGGGCCAACTTCCGCTTCAGGCTGGGGGCGTGCGGAATCCACGTGCCCTCCGGCAATGCGCCGCATATCTCGCTATTGGCGTGAACCTGAATCAGCCGGATGAGCTGCTCGCGGTACTCCCGCGGCATCCAGTCGCCGGGCTCAACCTTATCGCCGCGCGCGATGCGCGCTTCGAACCGGGCCAACTGCTCCTCGTAGCCCGGTTCGCCCGGTTGGTCGTGCTTCCACGCAGGATTCAATTGCACCATCTTGTGCCCCTATTCATATGGCAGGTTATCCCCCGGCGGAGCCGGGAACTGAAGGATGGCTCACTTCGCCATTTCGCAGTTTCGACACTTCAACGTTCCAACGTTTCGATTTTTCGACGTTTCCTCACGCCGTGCGCCGCTTCAAACCCTCGAGGACGTAGTCAGACAACATCCGCCCCACGTCCTCGGGTCCCATTGGTCCATCCGGCCGATACCAGGTGAACGTCCAGTTCAATGCCGACAGGATGAACCGAGTCGCGGTCGCCTCGTCGTCGATCGTCAAATAGCGATCTCGCATCGCCTGCCGCACCAACTCTCGGAATGCGCGCTCGTACTCGTCTCGGCGAGCCTTGAACTTTTCCAGCCGCGCGGGCGACAAGTGGCGCCACTCCACCGAATAGACCGCCGCCGCGTCACGGTCGCCCGCGATCACCTCCACATGCGCGATCATCGCCGCGCGAAGCTTCTGAAGGCTTCCCAAGTCGGCTTCGACGATCGGGCAGATGCCAGCGAAGAACCGATCCGCCGCGCCGTCGACGATCTCCCAAAGCAGGTCGTCCTTGCTCTCGACGTGCGCGTAGAGACTCCCGCCCAGGAGCCCGACCGCGTCGGCGATCTCGCGGATGGAGGTTCCATGAAAACCCCGTTCGCGGAATAGACGACATGATGCGTCGTGAATCTGGCCCTTCCGATGGATAACACTATCCGCCACCACACTTCTCCAAACAAGCGCTTGTTCGGTAAAGTGTAATGCTTGTGGTTGGCAGAGGCAAGCCAAATCCCACCAAGGCTCGAGGCCCCGACTAGTGCGGTGTCTCGATCGAAACGTCGGGTTGGGGAGTGCGGGCGTCCCGTCCGCAATTCTCGATTGGCCGATTTGTGCGGGCCAGAGGCCCGCACTACCCGAAAAATCGAGCGAGACGGAGCACTAGGGTCGAACCGCCAGCGCGACCAGATTATCCCCGCCGCTATCCCCGCTAACGGCCAGTTGATCGGACCGAAGACCCTCAATCCGGTTCCTTGCGTCTTCCAGGCCGGTGGGGGGCGGGTCGATGAGATCAGCCCATGCGCTGCGCGACGGAAGTCGGGCAATCATCCGCCGCAAGCGCCAGGAAATGAACTTCGGCAGCCAGCGCAAGAACCGGTCAAGCTCCGGCCTCGATGCCCAGGCCTCGTACCGGTGATTCGCATAGCTGCCGGTCCAAATGTCCGCAAACTTCAGGCCCTCCAAAAGCCGGGCCAGCGTATCGGCCTGGAACAGGCTGACGTGGAAACGATTCAGACCCAGCCAATAGGGCCCTCCCCAGCGCCGCCATCGCCCGCCCCAGTTCGGCGTATCAATGCACACGCAGCCGCCAGGCACGAGCACCTTCTTTGCCTCGCCAAGCAACTGGCCGGGATGGGTCACGTGTTCGATCACGTCGCCCATGAATACCACGTCGAATCGATGCAGCGTGCCCACATGGCGGGCCAGCGTCCCCGCGCGCACGTCCAGGCCAAACCGCGCCGCCGCCTGACTCACGGCCTCGGCAGAAAGGTCGATTCCCGTCACCCGCCATCCGCGAGCCCGTGCCAGCGCCGCGAGGTGGCCCATCGCGCAGCCGACGTCCAACAGCCGCCCGCCGCTCCCTTCGAAATCAAGCAAATGCACCGCGTACTGCTGCACCGCCCGCGCCCATCGAGCCTCATCCGTTTCGGCGTAGACGTAGTAGCCGTCGCCGTACAATCTCGCGAGTTCTCCGGCCGACGCGGACGGAAACCGTTGCACGAAGCCGCACTCTGGACATTGAGCCAGATCGAACGGCCTCTTCTGACCCCGGGCGTGCACAACCAACCTCGGGTTCGCCGTCTGGCATCCACATGCGGCGCATACGCAAGCAGAACTCTCGGCGGCGGTGACCGGACCGGGTAGCAAGCTGGAAATCGCCGACATATTGGTATGAAATATCGACAAAACGCCGGCTCAGGCCCGCGGATTCATCCCCCGAGCCACCTGCCGCCGGCTTGAGCAGAGGATTTCGCTTGAGACCCAACCAACGCTGGATCAAGACCCTCAGGACGCTCGTCGACCTGCCGACGGCGCCATTCGTCGAGGGCCGGATCATCGACTACATCCGTGGTTTCGTCGCCGCCAGGCCACAACTCGCCATGCAGACCGACCGCTTCGGCAACCTGCTCGTCCGCTACCGGCCGGGGCGGACGGCAAGGAGGCGTGGCAGGGGCATTCTGTTCGCCGCCCACATGGACCATCCTGGGTTCTGCGCCACCCAGATGCTCGACAGCCGCCGAGTCCGCGCCGACTTTCGCGGGTGGGTCACCTTCCGCTATTTCCCAAACCAGAGAATCCAGTTCTATTCCAAAGGCCGCTGGATTCCAGGCAAGATCGTCGAGGTGATTCGCCAACGGCCGGCCGGTCCAGGAGCCCGTCGAGCCCTGGCCAGCGCCAGGTCGTTCGGCGCCGACGCCCCGCCCGCCGCCGTCGTCGCCCGCGTCGAGGCCGCCGTTGAACCCGGCAGCCCCGGCATGTGGGCCCTGCCCGACGCCCGCATTCAAGGCCGCCGCATCATGGCCCGGATGTGCGATGACATCGCCGGGCTGGCCGCCATCTTGTGCATGTTGGACGAGATTTGCCGCCGAGAGATCGCGGCTCCGTGCCATGCCTTCTTCACCCGCGCCGAGGAGGTGGGCTTCGCCGGGGCGCTCGCAGCGGTCGATGCCGGCTCGGTCCCCAACGGCTCCCTGATCGTCGCCGTGGAGTGTAGCAAGGCCGTCGCCGGAGTCGCGCTGGGAGGCGGACCGGTCCTGCGCGTCGGCGACAAGGCATCGGTCTTCACCCCGGCGGCGACCGCGTACTGCCAGGTGGTGGCCGAAGAATTGGCCGCATCCGATCCGTCGTTCATCTTTCAGCGAAAGCTTATGGACGGGGGGACTTGCGAATCCACCGCCTACTGCCACTTCGGCTACGACGCCACCGGCATCTGTCTGCCCCTCGGCAACTATCACAACATGGACACCGATCGCGGGCGGATCGGCCCGGAGTTCATCGACCTGCGGGACTTTTCCAACCTCGTCAAGTGGTTCGTGATCCTGGCCGCCAGCCCCGCCACGTTGAAGTTCGACGGCGCTCATCCCGGCCTGGCCAAACGGCTCGACGCCCTGCTCAAGCAGCACCGCCCGCGGCTGCTCAAAACCGCTCGGGCCTTGGGAAGGTGATCCCGGACTTCAAGACTGACCAACTTTCCTGCTCACCTGCCGGCCGAGAGGCGCCATTGGCCGATCATCCACCGCGCCTCCACAATGGACGCCGAGTTGATGTAGGACCCGCTCAAGTGTCAAAGTGCCGGCCGATGGGACGTCGTTGACATGGCTGTCGCTTCTACCTTCAACCGCGCCGAAGTCATCGACAAGGCGTTCGTCGCCCAGCTCGAGGGTTGGAAAGAGGCCGCGCCAAGCCGGTCCGACATCGGCGCTCCGCTGCGTGACGGCTCCACGATCACCGGCGCCGATCTTGTCGAGCTTTTTGATTCGCAGATGATCACCCGGCATCTGGACCTGATCGCCCGCTGGCTCCGGGCGCGGAATGCCGCCTTCTACACCATCGGCTCAGCTGGCCACGAGGGGAACGCCGTCGTCGGCCGACTCACCCGGCACACCGATCCCGCCTTCCTGCACTACCGCAGCGGGGCGTTCGTCGTGGAGCGCTCGCGCAAAGTCCCCGGGATCGACATCATCTACGACGTCGTGCTCTCGCAGGCGGCCAGCGCCGACGACCCCATCGCCGGCGGACGGCACAAGGTCTGGGGCTCGGCGCCGCTGTGGATCCTGCCCCAGACCAGCACCATCGCCAGCCAACTGCCCAAGGCCGTCGGCTGCGCCATCGCCATCCGGCGCGCAAAACAGATCGGCCACCAGCTCCCCATCCCGAACGACAGCATCGTCGTGTGCAGCTTCGGCGATGCCAGCACCAATCACTCCACCGCCCTGGGGGCCTTCAACGCCGCGGCTTGGGCGACCTTTCAGTCCCTCCCCGCGCCGATCCTTTTCGTCTGCGAGGACAACGGCATCGGCATCAGCGTCCGAACCCCCGCCGGCTGGGTCGACGCGAACTTCCGCAATCGCGTCGGCCTGCACTATGTCCAAGCGAACGGGCTCGACCTGATAGAGTGCCACGACGCCGTCACCGAGGCCGTCCACTACGTCCGCACCCATCGCGCCCCGGTCTTCCTGCACATGAAGGTAGTCAGGATGCTGGGCCACGCCGGCACCGACTTCGAACCCGCCTATCACACACTGGCGGAAATCGCCGCCGCCGAGACGCAGGACCCGCTGCTCGCCTCGGCCCGTCACGTCCTCCGCGCCGGCCTCATGACCCCGCGGCAGGTCCTCGACAGATATGAAGAGATTCGGGCCCTCACGGCCGCCGCCGCGGAGAAGGCCGTCACACGACCGAGGCTGTCTTCCGCGGCCCAGATCATGGCTCCGCTGGCCCCCTATCACGCGCGGGAAGTGGAGCGGGAGGCCCGTCGCTGTCCCGAGCAAAAGGCTCGGATCGAACTATTTGGAGGCGAGGCCAAGCTGCCCGAGGCCCAGGAGCCGCGTCATCTCGCCGTGCAGATCAACGCGGCGCTGTTCGACCTGCTGCTGAAGTATCCCGAGATGTGCGTCTTCGGCGAGGACGTGGCCCAAAAAGGCGGCGTCTATTACGTCACCGCCGGCCTGCACAAAAAATTCAAGGCCGGCCGCGTCTTCAACACCCTGCTGGACGAACAAACCATCCTCGGCCTGGCCCAGGGCATGGGCGCCATGGGCATGCTTCCCGTGCCGGAGATTCAGTATCTCGCCTATTACCACAACGCCTGCGACCAGCTACGTGGCGAGGCATGCTCCCTCCAGTTCTTTTCCCAAGCTCAGTACAGAAACCCGCTCATCGTTCGCATCGCTTCGCTCGCCTATCAGAAAGGGTTCGGCGGCCACTTCCACAACGACAACAGCTTCGCCGCGCTGCGCGACATCCCGGGCCTGGTCATCGCCTGCCCCTCTCGCGGCGACGATGCCGCCGCCATGCTGCGAACCTGCGCCGCGCTGGCCAAGGTCGATGGCCGGGTCATCGCCTTTCTCGAACCGATCGCCCTCTACATGACCAAGGATTTGCACGAACCCGGCGACGGGGCGTGGCTCTTTGCCTACCCCGCTCCGGACAAGTCAATCCCCCTCGGCGAGCCCCGCCTATACAGCCCGGAGGCCGCCGATCTTCTGATCGTCACCTTCGCAAATGGAGTCCACATGTCGCTTCAGGCGGCAAGGCGGCTGAAGGAAGAGAAGGGAATCCAGACGAGAATCCTGGACCTCCGATGGCTCGCGCCATTAAACACCGAGGCCATCACCCAACACGCTGGCCAATGCGAAAAGACGCTGGTCGTGGATGAGGGGCGTCACAGCGGCGGCATCGGCGAGGCGATCATCACCGCGATCGTCGATCGCGCGGGCCGGCAAACAAGAGTGAAACGCTTGGCGGGCGAGGACACCTACATTCCGCTGGGACCCGCGGCCGACTGCGTCTTGCCCTCCGTGGAGCGCATCATCGAAATGGCGAAAAGCTTCTGACCCCCGGACGAGGATCGATAAGGGTTCTTCGGAACTCAGCGTGCGAGGGGCCGCGGCTCGTTGTCGATTTGAAAACGCTCTTTAGGGCCGGCGCTCGTCCCGATCGTCCTCTTCGTCGACGCTCTCGTCGCCTTGCTTCCATGACTCGGCGTCGTCGATGTCGTCGATTTCTCGCTCCATCTGCCGGAACATCTTTTCCTGTAGAGGCTGGATGCGCTTGTACATCTCCAGCGTCGCCTCATACGCCGCGACCATCCGATCGAGCTTCTGGCCGAGCTCGCTGGTGCGGAGAAGCTGCCACTTGCTGAGGCACTCGGGCTCCTTGATGGTGCTGAATGGATCACAACGAAACGTGACCTGCCCGCCGGGGCCCCGCGAGAAAAACTCGCACTCGCTGCATTGAATCACGCGCCCGCTCCAGAGCCATCATTATGGCACTTCCCCCGGTTGGAGATCGCCGCTACCAGACGTAATCGCCGACCGTCGGGGCCTTGCGGTCGAATCGCTCGCAGTCCGCGCGCCACCACTTCTCGAGGGTCTTGCGAGCCTCTTCCATGCGCCGGGTTCCGTCCTCCTCGCGGCGTATCGACGCCTCGGCGGTCTCGTCGAAATGGGCCCATCGGCGTTCGATGCGGCGCTGGGAGTAAGGATCGTTGCAGCCGACGAGGCACGCGGCGAGAGCCAAGGCCCACCCGCATTGAAGGGTACGCCTCCAACGCCCGCGATAAGACGACGACAGCATGGAGTATTGTACGGCATCCACCCGGCGCGGCCCCGAGTTTTCCGGCGCTGGTGGAATCGCGCGAGCAGAACGCGACATGCAAACCCAACTAACGCCGGCACCCAACCAAATGACCCCGAGAAATTTGGTTATCGGACTATATTAGTTAGAGACATAGCATATCGTAATAATGAGCGTTTGTTGGCTGCTTCGCGTGGAACACGCTTCGCTGTTCTCTTACCATCGAGCAGATGGGGCCGGTGTTCCACGTGGAACGCCCCTTTGGTCCCTGGCTCATTTTCCCCCGCGATCGTACTGACCCCTGTTCAATCGGCGTATAACCGGTATGATGGGTCTCGGGTTATCTGGGCCGACCTTGGACGAGCTGACCATCACGGAGGATCAAATGGCCAAGGAAACCAGGCGTCTGGGCCGTGGAATCGCCTCTCTGCTTTCGACCCCATTACCAGACAAGCAAGATAATCTGCGGCTCAACGCCCCCATTTCCGCGTCAACAGAGCAAACACCGGAACATCGCCTAGCGATGCTCCCGATCGACTCCATCCGTGCCAATCCATCACAACCTCGACACAGCTTCGACGACGCCGGCCTGGCAAGTCTCGCCGATTCCATCCGACAGAGAGGAGCCCTACAGCCAATCGTCGTTAGACCGGCAGAAGGTGGATTTGAGCTCGTGGCGGGGGAGAGGCGGCTTCGAGCTGCTGCGCTTGCCGGAAAGGAAACCATTCCTGCCATCGTACGCGCCGTCAAAGACGACGACCTCCTCGAACTGGCCTTGATCGAAAACATACACCGTCAGGACCTGAACCCCATTGAGCGGGCGAAGGCATATCGCGCGCTGCAAGAGCGTAGCGGCCTTACCCACGAGGCAATCGGCCAGAAGATGGGTGAAGATCGCGCCACGGTCGCCAATTACATCCGCCTACTCGACCTGCATCCGGAAGTCAGAGAACTCTTGGCGTCCGGTAAGCTGGGAATGGGCCACGCTCGGGCCATCCTAGGTATAACGGATAAACAGGCCCAATTGTCAATTTCTTCTCGGGTTGTTGCAGAAGGCTGGTCGGTCAGGGCGGTCGAAAAAGCTGTCGCCAAGGGTAGGCAGCAATTGCCCAACGAGACCCCGAAAGTTGCCAAAACGCGGCCTGCGGTTGCAGAAATGGAGCGCCGACTAACCGAATACCTTGGTGCCAGGGTCACGATCAAAGAGGGCCGGCGAAGGCACGCCGGAAAAGTGATGATAGAATACCGCACCCTTGAGGAGTTCGATCGCATCGTCTCTGTCTTGGGTATTGAGAGCGACCAAGCCTGATGTGCCGTCGCGCCGGCTGTTTGCTCGCGGGAGTAGCTCAGATTGGAAATCCCAAAGGCAGACGCGCGGCGCCGGGGCGTGGTTAGAGCCGGCTCGATCGGGGGGCACTTCCTAGTCTCGGCATCGGCCTGCCTCCTAACCGTGTCGATCGTCGGATCGGCGGTCGTTTTGGCCTATCGAGGCTACAAGCGATATGATATGAGGGCCAAGGTGCGCAGTTTCGTCGCCACTTTGGAGAATCGCGACCCCCAAGAACTCGCCGAGCGAACGCTGGAGCTTCGGGCCAGGCCCTTGGTCGCCGAGCAGGTGCTGCCCGAGCTTCGCAGAAGCCTCGCCGAATCCCGTTCCGAGGAACAACTGTGCGCCGTCGTGGCCCTCTCTAGGGCCTTCGTCAGCCACGCGAGCATACGCTCGGCCCTCTCCTCTCTACGTCGGGATGGACGTGAACGGGTCGCGGCCGCCGCCGTCGAGGCCCTGAGCGCCATCGAGCCGCCGGAGGAGGCGGCCGAGGCGCTGGGCGAATGCCTGTCGGCCTCGTCCGCCGGGGAGATTACCGAGGCGGCCGTGGACGAGGCCTGCGCCGGGCTCTTTCGCCTCGGTGACGCCGGCCTGGGAGAGATGCGCCGCCGCATGGGTGAATTGAGCCCTGACCGCCGCAATTGGCTGATCGGATACGTGGATTCCGTCGGCGGTCCATACCGTCGGCTGTGGCTGGAGATGTTGGCGGAGGACGCGGATGCCGGCGTACGGGCCAGGGCGGCGATGGCCCTGCGGCCGCCCGCGGAAGACGTCGTTTCTTCGCGCTAGGAAACGATTTCCGAAGCTTGCGATGCGGACAGATGCGGTAGGATTCCCGGCAATGTGTCGGGCTCCGTAGAACGATTGGCGCGCCGCGCCAGGGCAGAGTGATTCGTGGACGGTTTTTTCTTCTCCGTGGTCGGCAAGTGGTCCTACCTGGGCCTGTTCGGCATTCTCTTGGCCGCCGGGCTGGGCGTGCCGCTGCCGGAAGATATTCCACTGTTGGCCTCGGGCTGGCTGGTGCATCACGGTCAAGCGGACCTGCGTTTGATGATGCTCACGGGCCTGCTGGGGGTGATGATCGGCGACACAATGATCTTCACGATGGGCCGGCGCTATGGGACGAGGATCATTGAACATCGCTGGCTCCGCACGATCGCCAAGCCCTGGCTGCTGGAAAAGGCGCGACAAAAGTATGCCGATCACGGGGCGAAGATCCTTTTCGCCGCCCGGTTCATGCCCGGCCTGCGCTCGGTGCTCTTTTTGACGGCCGGCGTCTGCAAGGTGCCGTATTGGAAATTCTGCCTGATCGACGGCATTGCCGCATTGATTTCGGTGCCGGCCTGGGTGTGGATTGGATTCAAGTTCAGCGCCCGGATGGAGAAGATCGCCGGCGGGACGCGCGTGGCGACCTACGTCATTGCCGCGCTGCTCGTGCTGGCACTGATCCTCTGGGGGTTCTACGAATACTATCACTCCCTGCGGAAGAAGAATCGGGACGTCATCGCCGCCGACGAGGCCCTGGCGAATATCGTGCGGTCGGCCCCGCTGGTGAATCCTCATGCGAGAGAATCGCCGCGCCGCGACACAGCCAAGCCGGACGGCCTTATTGAAAGAAGAACGACCACGACCTAGGGGCCGTTTCGCGTAGCCTTGAATGGACGGCCGCGCGGCCTGAAGGCCGCGGCTCTTATGCTGCGGCTCGAAGTCGATTTGGCCCGGGGCCACGGATCCCGGCTGAAGTCTCAATTCCATGTTTCGCAATTAGTTGCGCGCCGGCTTTATGGCGACTGGCCTCCGCGGCGGAAGTTCAGCTTTTACCGTTTCCCTTGCGGGTTGGACGCGGTTGGCGTATCCTTCGGGGCTCGCCCGATCGCGGCACGGTCGGCGAACTGAGGTACGCGAATAATGCCCAAGATGAAAACCCACAAGGGTCTTAACAAGCGCGTGCGCATCAGCGCCGGCGGCAAGGTCAAGTACAAGAAGAGCAACATGGGCCACCTGATGAGCGGCAAGTCAGGTTCGCGGCGAAGACGGCTGCGCAAGGCGGGCACGCTGGCGAACAAGGCGCTGGCGGCGAAGATCATCCGGGCCGTTCAGGCCTAGCCGCAGGCCGGCCCCGTTGGGCCGTCTGGAGAAGTTGTCATGCCACGAACCACGGGCGGCGTCGCTCACCACAAAAAGGTCAAGCGAGTCCTCAAGTCCGCCAAGGGCTACTACGGCGCCCGCAGCAAGCTGCTCCGCTCGGCCCGCGACACGGTCGTGCGCGCGGGCGTCTATGCCTTTCGGGATCGTCGGGCCCGCAAGCGCGACTTTCGATCGCTGTGGATCACCCGGATCACGGCCGCCTGCCGGTCCCGGGGCATCGGCTACGCTCGGTTCATTAACGGCCTCAAGCGGGCAGCCATCGCCCTCAATCGGAAGATGCTGAGCGAGATCGCCATCGCCGATCCGGCGGCTTTCGATCTTCTCGTTCAAATCGCCAAGGAAAAGAAGCACCAGGCGGCGTGACCGCCGACGGCGGCGGACGGATTGAGTATTGCGGCGCCGCACGCTTTGTCGCGGCGCCTTTTTTCTGCGCCGGCATTGCCATGAAGTCCCAACGCGAACTCGGCGTCATCTTCGACATGGACGGCGTCCTGGTAGACAGCGCCGACGCCCATTGGCGAAGCTGGCGGCAACTGGCCGAAGAACTCGGCGCGTCGGACATCAGTCGCGCGGCGTTCCAGGCCTCATTCGGCCGGAGGAGCGCCGAAATCGTCCGCGGCTGGTTCGCCGTCACCGATGCCGGCGAGCTGAGCCGACTCGACGCCAGAAAAGAAGAGCTATATCGGACGATCATTCGCGAGTGCGTTCCCGCCATGCCCGGCGCGGTCAAGCTGATAGAGGCCCTCCATGCGGCGGGGGCGCTGCTGGCGGTCGGCTCATCGGGCCCCAGAGAGAACGTCGTCCTGATCTGCGAGGCCATGGGGGTAAGCCGATACTTCAGCGTCATGGTCACCGGCGAGGAAGTCCATCGGGGCAAGCCCGACCCGGAGGTGTTTCTGGCCGCCGCCCATCGACTGGGCTTGGCCCCGGAGCATTGCGTCGTGGTCGAGGATGCCCCGGCTGGGGTCGAAGCGGCGCGTCGCGCCGGCATGCGAGCTGTCGGCCTATCGGGGCTTCAGCCCGCCGAGGCCCTGTCAGCCGCCGATCTGGTGGTCGATCGGCTCGATCGCCTGAGCGCCGAAACGATCTTCGAATTGGTGCATCCCCCTGGGTAATGTGCGAACCAGCCAGGGTGATATTCCCCGAGTTCTAACGATCAAGCGCGGCTCGGTCATAGGAGAGTCAGCGTGTGTCGATGCGCAATTCAATCGGCCGACGCCACTTGCCGAGGACCGGGCTGGACCCGCCGAAGGCATTCCCGCCTCCGGCACGCGGCTTGCAACAGGCGGAGATCAAGAGTCCAGGTAACGGCTGGGGAACCGCATAGCCACCGCGGGGTCCGCCCAGGGAATTGACCAGGAGCCCGGGTCAATACCCGAGCGGCGCCCCGCATTTGCTTTTTACCTCCTGATTCCTGCTCAGCCCTGTTTGCCGTTCAGCTCGCATCTATCGCCGGCAGCGGGCATCTCGACGCGGACAAAGCCGTCGGCGCGCATGGTTTCGGCCATGACTTCCATCTGATCCGTCTCGCCATGAACCAGGAATGCGGCGCGGCAACGCTGGGCCAGCGGCTTGACCAGCCTGCGAAGCTCGTCGCGATCGGCATGGGCGCTGAATCCGTTGAGCACGACGACCTTGGCCCTAACCTTGTGCTTCTTCCCGAAGATGTGCACCTGCGAGTCGCCTTCGACGATGCGCCGGCCCAGGGTGTGAGCGGCCTGGAACCCGACGATCATGATGGTGTTCTTTGGGCTTTGAATGTTGTTGTGCAGGTGGTGGACGATCCGGCCGGTCTCGCACATGCCGCTGGCGGAGATGATGATGCAAGGCTTCCGCCGCCGATTGAGCCGCTTGCTCTCCTCGGCGTCGCGGACGTAGGTGCATCGCTTCGAGCCCAGGATGTCGCCCTTGAGCCGCTGGAACTCCCGGGCCTCCTTGTCGAACAGTTCCGGGTGCACGCGGAACACTTCCGTTGCGTCCGCCGAGAGCGGGCTGTCCACAAAGACGGGGATTCGCGGAATCAAGCCCTCGGATTCAAGACGGTGCAGCGCGTAGACGATCGACTGCGTTCGTCCGACGCTGAATGCCGGAATGATCACCTTGCCTCCGCGGGCCACGGTGTCCTGCACGACCTCGACGAGCTGGCCGTCCAAGTCCGAGGTCGGCGGATGGCGCCTGCCGCCGTAAGTGGATTCGGCAATGAGATAGTCGCACTCGATGAGCGGCTGGGGATCGCGGAGAATTGGAATGCCGAAGCGGCCGATGTCGCCGGTGAAGACCAACCGCACCGGCTTGCCCCCGCCCGGCGGCGAGTAGACCAGTTCCACGCTCGACGCCCCCAGCATGTGTCCGCACTCGTGGAACCTGGCCTTCAGCCGCTTGGTGATCCAGAAATATCGCCCGTGGGCCACGGTGTGGAAGAGGCGCAGGGCTTCGGCGACGTCGTCTTCGCCGTACAAAGAATCGATGGGCGGCTCGTTCGCCCGGGTACGCTTCCGGTTGATGTATCGCGCGTCTTCCGCCTGGATATGGGCGGAGTCGGCCAGCATCAGCGCGCAGAGGTCGCGGGTCGCCGGAGTGGCATGGATGCGCCCCGTGAAGCCGCGCTTCACCAAGAGCGGCAGGCGGCCGCAATGATCGATGTGGGCGTGAGACAAGACGACCGAGTGCAGTTTGGCGGGATCGCTCGGAAAGGCGCGATTCTTCTTTTCAGTGTCCAGCCGCCGGCCTTGGAAGAGCCCGCAGTCGAGCACCACCTGCATGCCGTCGGCCTCGAGCAGGTGCATCGACCCGGTCACCTCCCGCGCCGCCCCGTGAAACGTCACCTTCAGCATCTCATTGCTCCGACCGCGTCGCCTGCCGACCCCGGGCCTTAGTTTGGCCGGGATGTCGGGCGAACGATTTGTTCCTCGCCGGCGTATAACGCCTCCGGGGGGTTGGGCGATTGCGCGGCCTGTCGATATCGCTCCGCCATCCTGGCCAATTCCTCATAGTGATCGGGGCGGTCTTCGGGGGGCAGGCGGCCTAACTCCTCATGTGCCTTGTGGGCGAGCACGGCGATCTCCGCATAGACGCGCCCGGGCGTCCATTCGTTCATCGGCCGACCGGCACAGACCCGCATGAATATGTCGCGCTCGTCACCGGCCATAATGTGCAGATAGGCCGACAGCCGCCACAGGGGATACAGCCGCTCGGGAAACTCGGTGGGAATCACGACTCCGCCGACGAAACCGTAATCCGGCAGCGGCCTCGCCACGTACTCATGCCGAATGCCCAGAACGGCGTAGCGCTCCGCCTGGCGAACGGCCTCGTACGCCGCTCGATATCTCGCCGGACCGTCCTCGTGCAGCAACGCGGCCAGCGTAAAAAAGGCATCCGTTTCGGCGTCGTGGGGCCGACGATAGGGATGGCCCGTCCGCTCCAGCCGCCGATAGCACTCCGCGGCCAGGTTTTGATCGGCGATGGCCTCGCTCTGCCGCCCCGCCGCTTGTGAGGCCCTGGCGCGGATGCGAAGGAGCTCGACCGTCTCGTCGCGGAGCAGCGAGTCGTCATCGCCCACGGCCGCCAGCCTGGCCCGGGGCAACTCCGCGTCCAGCAGGCTTGAACACTCCGGGTGTTTCAGGGATTCGTCGAGAATGCCTCCAAACACATCGTTCCAGCCGCTCGATCGCAAGGCCCTCTGGACGCAGCGCAGGCGGCCAACGGAGTCGTCTCCAAGCAGCGAAGCCAGCACCGCGTTGGCCCCTGGAAGGTATGGGCTGTCGCGCAGCACAGATTCGAGAAAATCGTCGGCCTCTTCACCGCGGCCCTGCCGGATGAGCGCCTCGGCATACCACGCCGCTGCGTCGCGATAGACGGGCAGCCGATGCGCGAAGTCGCGCCAAAGCTCTTCCGCCCGGCCGATGCGAATTTCGGTCGGCTCCGCTCTGGCGATCTCCGAGGCCGCGGTCGCCGCCGCGTACTGGTCGGCGATGGTCTTCTCACTAAACAGCCGCCAGCTAATATGGCCTTTGCCGCCGTCGCGTGCACGATCGGCTGAGGCCATCATCTCCGCGGTCGAAAGCCACAAAGAGGACAGCCCGGCCAATGCGACCATCGCCGCTTTTGCCAGGCCCCGTTTCGACGCGCCGACAAGCGGCTTGGAAATCGGGCCTGCGTGGTCATGGGCCGCGCCCAAAAGGCCTAGCAGCGTCCAGTACCAGATAGGCATGATCGGACCGCGCAGGGTGATGCCGGCCGTCTCTATCGTGCAGATGGCAACGAGCCCGGCGACGAGACAGACCATGAGGGCAGCGTCATGGGGGGCCGAGGAATGGCCGGAGGCTCGACGGCCTCCAACGACGCGCCGCAGTGCCATCGCGATGACACCGGCCGGAAGCGCGGCGTAGAGCAATGCCGCCGGCAGGCCCAATTCGACCGCGGCCTGCGCCCATTCGTTATGTGCGCATGGGTCCACGTCGCCGTGATAGACGTGCGGCGAAACGGCCCGCAGGGGCGCCATGGCGTTGGTCATCTCCACGATGAACTGGTCCGGCCCGACGCCGAGAAACGGATGGTCCAGGAACATCCCGCCCGACAACCGTAGGTACGTAAGACGAAGCTGGACCGGACCGGCGCGCTCGCGCTCCGGCCGCGCGGCCTCGCGAGCGACGAACACGCTGAGTGCCGCGACCCCCAACGCCAGGCTCGCCGCCACGCCTACCTTAGCCGCCTGCCGATTGATTCGACGCAGCAGCATCGCCGAGATCACGACGAACCCCGCGGCGGTCATACCCACCCACGCGGACCTGCGGTGGGTCTCCTCAATCACATAGAGGCCCAGGACGCACAGGGGCAGGGCCGCAAGGGCCAACTGTCGATCCGCGCCAAGGCAGAGCGACGCGACGGCGAATCCGCCCGCAGCGGCCGCCCAAACTCCCACCAAGGCCGAAGTGATGGTGATTGGGCCGATCGGCCAATCAAAATGGGCGAGGCCGCGGTCAGCCCGATGCGCAACGGCCAGAATCATGCTCAACAAGCCGACGACAAGCAGGCCGGCGATGGCGGCGCGCGTCATGCCCAGAGAAAAAGTCTTGGCGATGATCGCTGCCCAGGCAGCGCCGCAGGCGAAGCGCGCGACCCAGCCTGCCGAGAGCCACCACGCGCCGCCGGCAAGCGCGGATATGCAGGCAAAGGCGCCGACCGCAGTCGCCGCGACAATGATGAATCTCCCGGCGACCGCGCTGGGCCACCCGGCCTTTCTCGTGGCGAGCGAGTAGGCCAGGAGCAACAGCATCGCGCCGAGCGCTGCCGGCTGGACGACGTCGCGGACGTCGGAGATCTCAGCGGTCGGGATCGGAACGGTCAGCAGATCGGCGATCGCCGCCAGGACCGGCTGCCATCGGTTAGCCTCGAATTGGTTCGCCGCGGCCATGGGCCCGGCGCCGGAGTAGAGACAGGTGGCCCCGCCGCATCCGAGGATCACGGTGGCAACGATGGCAATCGAGAGCCGGCGGCCCATATTGCATCATCGTCGCAAGCGGCGAGCCGTTCCGCAACGTCCTGACGCGGAGTCGGAGGCCGGTGAGGGCGCGTAAAAAAAGAGAAACGCAGGACCGGCCTGCGTCTCCCCGTTCCCCTCCAAGATATTCGCATGGCCGAGAGCGAATCGGCACGCGGCTACCCAGTCAACCCCTCGCATTCCGCCACCCCCCAAGATCGGCGGAATCTCGGCCTGTTCCCCCAAACAGACCAGCCTTGCCATGCAAGTGCGAGAAATCGTTGCCCAACGCGGGCGAATCTTTTCGGGGCAGATACTCCTGACAGTCGTTTTGATCCGGGCCGGACGATCCTACGCCTCTGGCTCCTCCTCCAACATCTTGCGCAAATAGTCGTTCTCCCGCCGAGTCGCTTCGAGGTCGAACAGGAGATACTTGATCGATAATCGCAGGTAGTCGATCGAATCGTGCAGGCTGGTGACCGTCTGCTTCAGCTTTTCGTGACGCTTCCTGGTCTCATGGGCCAACGTCTCGAGTCTGGCGCGCTCGCCTTCCGGAAGCGTGCCGATCTCCTGGACCAATTCCACCAGCCGCTGTCGGAACGTGTTCTCGTCCACCTCGATCGCCAACCTTCCCTCCTCGCCGTCCATGCCTCATTCCCGGCCATTCCAACAGGCCGCCTCCCGCCAGGTAGAACGAGCAAGCGGCGTACCGCCAGCCGGGCCTAGCGATGGGTGGAACGTCATGCGCATAACTTCTTGTTAATAAACAATTTAATCTGCACCGTCGGCCGCCATTTTGGCGTCCGAGATAGTTCCGATTCTGCGGGCACGTTGACTCTGTGAAACATGACGGCTGCCCCGGTCAGCCCCGAGCGTGGTATAACAACAGCATTCACAATGATTTGTGGTCCCACCGGATCGAGCCTTCGACTCGACCTCTCGGGTTCAAGCATCGACGGCGTGATGCACCGAGGATCGTCCGCATCGTTTTGCGGGCCGCGCCCAAGCTCATAAACTCCTCAGGCCCTTCATTGTGAGCGATCAACATGCCTGGCGCGTGCTGATGGAGAGAATTGTGGGAGGCGTCATGAGCGGGGAGTATTCTCCCAAGGATCTGCGAATCAAATGGCAGGCTTACTGGGAGGCCCATCGCTCTTTCCGCGCCTTAAACCCAGGCGAGGCGGGTTTCGACGCCTCGAAACCCAAGTCGTACATCCTGGACTTCTTTCCTTACCCCAGCGGGACCGGGCTGCATGTCGGCCATCCGGAGGGCTACACCGCCACCGACATTCTGGCCCGTCATCGGCGCATGCGGGGATATAACGTTCTGCACACCATGGGGTGGGACGCGTTCGGTCTTCCGGCGGAGCAGTACGCGATCGAGACCGGCGAGCATCCAGGCGTCACGACGAACCGCAACATCGCCACCTTCCGCCGTCAGCTCAAGATGCTCGGCTTCAGTTATGACTGGGAGCGGGAGTTCGCCACCACCGACGAGTCCTACTTCAAGTGGACACAATGGATATTCCTCCAGTTGTTCAACAGTTGGTTCGACGAGGAACGGCGTAAGGCCCGGCCCATCGCCGATCTGCCGATTCCGGACGCAATCCGCGAGACGGGCGACCGGGCCGCGCGCGCGTTCGTCGATTCGCATCGTCTCGCCTACCTGGCGGAGGTGCCGGTCAACTGGTGCCCTGCGCTGGGCACGGTTCTGGCGAACGAGGAGGTGACCAACGAGGGCCGTAGCGAGCGCGGCGATCATCCGGTCTATAAGCGGCCTCTCAAGCAGTGGATGCTCCGCATCACCAAGTACGCCGACCGCCTGGCCGAAGAACTCGACCTGGTCGACTGGCCCGAACCGATCAAGCTGATGCAGCGGAACTGGATCGGCCGCAGCGAAGGGGCGCAAGTTCGTTTTCGGATTGATCAGAGCCGCGACCGCGAGGGAGCGGGTTCTTCCACTTCCCACGGAGACCCGCTTGCTGACGCGCGCGGCTCGGAAAGACCGGAATCCCTCGAAATCTATACGACGCGCCCGGACACGCTCTTTGGCGCGACGTACATGGTCCTCGCTCCTGAGCACCCGTTGATCAAGAAGATCGCGGCGCCTCAACGGCGCGCCGAGGTCGACGCCTACTGCACTGCCGCGACCCGCCGCAGCGAACTGGCCCGCACCGCCGAGACGAAGGAGAAGACCGGCGTTTTCACCGGCGCCCACGCGATCAATCCCGTCTGGCCGCGGGGCGACCCGCGGGCCCGCATCCCCATCTGGGTTGCCGACTACGTCCTGATGAGCTACGGCACGGGGGCGATCATGGCCGTGCCCGGACAGGATCAGCGCGACTGGGAATTCGCAAGAACATATGAGCTGCCCATTATTCGCACGGTCCAGCCGCCGCCGGACTACAGCGGCGACGCCTATCTCGGCGACGGCCCCGCGATCAACAGCGAATTCCTCAACGGCCTCGGCGTCGACGACGCAAAGAGAAAGATCATCGCCTGGCTGGAGGAGCGCGGCGTCGGCAGGGGGACGGTGAATTACAAGCTGCGCGACTGGCTCTTTTCGCGGCAACGATACTGGGGCGAGCCCATTCCCATCCTTCACGGCCCGGATGGCGAGTTGGTGCCGCTCAATGAATCCGAGCTGCCGCTTACGTTGCCGAAGATCAACGATTTTCGCCCCCGGATCGTCGCCGAGGGCAGCGACACGATGCCTGAGCCGCCGCTGGGCCGCGCCAGGGAGTGGGCCACCGTCGTCCGCGACGGCAAGACATTCAAGCGCGAACTGAACACGATGCCGCAGTGGGCGGGCTCCTGCTGGTATTACCTCCGCTTCTGCGATCCGAAGAACGGCGAGCGCCTGGTCGGCCGCGAGGCCGAGCGATACTGGATGGTGTCGAAACGAAAGGACGGCCGAAATCACGCCGGCGGGGTGGACATGTACATGGGCGGGGCCGAGCACGCCGTGCTGCACCTGCTCTACGCCAGATTCTGGCACAAGGCGCTCTACGACCTGGGCCACGTCTCGACGCCGGAGCCGTTCGGACGGCTGTTCAACCAGGGCATGATCCGCGCCTTCGCCTACACCGACTCCCGCGGCGTCTATCGCGGCTACGACGAGATCGAGTTCCGCGACGACGGCGGGGCGCATCTTCGCGGCACCGGCGAGAAGCTAAGCGCCGGCGTGGAGAAGATGTCCAAGAGCCTCAAGAACGTCATCAATCCCGAGGAGGTGGTCGAGGAATACGGCGCCGACTCGCTGCGGCTCTACGAGATGTTCATGGGGCCGCTGGACGCCAGCAAGCCGTGGAACCCGCGGGACGTGCCCGGCGTGCACCGCTTCCTCCAGCGCGTGTGGCGGCTGATTGTGGATGAGAACACCGGCTCGCTGTCGTCCCTTGTCGCGGCCGGGGAGGGCCCGCCTGCTGACGCGCCCGGCTCCGTTCAGCCGGACCCCCTCGAGCGATTGTTGCACAAGACGATCAAGAAGGTCACGCAGGACATCGAGCGGCTGGCGTTCAACACGGCGATCAGCGCCATGATGGAGTTCGTCAACGAGGCCTATCGGGCCAAGTCTATTCGTCTGGACCAGGCCGAGCGCTTCGTGCTGGTGTTGTCAGTATTCGCTCCGCACATCGGCGAGGAGCTGTGGCAGCGCCTGCGCGGCCCGGCCTGGCGGGGCAGCGTGGCCAAAGAGGCTTGGCCGGCCTGGGACGAGTCGCTGGTCATCGAGGAGGAGGTGGAGATTCCCGTGCAGGTGGGCGGCAAGGTGGTGGCCCGCATCACGGTCGCCACCGGGGCCGACGAGGAATCTGTCCGCGCCGCGGCGCTGGCCCATCCGAAGGTCGCCGAGCGGCTGGCGGGCAAGGCGGTGGCCAAGACGATCTACGTCCCCGGGCGCATGCTGAATCTCGTGGCGCGATAATGTCTTGTGTTGACTCCCCCAGATAAGCGCTGCCGTTGGGAGCGGAAGACTGACTGATGCCCACAATTGCTCGAATCGGCCCGCATCGCATATATACTTTGTGAGCCACGGCATCGGGGAGCCGGCGCACGTCCACGTCGATCGGGACGACCAATCGGCGAAGTTCTGGCTGATCCCTGTTGCCCTGGCTCGAAACATAGGCTTCAGCGCGAAGGAACTGAGGGGGCGTCGAGCGGATTGTTACGGAACACCACCGGCGCATTTTGGTCGCATGGGATGAGTACTTCGGATCTTAACCCCGGCATGCGCGTCAAGGACGTCCGGTGTTCCGACGATACTCTGACCGTCGATCTGGCGGACGGACGGACGCTTTCCGTACCCTTGGCATGGTATCCGCGCCTATTGCACGCAACGCCGGAGCAGCGAGCCGATTGGCGGCTCAGCGGCGGCGGCTACGGCATCCACTGGGCCCAAATCGACGAAGACATCAGCGCCGAGGGCCTGCTCAAGGGCATACCGGCCCCGCGCGGCGCGACGCCGGCTCATTCCTGATCCGTCGTGCTCGATCTGCCACGCGAACACGCAGTCCAGATAAGCCCGCTCGCTTGAATGAAGTGTGATTCAGCAACAACTCAATGGATTAACACAGCGCTAGGAGGAGTTATCGCAGCCGGTGCTGGTGTGGTGGGTGCTGTCATTAGCTATAAGCTCGACCGAAAAAAGCGGCGAGAAGAGCAGATCCTTGACGCGACCTCGCAATGGGCGTCGAGTTATGAAAGATGCATTTCGGTTCATAATAATTACTGCGGCCTCGTTCTTACTCTTCCGATTTGTGATGACGATGTGGAACTAAGGAAACTCGCTCGGCAAGAATTCGTTCGCATGTCCGCCGAGGCGGGTGAGGCAGGTCGAACGCTCGACGCGGCGCTCTACAGAATTTTGATACTTGTAAAACGCCCGTGGGTTCGCAAAGAAGTTCTGCGTTTGACTCGGCAGACCCAGCAAGAGGAAATTGAGGGGAATTATCGAGAAGTGGCAGAAGAATACAGAAAACGCGTACCAACGAAACGCAAAGATCTCATGGTCTTTATCGAAAAACTGTCGCGGGACGATTGATGCCCCTCGAACTCGAATCGAAAATCGCCGTTGCGGGCCTCGATTGATCCGCCCGGCGGCGACCAACCGACTGAAAGCACATCCCCCGGCCAAGCCGGGGGATTCGCCATGAAATGACATCATGATGCCGACGTGGCTGGCCGCGAATATGCTCCACGGATCATGTCGCGTCAGGTCCTGGCAACGATGTTCACCACGACCACCTATGGCACGTGGCTGCCCGGCGACATGCGCGGTTACGTTGGCGATCGACTGATTCTTCCGCCCAATCCGGCGCTTTTGTCCCACGCGCGGGGGATGCTGGCGTCCGAGCCCGTCTATCTGACGAGTCTTGAGCAGGAAATGGCGTTCGAGGCGCTTCGTGCTTCTGCGATTGAGTTCGGCTACCGGCTGACCGACGCAAGCGTCGAATCATGGCACGCGCACTGGATCGTGGAACATGGCTTCGATGCGGTTGAGGCCGTGGCCGGCCGGCTGAAGACTCGGATGCGTCAGGTGCTTGCGCGTGGGCGCGTCTGGACGGAAGGCTATTGCCACCGCTGCCTACACTCGGTCGCCGAGATCGAAACGGCCCGACAGTACATCGCCCGGCATGGCGGGTGCCGCATGAGCGGCGGAAGAATTCGTGGTGGAGGGTGCCCCCCGGCATAGCCGGGGGCTGAGGGATAACGCATCGCCGCGCGGCGATTCAACCATTGTCGCCGTTGCGCGCCATCGGGCCATGAACCACAATCCATTGTCGCCGGCCGGGCGTTGGGCGCTCCCGTAGCCCCCGGCTCCGCCGGGGGATTCGCCAGGATGCGACATAATGACGCCGTTCGTTGTCGGGGACGCCGGATAATTCCATGGCGCAATCGGGTACAATCCAGGCGGTCATGCCCCTCGAACTCGAATCCAAGATCGCCGTCACAGGCCTCGATCCGGTGCGGGAGAAGCTTCGCGCTGCGGAGGCCGCGTACTGCGGCCGCGTACTTGAGACCAATCGCCTGCTGGACAACGACTCGCGCCGGCTGGCGGAGTCCGGCTGCGGCTTGCGCGTGCGGACGGTGCGGGCGATCGACGCGGCGAACTCCCCGGCAAGCGGGACGAATCCCCCGGCGGAGCCGGGGGCTGAGGGGGGACAAACGGCGCATCCGGATCGTGGTGCGACGATGACATTCAAGGGACCGTTGCAGGAAGCGGCGTTCAAGCAGCGCGAGGAGATCGAGTTCGAGTTGCGCGATTCGGAAGGGGTCGTGCGCCTTCTCGATGCGCTGGGGTATCAGCCCTGGCTGACGTTTGAGAAGCGCCGCGAGAGCTGGCGATTGCCTCCATGCAAGGTCGAATTGGACGAGCTGCCGCGACTCGGCTGCTTCGTGGAGGTGGAGGGGCCGACGGAGGGCGACATCCGCGCGGCCCTGGCGGCCCTGGGCCTCGACGCCAGCCACAGCATCACGAAGAGCTACGCCGCGCTCATCGCCGAACAGGTCGGAGGCTCGGCCGGCGGCCCCATCGAACTTCGCTTTTGAGCCCCTTCGCTCTGGGGCCGGGACTCCCCGAAACGCTTGACGCGGCCCGCGCCGGCATCTACTTTTTCGCTTCACGCGTCCTCGGACAAGACGATACACGCGGAGCGCAGGCCCCCATGAACTTGGTCACCGGCGGTACCGGCCTACTCGGCAGCCACATGGTGGAGCAGTTGCGAAAGCGCGGCCGGCCGGTGCGGGTCTTGGTGCGCCGCGGGGCGGAGGTTTCTTGGCTGAAGAGCCAGGGTGTCGAGCTTGCCGAGGGCGATCTTGGAGATCCCGCCTCGATCGCCAAGGCCTGCCGCGGGGTGCAGTGCGTCTATCACGCCGCGGCCCGGGTGGGCGACTGGGGGCCATGGGCCGACTTCGTTCGAGTCACGGTGGAGGGGTCCCGCAATCTATTCGACGCGGCGCAGGGCTGCGGCGTGCCGAGATTCATTCACATCAGTTCGATCAGCGTCTATGGCCACGTCAACCAGCGCGGCCTGGTGGTGGACGAGACGGCCCCGCTCGGCCAATGCCTCTACAAGTGGTCCTACTACACGCGGGCCAAGGTCATGGTGGAGAACGAACTCTGGCGCCGGCATCGCGAGGGCGGCAAGGTGAAGTTCACCGTGATCCGTCCCAGTTGGCTCTACGGGCCGCGCGATCGAGCGACCATCGGCCGCCTCGTGGCCATGGTGCGCGACGGAAGGGCGAAGTTGCTCGGCGACGGCGACAACCGGCTCAACGTCGTCTATGCCGGCAACGTCGCCGAGGCCTGCATCCTCGCGGCCGACAACCCCGCCGCCATCGGCGAGGCCTACAATTGCAGCAACGACGGCGAACTGACTCAGCGAGAGTATTTCAATCTGATCGCCGAGTCGATCGGCGCCAAGTCGGTGACCAAGCAGGTGCCGTACAAGGTCGCCTATCGGGCCGCGTTCTTGCTTGAGTGCATTGGACACCTTTTCAGGCTCAGAAAACCCCCGCTGGTCACCCGATACGCCGTGTGGCTGATGGGCCGACACACGTTTTTTTCCGCGCAAAAGGCCCGAGACCAACTGGGCTGGAAATCCTCCGTCGGATACCGCGAGGGAATCCCCATGACCATCCGATGGTACGAGGAGGCCCAACGCAGCCTTGGCGGGCCCTCCGTGGTCCCCTCGCTCGGGTAATTATGAGCTGTTTCAGAGCCTGGTTGACGAACTGCCGCGGCTCGACGTGGAATTGAAACAGCTCCTTCGGGCCGTGGAATTTCGGCTACTCAACCGTTAGAATGGTTGTTGAGCCGAGGGAAGAGATGCCCCGTCGGTGTCGATGGGCGGAAGGTCTCTCCATAGACGTGCCATACACGGCACGACTTCGAATCGATTCTTGGAGGTACATGGTCATGCCACGGTCTTGTCTCGCCCAGTCGACAACCTTGTGTGCGGTCTGGTTCGCCTCGTTCGCCGTTGCCGCCCTTGCTGATCCATCGGTTCGGCCGAACGCTCATGACGGCGCCGCCACCTGGACGGTCACCTCCGGCTCGCTGGTGTTCGAACTAGACCCCGGCGCATTCGCCGCCCTGGGCCTGCCGCTTCCTCGCAGCAGCGAGCACGGCTCTCCCGAGAACGCCCTGATCTTGAACGTCGAGGAATCCGGCTCCGACCTAAGCCTCGTAACCACGGACCGAGGACAGGTCCTCGCCATGGGCTACCTACAGGGGCTCGGCACGTGGAGTCTTCCGCTCGGCCTGGCGCCGCAAGCCGGCGAGTCCGCCGTCGGGGATTTCGTTGTCACCCTGGACCCGCGGGGCGGCCGGATCACCGATCAGGCCTCCATCTTTCGGGACGTATTCGTTCTCGACGGCGCCCAAATGTCCGTCGAGCTCGACGAGTCGTCGCGGACAGCCTTCATCAGCGCCCCGCTGGCCATCAGCGACTCGTTCGCCGAGGAGGTGCTGCGCAGTCCGGAATCGGCCGGCACGCTCACGGGGTTCGCTTTTTTTGATTTGTCGATCGAGCGGATCAACGCCGGTCAATTGGGACACGCTGAGGGGCGGTCCGACGATGCCGATCCGCGGGGCGGGACCACCGGCGGCCCGGACGTCATCGTCAGCGGAATCGGCAGTACGTTTCAACTCTATGGCACAGTCGGCGGTTTCGCCGGCTACGCCATGACCACCGTATCCTGCAACCTGGGAGAAGACAACGCCATCTGGATCGACTGCACCAACGGCGGCCCCAACTGCAACCAGCACCCGGTGATCGGGCAAAACCTGTACCGCCTGAAGGATGGCCGGTTCGAGCAGATCGGCATGAGCTGGTTGAAGCATGGCTTCTGCGCCGCCGACGCGCCGTCGTGCGGCAGCCCCTACGAACCGCATGGCAGTTGCGACTGGCTCGGCACGCACGCGACAGATACGTATACGTCGAGCCTCAACGGCAATCAGCCCGACCTCGGCCCGCGATCGGAAGTGAATGCCTGGACCGGCGTTTATCCGTATCCCTACGTCCTGAACTGGTTCGCGAGCGGCAACGCGCCGTTCAAGCGCCTTCGAGTCCCGACAGGCGATCTGGATCCGGCGCAGAACCCTGGCGCGTCTTATGTGGGCGAGAGCCAGTACGTCTGCACAGATGAGCAGCCCTCCAGGCGGTACAACAACGTCTCATGGCGACGGGTGAACGTGGGCTCATTCAACGGCTCGATGGGAAGCTGGAACCTTTCCTTTTCCGGCAGCACGGTGGCACAGCAGGCCGCCATCGAGGCTTGGCCGGTCCTCGACAGCTTCGTCACGCTCGTGGACATCTTCGTCCCGGGAGACGGGCGGATGATCCTGGGCTACAAGGTGACCGGGCTGGGCGGCGGTCAGTGGCACTACGAGTACGCCCTGTACAACATGAACTGCGATCGGTCGGTCCGGGGTTTTTCGGTGCCGGCCGGCGGCGTCATGCGCGTCAGAGACATCGGCTTCCACGACGTGGACCATCACAGCGGCGAGCCATACTCGACGCTGGATTGGCCGGGCGCCAGATCGAACGGCATCGTCTCGTGGCAGACCTCGACCTTCGGCGCCAATCCCAACGCCAACGCCCTGAGATGGGGCTCGCTCTTCAACTTCCGCTTCGACTCCAACACGCCGCCGACCTCGGGCAACGTCATCATCGAGCTCTTCAAGCCCGGTTCGCCGACGACCGTCTCGGTCTCGGCCTCGGTGCCGAGCGTCGTAGCCATCGAAAAGGTCCCCTACTGACGCAGCGCGCCTGCAGGCGGCCTGTTGTCAATCGGCGACCCCACCCCGGAATCGGGCAATTCCGCGGATGTTCGTCAGTCATGCGCGGGACGCCTCGCGACACCTTATGAGTCCTTTCAATCATCGTCGGAGGAAACGGCGTGCGGTATTTTCGGCCGATCTTGTGTCTTGGCTTGGCCTCGAGGGGGTACCGGTGTTATCATTGTAAATTGCCGACTACACGGGGCGGGCAACATGGTTGGGGGCGACAAGAAGCACTCCCGTTATCCTCGCTTCGGGGGCTGGTTCGCATTCACAACAGGAGCGCGAGATGCGTAATGGTCGGTTTGAATACTTGGTTGCCGCCTGCTGGCTGTTGAGCGGCAATCCAGTTTTCGGCCTTGCAGACGGCAATCGTCCGGGAACCGCAAATTCCGTCCCTCTCAATACGTGGCGCGTCGACGTCGGCACTGTGGTGATCGAGTTCGATGCAGATGCTCTTGGAGGGACCAGCCTCGCCGCCATCCGCGCCGAGGGGGGCCAGGCCACCGAGGGCCGCCTGTTCTTCGAGGTCGAGGCCGACGGCTCGGATGCCAGGATCACCACCCGCGACGGGCAGCCGTTCTCGTTCGTCGGTTACATGCAGACTCGCGGACGTTACCTCGCACCAAGCAGCGCCAGACCGGGCGGCTCGCCCGTAGGCGTGGGCGACTTCCTCGTCTCGTTCGACGGCCGCGGGGGGCGGCTAACCGACCGACTCGGCGTTCAACGCGACGTCATGGAGTTGGACCCGGACAGCATTACGCTCGCCATCGGGGAGGGCGGCAAGACCCTGTCGGTCACCGCGATGCTTAGGCTTGCCGAGTCCTTCGCGGATGAAGTGCTTGGCCGCGCGGAACTGGCCGGCAGGCCGGTCGGCGCCGTGGCCATGGAATTGGCCGTTTCTCTCATGGACGCCGACGTGTCGGCGGAGGTCGATCGCGACGATCCGCGGTCCGCGGATCCTCGCGGCGGAACGTCCAATGGGCCGGACGTGATCGTCAGCAGTGTCGCCGGCCCCTTTACGCTGTACGGAACCGTCGGCGACGTAGCCGGCTACTCGCTGACCACCGTCTCCTGCAACCTGGGCGAGGCCGACGCCATCTGGATCGACTGCACCAACGGCGACCCCGACTGCAACCAGCACCCGGTGATCGGGCAGACCTTCTACCGCCTCAAGGGCGGTCGCTTCGAACAGCTCGGCATGAACTGGCTGAAGCACGGCTTCTGCGCCGCCGACGCCCCGTCCTGCGGAAGCCCATACGAACCAAACATCAGTTGCGATTGGCTGGGGACGCACGCGACCGACACCTACAGCGCCGATCTGAATGGGCAACAGAACCGGCTGGGGCCGCGTTCGGAGATCAACCCCTGGACCGGCGAGTATCCTTATCCCTACGTGATGGCATGGCAGCAGACCGGCGACGCGATCTACAAGAGGCTCCAGATCAAGACCGACGACATCGACCCCGCTCAGAATGCCGGCGCACTCTATTACGCGGAGGTGCAATACATTTGCACCGACGAACAGGAAGTCAACCGCTACAACAACGTGTCGTGGCGTCGGGCGACGGTCGGAAGTCCGGTGGGTGATAGCTGGGATCTTTCCCTGTCCGGCTCCACCACATCTCAACAGGCCTGCATTAACGCCTGGAAGGTCAACGATGCAGCGGTGACCCTGGTGAATATCGACGTGCCGAGCGACGGGCGTTTCATCCTCGGCTACAAAGTCACCGACCTGTTGGATGGGACCTGGAATTATGAGTACGCCCTGTACAACATGAATAGCGACCGCGCCGCCCAGGCTTTCATCGTCCCGATGCCGGAGCGCAGCGTGCTTTCGGGGGCCGGCTTCCACGACGTGGACTATCACAGCGGCGAGCCTTACTCGCTGACCGATTGGGCCGCTACGCGGACCGCCGCCTCGCACGCCTGGCAGACCGACCTGATCGGGGACGACGCGAACGCCAACGCCCTGCGATGGAGTTCCACCTACAACTTCCGCTTCAACGCCGATTCGCCGCCGACCGCCGGCGACATCGAGATCGCCCTCTTCAAGAGCGGGAGCCCCGCGTCGGTCATGGTTTCCGCCCAGGTGCCCAGCGCGCCGGTCTGCGCGTGCGGCGCGGACCTCGATCACAACACTGTCGTGGACGCCGGCGACGTTCGGCCATTTGTGAACATGTATCTCGGGGAAGCCCAGATCAGCATCTGCTCCGACCTGGCCACGCCCTTTACGGGCCCCCTCGACACCGACGACCTGAACGCCTTTGTCGCCGCCGTGCTGGCCGGCCCCACCTGCCCTTGACCGCGGCGGGCCCCGCGAGAGCAGGCCCGGCGATGCTGGTGGCGCCACATCGGGGGGGATATATTCTTCCCGTCATGCGCAAGCGCTACATTCTTGACACCAACATTCTCCTCCACGATCCCAACTCCATCCTCCACTTCGCCGACAATGACGTCATCGTCCCCATCGAAGTCATCATCGAGATCGACCGCTTCAAGCATGAGATATCCAGCAGGGGGCAGAATGCCCGAGCCGTATCTCGGTTGCTCGATCAGCTTCGCCAGTCGCAGAGCCTGGCCAAGGGCGTGCGGTTGGCCAGCGGCGGAACCCTGTGCGTCCACTGCGGCGGGGAGCACGAGGCCGGGGCGAAGAACGCCTATGCCGACGCGGAGATCCTCCGCATCGCCCGGGAAATCCAGGCGTCTGAGCCCGAGGTCAAGGCGGTCATAGTGACCAAGGACATCAACCTGCGCATCCGCGCCGATGCGCTCGGGCTGCTCGCCGAGGACTACATCACCGATCGCGTGGGGCTTTCTGACCTGTACACCGGGCGGATCGAGCTCAGCGAATCTGCGGAAAAAATCCGCGAACTGGCGGAGTGCGGGTCCATCCCCCTGCCGCCCGGCCGGAGCATGTACCCGAACGAGTTCGTCCTGCTGCGGGACAACAACGGCGCGTCCACTTCCTTGCTCGCTCGCGTTGACGCCTCCTGTCGGCGTCTCTTGCGAATTCACGAGCCCAAGAAGCCTGTCTGTGGGATACGGCCGCGGAACAAGGATCAATACTTCGCCTTCGACGCCCTGTTATGCGATCAGATCAAGCTGGTCACCATCATGGGCAAGGCGGGCACCGGCAAGACGCTCCTGGCCATGGCTGCCGGGTTGCACCAGGTTCTGCACCGCAAGGCCTATCGGGGACTGTTGGTGACTCGACCGATGACCCCGGTGGGCAAGTCGATCGGCGCCCTGCCCGGCGGCATCGATGAGAAGCTGGCTCCGTGGCTCAAGCCGATCAGCGACACGCTGGAGACGCTCATCGACGCGGCCGGGGCGATCGACGGTCGCCGCGACGTCCGAGAGTTGTGGGCCACCGGAACGGTAGACGTGCAGCCGCTCAGCTACATCCGCGGGCGCAGCATCCCCAAGCAATTCCTCATCGTGGACGAGGCCCAGAACCTCACGCCGCTGGAGGTCAAGACGATCATTACCCGCGTCGGCGACGGCACCAAGGTGGTCCTGACCGGCGATTCCTACCAGATTGACAATCCCTACGTGGATTCAGGCAGCAACGGATTCAACTACCTGGTGGACCGATTCCGCTCCGAGCCGCTCGCGGCGCACATCGAGCTGTCAAAGGGCGAACGAAGCGAGCTGGCCGAACTGGCGGCAAATCTGCTGTAGCAGAGTGCAGAATGACGAATTGAGAACGAAGAAAAAGCATTCTGACGGCAGCCAGGATGCGAGCATAGGCAGCCGGTTCTACATTCCCAAATCCACTCGAAGTTGCCCTCCGCCGAGGCCGGCGTTATGGTATTGATCGAGCCAACGGAGGTGAAACATGGCCGCCAAAGTCAACCCGATCCCCGACACGTACCCCGGCGCCACGCCGTACCTGATCTGCCGCGGCGCCGCCCAGGCAATTGACTTCTATAAGAAGGCCTTCGGCGCCGTCGAGCGCTTCCGTCTCGGCGCCCCCGACGGCCCCATCGGCCACGCCGAAGTCCAGATCGGCAAGGCCATTGTCATGCTTGCCGACGAGTTCCCCGAGATGGGGGCGCGAAGCCCGCAGACGATCGGCGGTTCGCCGGTCAGCATGTACGTCTATGTGGAAGACGTGGACGCCCTGACCCGTCGGGCCGAGGCGGCCGGCGCGAAGGTACTACGCCCCGTCGCCGACCAGTTCTACGGCGACCGTTCGGTCCACCTGGAAGACCCCTTCGGCCACCGCTGGGGCTTCGCCACCCACGTCGAGGACGTGTCCTTCGAGGAGGTCAAACGCCGCGCTGCGGAGAAGTTCGGCGGGTGATGCCGGCGACGCGGAACATCACGACGCAATATGCGCGTGGCAGACCGGTGAATTGATAAATGAGAATGAAGAAATGAAGTGCCGGTTGTAGCAAGCCGTCGCATGGGCGTAGCCTTTCTACATTCCCAGTTCTCCACTCTCAATTCCAGCACTCGGCATCGACCCTCATGACGCATGATTCACAATTGCCCGTGGGTGTTGGCGCCACGCGGCCTCCCGTCCACGGCGTCCTCGGCATTCTCCGTCGTAATGGCCGCTTGCTCATGATCCAGCGCTCCGCCTCCGTCCGCGCTCCATTGGCGTGGTGTTTTCCCGGCGGCACGATCGAGCCGGGCGAATCGCAGCCCGACGCACTCGTTCGGGAGCTGCGCGAGGAAGTGAGCCTTGTGGTTGCCCCGGGAAGACATCTCATGACCCAGACCAAGCACGCCGGCGGGCTGGTGCTCTATTGTTGGTCGGCCGAGATCGTCTCCGGCGAACCCGTAGCCAATCCGAGAGAGATCGCCGACGTCCGATGGCTGACGCCGGCGGAGATCAGGGAAATGGCCGGCGTCCTTCCGGGAACCACCGACATCCTCAACGAGATTGGCCTATAGAACGGACACTGCGTCGGCGTGAGCCAGCGCTTCGCGATTCGCCGCCGGGTCATCGCAGCGCTGATGTTGTTCGTGCGAATCGTGGCCCGTGAAGACGGGCGAGCCGCCGGTCAATCTTGCCGGACCGGCGCCAAGGGCCGCGGCGGCGGGCGCGAGCAAATCGCAGGGAGCGCCTCCCGCCGCGACGCACGCGTCAAACATGCCGCTGACATCTTCAAATTCCTCGGCCGCCTGCTGGAGGAGCCGTCCGATTCTGTCGGGGCCGATTTGGAATGCGGTTTCGAGAAGGCGGATCGCGGTCGCGTCGGGCTGCGCGGGGGTCCTCGAGGGCTCAACCGGCAATGTGCCGACGAGATAGCCGATCTGCCAAAGGCGAATCGCGGGGTCGCTCGTCGGCCCGAGCGGCGGATTGGTGTGATGGCGTCCGACGGCCTCAACCACCAGAGTGGGCATGTACCATCCCGTCATCAATCGCAACCCGACGTGGACGTGGTTCATGTTGAACGAGCGCCACTCGAGGATGGCCAGGCGCAGTTGCGATTCATCGCTCTGTTGGATGATCTCGGCGTAGGCCGCGGGATCGAGGGCCGCGAGCGGCGCCATCCCCACGTCCTGGAGCATCCCCACAAGCATGGCCTCGCCGGCCAGGCCGGGCTGGGCGTTCATCGCCAGGGCCCGGGCCAAGCAGCCGCGCACCAGGCAGCCGCGCCAGAATGAATCGAAGCGAAGCTCCGCCGGAGCAGTGGCGGCGAGGATGTCCCCAATGAGCCTCGAAACAGCCACGGCTCTCGCCCGGTCCGCGCCGAGTCGAACTGTAGCCGCCTCCAGGTTGGTGACCGGGATGCCGGCCCCGTATTTCACGGTGTTGGCGACGGCGATCATTCTTCGCGCGACCTCGGGGCTTCCGGCGATCGCTCGCGCGGTGGGAAGGGGGCCGAGATGAGGCTGCTCAAATAGTTCGGCGGCCAAGCAGGCAATCTTGGCCCGGCCCGCGAACAAGGCGCCGGCGGCCACGGCGTCGATCCGGGCGGATACGTCATGTGCTTCGGCGCTCGGCACGGCGGGAGGCGCCGGCGCCCGGCTCCCCGGCAACGGCCAAGGCGGATTCTTCATAGGAGCGGTCAGCATGAGTTCCCCAAGACGTCTTCTATGACTCGGACGACCTGGGAGACTTCGAATGGTTTGCTCAACACGGCGTTGAAACCCTGCTGGCGGAGGGTCTCGTTCTCTCCCTGTTGGAGCGGGCCGGCGATGGCCACGAGCTTGGCGTCGTTCATGTCCGGCAGGGTGCGGATGGTGCGGATGGCCTCGCGGCCGGACAAGCCGGGAAGCTGGACGTCTATCAGGATCACGTGCGGCTTGAATGATTCCGCGGCGGCGCCCGCCTCGAAAGCCGTCTTCGTGGCATGCACTTCGTACCCTGCCTCGGCGGAGAGGGCCTTGGTCAGGAGTTCGGCCTGGTCGTGATCGCCCTCGGCGAGCAGGACGCGCGTCTGGCCGGTCTCGAGTCCGTTCAGCGGAATGCCGTGGGCCCTCATGAAACGGACGAGTTGGTCGAGGGGAATTCGGCGGTCCTTGCTGCCCGGGATTCGATAGCCGCGGAGTTTACCGGTGTCGAACCACTTCGAGACGGTGCGAGGCGCGACGTTGCAGATTCTTGCAACTTCGCCGGTGGTCAAGACATCCTTCGGGCGCGACATGCGTGCCATCCTCTCGGGCGGCTGCCGCGTCCTGCCGTTAATGAACATGGGCGCTGGTCGCAACCGGCGCCGGCAAGGAGAGCGGCTTCGTCGCCACAGGAGCAGGTCCCGCGCGACATTCAGCCGCGCGAGCCCGCCCCGGCGCTTCCGTTCCCCTTGATCGGAATGATCGACCCGTACCTGAGCAAAATCGCTCGAATCGTCGCAGACGCTAAATCCGCGCCGGTCGATCCAATCTCGGTTCAATCACGATATCGGGCGAGAGGAGAGGCTTGTGGTTCGCCCGACCGCGGCGGCAGCCTGATGCCGCCCTGGACGATTCATTCTAGGTCGCTCGCGGGAGCCTGGCAAGTCCTCTCCAAAACGGACCCGCCCGCGCATCCGATGCAAAGAATCTCCCCTAGCTCGGCGTAGTGTGCGCCGGCCATGCCGGGCCAAGCGCGGCGCCGATCGGACTAATGTCGTCAAGCCCCCCGAATCCTTGCAGAAGCGCCTATTCTCCCTTACGTCTCCTCCGCTTCCGCCTCCTCACCGGGCGCGATGATGTTTGAGACGGGGGATGTCCAGCGCAGCGATTCCAGGCTGGCCCACAGGCCGGCCGCCGCGAGCAACAGCGCCATCAGCGTGCGCGCCGACCAGAGCAGGCCTCGAGGGCTGTTGGAGATTCGCTCGGTTTCGCCGGCGACGGTGAGTTCCATCTCCGCGGATCCGATCGTCCAAAGGACGTAGCCCGGCGGTCCTCCCGGCGGATGATCGGTTCGCAGCCGAGATTTGAACTCCGCCGCCGCAAGGGACCGGACCTCGTTCGGCGATCGGCCGGCCGCGACGGCCGCGTTTCTGGCGGCGGGAAACTTGGGCTCGTCGCCGACGGTCTCGGCGAAGTATTGATATTCACAGTAAAGCGTGAAGAAGCCGCAGACCAGGACGGCAAGGGAGATCCCTCGCACAATTCTTCCGGCGGCGACCGGTCTTGCGGGTCTTCCGAAACGAAACGAGATGCCTCCGCCGAGCAGCCCCGCCACCAGGAAGAAAAACAGGCCGAAGTAAAATGGGAGCCAGAGGAGTCTGGCAAGGAGCCAACTGAGAAGCGCGAGGCTCGCGGCAGCAACCGCGACGGCGATCCACCACGCGCGCCGGCGCAAATCGTGCGATGCGTCGCTGTCTGCGGCCGCCGCCGGCCTGGCTCCGTTGCCGTCATCCATGTTGGCTGAGCACCAATCGGGTCCGGGCCAGGTCCAGGCCGCCGACGGGCCCGGTGGGCGCTTGGGTTGGCCGCCGAGGACCCGCGGAATGCCCGCGTTGATCCGGTCGCCTGCCGGGGCTACAGTATTCGCCTGCGGGCGACCGTCAAGCCCGTGGGAAAGGTGCATTCCGATGCGAGGCACTCTATTTTTTGCCGTTCGCCGACGCGCATGGGTCTTGTGGACGGCTCCGCTTTGGGCCTTCGGCCTATTGGGGTGTTCGGACGACGGGAACAAGCCCGCCAAGATCAGGAAGGTCGAGGGGGTGGCCGAGAAGATCGATCTCAAGGGCAATTACGTCGCCATGTCGTTCACCGACGACAAGGGGGTAAAGCGGACGCTGGCGGGGACGGTCAAGGAAGACACGGAAGTCTGGATCAACGGCCGCAGCCATCGGCTTGAAGACGTTCGCGAGGGCGACAAGGTCGTCGTCTTTGGTTACCGGGAGGGCAGCGGCGCCGAGCAAAAGCTGGTGGCTACAAAAATTCAGGTGTCTCGCCCGGAGGAGTCTGATTGGAAGTCGTCCCCCGCTCCGGCGGCCGACTCGCATAAGCCCGGCGCCGCCGCGTCGACAGAATGAACAGCGCCCGAACAATCGACCGGAGCCGATTATCCGGATTGTACAACTAATGGAGACTGACGCCATGCTTTCCTCGTCGATGTTGATTCGAACATTCGCGACAGTGAGTCTTGCGCTGACGCTGGCCACCGTCGGCTGCTCCGATCTTGCGGGCGGTTCCTCGGCCGCGCCGGCCGGGTCTGCCAAGACCGCCAACCCGGCGCCGAATCCCGCTGCCGCGCCGACTGCGCAATCGCCGCAAGGCGCGCTCGCGGCGGCGCCGAACACGCCGGTCGAACGAGCCTCCGCCTCGACGACTCCGCCCGCCCAAAGTCCGTGGGAAGTCTCTGCCCAGGACGACGCTGCCCGTCGAGAGCAGGCCGAGAACATGATCTACGCGACCATCCGCATCCGCATGGAGGAGATGATCGCCCAGCGGGCCAAGCTCCTGAACGAGGGGCGCGATCCCGCCGATGTCGAGGTCCGCCGTTTGGAGGGCTCGATCATGAAGGCCCGCGATCTTTTGATGGAAAACGGCGAGGTTGTGGAAGACGTCGAACCGCCGATCGTCGTGGCCAGCCCGCGTTAGAGCCGACTACGCCCTCAAGCCGCGCGCTTTCTCGCGCGTGGGGCGGGGTTCACCAAGGACATCACTTCCTCGAGGCCACGAACCAAGTCAACGCCATAAGCTGAAACGCGATCCCCGCCAAAAGGCGGATGGTTGCGGTGGTGGCTGCGCCGGCTTCTTCGGCGGGCGTCGCGTCCATCCAGGCAAAGAGTCCCCAGCCGATCGCGCAAAGGGCAATGGCCTGCGTAATCGCGGCGGCCAGGCGGGCGACGGAAAAATCGTCGTGGCGCTGCTCGCGCCGAATGGTCCGCAGCTCCTCGAGAATCTGTTCGAGCGTCTGGTCGGCGGATGGGCGGCCTTCGGAAGCCGTCGCAGGCTCGCTTCGATCGACTCGCCGCTCCATCATCTGAGCCCCGCCGTGGTGATCCATTATTTAGCTCCTTGGGTGCGCGAGAATGTAATCGGTCGCGTCGGTCATGTTGTCGGCCAAGTGATCTGCGAGTTCTCGTCCTTCAGCCCCGCGGGAAATGAGGACCGTCCGACACCCCGCCGCGCGGCCGGCTTCGACGTCGCGCCGCGAATCTCCGATCATCCACGAGCGGCCCAGGTCAATCGAAAGCTCCCGGGCCGCCAAAAGGAGCATGCCGGGCCGCGGCTTCCTCAGCTCGCTGTCCCGCCGATACTCCGGACGGACCGCGTCGGGCCCCTCCAGATACGGGCAGAAGTAGATGGCGTCAACGTCCCCGCCGTCCGCCCGGAGCAGCTCGCGCATCTTCGAGTGGACCCTGGCCAGGTCGTCCTCGGTGAAGAGCCCGCGGGCCAGGCCGGATTGATTGGTCACGACGACGGCCAGGTAGCCCGCGCCATGCAGGCGGGCGAGTTGGGGGCCAACCCTTGGCAGAATCCTCACCTGCGCCGGATCGGCGATATAGCCTGGGTCCTCAATGAGGGTGTTGTCGCGATCGAGAAACACCGCCGGTTTTCCACTTTTGCTGTCGGTCAATTCTGCACCTCGACGATCGAATCATATCTGTCTCGCCTTGACGATGGTATGCGCCTTTGACGCTTTGGTGCGCTGATCATGAGCAGGGCAAAACCATCGGCCTATTGGGTCATGTTATAATGCCACTCTCCGCGATGGGACGCCTTTGGCCCGTACCTGCCCTTGCCCCGCCGGTGCCGAATGCTCACTGAATTTCATTGTCTATGCGGGTTTCGTTCGCCGATCGAAGTCTCCGCATTAGCGGAGCGCGTTCGGTGTGGCAGTTGCGGGGAAGAGTTTTCCTTCCGGCACCCAAATGACAAGAGTGGCAAGGCGTGCTGGCTGATCGTTGGGGGGTCCAAGGGCCCGCCCCGCTTGGCGGTTCCGATTCCAAGGGAGAAACAGCTTACTATTGGAAGCGCGCCGGACGGCTGGCTCGTGCTTCCATCAGACGACGTGGCACCGAAACACGCCGACCTGACTCTCAGGGACGACTTGTGTCTGGTTGTGCGCCACGTCAGTGGTGCCGCTGGCACCTGGATCAATCGGGCCAGAATCTTGTCGGGTGTCGTCCATGAAAAAGACACGCTTCGCGTCGGCCCTTTCGTCATGGCTCTGCGAAAACAATCGCAGCTTGTCGAGATTCTCGCGGCGAGCGCCCGGGAGATCGTCATTGTCGAGGAAGAGGACTCCGAGTTTTCCGAAAAACCTTTGGCGCGAGGCGCCGCGCGAGGCCTTGACGACGCAATACTAGTCGACGAAACGCCGAAGCGTCCGACGATCCGCATAGCGGCCTCTATCGGGATCATCATCCTTGCTGGCGGGTTGCTTGCCCGGACTTATCTTTGGCCCGGCGTCTCGCAAGACATGCCGTCTGATACGGAGTATCGTTGTCCGGTGGACGGTGCGGTATTTCGCGCTGATTGGGGGGCCGGTCCCGCAAAGTGCCCGCAATGTGGCCAACTCTGTTTTGGATCGCTTGGCTTCATGAAGGAGCCTCCTGGCGGCCGACCCCTAACGACATCGCAGGCCGAATCAACCGCCGACTCCGACTACTCCAAGCCGAAGGGCCGACAAAATCATGGAGCGGGCGGTCCATGACAAAAAAACACACGACAAAAAGCGCCTTTACACTCGTCGAGCTCCTGACAGCCATCTCAATTATCTCGATCCTTATCGCCATTCTCCTCCCGTCGCTCTCCGGGGCGCGCAACCGGGGGCGGATAACCAAATGTGAGGCCAATCTGCGCGAACTCGCCCACGCCGCCTTGCGATACGTCAGCCAGCATGATGACACCTTTCCCGTCGCGGCAGATTGTTCCGGCGGAAGCTGCGTTTTTTGGAACGGGCACCAGTACTTCGGTTGGAACGGTCGAATCCAGAACCCCTCCGGCAACATCTGGGTGCGGCCGGTAAACGGAGAGCTCGGCCTCCAGCCGACGGAGCCTGCCTCATCCGCCGCGCGCATCGCCGAGTGTCCCGCCGACTCGGGCGCCCCCGGCGAAACCGGCGTTTCCGATCCAGTCTATCAGGCGCTGGGGTCGAGCTACCCGATGAATCCCATCCTTTGCCAGGGCCGTTATTCAGATTGGGCCTATCGCAAGGCGGACTTGAATCTCAGCCAGATCCTCCAGCCTTCGCGTAAGCTCCTGGTCGCCGATCATGTGGGCTTTGGTCTGACCTTTGACGGGTACTGGACCGCGATCCGGCCGGGCTGGCACGATAGGGGCCGCCCGTCCGCCGTCGCCGCGTTCATTGACGGCCACGCTGAATACTTGCAAGGGATCGGCAGCGTTCGAGAGTGGCAGTGGTACGGAGAGGCAAGTGGGCCGGACTTCGTACGTCAGTTACCCAAGAAAGTGGCCTGGACTGTGATGCCCGGCGCTGAATAACCATAAGGTGGAGCGACCGAATGGGCGGAATCAAGCCGTTCCGGCGACGCGCTCGACCTCTTGAACGGTGGTAACACCCTCGATGACCTTGCGGTAGCCTGCGTCGGTCAGGGTGTGAAACATCCACTCGCCCGCAGCCTTGCGGAGGTCGCCGATCGTCGAGCCGGAGAGGACGACGTCTCGGACCTGGGAATTGAAGTGCAGCACTTCAAACAGGGCGATCCGCCCGCGATAGCCGGTGTGCATGCACCTCTTGCATCCCGTGGCGTCGAAGAACTCGCCGAAGGGCCGCCCTTCGAGGTCCATGCGGCGGATCAGCTTGGCATCGGGCTTGTACGACCGCTTGCAGTTCGGACAGAGCACGCGCACGAGCCGCTGAGAGATGCACAATGAGACGGCGTTGGCCACCAGGAAGGGCTCGATGCCCAGATCGAGCAGCCGGAAGACCGTGCCGATCGTGTCGCGCGCGTGAATGGTCGTGAGCACGAGGTGTCCTGTGGTCGCGGCCTGCATAGCCATCTTGGCCGTCTCTTGGTCGCGAATCTCGCCCACCAGGATGACGTCCGGGTCCTGGCGAAGGACGGATCCCAGCACCGAGGCGAAGGTGACGTTGTGCACCGGGTCGATGGAGATTTGAGTCGTTCCCGCTAGCTCATACTCCACAGGGTCCTCGATCGTGACGATGTTGCGAGTGGTGGCGTCTAGGTGCTGAAGGGCGGCATACAGCGTCGTGGTCTTCCCGCTGCCGGTGGGGCCCGCGAGAATGATCATGCCCGAGTCCAGCTCGCAGACCCTGGTCAACTCGGCCGAGATGTCGAGGTCCATACCCAGGTTCTCGAATTGGGCGGGCACGGCGCCGGAATCGAGAAATCGCAGGGCCAGCTTTTGTCCATGGACCGTGGGGGTCAGGTTCACCCTGAAATCGACCCGGCGCGAGGGCAGCTCGACGGCGAAATTGCCCTCCTGAACCACGTTACGCTTGGCGATGTCGATCTGGCATAGAATTTTGATGACGTTGAGCATCGCCAGGCCCATCTTGGCGGTGACTTCACCTACGGACTGCATGAGGCCGTCGATCCGGAAGCGAAGCGCAAAGACCTCCGCCTTGGGCTCGATGTGGATATCCGTGGCTCGGGTTCGGAAGGCCACGAACAGAAGCTGTCGAAGCCCATCCAGGGCCTCGCTGGCCTTCGACTTGGTCTCCTTGGCGACGGTGATGGGCTCCGACTTCCTGTTTAGCAGTCGCAGATCGCGGGAGACCTGCGGCGCATTCGGCGGGGCCGGCACGCTGACGCACGCCTGCATGAGCGGCGCCAACTGCTTGGAAAGCGGACCGGCAACCATGGCTCGGGCGGCGAGCGTCGTGGAGATGGCCGACCCATCGATGGAGGCCTGAGGAAGCTCCTCGACTTCCTCGATGACGACTTCCGCGCTGGGCAATTGGGCGGCATTCCGCTCATCCACTTCGTCCGGCAAGAAGCTGATGAACGTGGCGCCGATCCGGACGGTGTCACCGAACTCGAGGAACGCCTCGAGGACGCGGTTCTCGCCCATCCAGGTCCCGTTGTGGCTCTTGAGGTCTCGCAAGAGGAATTGTCCATCCTTGCGAACGATGACGCAGTGGTTGCGCGATGCGGCGGCGTCCGACAGGACAACGTCGTTGCCCGACTGCCGGCCGATCGTCAGCTTGGCGCGATCAAGCGGGACGATTTGGGCTTTTTGGCCCTGAGACTTGATTTCCAGCCTGGCCATCAGATCGTTTGTCCCGCCCCCAACCTCATCTGTCCATATTGTAACCCAGCGGCACGGCTGGGGCCGATGTTCTCGGGAGGAGGGTTGACCATTACCCGAGGATCGCGGCCGAACCGGATCGAATGCCCTTGAGGCGCATCTTCAATTCGTCGGCGTTCGGGGCGGCGTCGAGAGCCACTTTGATGTCGAGGAATTCCTCTTGGACTAGCTGGTAGATCGCCTCGGTGAAGTCCTGCATGCCTTCCTGGACCGCGCTTTTGAGGATGGTGGTGATCTCGAAATCCCGGCCTTCGGCGATGAGCTTCCGGACCGAGGGGTTGGCGAGCATGATCTCGCAGCAGGGGACGCGGCTCCGCCCAGGGTTGATGCTCGGCAGGAGCTTCTGACACACCACAGCCTTGAGGTTGAACACCATCGATTGCCGCATAAGCGCCCTGGCGTCCTCGGGGAACAGGTCGAGAATGCGACTGATTGTCTGCGATGCGCTCGACGCGTGGATCGTGCCGAATACCAGGTGGCCGGTCTCGGCCGCGTGCATGGCGGCCTCGAAGGTCTCGCGGTCCCGCATTTCGCCGATGAGGACGACGTCCGGATCCTCGCGCATGAGATACTTCAGGGCCTGATGAAAGTCCTTCACGTCGATGCCGATCTCACGTTGATTGATGAAGGCCTTGTCGTCGTGGAAGACGTACTCGATCGGGTCTTCCAGGGTCACGATGTGGCAGGCCCGCGTTCGGTTGATGTGGTTGATGATCGCCGCGATCGTGGTTGATTTCCCTGACCCGGTGATACCTGCCAGGAGAACCAAGCCTTGGTGAAGCTTGGCGATCTCCTTGAGCGAGGGGGGGAGGTGCAGTTCATCGAAGTCGGCGATCTCCGCGCGGACGCGCCGGGCAGCCACCGAGGTCTGGCCCCGCTGGCGAAAGACGTTGAGCCGGAAGCGATCGAGCCCCGGCACCTGGTGGGCGAAGTCCAAGGCCCCGTTCTCGAAAAAGAATTGTTTCTGGGTCTCGGTGATGACCTCGAAGACCATGTCATCGATCTCTTTGGATGTCAGCGGCGGCTCCTGGGCCTTGCGAACCTCGCCCGCCAGCCGGAACCGCGGCGGAGAGCCCGCCTTCAGATGCACGTCGCTGGCGTTCATCTTCACACAGGCCCGAAACAGACGATTGATCACCGGCCCCTTCTTCTTGTCGCCGCCCGAACGGCTCTCCTCCGCCTCGGCGGCCTCGTCGGCGGCCTCGTCCTGGCCGACTTGATGGCAGTCGATCGGATTCAATTCAACGGTTGGCTTCTTCTTTGGTGCCATCGCCAATCACCATCGGCAGGGCCGGCAGGGGTGTGGGCGTCGCCGATCCGCCCTCGCGGCGGCCAGCGCGTCATGCCGGCATAGGCTTATTGTAGAACTTCATGGCGCTGAATCAAGACGCGGCGGATGAGTGAACCTCGACGCCGCACCTCGGGAGGGCCTCAAGGAAGCGACGGCCGTAGAACTTCGTCTTGATCCGCTTGTCCAGGATCACGACGATGCCGCGGTCGCTACGGGTGCGAATCAGTCGGCCGAAACCCTGCTTGAGCTTGAGCACTGCTTCCGGAAGCTGGAGCTCCATGAATGGGTCCTTCCCGGCGGCTCGCAGGGCGTCGATCCTCGCCGCCAGCAGCGGGCGGTCCGGCGCGGCAAACGGCAGCTTGGTGATGATCACGTTCTGGAGGGCCTCTCCAGGCACATCCACACCCTGCCAGAAGGAGTCCGTGCCCAGGATGACCGCTGACCTAGCCTCCTTGAATCGGGCCAGCATACGGCCTCGCGGAAGGTCACGGCCCTGCACGATAAGCGGCAGGCCTTTCTGCTCGCAGAAGGGAGCAAGCAGGGCGGCGCAGTGGTTCAGGGACTCGTAGCTGGTGAACAGGACGAACGCCCGGCCGCCGGTGACCGCCAGATAGTGCTTGATCCGTTCGCAAGCCGCGTCGAGGAACGCCTGGTCGGCCGGTTCCGGCAGGGCTGTTTCGATGTGCAGGGTCACTTGACTGGGATAATCAAACGGTGAGCCGAGTTGAAGTTCGTCGGCTTCGCCGATCCCCAGGCGATTCCGCAGATAGGCCAGCCCCCGGTCGCCGCCCGTGGATAGCGTGGCGCTTGTCAGCACGACGGCCTTGGTTCGCTCGAAGAGGGCCTCGCGAAGGATATCGGCGACATTGAGCGGCGCGGCATGCAGCGTCACCGGGCCGCCGGAGGTTTGGCCGCGCCGCGGCTTCGTCCGAGATGGTCCGCCGTTTGCGCTCGTGGGGAGTTCCAACCAATAGACGAAATCGGACTGCCTTTGGGAGATAAGCGATTCGATCGCGTCGGCGGTCTCCGCGCAGCGGTCAGCGAGGCTGCCGAGTTCGAACTGGTCGTCCGGACGCTCGAAACGTCGCCGGAGGGACTTCAACTCGTCGGAGACCTCGCGCAGCGCCGCGGAGAGCAAGTTGACCACGACGTCGGGCTTAATGAGGCGCATCGACTGACGACCCGGGGGGCAGTGCGCGCGCAATGCGTCGAAAAAGGCGTCGACCCTTCGGTGGGCCTCGGTGACCTTCTGCGAAGCCGCCTGGGCCTCAATAGCCCCGATGAAGCCGCGGCCCGACCGGGGATCGAAGACGGCATTAAGCAGATGTTCGACCTGGGCGCGGGAGACGCTGAGGCCGAAGTGATCGCTGGCGACGGCTTCCAAGTTGTGGGCTTCATCGAAGATGACGTAGTCGTAGTCCGGCAGGAAGGAGGCGTTCTGCCGGCGGAGGGCGAGGTCTGAAAAGAAGAGCGCCAGGTTGACGACCAACAGATCGGCATCATCGACCCGCCGCCTGGCGCGCTGATAGAAGCATCGATCATACGAGTCGCACTTGACCCCCATGCAGTTGTTGCTCTCGCTGCGGACGCGCTGCCACAACTGCGGCAACGGCCGGAAGGAGAGGTCGGACAGTGATCCGTCGGTGGTGTCGTAGGCCCAATCCTCAATGCGGTGAAGCTCCGCCTGCTCGGCAGGGCTGGAGACGACGCTCTTCTGGCGGCGGCTGGTCTGCATGAGCCGGCGAAGCCCCACGTAATTGTGGCGGCCCTTCACCAACACGGCGCGGAACGGCCGACCAAAAGCCTCGGCGAGTGCCGGGATGTCCTTTTCGATGAGCTGTTCCTGAAGGGCGATCGTGTGGGTGGCGACGATAATCCGCTCGCGGTGAGCGATGATCCGCTCGATCGCCGGCACCAGATAGGCGAGGGTCTTGCCGACGCCCGTGCCGGCCTCCACCAGCAAGTGGCGGCGATCTTCAAACGCCCGAGCCACGGCGTCGGCCATGGCCTCCTGCTCCGGCCGGCTTTCGTAGTTGGGGACGGCCCCCGCAATCAGGCGCTGTCGCTCTGTGGCAGGATTGGAGGACATCGCCGCGACCCTGGTCAGCCGGGCACGATGTGCCGAATGAAGTCAACCACGAAGAGGATCAGGGCGGTGGAAGTCACCAGGACGATGACGGTGGCCATGACCGTGACCAGGGTAGCGCCGGTCATGATGCCTTTCTGATAGGTCGCCATGATGTGCGGCCTGGCGAGCATGAGCATCGCCAGGAGAACGGCGGCGATGGACGGCCAGATGCTGATGGAGTGCAGGTAGCTGTATATCCACACGCCCCTGGGGACATCCTGTTCATAGCCGACTTGTCGGTGGACGAAGTGGCCGCAGACGTAGTAGACGGTCTTGCCTTCGACGTTCTTGATATATCCGTTCGGGGCGTCGCCGCCGATGATGGAATAGACGATCGCGTAGAGGATGAAGTTGCTCAATCCGAGGATGATGAGCCAGACGCAGATTCGATTCCTGGTTCGCCGATCCACGCAACCCAGCGTATCACAGGCGATCGGCCCCGTCGAACGGCGGTCGGAAGGAGATCATCAGTACAGCTTGATGACCTGACAACCGGGATAGTACGCGGAAAGGATGAGCTTGTAGTCCATTCCGCGGCGGGCCTTGGTGTCCATGCCGTACTGGCAGAGGCCCATTCCATGGCCGAAGCCGCGGCCGTCCCGAAAAACGACCTCGTCCTTCTTGTCGTCGATCTTGAAGATCGTCGACTTCAATTCGCGGGCGCCGATGGAGAGGCGGAAGTCCTCGCCGACGAGGGTCTCGCTGCCGCCGCCCGACCCAGCCAACTCGATGCTGACCACCCGGCCGTCGCTGGTCGTCTTCTTGGGACGAATGGCGGCAATCGTTCCCAGGCGGCTCAGCGAGGGGTAGCGAGCAATGAGGCGCTTGGTGAGTTCGGCCTTGGACAGCTTGATCGGCCCCCATTTGAAGTGCGGGGCCATGTAGCAATCGGGACAATCGACGCCCCCGGCGAGCGGCGGGACCGCGGCGTAGGATGTCTTGACGTTGTTGACGTGTTGGGAGCGCCCCCCGCAGCAGGACGAGTAGAAAGTGCAGAAAATGTCGTGGTCCGGCCCCCACGCGCAGACCTCTCCCGCCGTCGCTTCGACCGCCCCATCGGCGACGCGGTCCTCCGCGGCGACGCCGATGTAGACCTGGCTGCCCTCGTGGTCGAAGACGTCGAACGATCGGCCTTCCGGGGAGTGGGCCTTGGTGTAGAGGGCGTAGGTCCGGGCCGCGACGCATTGGGCCTTGAATGACTCGGGGTGGAAGTACCGGGGCAACTCACCGCGCAGTACGCCGCGAAGATAGGCCTCAATATCAAGGTGGTTGGTGAAGGCGAGCCCTACGCCCTGTCGCTGAATCCTGAGAGACCCGCGGTAAGTGCGCTCTTTCAGAACAATGGCGGCGTCTCGTGCCGGGGTGATCGTGATGTCGCCCGAGGGAATGAAGCGCTCGCCAAGCTGGATGCCATTCTCCAGGGCCGGGCGAACCGTCGCGGCCTGCATCGGCCCCTGCCGACCGCCGAATTTCTTGCCGGTCGACGTCTCGGACACGTCGAACGGGGCGATGACAGCCATTTGCTCGGCTGGGCGCGGGTTGCGGCCAAGCAGGCGAACGCGAATCAGCCGATCCACGGCAACCTCTTTTAGGGGCCCCTCCTCGCGATGAGGCCGCCAGAGACCGGAATCAGTCAGGCTGAGGCATCCGACGAAGAGAAGGGCGGCAGCGCCAAGCACCGAGGTCAGGATCCAGACAGATCGTCCGCGCTTGAGCCGGTTGAAGAGGGCGCCCAGTCGTCGATTGTGTGGAACGTCGATCACGGGGTTTTGCCCTCCATAGCCTATGTCCCCGCGACGGGAAAGTGGAATCGATCCGAGCGGTCATTCGCCCGGCATGCCGGCGGGCGATGGGTCCGCCGAGCCGCCGCCGCGGAGCGTCAAGCCGAGTTCCGACAGTCGGCTCTTGATGTCGCGCAGAGAGGTCTGGCCGAAGTTCCGCGACTCCAGCAATTCGATCTCGGTCCGGGCGACAAGTTCGCCGATGGTGTTGATGCCCAGCCGTTGTAGACACTTCCGAGAGCGAACAGATAGTTCCATGGTGGAGACGGAACGGGCAAGCATCTCCTGGTCGCCGGGTGCGGCGCCGGCTTGATCCGGGGGACCCTCGCTCGGCATCGGCAGGCTCTTGGGTTCGGCATTTTGGCCGAGGCTCAGACCCTTTTGAGCCAGCATCGCCTTGATCTCCCGTAGCGAGGTCTCGCCGAAGTTCTTGTAGGCCAACAACTCGGCCTCGCTGGTCCGGAGCAGTTCGCCGAGGGTGTTGATGTTCATTTTCTTGAGACAGTTTCGGCTTCTAACGGAGAGCTCGAAATCGGTGACGGGAATGTCGAGCACCGCATCCCGCTTCTCCTGGGCCTTAACCTGCTGCTCGTCGATGAACATGTGTTGCCCGGCGACGACGTCCTTCAAATAGAGCTGGGCCCTGGCGTGATTGGGGCGGACGGCAAGCACCCGACGCAGATAGCCCGCGGCCTCCGCGTAATTGCATGCGTCCTCGGCGATGACCGCCAGGTTCATGAGCGCGTGAGTGAAAATGAAGGGCAGCGCCGTGCAGCGGACGTACAGTTCCTTGGCCTCGGTCTCGCAGCCGTAGAGGTCGAGCAGATAGGCCAGATGAAAGAGGGCTTGCGGGTGGTTCGGATCGATGTTCAAGGCTGCCTGGTATTCGGCGACTGCCGCATCGAAATCGCCGCGCTGCTGGTGCAGCCGAGCCGTGACCATGTGCCAATAGGCTGACGAGGCGCCTGGGCCGGCGCACTCTTGAAGAATCCTCTCGGCGGATTCCTGGTCCTCCATGATCACGAAACACTCGGCAATGCGGCATTGGCATTCGAGTCGGTCGTATCCATCGCGGATCGCGGCCTCGAATTCCTTGATCGCGTCGGCGTATCGCTTCTGGTCGCCGCGCGCCTGGGCCAGGTAGAAGCTGCGAAGGGCGCCCGGCTGTGCCCTATCGAGCCACGAAGTCGCCTTGTCGGGATCGCCGATGGCCAGATTGCAGAGTCCGAGCTTCACCGCCTGCGCGGACGACGGGCTCTCCGCCCTGGTCACCGAGGTCTCGAGCGCCGCGAGCAGTTCACTGAAACGATGCAGGGTTTCCTGGCTGGCGAACGCCGTCTCCCGAAGCGCCTGATAGGCGCTTGGGTCGAATTCCTGCATCTCCAGAATCGCTGCAAGGTCTGCGTTGGTTTCCATCGCTGATCTCGGTTCCCCGTGAATTTGAATTGAAGTTTGGCCCTCAGTCGGGCCGCGGGACGCATGCCCTCCGCCTCGCGCCGGTCGGGCATGAATTCCTGATGTCCTGGTCCCGTTGCGCCAAATTATTGATCCTATCACTTTTTGATAATTTGGCAAGTCGAGCCTCGGGCCTCGATCAAGGAGCCCAGGCGACCGTCTGTCGAAGCGCGCAAAACGCCGGTTGCATTCCAGGATATCGTGATGTTATGATGGCCCCGTGGCGAAGGAAGCCACATCGACTGTTACTAACTGTACGACAAAGAGTTGCGGCGGGGGCTTACGACGGGGCGTGGCGGCGCAAAACGTGCGTCCCGATTCGTGCCTTGGGCTTCCCGATCATGGGCCAACTAAGCGAGACAGTTTGGGCCGGTATCCTGGCCCATGTGCGCGCTCACCACGGCGCGATCGCCCGGGGCTGGTTTGGGCAGCTCCGCCCGGGCGACCTCAGCGGCGGGGAATTACGGGTCGTTGCCGCAGACCTGGCCCAAGTGTTCTATCTCAACGAGCATTGCGTCCGTCCCTTCGTGGAGGCCGCCCAGGCCGCGACCGGCCACCTGGTCAGCGTCCGGTTCGAAAGCATCGATGGAGCAAGTTCGCCGGCGGGGGGGCCCGAATCGGCGGCTGAAACCGAGGCGCCGCCCCTCCGCCTGAGCGGCGACTATACGTTCGACAGCTTCGTCGTCGGGCCTTGCAACAGCATGGCCCAGGCGAGTTGCGTGGCGGTCGCCCAGTCGCCGGGCACCGCTTACAACCCGCTGTTCATCCACGGCGGAGTCGGGCTGGGCAAGACCCATCTCTTACAGGCGATCTGCCATCGAGTTCTGGACCACTCTCCGGCGACTCGAATCGTGTATCTGTCTTGTGAGGCGTTCGTTAATCACTTTATCGCGGCGGTGGAGAATGGAGTTTTGGGCAGCTTTCGATACCGCTATCGACACGCCGACATCCTGATGATCGACGATGTTCAGTTTCTGGCGAACAGGGAACGGACCCAAGAGGAATTCTTTCACACGTTCAACACGCTTTATCACCTGCACAAGCAGATTGTGCTCAGCGCCGATTGTCCGCCCTCGGAGATTCCTGAATTAGAGGACCGGTTGGTCAGCCGCTTCAAATGGGGGCTGGTGACCCGGATCGACGCTCCGTGTCTCGAGACGCGGTTGGCGATCGTCCACAAGAAAATGCACATGCGGGGCATCCAGATTCCGGACGACGCCGCGGAATTCATCGCCTCCGTGGTCATTTCCAATACCCGGGAACTGGAAGGAGCCCTGACGCGCCTACACAGTGTCGCCAGGTTGGAGGAGCGAGCGATCGACCTGCCGTTGTCGCGACGGGTTCTGGGGGAGGAGGGGCCAGCGGCCCGCCCGTGGATCAGAATTCAGGACATCATGGGGGTGGTCACCGAGACCTTCGACGTGAAATTGAGCGAGTTGCAAGGCAGACGTCGGAGTCGCTCGATCGCGCTGCCCAGGCAGATTTGCATGTACCTGGCCCGCCAGCACACCCACCACAGTCTGGAGGAAATCGGCGGTTTCTTTGGCGGTCGCGACCACACAACCGTCATGCACGCCAACAAGTTGATCGCCCGCCGCCGAGAACAGGACAGCGCGTTCCGCAGCCAACTGGCGAGCATTGAGGAGCAACTCAGCCGACTGAGAATCCGAGCGACCGGCAGCGCCGGCCGGAACTGACAACAGGCTGTGATGTGCGGTGGATAACTTGGGCTGGGATGGCTCGCCGCGGTGGAGGTCGGTTAGTAAGCTCGGTGGGGCCGGCATCCTTGTGCGGCGCCGAGGCAAGACAAACAACGCTGTCGACAGGTTGCCCAGATAGACGAATCGGCCTCAGGACTGTATCATCAAAGCTGGTCTAGGCTTGGGTCACAACGGGCCGTCACGGGCTGCTGGTGACAGGCCATATGAGTGACTGCGACTGATTTTAGAGAGTGTTGCGCATTGTAGTATCGAAGGCGCTTGGCGTGATGTCGGTTGGAATCCACCTTGATCAATACCGTACCCAGCGCCCCTATTGGATAGATATTGAAGAATCGGACCCTGTAATCGGAAGCGTCCCATGAAATGCATTTGTGACCGACTCGCCCTTTTGGAGGCGTTGTCAGCAACCGGCCCCATCGCGGCTGCTCGGACGCCGCGGCCCATCTTGCAATGTATCCGTCTCACGGTCGAGAAGGACGTCCTGACCATTACGGCTTATGACCAGGAGGTCGGCGTCCGTTATCGCGTCCGCCAGATCGAGATGACCCGTCCCGGGGACACGTTAGTGAACGCCGACAGGTTCCTGGCGATCGTTCGCGAATCAACTGACGAGACCATGTCGCTCGAAGCGGCCGAAGACCTATTGCACATCCGCGGCGCCGACAGCCACTTTGAGATCATCGGGCAAGGCGTTCGCGAGTTCCCGCCGGTGCCGGACATGGAGGGAGATCCGTCGTTCAGCGTCAAGGTCGGAGCCCTTCGCTTGGCGGTTGAGCAGACCCTATTCGCGGCGGCCAGGGAGAATACCCGGTATGCCATCAACGGCGTCCTGTGGGAGAAGAAGGGGAAGCAGCTTCAGTTGGTGGCGACCGATGGCCGGCGGCTGGCGATGTCTCGGGCTTCGTTGGAGAAGGCGGTGGGGGACGACGCCCAGGCGATCATTCCCACGAAGACGCTGCAACTGTTGGGGAGGCTGCACTTTGGCGCGGATGAGATTCTGGAGGTCAGCCTCACCGCCAACCAGGTGGTGCTGCGCAGCGAGAAGGCGACCATCAGCAGTGTATTGGTCGAGGGTCATTTTCCGAAATATCAGGATGTCGTGCCTCGCGACCAGGACAAGAAGGTGACTCTCGACACCTCAGGATTCCTCAGCGCCGTGAAGCGAGCCGCCCTGCTGGCGACGGTCGAGAGCAAGGGAATCAAGCTGAGCCTCGGGACCGACGGCATGGTGTTTTCTAGCCGCGCCGCGGAGCAGGGCCAGGCCACGGTTCGCCTGCAAGGCGTGGAATACAGCGGTCCGGCCCTTGAGATCGGCTTCAACCCGGAGTTCCTGTTGGACGCCCTGAAGGTCTGTCCCGACCAGGTGACCTTCGAGTTAAAGGAACCGACCAAGCCGGGTATCATCCGCGCCGAACCGTCGTTTCAATACGTTGTGATGCCGGTGAACCTCTCATAATCGGGACCCTCGGCGGCTGATATCTTCCATGGAAAGTCATCAATGAGGCATCCCAACCGCCGGCTGGCGATCATCGAAGCGCAGGGCTTGACCGGGTCCCCCAAGGAGGCGCTAACGCTCTTTTGGGGGCGCTATAATCAGGGTCGATCCAGGGGGCGGCCGCCCGTCTGCGTCGGTGAAGTAGCCTCGGAAATCTTGGCCGGGCTCAAGGAGCGGCCGGGCCTTTCCGCGCGGCGGCTCGAGGATGCCTGGCGGGCGGTTCTGCCGGAGCGGTATCAGGCCTCGGCGCGCGTCGAGGGCCTCAGCCGCGGCCGCCTGCGGGTTGTCGTGGACAGCGCGTCGGTCCGCTATGTACTCAGTTCCCAGATTGGCCATGCGATGGTCCAGGGGATGAACTCGGTCTTGGGTGACGAGGCGGTGAAACGAATCGACTACCGGCTGGGGCGGCCCGGCGAGATGATTTCGTCGAAAGAGGTTTTTTCAAGGCAGGGCATGGGCAGCCGGACATGAGCGCGCAATCCTCGGAATCCGACACGAGCGGCTCCGTCGAGGTCCTGCCGGCCGTTGGGGAGGCGGGGCGATCGGAGCGCGCCTACGACGCCGACAGCATCCGCGTTTTGGAGGGCATGGACGCCGTCCGCAAGCGGCCGTCGATGTACATCGGCGACACGCAGCTTCACGGCCTGCACCATCTGGTGTGGGAGGTGGTGGACAACGCGGTCGATGAGGCCCTGGCCGGCCACTGCCGTAACATCCTGGTGAAGATCAACACCGATGGGAGTTGCACGGTCAGCGATGACGGCCGCGGCATTCCCGTCGAGCCCAAGTCCCTTCCTGACAACCCGCTCCTGGACGGCAAGAGTTCTCTCGAAATCGTCATGACGGTGCTCCACGCCGGCGGCAAGTTCGACCGCGAATCGTACGCCATGAGCGGCGGGCTGCACGGCGTCGGCGTGAGCGTGGTGAACGCCCTCTCAGAGTCGCTGGTGGTCGAGGTGCAGCGCGGCGGGAAGGTGTACACCATGCGCTTCGCGCGCGGGAAGATGGTCAAGCCGCTGGAGGTGCTCGGCGAGACCAAGCGGACCGGCACTCGGGTGGAGTTTTCGCCCGACCCGGAAATCTTCGACGACACGAGCTTCCGAACCGACACCCTGGTGACGCGGCTTCGAGAGCTGGCCTATCTGAACGAGGGGCTTCGGATCCAGTTCGTCGACGAGCGACACGGCCGCCAGGAGGACATGTGCTATCAGGACGGGCTGCGGGCCTTCGTCGATCGCATGAACGAGGGCAAGGAGGGGCTTCACAAGGTTCAGGTTCTGTCCGGTCGGGACGAGGCCCAGGGTCTGGGCTGCCGCATCGCCTTCCAATTCAATAACAGCTACAACGAGAACATCCTGGCCTTCGCCAACAACATCAAAAACCGCGACGGCGGCACGCACCTGTCGGGCTTCCAGACCGCCCTGACGCGCACCTTGAACGCGTACGCCCGCAAGTCGAATCTTCTCAAGGGCGACCTCCAGATCAAGGGCGAGGACTGGCGCGAGGGTCTGACGGCGATCGTCTCCGCCCAGGTCCGTGAGCCCGACTTCCAGGGCCAGACGAAAGACCGCCTGATGAACAGCGAGGTGGAGTCGTTCATCCAGCAGGTGGTCAACGAGCAGCTCTCGAATTGGCTCGAGGAGAACCCGGGCGACGCCAAGCGCGTGGTGCTCAAGGGCATCCAGGCCGCGGCGGCCCGGGAAGCGGCGCGGAAGGCCCGGGAGGCAACCCGCAAGAGCGCCTTGTCCAGCGGAAACCTGCCCGGCAAGCTGTGGGACTGTCGCAACAAGGATCCGAAGGAGTCGGAGTTGTTCCTGGTGGAAGGCGACTCGGCCGGCGGCTCCGCGAAGCAGGGCCGGGATTCTTTGACCCAGGCGATCCTTCCGCTACGAGGCAAAATTCTCAACGTCGAGAAGGCCCGCATGGACAAGATCCTCTCGCACGAGGAGATCAAGACCATGATCGGGGCCCTGGGCTGCGGCGTGCCCGGCTCCGAGGACTTCGACCACACGAAGTGCCGCTACGGCAAGGTCGTGATCATGACCGACGCCGACGTCGACGGCAGTCACATTCGCACGCTCTTGCTGACCTTCTTCTTCCGGCACATGCGAGAGCTGATCGAGTCCGGGTACGTCTTTATCGCCCAGCCGCCGCTTTATCTGCTCAAGCGCGGCAAAAAGGCGGACTTCGTGCTCAACGACACCGTGCTCGACGGCCGGCTGACCGAATGGGGGCTCGAAGGCACCAAGCTGGTAATTCGCGATCTGGGCCAGGGAGGCGCCCTGGCCGGCAAAGAGCGGGAGACATCGGGCGACGACCTGAGAGCGCTGGTCGGCGTGCTGGATGAAATCGGGCACGTCGAAAGAGTCCTTCGTCGGCGAGGCATCGAGTTTGGGCCGTTCATTCGCAAGCACCACGGCGGCCCCCTGCCGCGGATCCGCGCCGTTTTCGGCGGCGCCGAACATTATTTTCTCGACGACGATGCCTTCAACCGCTTTCGCCGAGAAACCCAGGAGCGCGTTGGCGAGTTGGAGGTGGTCGACGGCGGCATCAGTACGTCAACCAACGGGAACGAAGAGGGGGGCGCTACCCAGTTGGTGCGGCACGAGTTGCCCGAATCACGCCGGCTGGAGACGGCCCTCCAGTGGCTCGACGAGCACAAGATCAATCTCGACGATTACTTCATCAAGCGCGAGGAGCTGGTCACCGGCGAATTGACGCCGGCCAAGTACGTCCTGATGCCCGAGGGGCGCGAGCCGCTTGAGTTGGGCAGCCTCGCGGAGGTCGCCGGCGGCGTCCGCAAGCTCGGCCAGCAGGGCGCCTCCATCAAGCGCTTCAAGGGACTCGGCGAGATGAATGCCGATGAGTTGTGGGAGACGACGCTCGACCCGCAGAAACGACAGCTCCTTCAGGTTGTGATCTCCGAAGAGCGCGACCGCGAACAGTTGGAGCTCGATTGGCGCGCCGCCGACCGCATCTTCTCCATCCTCATGGGCGACGACGTGGAAATCCGCAGGGGGTTCATCGAGACCAATGCCATTCATGTCAAGGACCTCGACGTCTAGGCCGCCCACCGAACCCGTGAACGAGTATAGAATCCGCAGATGCCTCCGGGTCTCTACCGTCGCAGTCGTCCCGCCGTTTGGTTCGAGAGCATGCGGCTGCCGGGCGTCGTCCTGGTCTGCGTTGTCCTGTTGCTCTATGGCCGATCGCTGACCTGGGGGTTTGTCTTCGACGACTGGTGGCACCTGCACCGCATGGAGCAGTATCACCACGGCGAGCGCCAGTCGCTCGGCCTGTACCGGTTTCTCTCGGGCGGGGCGGACAATGCCCAGGTCCGCAGCCTTGGGCTTTATCCCTGGTGGCTCGGCGAGGACGTACGCTATCAGCACTTTCGCCCGCTTGCCGAGTGGGCGCTATATGCTCAGTACTTGTTCTTCGGCGATCGCCCGGCGGGGTTTCACGCCGTCAGTCTGGCGCTCTATGCACTTGGGGTCTGGATCGCCTGGCGGGTGATGCGACGGGTCGCCGGGGACGGTCCGATTGCGCGTTGGGGAGCGCTTGCCTACGCCGTCGCCGGCGCCCATGCCGTGCCGGCCGTGTTCATCTCCGCGCAGTGTGATCTCTTGGCGCTGGTGTTGGTCGGCTGTTCGGTCCTGGCGGGAGACCGTTTTATTCGCGACGGTCCGACGGCGGGGCTCGTCGGCTGCCTGCTTTTTTTTGTGGGGGCGCTGGGCGCGAAAGAGGTCGCTCTCGGCGCGGCGGCGCTTCCGATCTGCCTGGGGATGGCGTTTGGAGACAGACCGGGCGCTTTCCGCCGGGCGGTGGTGCTGACGGCGGCTTTGTGCGGCGCCGGCGTGGGATGGCTCTATCTTTATTCTCACGGCGGCTACGGAGCGAACAACTCGCCCATGCTTGATCCGCTTCACGCGCCACTGGACTACCTCGCCGCGCTGCCTAGCCGCGCGCTGGCGCTGTTGACCGCGTGGTTGGTCCCCTTGAACCCCTTCGTGTTTTACGTGCGGCCGTGGGGCGGCCCCTGGCTATTAGGCTACTTGATTGTCGGCGCGATCGGGCTGACGGCCGTCGGCGTGCATTTTCGGCGGAGGCATCACGGCGATCGCCGGGCCAAAGGCATGGCACTATGGGCGGCGCCCTTCCTGCCGCTGTTGGTCTGCACACCGCCCGATGACCGGAACATGCTTCTTCCGGGGATCGGGCTGGCTTTTCTGGGGGCCGCCTGGATGACTCGTCCCCGTGACGACGGATCAGTCCGGCTGCGAAAGGTTCCAATGGTGTTGTTCCTGTTGTTGCAGGCGCCGGCGGCGCTGGTGGTATCGCAGATCATGCGGGCAGCGGAGAGCAGCGGCGCGAGACTGCTCGTGGAGGCCGGCGATGACTTCGGTCGCGAGCAGACAGCGAACGATTGCATTTTCTTTTTGAACGTCCGGAATGATTTCCACCTGCTGTTCACCCAGCTCTGGGAGAAGCGGCAGCCGGCCGGTGCGTGCCCGCGAATCGCCATGCTCTCCGACGTGCCCCAGCCCAGGGTGACGGCGCCGGACGACCGCTCTTTGTTGATCGAGGCGGACAAAGACGCGCTTTTTTCCGGCTTCTTCGGGCGCATGGCCGAAAGCCGCGACCGGCCGCGGCAAGAAGGCGACTTGTTCGACGCCGGTGAGTTCGAGGGCCGCATCACGAAGATGGAGCGAGGCGAGGTCAGGGCCGTCGAGCTTCTTTTCCGTCGGCCGCTCAGCGACGACGCGTATCGGTTCTATTTCATCGAGGACGATGGCTCGGTTTCGCGCTGGCGGCCGGCGACGAGCCCCCCGGGCCAATAGGGAATCACGCGCTTCAGTCGCCACCCGTTCCGACCGTTCGTCGAAGCGCCGGGGGCCCGCGAAGAACCGGCTCCGGAGGCAGGCTGGGAGCGGGCCTGGCGCGAAACTGTTCGTTCAATCGGGTGTGCTTGCTGGCGAGTTCGATAGGCCGGCCGGCGATGAACTCCGCAACGATTCGCGACGATGCCTGGAGCGGGCTGTCGGTGGCGATGATCACGTTGGCGACTTTGCCGGCATCAAGGGAGCCCAGCTTGTCGTCGACGCCGAGGATGCGCGCCGCGTCGAGCGTGATCGCTTGAATGGCCCGAGCTTCATCGAGCCCATACGCGACGGCGTAGCCGGCCTCGATTCCGAGGTTCTTCGCCAAGGTTGCGCTGGGCGACGTGATGCAGAATCGAACGTTGGCGCGATGGAGTGCGGCGGGGTTTCGATAGACGCTATCGAACGGCTCGAACCTGTCCGAAGGGTATGTGGTCGTCGGCCCGAGGACGACATCGACCTTGTGCCGCGCCAGCTCGTCGGCCAATTTCCACGCCTCGGCGCCGCCCAGGATGATCGGCCGCAGCCCGTAGCGCTCCGCGAAGCGCAGAGCCTCGACGATCCGCTTGTAGGAATCCGCGCGAAACAACACGGGGCGTTCGCCGCGCATGTATGGCGCCATCGCGTCGAGGCGACGATCGGGCGTGGGCTGATGAGCATCGTCACCGGCGGTCTGTTCCTTGACGGCTGCGTAGTGCCGCGCCGTGCGGAAGAACTCCTCCGCCGCGGCGAGCTTGGAGCGGTGTTCGGCGATTTGCTCGCGCTGACGCTCCTCCGGCAGCTCCTCCGGGAAGCGGACCGGAAGGGAAGGCAGCGTGACGACCAAGGCGACGTCGTCGACTACGCGGGCCTCCGGCATCGACCAGCCGTCCAGGAGAACGAGGCCGGCGCGGCCCGCGATCACGCCGCCCTGCGGCACAAGAAGCCCGGCGGTCACACCTTCACACCGGGCGACCTCGATCGCCGAGGCGAACGGGTTGTATGCTGACAGGGCCGACAGATCGGGCTGGAGGTCGCCGATGTCAGCCTGGTCCACGCTGCCGGCGACCGAGCCGATCTCGGACAATCCGAGTTCCGTCTGGGCGTTGATCAATCCGGGATAGACGTGCAGCCCTCCGGCATCCACGACCACTGCCCCAGGCGGCGGAGACTGGTCCGTGGCCGGACCGACTCGAGCGATCACGCCGCCGGCGATGACCAACAGGCCCCGCTCGATCGTCGGGGCTGAGACGGGATGCACCGAGCCGCCGACAATCCAGTACTCGCCGTTCGGCGACGACGTGATCGGCATTGGAGGCCGAGGCAGGGCGAAGCGCTTGCCCGGCCTGGCCGGCGGGGGCGAGGATACGCCAAACGCCTTGTCCTGGAAGAAGACTTCGCCGTCGATGAGGGTCAAGACGCACCTGGAGAAGGTGTCCAGCGGGTGCCCGTCGAAGACGGCCAGATCGGCGCGCTTTCCTGTTTCGATGGAGCCGACCTGGCCGGCGACGCCCAATTGGAGCGCCGCATTGAGGGTGCAAAGTCGCAGGGCCTCATTCGCGCCGAGGTCGCCGTAGCGCAGCGACTTGGCCGCCTCCAGGTTCAGGTGGCGCATCAACTCGGCGGAGTCCGAATTCACCGTGGCAACGACGCCGCCCATCGTCATGAGCGCGGCGTTGTGCGGAATCGCGTCATAGGCCTCTAATTTGTATCCCCACCAGTCGGAGAAGGTGGAGGCCCCGCAGCCGTGGCGCCGCATCTCCGGTATGACGCGATAGCCTTCGAGGACGTGCTGGAGGACGGCGACGCGAAAGCCATACTCCTCGGAAAAGTCCAACAGGCGCAGAATCTCGTCGGCCCGGTAGCAGTGGGAGTGGACCCAGATCTCACCGTCGCAGATGGCCGCCAGGGCCGCGAGCCGCAGGTCCAATCGCGGCGGCCGGGCATCCTTGCCGAACGCCTTGTCGTCGTCGTAGCGCTGCCACTCGGCCTTGTATTCGAGGGCGGCGTCGAAGGAACGGCGGATCGTGGCTTCGACGCCCATGCGGCTGTTGGGGAAGCGCGTGCCCCGCCTGCCGAAATTCGACTGCTTGACGTTCTCACCCAACGCGAACTTGACGGTCTGCGGCGATTCCTCGAAGAGCCACTCCGAGGCCGGCCGGCCATACTTGAGGCGGAGCACGACGTTCTGGCCGCCGATGGTGTTGGCCGATCCATGCATGGTGTGGATCGTGGTCACCCCGCCGGCCAGCGCCCGGTAGGCGGTGACGTCGGTGTGGTCGACGGCGTCCTTCACTCGGACCTCGGGCGTGACCGACAGCGAGCCCTCGTTGAGCCCCCCGTCGGAGCAGATGTGGGAATGTGGGTCGATGATCCCCGGCATGATGTAGTAACCGCCAAGGTCGAGCGTCTTTACGTCGTCCGGCGCGGCGATGTCCTTGCCGAGGGCGGCGATGCGGCCGTCACGGACCAGGATGTCAGCCTGGGGCAAGTCACCATGCGAGATCGTCAGGAGGGTCGCGTTCTTGAGCAGAACATTGCCGCCGGTCTGGAGAGTCGGCTTGCGGTCGGCCTCGGACTCACAGGCGAACCGCGGGAACTCGACGGGCTGAGACGTGGGCCGCGAGGCGGGCTGAGAAGTTGCCTGTGAAGCGACGGGCTCATCAGGCGATTCCTGGGCGGAGCCTCGCGGTCGGCCCGTTCGGCTCCGCCGGTCCCCGCGGTCAGGCTTCTCGGCGACCGCGAGCGGATCGAATTGCTTGCCTTCTATGAACACCCAGCGCACTTTCGATTTTTCGTCGGCAACGTTGCTGGTCATGAGCGTCAGGTTCGCCAGTCGGCCCGCGGCGATGGCACCAAGAGCGTCATCCGCCCCAAGCGCTGTCGCCGTGGCCTGGGTCAGCGCCGCAATGGCGACGTCTTCCGGGAGGCCGCCCTTGATCGCCTCGCGGAGGTTCTCGATCAAATCCTCCGGGGATTCCATCTCAAAGGAGCCTAGGCCGAACGCGACTCCGGCTTCGTTCAGCGCCTTGGCGTTGTTGACTTCCTCCAGCCATAGGCGTGTTCGCTCCTCGAACAACCGTTGCGGCTCGAAGGGCCGCATCTCCCACTCCTCGTCGAATACGCTCTTTCGCTCCGACGGCTCTTCGAGTGGCGGCTCCTTTGGCGTCCTGTCGCCCTGCTTCTCGTTGCGGTAACGCTCGGGCTCCTTCGACCACTTGAGGCTCAGAATCACGGGCACGCGCTCTTCGCGCAGCCGGTCGGCGACCTTCCATCCCTCCCGGGCTCCGGCGATGATCGGCCGGAGCCGAAACTCCGCGGCCATGTCGAGCGCCCGAATGATTTCGTTCTCAGTGTTGGCCAGGAAAACGACGGGCTGTCGGCCGTCAACCAGCGGGAGGAGGACTTCGAGGTCGCGGTCGAGCGGGCTGCGCTCGCCTCCGGGATTGCGGCCGCACCAATCGCCCAGGGCGCTGTTCCACTGGGCATCGTGCATGATCTGCCGAAAGGCGGCCATCGCGCCGATCAGCGTGATGGGATACTCCAGGGGGCCCTGGAACGGGTCTCCACGGCGCCGCCGGTCGCGCGGCATGGTCGTGACGAATGCGGCGTGTTGGGCCACGGTCGGCTTGATCAGGCCGCGGCGCACCGGGCCGCCGTCCAATTGGATCAATGCGCTACTGCCGGAGAAGATGGCCGGCGCCGGAGAAACCATCGCCGCCGTGAAGCCGGCCTTGCGAAAGTCGTCGAGCTTCGCCGCGCCGGGATCGTAGAGTTCCTCTGCCCGCCAACTCGGGTGCATCAGCTTGCGATAGGCCCGCATGGTGGCCGATTGCGGACCCTCGCGCACGTCGGGGACCTCGTCCTCGACCAGGGCCCGTTCGCTCGCCGAGGGCTCCTGCCGGGTGATGCCGGCGTGTGTGTCGGCGTCGATGAAGCCCGGGTAGACGGTCAGCCCGGAAGCGTCGATGCGCCGCGCATCCACCGGAATGTCGATCTGCTCTCCGACGGCGCGGATGCGGCCCTCGTCGATGAGGATCGACCCGTTTTCGATCACCGTGCCCGGAGCCGGCACGATCCTGGCGTTCACGATGACGATCGGCGTCTTGAACTCAGCCAGGGCCGGCGACAGCCAGACGACGCTGCCGAGCAGCCATGACGCGCAGGAGTGCAGCGGTTTCATTTCTTTCCTCTGATTGGGGTCATACACGACGGCCAGCCCGGCCCAGGCGCGGCGGCGTCGGGCGATAACGGCGGACTGCGTCGGCGATCGCGAGGCACGCACAGGCCGGCAACAAGGGGGCGGGGAAACAGGATGCCGGCTCCGGCAGGGAGGCAGCGTGGAGCGTTTCGATCTCCGCGGCGGCCTGGCCGGGCGCGATCCCCTTGTGCGTGAGGGTGACGCCGTCCGGCGTGACGTCCACCACCAGGTAGGCAAAGCGATTGGGTTCGACGAATCGGAGTTGATTAGCCGCGACAATCTTGTCCACCAGAAATCCAAACCCCAGGTCGAAGAGCAGGGTGCCATCGAATTCGCCCGTCGGGATGCCGAAGATGGCCGCGCCGACGCCGGCGATCTCCTCGCGCAGAGTGTCAGTGGCGATGGGTCCGGCGATGAATTCAGGGATGCGAAAGCAGGGGGAGAACTCCTGGCGGACGGTGTCCCGGAGGAATCGCGTTACGTCAGGGTTGTAGACGTTGCCGTGGATGTCGGCGGAGAGCAGCACGACGCCGGTGACGTTGTTCAGATCGATGAAGCGCAGGATGTCGTAGCGCTCTGCGACGTAGCCGTCCCAGCGGTCGTATGGGAGAAACAGCAACGAGGAGAATGGGACCGAGCTGAGCACGAACTTCCAGGTGGCGGTGGAGGAGGCCAGGCCCGCCTTAAGCCAGTCGAGTTGTTCCGTGCCGAGCATGGTCCGGGCCGGGTCGGCCAACAGGGCGATCGTGCCGAACTCCAGGGTCGGCAGCAGGAAGGCCCTGGGGTCCGGGCCGCCGCCCTGCCGACCGACGTCGGCGGAGCGATACTGGCGGCAGTCGAGAATGAAGAACTCGGCGAGGCTGCCGTAGCGAAACGAACGATAGATGCGCTGCGGGTCGTCCGCGATGCCTTGCCGTCGAATAGGCATGTAGTCGAAGAAGGCCCGGTAGGCGTCGGCTACGCTGGAGGCGGTCAAATGGGGTTCGAGTTCACCGCCGTCGTAGTCGTTGGCGACTTCATGATCGTCCCACTGGACCCAGACCGGCGCCGCGGCGAGAAGCCCCCTGAGGTGTTCGTCGTCGCGGTTTTGCCGATGCTTGCCTCGATATCCCGAGAGGTCCACCGCGGGCGGCAGACCGTCGGCCACTCCATCGGCATATGCGGTATCTCCGGCCCAAAACCAGAAGTCGGGTTGCTCCGCGGCGGCATAAGCAAGAATGTCGAAGGGCTGTGCGCGGGCATTGGAGTCGCCGGAATGGACGAAGCGCAGCGCTTGCGGCGCCTCCGGCGGAGGGGCCGTGCGAAACGTGCCGGAGACGCTGGCCTCCGACGCATCGAGCCGGACGAAGCGGTAGAAGTAGGCGGTGGTCGGCGATAGGCCTTCGAGGTCGAACTTCAGGGTAAAGTCGTCCGCCTCGTTGGCCTCGGATACCTGGGTTGCGACGACGGTCTGGAATAGATCGTCGGTGGCCACGTCCAGTCGGACCTGGCCCGCGGCGTTGGCGCGGCACCAAAGGACCGCGGTGTCGTGCGTGACGTCGCCTGCGGCAACGCCGTGCGGAAAAGCGGACTGGGCGGCGGCCCACGGCGGGGCCAGCAGGCAAAGACCCCCGACGATCGCTAGCAGGGGGCGGCAATACACGGCGCGACTTTCTCCTCGTGAATGGGAGCCGATTGTATGGCGGGAGAGGAGCCGGGGCCAACTGAGCCGCGCCGAAGGAGTGTCTGCGATTGCGAGGGTCGGTCGCGACGGATACAATCGAGGCGCATATGAGAAACGACCCTAGTTTGCGAGCGATCAAGCTTGAGACCGTTGAGCCCCTGGGCAAGCGGGTGCTCATCCGCAAGGACGCGGACAAGAAGCAGACCAAGGGCGGCATTCAGCTTCCCGACAGCATCGAGATACCGACCATCACCGGCCGCGTCGTGGCCGTTTCCGCGCAGGTGGCTCACGACGAGGACCTGCCCATCAAGCAATACGACAAGGTGCTTTTCAATCCCAAGCACGCGATCCCCGTCGATTTCGAAGGGGACAACCAACTCTTCGTCGTGCCGGTGGAGGATATCGTGGCCGTATTCCGCAAGGCCGGCGGTTGAAGGCCGGTCTGCCGCGATCGGCGAGGCCGCAATCACCGAATCGAAAGCCGGCCGCCAGGGCTATTCAGGAGGGCCCCCCATGGAATCTCCGAAAGCGATCCTGAAGAGGCGCGGGAAAGCCGCATGGACGGTGGTCGCTTGGTGTGTGCTGGGCGTTCTTCCGCGCGTCGTTGTCGCCGAAGACCAGATCATCGCCGCCAAGAAAAGCAAGGTGTACCACACCCACCCGGACCGCTGCGGCGCGGCCAAGAACATCACCGAGGCCAACAGGATTCACTTCGCCTCGTCGGAGGAGGCCGAAGCCGAGGGCCGGCGGCTGTGCAAGATGTGCGCGAAGATCGACGAGCGCGAAGTTCAGCGCGGCAAGGAGCCGGAGACGAAGCCGGAGGAGACATCCGCGCGCGGCGGGCCTCGCGCAAAAACCGGCGGCGACCGGGCAGCGGACGAGTCCGGCGATTCGACGCCGTCCCTTCACGCGGCGCGGGTCAAGAAAGTGCTCGCCGGCGGTACCTTGCTCATGGAAGACGGCAACCGGCTGCGGCTCGTGGGAGTGATCTGTCCCGATGCAGGGCAGCCGATGGCGGATGAGGCGGCGCGATTCATCCAGAAGAAGACGCGGGATCGCACGGTACAAGCCTCGTGGACAATCGGTCCCGAGGGCGAGGTCGCCCGCGATCGGCTCGGACGAATCGTCGCCACCATCACTACAGGGCAGGACAGCGCCGATCTTGGCGGTGAGCTCTTGGCCGAGGGCCTCTGCTGGCTCGATCGCGATGCACCGCCCGCTCTGCAAGAAGCATATTCGAAGCGCCAGGACGACGCGGCCTGGGCACAGCGCGGCATCTGGAAGCGGCTGGAGGGGGCTGCCGGTCGGGCCGAGGTCTTCGTCGGCAAGTACACGCACGAGTATCATCCGCCGGGCTGCCCCCACCTCGCCCATCTGACCGATGTATCGAGCATCATGCTCAATGAGGCCAAGGGAAGGCGTCTTGCGCCTTGCGAGCACGTGAAAGCGCAGGGCAAGCCCCAGTAGCACCCCGCAACCATCACTCAGGAAGTGGTCCATGCCCTCGGGCAAGATCGGTCGCAGTCGTGGCAAGCGTCGTCGTGGCGGTCCGGCTGAGTCCTTTCGCCTCATCGGCATGGTGCATCTGCCCGCCTTGCCTGGCTCGGCTCACGCGAAGTTGTCGATGGACCGGATCGTCGCGCGGGCCGTGGACGAGGCGGGGCAACTGGCGAAGGCGGGATTCGGCGCGGTCATCATAGAGAACTTCGGCGACGCCCCATTCGCGGCGGATGTCGTGCCGCCCGAGACGATCGCCGCCATGAGCGTCGTCGTCGACCGGGTCGTGCGAGGCTGCGGCATGCCGGTCGGCGTCAACGTATTGCGAAACGATGCATTGGCGGCATTGGCCGTCGCCTGTGCGACGGGCGCTTCGTTCATCCGCGTCAACGTGCTGTCCGGCATCTACGGGACCGATCAGGGGCTGATTACCGGTCGAGCGCACGAGCTGCTTCGCCGGCGGGCCGCTGTCGCTCCGCACATCAGGATATGCGCCGACGTGCACGTCAAGCACGCGGTGCCGCTCAGCCAACCCGACCTTGGCCTGGCCGCCGAAGAGACGGCCTATCGAGCGGGCGCCGACGTGTTGATCTTGAGCGGGCCGGCCACCGGCGCGCCGGCCGATCTCGACGACGCGCGCCGCGTCCGCGAGGCGGTGCCGGATCGGCCGATTTGGATCGGCTCAGGCGTTACGGCGGACGCCGTCGCCGACTACCTTGAACTCACCGATGCCGTCATCGTGGGCACGGCGCTGAAGCGAGGCGGCCGAACCACGGCGAGCCTCGATATGGCGCGCGTCCGCCGCCTGGCCAGCGCGAGCCGCCGGGCGAACTGAAGGGATAGCGATCGCATGGGACTTCACGCATCCGACTCGGCGGCCGCTTCCCACTGCTGGTTGAGGCCGTGGAGCGTCGATCGAAGCGACGCGTATTCCTCGTGAAGCTGACGGGAGACGGCCGGTTCCTTCATGCGGCCAGGGTCCGCGAACGCGGCCTCGAGCTCCTTGAGCCTCGCCTCGTGGGCGATGATTTGGGCTTCGAGTTCTTCGAGGCGCTTCGCCGCGTACTTCGAGCGGGATTTTCTCGACTCTCGCTTTGAGGCGTCACCTGACGAACGACCGCGTGCCGCAGGCGTTTCTCGCGTACCGCGGGGGCAAGCGGAGGCGCGATGCCGCTCTTTCTCCAGCCGGGCATCCTCTTCGCGCTTGGCCAAGATCGCCGCGTAGGCTGACCAGTTGCCCGCGACCAGTTCGTGGGCGCCGCGCTGCGGCAGCACCAGAAGCCGCTCGACCACGCGGTCGAGGAAATAGCGATCGTGGCTGACGATCAGGAGGCTGCCGGCAAACAAGGTGAGCGCATCCTCCAGCGCCTCGCGAGCGGGGATGTCCAGGTGATTGGTGGGCTCGTCGAGGATCAACACTTTCGGGCTTTGCCAAACGAGCCGGGCCAATAGCACGCGCGATTGCTCGCCGCCTGACAGGTCGCCGACGCGCTTGAAGACGGCTTCGCGTCGAAAGAGGAACAAGGCCAAAAACGACCTGGCCTCGGCCTCGCTGACCGCGGGGCGGATTTCCCGCACCGCTTCCAACACGGTGAGGTCCGGCCTCAGGTCGCGGTGCTCCTGGTCGTAGTAGCCGACAGAGAGGTTCTCGAAGAGCCGGGCCGTGCCGGAGGTCGGCGGCGTTTGGCCGAGCAGCATGCGCAGCAGCGTCGTTTTCCCCACGCCGTTGGGGCCGATGATGCCGACGCGCTCGCCGCGGGTCATCTCGAAGTCGAGATCGCGGATCAGCACCAAGTCGCCGAACGCCTTGCTCGCCTGCTCGCAGCGGATGACCATCTCACCGCCGGCGGAGGCGTCACCGAATTTCAAGTTCATCGGGGACTGCCGCCGCGTGGGCTTGTCGAGCACGCGCCCGTCGGCCTCCATGCGGTCCAGGTATTTCCGTCGTCCGCGAGCCTGCTTGGCTGAATCTTTGGCGTATCTGACCTTGGCGATGTAGTCGCGCTGGTGGGCCAGCCAGGCCGATTGCTTCTCGTATTCACGCACGGCGGTCAGGTGCCGCAAGCGCTTGGCCTGGACATAATGGGTGTAGTTCGTCGGGTAGACGGCCGCGCGGCGGTCTTCGACCTCGATGATCTTCGTCGCAACTCGGTCCAGCAGGTAGCGGTCGTGGGAGATGATGACCGCCCCGCCGCGATAGCCGGCCAGGTATTTCTCCAGCCAGCGCGTGGCGTCGATGTCCAAATGGTTCGTAGGCTCGTCGAGCAGCAGGAAATCGGCCTGCTCCAGGAGCAGCCTGGCCAGGGCCGCGCGGCACTTCTGCCCGCCGGAGAGCTGGGCCACCGGCCGATCGTATTCCTGGGGCGAAAACCCGAGACCACCCAGGACCTCGCGGAGCCGGACTTCATAGTTGTAGCCCCCCGCGGCGTCGAACTTGGCGCGCAGACGGTCGTAGCGTTCGAGCATGGCCGGTTCCCGTGGAGAGCCGTGGGCGGCGGCGATGTCATGCGAAAGCTCGGCGAGCCGCGACTCCAGCTCGCGGTGATGCTCGAAGGCGGCGGCGACGGCGTCGATCAGGCGCGTCGCCTGGGGAAGGTCGGGCTCTTGCGGCAGGTATCCCACCATCGTGTCGCCGCTGACGGTGACCGTGCCGCGGTCCGGCGCCTCCTCGCCGACGATCAGTTTGAAGAGGGTGGTCTTGCCGCTGCCGTTGGCCCCCACCAGGGCGACGTGCTCGCCGTGGTGCAGCGAAAGGGCGACGCCGCCGAGAACCACATGTCCGGCGTAACTCTTGCACACATCCTGAAACGTGACCGCGGCCATGCCATAAGGTAGTCGATCGCCCCCCAAAGCGTGAAACGCCGGTGCGACCCGGTTCGCCCGCGCAGGCGCAGAGAATTAAAGACACGGCAAGGAATAGTTAACCGCGAAGGAGGCGGCTTTGAGCGGGGACGTGCATGACCGCGGGCATGGCGACCCGGTCGGGCCAGGTCATGATGTTGACGTACGAGCGGTTCATGTCGATGCGGCCCCACTGGCGATAGAGCGTCTCCAGGAGCATCAGCTTCTGCGTGCCGGTGATCTCGGTGCCGAAGTCGTCGCCCGGCGGACGCCCCCACCAGATGCGCGAACCGGGCCGATCGGTCGCCAACTCGATGTGCGGCCGACTGCGATCGAGGCGACCATCGTGGTTGGCCAGGATGATCCCGGAGACCTGATGCCGAAACGGCTTATCGGCCAACATGGCGGAGAGGAACAGGCCGGACTTCAGGTCCTCGCCGTTCCAAACCTGCCCCACGTCCGGTGGCCGTTCGGATACGCCCTCGATGATAAGCAGGGGACCGCCGGCGCAATCCGCAAGTTCGTAGCGTCCCGGCAGGCGAACGCAGTGCGAGTCGATCAAGTAGCAGTCTTGTTGGATTCGAACCCAGGCGGCCGGTTCACGAAATCGGCACTTGACGGAAACGTCGCCTGACGGCTCGATTCGCACGCGCTCGACCGACTTGACCCAGCCGGTGCGCGGATCGGCGAGCGCTTCGCCCAGCCGCGCCGCCAAGCCTGCATCCAGGGGACGATCGCTCTCCAGCAGGTTCACGCGCCGGGTCAGGCCGTCGAGAACGTGGCGATTGTCCGGCAGGGCCAGCCAGTCCGGCAGATCGACCCAGCGCAGGACCAGACAATGATCGTATTTCGAAAGGCTCTGGACATAGCTGCGCGCGCCGCTCATGCCGGCCGTCGCACCGAGCAGGATCATCGCCAGGACCAGACCTGAGGCCCAGGCGACGGCCGGGATCGTCCGAAGCCGCTCACCGAGGGATCCAAACCCCTGTGATAGGGCGGTCCGAAGCGTCGGCCCGCCGATCTTGCTTTGAGTTGGCTTGCGTCTCAATGGCGTCCGTGCCCCGATACGACTAGCGGCGTGAAAACAACCGCTTGATGGCCGAGTCAACGATGAATTGACACATGTCGGCCATGCTCACGTTCACGTGGGCCGCCGCCTTGGGCACCAGGGAATGCGAGGTCAGGCCCGGAATCACGTTCACTTCCAGCAAATAAGGTTGCTGTTGAACGGGGTCCACACGCCAATCGACGCGAGAAAAATCCCGGCAGCCCAGTCCCTCGTGCGCCTCAAGACTCATCTGAACCATCTGCCCGAGGAGCTCGTCCGGCAGGTCCACGTCGAAGACGTACTGGGTATTGTCATCGACATATTTGGCCTGATAGTCGTAGAAGTCCCGAGCCGTGCGAACCTCGATGGGCGGAAGGGCCTGATCGCCCAGGATGCCGATCGTGACCTCCAGCCCCGGGATGTACTCCTCCACCAGGCAATCGCCGTAGCGATCCAGGACCGACTCCAGCGCCGGCCGGAACTCCCCGAAGTCCCGAACGAGATGGCAGTTCAGGCTGCTGCCCTCCTTGACCGGCTTCACGACCACCGGCAGGCTCCACGCGGCCATCGCCTCGCGGGCCGTCTGCGGCGTCGCCACCGCGTGGCGCGGCGTGGGAAGCCCAAGCTCGGCGAATTTCGCCTTGGCCAGATACTTGTTCATGGCCAAGGCGCAGGCGTCCGGTCCCGAGCCCGTATATGCCAGACGCCGCCGCTCCAGAATCTCCTGCACTTGGCCGTCCTCGCCAAACTGCCCATGAAGGGCTACGAAGACGCAATCGACTTGACGAGCGAGGGCCGTGAGATTGTCGGGAGAAACGTCCGCCAAGTGGACCTCGTGGCCCTGGGAGCGCAGGGCCTCCGCCACGGCTTGGCCGCTCGCCTGGCTGACCTCGCGTTCGCCGCTCGGACCACCCGCGAGGACCGTAATGGCCAATTTCTGGGCCGTCGGCCGCCGCGTCACTCTTCCGGCATCGAATCGGGTCGTCGTCAATGCCATGTCGATCCTCCAAGCTCGCCCATTCGGGCAATCGAGGACGCGGCGCCTCTCGGCGATCGTCCATGAATAGCAGACCGGAAACCGCCTACCAAATCTTCACCTCCGGCTCGAGGCGTATACCGCTGTGGTCCTCGACGCGCCGCTCGATGAAATGAACCAATTCAATCACGTCGGAAGCCCGCCCCCCCGGCTCGGCCAAGACGAAGTTGGCGTGCCTGTCGGAGACCCAGGCGCTGCCCACGCGATGTCCTTTGAGGCCGGCCTGGTCGATGATCTCACCGGCCGACCGGCCGTTGGGATTGCGAAAGATGCAGCCGACGCTTTGCGCTCCGAGTGGAGGCTGCGTGCTTTGCTTGTAGTTCCAGATTTCCCGGAACCGCCGCTCCAGCTCGACCGGGTCCGACTCATGGAACTCGAACTCAGCGCTGACTACGCAGTCGTCGTCGAGCGAGCAGCGGCGATAGGTGAAGCTCAAGTCGTCGCGTTCGCGCTCGCGGATCACGCCGTCGGTCCCGGCGACGCGGACCCGCCGGACGGCCGTTGCAATCTCCCCGTAGCGGCCTCCGCAGTTCATGGCGATGCCGCCGCCGATCGTCCCCGGTATGCCGGCCAAGTGTTCGAGCCCGGCCAGCCCGCGGCGCACCAGCTTGCGGACGAGCTTGGTCATGTCCACGCCTGCGCCGGCGATCACGCGTGCGCCTTCGATGATCGTGCGGGTGAAGTGGTCCTTGACCAGCCGGACGACCGCCCCCTTGACGCCGCCGTCGGACACCAGGACGTTGGCCCCCAGCCCCAGGAATCGAAGGGGCAACCCGGCATCGCGACAGCGGCCGATGACGGTCGCGAGTTCGGTCTCGGTCCTGGGCTCGAGCAGGTATTCCGCCGGGCCGCCGAGCTTGAACCAGGTGAGCGGTCCGAGCGGCACGTCGCTGCGGCAGATATCAGGCAAGTCTTCGAACAAGTTCATCCGCGATCTTCCAGACGTCTCCTGCGCCCATCGTCAGGATCACGTCTCCCTCCGTCGCGCGGCGGACGATGTGGTCGACGATCTCATCGTGCCCCGCCAGATACAGCGCGTCTCCGCCGTTGCTCCTTACCTTGTCCACCAGGTGGCTGCTGGAAATCTCGCTTCGCTCCGCCTCGCTGTCGCGGACGAAGTAGATGTCCGGCACAAGCAGGTGGTCCGCTTGGCCGAAACTCCGGGCGAAATCCTCCAGAAGGAACCTCGTCCGGGAGTGCTGATGCGGCTGAAAGACCACCCACAACCGGCGCCCGGGATATCGCTCGCGGACGGTTCGCAGCGTGACCTTGATCTCGGTGGGGTGATGACCGTAGTCGTCCAGGATGAGGATTCCTCGGCCCTCTCCCCGCCGGCTTAGCCGGCGATCGGCCCCGCTGAAACGCGATAGCGAATCGGCGATTGTCTCGGCCGGCACGTCCGCGAGTCCGGCCAGCGCCGTTGCCGCCAGGGCGTTGGCGATCTGATGCCTGCCCGGCAAGTGGTTCATCGAGGCATGAAGAAATAGGCGGCCCTCGTGCTCGACGCCGAACTGATAGCAGCCTTGGCTCTCTCGAATGTCGACCGCCCGCCACGTCGCCGACTCCGCGAGGCCGAACGTCTCCACCTGCGCGGGAATCCGGCGGACGGCCTGCGTCACGATCGCGTCATCGGCGTTGGCCACCACGACGCCGCCGGCGGGAACGAGACCGGCGAAGGCGTGGAAGGCGCTTGAGATGTCTTCGAGCCCTTTGAAGTAATCGAGGTGATCCTCCTCGATATTCAGGATCGCGGCGTGCGCCGGGGCGAGATTCAGGAACGAGCGATTGAACTCACAAGCCTCGACGACGAAGTAGGGACCATCGCCGACACCCGAGCTGCCCTCGAGCTGCGCGACCTCGGCGCCGACCACGAAGGTCGGATCGGTCCTGGCCTGGCGCAGAATGTACGCGACCATCGCAGTGGTGGTGCTCTTGCCGTGTGTGCCCGCGACGGCGATTCCCTTTCGAAGCCGCATTACCTCGCCCAACATCTGCGCGTAGGAAAGGCAGGGCAATCCGCGCCGCCTGGCTTCCAGCAGTTCGGGATTGTCCTCGCGGATCGCCGCCGAACTGACCACGATGTCGCAGCCGGTGGGAATGTTGATCGGCGCCTGGCCGATCGCGATGGTGGCCCCCAATTCCTCCAGGCGGGGTTGAATCTTGAAGCCGCCGCGGTCAGAACCGCTGACGATCGCCCCGCATCGCAGCAGGACTCCCGCCAGGCTGCTCATGCCGCAGCCGCCGATGCCGATCAAATGGACCCGTCGGGCGGCGTAGGGGCTGGACCAATGCTGATGCTGGTCGGCTCTCAAGCGCCGCGCGCCGAGCAGCGAAGCGGATTCAATACTCATCCTTGCGGAGCCAATGACTCCCGACATGCAGGGCTCACCTCCGTGTGAGGCCGCTCCCGACCGGGCCGCGGCGATCCACTTAGCCTCTCTCGCCGCCACGATGCTTCGTCCGCCGATCGAGCATTAACAACCGGCCCATCCTACCTTGCCGAGGCCTCTGTTTTCAAGCAATTGGGCGGTTTGAACGCCGATAGTTCGCCGCCCCCGCGTTTTTCGACCGCCTGCCCGGGGTCGAAGCCGCAATGAATGGCCCCCATCGACGCGCATCCGAATCATATCGGGTCGCGGGCCTCGAACGCTTGAAGCCCAAGGCGAGCAGTTCGCGCTGATGAACCGGGATTTTCGGAGGACTTCAGCCCCCGGCGCGGGAACCGGATCGGCGATGTTCCCAATGCCGACCGCAAGACCGGAATCGGCCTAGCGCAGGCTTCGCGGGATGAGTTGCGGGACGTCGAAACGCATGGCAAACCCGATGCGATCCGGCATTCCGTCGCCAACGTGCATCTCGGTACGGATGACCGTCGCATATCCCAAGGACTTGGGCCCGTGCTTGCCAGCGGGCGCGAGGTCCGGTTCGCCAGCAGCCATGCGGGCCTCATAGCGCTGGCCGACTGCCAGGCCGAAACCGATGGGGGCCGTCGCATGGAGGCCGGCGTCGGAGACGTTATCCGTCCTGCATCGCAGGATGGTCTGCGACTCCATTTCGGTCAGCCACAAGTCACATCGAAGCTGCTGGCGAGAATAATCACGCTGGTCGAGTTGGGAAGTTCGTGAATCGGTCAGGCCCCATCGGGAAAAGCGAGGGGGATTGACCAAATGCGCTCCACCGATGGGTATTGGCGTGGGGAGGTCCGCAGGCATGTGGGTCTCCTTGTGCGAGATGCCTACTTCACGTCAGCATTCCATGCTGACGACACGGACACGGGTTGAAGCCCGCGTTCTGCGACGCGACCTAATCACGGACTTTCGAGGCCGGACATCCACTTAGAGTCGCCGGACACGAAAAGCCTGCGTGCCTCACCCTCCCCTCACTTGCGTTGGACGTTCGCGACGGCCGGGGCGGCCCCGCGGATGATCTGTCGAGCTAGCGCGGCGCCGGTCGGCCTCCCCGAAGACCACTGGTTATTATACTCGGACCTGGCCGATGGTCAACGACCCCCCGGGGCGTCGGGCCTGCCGATTCGGAACGCCGACCCCCGGCTGACCGGACCCCTTGACCACCTTTCCACTCGCTTTATCAGTATTGAGAACGTATTTCACACGGCCTCCGACGATCGTGTGGGAGGCCCGACCGACGAGCTGCCAGCCGTCGTAGGGGCAATTTCGACTTTTTGAGTGGAAGGCCGAGACATCGACAGTCCAGGCCTCGTGCGGATCGAGAATGGTCACGTCGGCAGTTGCGCCGGGCCGAAGCGTACCCCGCTCCAGCCCCAGCATTCGCGCCGGGTTGACGGTCATCATCTCGATCAGTCGCGGCCATCCGACGTGGCCGGGCGCAACCAACGCCTTTGCGAACAAACCGACGGCGACTTCCAGTCCCACAACGCCGAACGGCGCGCTTTGAAAATCCAGCTCCTTCTCTTCCAGCCCATGCGGCGCATGATCGGTGACCAGGCAGTCGATCGTGCCGTCAACCACGCCGGCGATGCACGCATCGACGTCCCGCCTGTCGCGCAGGGGCGGATTCATCTTGTAATTCGTGTCGTAGGACTCGACGGCCTCATCGGTGAGCAGCAAGTGATGCGGACAAACCTCTGTCGTGACGGCGATGTCCTGCCGCTTGCCATCTCGGACGATTTCCAATGCCCCGGCCGTCGAGATGTGTGCGACATGGTATCGCGCGCCCGTCTCGTGCGCCAGCAATAGGTCGCGCCGAATCATCATCTCCTCGGCGATGGCCGGGATGGCCGGCAGGCCGAGCCGCACCGCCGTCAGGCCCGCGTTCATGCAGCCCCCCTGGGCCATATCCGGGTCCTCGCAGTGCTGAATCAGCGGCCGATTGAGCATGTTCGCGTATTGCAAGGCGCGGTACATGACGGATGAATTGGCTACCCCCCGACCGTCGTCGCTGAAGGCCACCGCCCCGGCGCGGACCATCTGGCCCATCTCGGCCAGCTCCCTGCCCTCGCGGTTCTTGGTGATCGCGCCGATGGGAAACACGTTGCACACGTCGGCGCGCGCCGCCGGGCGATAGACGAACTCGATCATCGCCTCGGTGTCCAGCGCGGGGTGCGTGTTGGGCATGCAGGCGATCGAGGTGAAGCCGCCGGCCACGGCCGCCGCGCATCCCGAAGCGATCGTCTCCTCGTCTTCGTGACCCGGCTCACGCAGATGAACGTGCATGTCGATGAGGCCGGGGCACACGATCTTGCCGGCGGCGTCGATGATCGTCTCTCCGTCGGCCTTGCCCGAACTCTTCCCGGGCGCGCGGACCTCGGCGATCTTTCCGTCGGCGATAAGCACATCGCGGAGATCGTCGATTCCCTGCGAGGGGTCGATCAGGCGGCCATCGATGATTGTCAGCGATCGTGCCACGTGGCGGCCTCCCGAGATGCCCCAGCCATATTACCGCCGATGTGTCGGGCGTGCGAAAGGATCGCCTTAATGCGGGTCACGGCAGGCAATTCCGCACCCCATTTTTTATTTCATTCGATTATGTCGCCAAATCCTCTTGGACCGTGCCGCGGGGCTTGCAACAGTTCTCGCCGAGGGGTTACCATACATGTTGTCAAGCGAGCCGGGCCGCTGCCGCCAGTGGGTGGGTGACGGGCGGCGGCGTACTACACACCCCACTATCTGGGAGGCGCACATGTATTCTCGTCGAAGCCACGTTCTTGCCATGACATCGGCCGCGACTCTCGGGGTCGCGACGCTGCTGACCCTCGTCACAGCAATCGGGCCGGTGGACCATCAGTCGGCAACGTTAACCCCGGCGTTGGCAAGCGCCGAGGGTTGGACGCCGGCGGTGCTGGCCGGAGATTCAGCCGCGCTGGTGCAGTTCTGCTTCGACAAGTCAACTCCGCCTGACGAGGTGGCGTACTACCACCAATTGGTCTTCGGGGCAGCCGGCCCGCGCTACTTCCTCGGCAGCCGATGGAGCGGCACTCAGGGCTCCCCGCGAACCGTCACCTGGAGCCTGGTGCCCGACGGCACGACGATCGGCGACAGCACCGGCGGCGTCAGCAATCTTTTCGCCCAGATGGATTCGAAGTTCGCTGCACAAGGCGGCCGGGCGACCTGGATCAATCGGGTTCAACAGTGCTTCGACCGCTGGCAGGAGCTTTGCGGCATATCGTTCACCCGCATCACCAACGGGGTCGACGATTGGGACGACGGAGCCACTTGGGCCACGAGCATCGGCATCGGCGGGGTCCGGGGCGACATCCGTATCTGCGGAAGGACTCTCGGGGCGGGAGGAACGCTGGCATACGCCTACCTGCCGAGCAACGGCGACGTCCTGCTCGACATGTCTGAAGGCTATGGCGGCTCGACCAACAGCCACCGCTTCTTCAGAAACACGCTGACCCACGAGCTCGGCCACTCCATCGGGATGTTTCACATTTGCTCCGGCAACTCCTCACAGCTCATGGAGCCCTTCATCAATACTTCCTTCGACGGACCGCGCCACGACGACATCCGCGCCGGACAGCGGCACTACGGCGACATCTTCGAGAACGACAACAGTTCCGCGGATCCCACCGATGCCGGCCCCGTCGAGGTCGGCTTACCGATCAACCTTGGAGCGGTCCCGCCTCCGATCGTCGGCACGTCCCCCACGAGCACGTCGATCTTGAGCATCGACGCGAACGGCGAACAGGACTTCTATCGATTCACCGTGGCCGGCCCGCGAGTCGCCAGCGTGAGCGTCACGCCCCAGGGAATTACCTATGACAACCAACAGCAGAACTTCAACGGTTCATGTCCGGCCTGCTGCTCCGATATCAACACCCTGACGTTCGTCGATCTGGAAGTCCAAATCCTCGACACCGACGGTGCGACGGTGCTCGGCACGGCCGACGCCGCCGCCGCCGGCGTAGCCGAGACGCTGTCTGGGGTCTCACTGCCCGCCGCGGGCGATTATTTCGTGCGGGTCTACGAGGAAGGCAATCCCTCTCAGTCGCAGCTCTATTTACTCAACATTACAGTGGAGAACGTCCCCTGCGAGTCTCCCGGGATCGATCCCCTCGCCGACGACAGCACGGTTTGCAGCGTAGCCTACACTTCGGCGACGCCGACCGCCTCCGGCACGCCGCCGTTGACCTGGTCGCTCGGCGGCTCGCCGCCTGCCGGCATGACCATCGATCCCGACACCGGCGTGGTCTCCTGGCCCAGCCCGGTCGCCGCGCTTTCTCCCTACAACATCGTCGTCGAAGCCGCCAGCGACTGCGGGGGCGGCAGCGACTCGGCCTCGTTCGACCTGACCGTCGCGCCGGGCGATTTCGACGGCGACGGCCTGATCACCTTGGCCGACATGACTCCGTTCGTCGAACACCTGCTGGAATTGTCCGGCGTGACGCCATGCGCCGCGGACGTGGACCTCAGCGGGCAGGCAAACGGCATCGACGTCCAGCCGTTCGTCGGCGGATTCTGATCCCATCGAGCCGCTGGCTAAGGTTCACTGCCGCGCGGAATTCGAAGTCGGTGTTTCGCCCGTTGCCTTTTGCGTGCGCCGCCGGGCCAAGTCGATCGCCAGGGCGATCGCTGCTTTCATCGAGCCCGGGTCCGCGAGGTTCTTCCCCGCAATGTCATATGCCGTTCCGTGATCCACGCTGGTCCTGATGATGGGCAGGCCGAGGGTGAGGTTCACGGCCTCGTCGAACGCCAGCAGCTTGACGGGGATCAATGCCTGGTCGTGGTACATGGCCACGATCCCGTCGAACTCTCCCCGGGCGGCGCGCCAAAAGAGCGTGTCCGCCGGAATTGGGCCGATGGCGTTGATGCCCACGTTGTGTGCCATGTCGATGGCGGGCTCGATGACCCGCCGCTCTTCGTCGCCGAATTGCCCGTTTTCTCCGGCGTGGGGGTTCAGCGCCGCGACGGCGATCTTGGGCTCGGGGACATTGAACCATTCGCGAAGGGCCTGGTGCAGAAGGTCGAGCGGCTGAAAGACCCGGCCGATCGTGAAGGAGTTCCTCAAATCGAAGAGCGGTTCATGAATGCTGGCCAGGGCCACCCGTAGGGGACCGCCGACGAACATCATCGCCACGCGGCGGGCGTGGAGCCGCTTGGCCAATAGGTCGGTGTGTCCGATGAACGGGAATCCCGCCATCTGCCAGGCCGTCTTGTGAATGGGCCCGGTCACCAGTGCATCGAGACGGCCATCTCTTGCCGCAACAATGGCATCGTCGAGAAAACGCATCGAGGCCCTGCCCCCCTCGGCCGAGGGCCGACGCAGGGGACGGCTCTCCAGGGCGAACTCGTCAAAATCAGCGATCACCACTTCGGCGCCATTCGAGATGGCCGCATCGTGCGGCTCGCGCCGCCAATAAGGCTGAAGCTCGGCCAGGTCGCCGGCATAGGAGATGATCTCGTGCACTCCGAAGACGACGAATCGGGCACGGTCGCGAAGGGAATGATCGGCGAGGGCCTTGACGATGACCTCGGCGCCGATGCCGGCGGGATCGCCCATGGTGATTCCGATCGTGGGCGGCGCGATGAAAGGTTCAACACTCACGGCAGTCTTGGTCCCAATGAGCGCCTGGAGATTCGCCGAGCGTCCGGCCGTCGGACGGCTCGCGGCCCGGCAATCGATGGGGCCGCCACCGTCAGCCGCGGCGATTCACATCCAATGATTCTAGGTGATGCAGGACGGTCCTGGCCAGGATATCCGTTTCGACGTTGACCAGATCAAGGGTATGTTTGAGGCTCAGGGTGGTCTTGGCCAGGGTGGTGGGAATCAAGGCAACACTAAAAACATCGTCCTCGACGTCGACGACCGTCAGGGAGATTCCGTCCACGGCCACCGAGCCTTTGGGCACGATGGACCGCACGGCCTCGCCGGCAAGGCCGAACCAGTATTTCGATTCGCCGTCCGACGCTTCGATCCGGACGACGCTCGCGACGGCATCGACGTGTCCTTGCACGAAGTGTCCGTCGATCCGATCACCGACGACGAGCGACTTCTGCAAGTTGACGGGGTCGCCAGGCTTCATTCCTCCCAACGTGGAACGACGCAGGGTTTCCGGAACCACGTCGAATTGGGCGTCCGGTCCGCAGGCGGCCACGAGGGTGAGGCAGACGCCGTCGATGGCGACGCTCGCTCCCGTCGCGACCCCTTTCCAATAGTCCGCGGCGCGAACGACGAGGAGGGCGCCTCCGACCTTCTGATCGATGGTCTCGACGCGCCCGATCGTCTCGATGATTCCGGAGAACATCGTCCCGATTGCCCTCATCGCGCGGGGCGGCGCTTCGCACCAAAGTCGGCCGCATCGCTTTCCGGCATTGTAGCTCGGACGCGTTCGAACCACGCAACCGCGGCGCGGGCGTGTCGCCGAAAAAAAACGGCCCGCCGGAACATATCCGCACGGGCCGCCGAACGGTTCGAGAGAAACGAAGGAGGCTACATCATGCCGCCGCCGTTGAAGACTTCATTGAAGAGGGCGTTGAGCTCCTCTTCCGTGGGACTGTTGGCGTCGAAGGAGTCGCCGGACCCCTGGAATGCCTGGGCCAGCTCGACAAGGCCCTGGACCGAGCCCGGGTCGGTCTGTGCCTGCATGATCAGGTTTTGAAGGTCCATCTCGCTTTGGACGTTGTTGGCGTCGAGGAAATCGGCGATGGCCTGGGCTTGGGCCTGAGTCAGGGGTTGCGCCCCGGCGCCGGGCGTCTGCGAGTTGATGAAGTCGGCGCCGGCCTGGCTAAGCACGCGCAACTCGTCGGCGGTCAAGTCGCCGATCTGGCCGCTCGACAGCTTCGCCGCGGCGCTGATGAGGGCGAAGACATCGCAGCCCGCGGCGCCCGCCGTCAGGCAACCGACCATCACGAAACAAACCAGCCGTCTTCCGGATTTGAACATTGTGCTCTCCTGTTGTCTCGACGAGGCCGATTCATGCGGCCCCAGGGGTTGGACGCGTCGCTCGACGCGCACGGTTATCGAGTCCTCACGGAACATTGAAGGTCAACAAAAATTGGGCGATGCGATTGCCATCGTCGTCGTCCGGGACCCCCAGCGCCTCGCGAATCTGCGCGAGCTTCTCGTCGGTGGTCAGTCGCTGATCGTCCTGAATGTTCTCCAGATCGCTCAGGTTGAAGTTCGGCACCTCGTTGGCCAGAGCCACGCCCGGAAAGGCAGCTTCCAGGCGGCCAAAGCCGCAGCCGCCGGTCGCAGGCGAGACCGCGAGCAGTAGGGCGCCGCAGAGGAATCGCCGAACGTATGGGGGCAAGGGACGATCGAACATGCACGCAGCCCTTTCGAGGCTCGCCGTGCGAGGTGAGCCCCATGATAGCATCGGTCCCGGCCGCGGGCAAGCTTGAAGCCCCGCCGGTTATGCGCGTCCTCACAGTGCCGCGAAAGGGACCCATGACGCATCCCGAGGCCTCCGCTCGCGTTTTCGCAGCGCCTGTTTGACCTCGGCGGAGTCCTTCGAGCATCAACCAGTATTTTGACATGAAATGACAGCGACTTATAATCCGGTCCCACACCGGCCGGGCAGATTCGCGCAGGCAGAATGGCGCTGGAACGGCGGCAAGCAGGGGCCGGTATTCCGCTCACGGGGCTCATCATCGTGCCCGATTTCCTTGATTCCTCAATGCCGGGCCAATTCTTTTCTCGCTCCGTCTTTCTTGCCCTGCTCCTGCTGACGCTCCCGATCGCCGGGTCATCTCCGCAGACCGACGTTACGCCCCCTGATGTGGCGACTGCGACGACCCAGCCGGCCGTCGGGGGCGGTGAACCGACTCCGGCCGATGATCCCTGTCGCGAATTGGTCGTCGAGGCGGGGCGGACGGGCGCGCCGCGCGAGCAGTGCCAGGCGCTTCTCGACTCGGCCCGCTGCCTCCTCTGCCGTGGTTGTGCGCCGCTGCTCTCCGCTGAGCTGATCGGCGGATCGACTTCGCACGCGGAGTTGTCGCTCATTGCCTCGCGCGGCCTGCAACAACTTGACCTGGCGGCCGGGCTCCTGCCGGGGATCGGCGCGAACGACAAGGAGATTGCCCAAATCGAAGATTGCATCGAGCTATTTCACGGCTTCGCCGCGGTCTTCGCGGCGCTCGCGGAAGAATCCGGCTCCGAAGCATCGAGGAAGGCGTTGATGGACGCCTGCATCGGCCTGGCCATGTACATGGACGACACCCGCCAGGGGATCGTCGAATCCGCCGGGCTGTGGCAGGCAGTCGCCTACCGACGCGCCGGCCGGCCTGATCGGGCCCTGCAAGTCCTGCGGCCCGCGCTGGCGACTCCCTCGTCGAGGAGGATCGGTTTCTGGTCGAGAGTGGAGCGATGCCGCGCCCTGGGCGATCAAAAGGACTTTGCCGCCGCCTTGGCGCTTTGCCTACGTCTGAGTTCAAGGGTCGACGCGTGGTTTGAGGAGGAAGACGCGGCCACCCGAAGACAAGTCGCGGATACGTTGCGCTGGCTGCGCATCGCCCTGCTCTTGGATTGGGCAAAGAACCTCCGCGCCGCTGGCGCCGACGACGAGGCTGCCGAGGCGGAGGCCGACGCACAATTGCTGCGGGGCTCCGACGCCTATCCGCCGTCGGCGGACCGTTGGCTTCTCCTGGCGGAGACCATCGCGGAATGTCCCGAGTGCCCCCTGCCCGAGCCGCGGCCGGCTTCCAAGCCGACTTCGAGTCCGTGAAGGCCCGCCGCTCGCAATGATGTGCCCCCGCCGGCTTCTAGGGCTTCTCCTCCACGGCCGGCTTCTTGCCCCCGGTCAGCCGCTGGACGCGAAAATCATCAATCACCGCCCCCTGGTAGGCGGCAACCCAAAAGCCGGCCAGGGCGGACCCGCCCTCGATCAGCCGGTCCTCAATGAAGCGCTTGCCGGGATCTTTTCGCAGGTCGCCGGACTTCTCCAATTGATAGAGCGGCTCGACCCCGGCGAACGTCTCGCCCAGATAACGGCAGATCTCCGCCCAGTAGCGCTCGTTCGGAATGGCGCGCGGGGCCTTCGCCCGGGGCCCGATCGACTCGGCGGTGATCCGAAAATCCTCAATCGCGCCGCCGTCGATGTAGGCATGAAAGCCGCGATCCGTCGTGTAGCCCTTGGGATTGGAGCCGACCCACCCGTTGTGGTGCCGCGTGGTGTGCAGCGGCTGCGAGCCGTCCCCGATGAAGTGGCTGATGATGCCCATTTGATAGACGATGTTCTGGCGGGCGTTGTCGATCATCTCATCAGTGACGTAACTGCGGTATTGCTCGTAAGTCTTGAGGGTCGTCCAACTGGCCGCCACCTTCCACTGCAACTCCGCGATCTCATAGGGCAATAGGCCCGGCGACAGCTTCGTGTAGCTGGGGTCGCGGCGCCGCTCATAGTCGCCGAACTTGTCCGGATGGGCGATTCGCCGCCCCGCCAGCACGTCGATGAATTCGCGCCGAAGCGGCGGAAGCGTCGCGAGCGTCAGCCCGTAGAGCTCAAAGTCCTCGATGTCGATGTAGTGATTGGGGTTGTTCGCGTGGTCGAGGTGTACGTTGTGCTGGCCGCGCCAACGATCCGGCTCCGAGGACAGATACTCCAGCCTGCGGCAGACCGCCGGCTCCTTCAGCCACTTGGGCATGTCGGCCGGCAGCTTCTCACACGCCAGGCGCGTGACAATCGCGTGCCCCGCCTCGTCCCAGGCCTGAACAGGCGGCGCGCAGACCAGGAACAGGGCCGCGAGGACGCCGCAACCTCCCGCGCCGAGCCCTCGGGCTCCGCGCGGGTTTCGTGTCGTATTCGAATGGTCGGAAGCGCGCTTCATGATCCCCGCCTTCGGAAAAGACCATCCATGATAGCGTATTTTCGTACCGTCCGCACCTGAACGATTTAGCGCTAACGGCCCTCATCTTGACCGGGCTGCGGGGCGCGGCTAGATTCTGACGCTGTCCAACGCGGCAGAATCGAATCGGCCCAACTTGTCCAAACCCGGAGGAGTCCCAGCCATGGCTTATCAATTGCCCCCGCTACCCTATTCGTTCGACGCCCTGGAGCCCCACATCGACGCCAAGACGATGGAGATCCATCACGACAAGCACCACAACGCCTACGTCACCAACCTGAACAAGGCCCTCGAGGCCCACGCCGCCCTGGCGGCCAAACCGATCGAAAAGCTCCTGCGCGATATCACCGAGGTGCCGGACTCCGTTCGTCAGGCGGTCATCAACAACGGCGGGGGGCACGCCAATCACACCCTGTTCTGGCAGCTCATGGGCAAGGGCTGCGGGGGCCAGCCCGGCGGGACCATCGGCGACGAGATCAAGAAGGTCTTCGGCGGATTCGACACGTTCAAGGAGCAGTTCGCCAAGGCGGCGACCACGCGCTTCGGCAGCGGCTGGGCCTGGCTGGGCCTGGACAAGGGTGGGAAGTTGCACATCGGCAGCACCGGCAACCAAGACTCGCCCTACATGCAGGGCCACGCGCCGATCCTCGGCCTGGACGTGTGGGAGCACGCCTACTACCTCAAGTATCAGAACCGACGGCCCGACTACATCGCGGCCTGGTGGAACGTCGTGAACTGGAAGACGGTAGACGAACTCTTCAAGGCGGCCAAGTAGCGGGCGGCGCATTGGGGAAAGGTCTCAACTCGACGATGAGGCGCGGCTTCTGAACCGTCGCACTGTGATCCGCGGCCTTCCGAGCCGCGGCCTTCAGGCCGCGCGGCCCCTCGTACCCCAGTTGCTTCAAGAACTCTCTAATCGGGCTTCGTCCCAACGCCGCGCCGTTCACACGACGGTCTGGGGCGACGTCGAGGCCGGCTCGCGCTCGGCGAACAGTCGCACGGCTTGCAGGGCCATCGCCGCGCTGCACAGATTCGTCTTCATCCACCCCTTGAGCGTTTGTTCGTAGAGCCGAACCTGGTTGGCCAGGTGAAACTCCACGCAGGTGAGCGCCTTGCGGATCGACTCCTCGCTGAGGGTCGTCGCGCCGAGCCGCTCGGCTTCCGCCGTGGCCAAGAACAGCACGGCGTTGAGGTCGTGAATGTGCTGATGCACCCCCGCGACCACCGGCAGGCGGGTGCCGACGAGCAGCCGCTGCCACAGCCGCGAACGAAAATATCGCAGCAGGAGCCGTGTCGCTGACGGGTCGAGACCGCCGGCCACGTCGTGGGCCAGAACCCGGTCGATCGAGATGTTGCGGCCCAAGACCCTGGAGGGATAGGCCCCCGACAGCCTGGCCAGGGCCAACAGCCTCGGCAGACGGGCCAGGCGCTTGAAGACCCCGACGGGGGCCGTCTGATCGGCCGGCACGGTGTCCGGGTAGAGCGTCGCGGCGAAGAGCATCCTCACCGCCATCGGAGCCTGCGCCGGATTGGTGAAGCGACTCAGCCGGGCCATTCCCGAGCCGGCCCCGTCGATCCGCGGCACCTCCTCGGTATCGCGAACCACCACGACCAGGGCGATCAGCTCCGCGAAACGGGTCCAGATGTCGCCGCCGCGCGCATCGGAAAATAGCTCCAGCGCCCGATCGAGCATCTCCTCGTAACGGTCGTGTGGCATGTCGTGCGTCATATCGATCGGCACGCGAACGCCAGGCCCCTTGTGGGCGCGCTCCGATCGCGGCACTACCGCCGAAATCTCCCGTTCTTGGCTGCTGAGCAACTCTCCGCGCTGCCCCTGGACCGATGGACAGCCGTAGTTCAGAGAGACGCGGTCGTCCGTCCAGGTCCGCGACGGAAGGAACGGAAACTGCCGGCACATGGCCGGCTTGGCCTCCGCGCCCAGTTCCTTGTGGATGATGCAGCGACCGTCAGCGCCTAGGAATAGACACCGCGTGCCCTCGCCCTTGGCCAGATCGTAATAGCCGACGCGGCCGTCCGCCGGCTCGTGATAGAAGGTCCGACCGGCGAGCTGCGGATAGGCGCTGAAGTCATGCCGGTCCAGGGCATGGGCCTTGTCAGCCTCGATCATGGTTCGCCAGGGCTGGTCGCAGCAGTTCGTGCAGCCGCTGCATGAAAAGCGGGCCGAGTCTTCCACGAGCTGCAAGGGCATGGAATTCATGCCCTTGCCTCGGACAGCCGGGCGCGCATCTTGATCTACCCGACGACCGATGCTCCATGCGCGCCTCGGGAAGGATCGCGGACGAGGCCCATAAGCCGGGAGGCGTCGCACAGGCCGATAAGTCAACGCCCGGATAGACGCGGCTGCTCAGCGAACCATGACGACGGTTCCTGGCGCGGCGCGAAGCTGGCGGGCGGCGTTGCCCTGGTTGATCGCCACCTCCAACATGCCGGTCGAACCGATCAGGGCCACGATCTCTCCGGGGCTGACGTCCGAATAGGTGCCCCTCAAGTGACCGACGCGAAGCGGCCCGACGTGAACCGACAGGCCACGTCCCGCGCCCGGCGAAGAAGCTAGGTGGGCCTCGCTGATGTTCGAGATGAGGTTGCCGAAGTGATCCACATAGAGCACCTGACCCTCGATCCCACCGTGGGGCAGGATGATCGGCTGCTCCAAGTTCAGGATTTCAAGCTGATCGATCGCCGGCCCGACGTTCACCAGTCCGAGGCCGCGGGCCAGGTGGCCGGCGACCGGCGCCAGGATGTCCCGCCCGTGAAAAGTGGAGCTGACATCCTGCCTGAAGAGCCGGGTGTTGGCGATCACGCGCAGCTCGTCCAGGGCGAAGTCTCGATGGACTAGCGTCACCAGGCCGTTGTCCGGCGCCAGAATGATCTGTCCGTCGTAGGAGGCGGCGATCAGCCTGCGCGTCGTGCCGACCCCGGGATCGACGACCACAAGATGTATCGTGCCTTCGGGGTAGTAATCGAACACCTGCCGAAGGACGAAGGCCCCGCGCACGACGTCGTGGGCGGCGATGGCGTGGGTCACGTCAATGATCTGCGTCGCCGGTGCGTGTTCCAGAATCACCCCCTTCATGCAGGCGACGTAGTGATCGGCCTCGCCGAAGTCGGTGGTCAGGGTGACGATGGGCATGGACATACAGCCTAGGTCGGAGCGGAGAAGTGGCCGATTTTGAGATTAGATGTCGATAGGCGAAGCGTCAACGCGTGGCGGACCAAGACTCATCGCCCGGACAAGCCGCGCGCGCTCGAACCAACTTGATTGCTCCGGAAGTGGGTTCAAGACGAGGAGAATAAAAATTATCGGACCCATCCTATTGGCAGTACGGGATTAGCCCTACATCCATCGAACTCGCGAGGAAGAAAGTCTAATTGGTCCAGCAGACTCCTAACATATTGACAAGTAATTAGTTAAAACATGCTAGCTGCCGGCGACCGTAACCCCATACAATCCAATGCCAATACCGCCGCTACCATTGCGGACCCTGCCGCGGCGATTTTGGTCAGGGGCCGGGCCTAGCAAGGCGATGTTTTTTACGCCCCCTGGCGCTGGTTATACTCTTTGCTACCGCGGGGGTGGGCGTCACTGATCCCTGCGCCCGGTCGAGCGGGGTTCCTCGACCAAGGAGGAGGGCCCGCACCGAAGGTGTCACGCTTGGGACTATCCCGATCATCGCGAAAAACAGAGGCTCGAATCAGGCTCAGCGAGACCACTGCCGGGCAGGGTCGGCATCTGCGCAAGGTGTTCCGAATTCCAATCCTCGTCGCCATCGGCTTCGCCGCAGCCGCCACGGCAATCGTCCTCTCCGGACGGGAGCGCCTCCCCTACTTTTTGGGACAGACTCTCACGCAGCCGGTGTTGTCCAGGGTGACCTTTGAGCGGGTCAACCAGCTTCGGACGGCCGAGGTTCGCAAGCTGGCCCAGCAGGAGGTCCCGAACTACTACCGGCTCAACCGGGCACTGCTCGACGGGATCCAGGCGGAGTTCCGCGACCTATTGGCCGCGGTCAAGTCCGCCGAGGCCCTGGAGCATTTCACCGCCGCGGCGGGCGAGCGATGGTCCCTTGATGAGCAGGCGTTCGCCGCCCTTCATCGCCTGGCCGACGACGCCGGCAGCGCTAAATTCAGGCGCGAGACCGAGTCCATCGTCCAACGCGTGGCCGGCCAGGACATGGTGCTTCGGGCGGAAGTGGAACGGGAAATCCGAAGCACCGCCGGAATCGTCAAACTGGACCGCGGGGACGGCATCTTCATTCCCGTGCCCAAGGAGCGGCTGACCTACGCTGTCAACTCTGATCACGTAGACCGGCTTGCGCAGCGGGCGGTGAAGCAGGCCTTCGACCCATCGGTCCGACCGGCGCTCATCTCCATCATCAAGTCGGCGATCACACCGGACCACGACCGGCTCGACCCGGTGTATCTCTTCGACGTGGATTACACCAAGAAACAAATTGACGAGGCAGGCATGCTCGCGGCAGTCACCGACAGCTATCAGGTCGGAGACCGGCTGGTGCAGGCCGGCGTACTCGACGGCGAGGGCTTGGCCCTGCTTCAAGCCGAGCATGAGGAGTTTCTCGCCCAACGACGCATCGACCCGATCCTCATTGGCCAATGGCGCGAGGAGGTGGCCGGGCTGTTGGGCATCGTCCTCCTCATCTCTGCCGGGTTGTCAATCTTCACCGACCGGACCCATTCGCGGGTCGCCCAGAATCCCGCGCGGGCGATGGGCCTGGCCCTGCTCCTGCTGCTGATGCTGCTGGCGGATCGAGTCGTCATCGTGGGGATGGGGGCCTCGCCGATCTGGAGCATCGCGACGACGGCCATGACCGCGGCGATCCTCACCATCGCCTATTCGCAGCTTTTCGCCATTGGTGTCGCGGCGATGCTGGCCATGATGACCATTCTGACCCTGGAAGCCAGCTTCGGCATGTTGATCATTCACTTGGTCGTTGCGGCGGCCACGGCCTTGATGCTGCGCGACATCCGCACGCGATTGCGCATGGTCGAGGTGGGCGGAATGACCGCCTTGGCCGCCTCGGCGGGGGCTTTGGCCGTCGGCTTGATGCAGCAGCAATCGGCGCAGACGGTGGCCAAGCTGGCGGCCTTCGCGGCCCTGGCCTCCTTTGCCGGCATCAGCATCGTCCTGGTGCTTCTGCCGGTTATCGAGCGGGCCTTTCAAATCACCACCAGCCTGACGCTCCTGGAATGGGCCGATACCAGCAACCCCCTCTTGCGGCACCTGATTGAGAAGGCCCCGGGAACCTGGCAGCACAGCCACCTCTTGGGCAGCATGGCCGAGGCGGCGGCGGAGGAGATTGGCGCGAACGGGCTATTGGTCCGCGTGGGGGCCTACTATCACGACATCGGCAAGACCTTCAAGCCCGAGTACTTCGTGGAGAACCAACGCGGGAAGATGAACGTCCACGATCGGCTGGCGCCGACCATGAGCCTCCTCGTCATCCTGGCCCACGTGAAGGACGGCTTGGCCATGGCCCGCGAGCACGGCCTGCCTAGGATGCTGCACAGCTTCATCGCCGAGCATCACGGAACCACCGTCGTGCGATATTTTCACGCAATCGCCGCCCAGGGCGCCAAGGCCAGCGGCGGACGCGATCGCCCGGTGAGCGAAACCGAATTCCGCTATCCCGGCCCCAAGCCGCAATCCCGCGAGTCGGCGATTCTCATGCTCTGTGACGGGGTCGAGGGCGCCGTCCGCTCGCTTCAAGACCCGACGCCCGGCCGAATCGAGTCGGTCGTGCATGAAATCACCATGGCGCGTCTGATGGACGGCCAGTTCGACGCCTGCGACATCACCTTGAAGGAACTTTCACGCGTCGAGCAGAGCTTGGTGAAGAGCTTGCGGGCGTTTCACCACGGCCGGATCGCCTACCCCAAGAGTCCCGAGGGCCAGGCCCCTCAAGTCCACATCGCATGAACAGGTCACGACGTCGCTCCAAACGCAGACCGGCCGCTGCCACGCGGGCGTCACGACTGACGATTGGACTCAGCGGGGCGACAGCCGAGATAGGCCGGTTGATCCGCCGCGCCGCTCGGCGAGCCCTAATTGCCGAGGGCGGCGGACGCGGCCGATTGGACGTCGCCGTGGTCGACGAGGCCGAGATGAGGCGGCAGCATCGCGATTGGATGGGCGACGGGTCGGTGACGGACGTCCTGACGTTCGACATGCGGGAAATCCGAGGCCGGCCGCGAGGCCGGAAGGCCGGCCGACCGATCGAACCCATTGATGGACAGTTGCTCGTGTGTGAAGCAGTGGCCCGTCGGCGGGCGCGAGCCTTCAAGACGGATTGGCGAGGAGAGCTGGCGCTCTACGTGGTGCACGGCTGCCTGCATCTGTGCGGCTATAATGACTGTCGCCGGCGCGACGCCGCCGCGATGCACCGGCGCGAAGATCAAATCCTGTGCGACCTCGAGTTCGGCCCGGTCTATTCCGCGGCCCGCGCGACTGGAATGGCGGACTGAGGGGACAACGTAGCCGCTTCGACTCATGTGGACTTCACTCGGCGTCATGGTCGCCCTGACTTTGCTGACCGTCTTCATGGGGACGGCGGTGAGCGCCGTGCGCTGCGCCTCAAGGAGCCGGCTGGTGGAGGCCCTCAAAAGAATCGATCGCCCCGCGCGGATCGAACTCTTCGACGCACACGACCACGCTTACGCCTTGACGGCCCTGATCTATCGCCAGATGGGCATCGTCCTGTTCGTCATCGCCATGGGGGCGGCGCTGCCGCGCAGCGGAGCCTGGTACGTCTCGGCCGGGGAGCTCGTCCTGGTCTGCGCGGCGTGGCTGCTCCTTGTGGGCACGGCGATTCCCGCAGCCTGGGCCCGATACGCCGGCGAGGCATTTCTGGCGCGCATCCTGCCATGCCTGGAGGTGCTACGGATCATCAATCGCCCGATCCTCATGGTCACCCGGACGGTCGACGAGATCGTGCGACGAATGGCCGGCGCGCCTCGCTCGACGGCAAGTCGCCCCGATGCGGTGGAGCGCGAAGTTCTCGACGCGCTGAGTCACGGGGAAGTGAGCGGCGAGGTGGATGCGGCCGAAAAGGCCATGATCCGCTCGGCGATGCTTCTGGACCAACGGTCGGTCGGGGAAATCATGACGCCACGAACCGACGTGATCGGCATCGAAGTCCGCGCGGACCATGCCGAGGTTCGCGGGGCGGTGGTGGCCGCGGCCCATTCCAGAATTCCGGTCTATCAAGAGACCCTCGACCAAGTCGTCGGCATGCTCTACGCCAAGGACCTGCTCGCCGTGGAGAGCCCCGTCGGCTTCGACCTGAGAAACGTCATGCGACAGGTGAGCTTCGTGCCGGAGACCAAGGACGTGGCTTCCTGTCTCCAGGAGTTTCGACACAGGCGCGTCCACATCGCCATCGTTCTCGACGAATACGGCGGTACGGCGGGCCTGGTGACGATCGAAGACATCATCGAGGAGCTGGTCGGCGAGATCGCCGATGAGCACGACGAGCCGCCCCACCAACCCATCAAGCGCATCGACGCCAATATCGCCGAGGTGGACGCCCGCGCACGCGTCGAGGAGGTCAACGAGGCCCTAGACATCCGCCTGCCCGAGGACGAGTCTTATGACACCGTGGCGGGTTTCGTCCTGAGCCGTCTCGGGCGCATCCCATCGGCCGGAGAGAGCTTCGTGGAGAACAACGTCAAGGTGGAGGTCCTCGCGGCCCGGGCCCGCGTGATCGATCGGCTGCGAATCTGCGTGCTCGACCCTCGGCCGGTGGAGTAGCGCGGATGCCGCTGGTGAAGGACAGGGCGGTCGTTCTGCGACGGCTGGACTACAGCGAAACCTCCCAGGTGTTGGTGGTTTTCACCCGCGACTACGGCCAACAGCGCCTGATCGCCAAGGGCATCAAGCGTGCCACCAAGGCCCGCGCCTCGACAGGCATCGACCTGCTCGAATTGGGGCAGTTGGTCTTCTCCCAGCGAGCCGGAAGGGAGGGCCATCTAGGGACGCTCACGGAATGGCGACAGCAGGAGGCTTATCCCCACCTTCGCCGCGACCTGACCCGCTTCTACGCCGCCCAGTACGCCGCCGAGATCACCTCGCAGCTTACGGAAGTGCATGACCCGCACCCGAGGCTCTTCGACGGGCTGTGCGAGTTCCTGGCGGCGCTCGCTCAGGAGCCGGTTTTGGAATCGCTGGTAGGTTTCGTTTGGCTTCTGCTCCGGGAGATCGGGCTAAGGCCCGAACTATCCCGATGTTTGAATTGCAACCGGGCCATCGAGCACTCGCAGGAAATCCTTTTCAGTTCCCGTGAAGGCGGCGCCATCTGCCGGGACTGCGAGTCCGCGATCGTGGAGAAGCGGCGAGTCGGTCCCGGGGTGGCCGCGCACCTTGCGGCCCTTGAGGACAGCCCAGCGACCGCCGAAGGCCGGACCCTCAAAAGACAGCCCCAGCTCAACGTCGTGGCGCTGGGTGCGTTCGAGCTGCTGGATTACCACGTGACGGAGATCATGTCGCGGCCGCCGCGCTTGTCGGCATCGCTCCGGACCGCGCTGGGCCTCGCGCCGAAGCGCGCCTGACCGCGCGAGCGACGTTGCGAACGCATCGCGGGGTTCACCGATCGACTCGCAGCAAATCGGCGGCGTTGGTAAAGACGCAGTCCGAGAATCCCAGGGCCCGCTTCAGCCGCAGGTCCCGCTCGATCCACGAGGGGAGGGAGGCGATTGTCCTGCGTGTCTTGCGATCCACCTCGCGCCAGAAAGAGCGCAGCATCACCGGAATCGGATAGTCGCTTCCCCAGACCAGCTTCCGGTGCAACTGCGGCCGACGGGCCAACCGCCTGAGCCAGGGTGTCCGACCAAATGCCGCCAGCGCGGAGATGTCCGCGAAGAGAGGGGCGTCGGCAAACTCGCCGAGCAGGGCATCCGCAAGCATCCGATGGCCGTCGTCATCCTGCCAGATGAAGGACGGCGTGGCGACGTGGGCGATGATCGTCGTCGGCATCCTTCCCTCGCGCCGAAGCCGGCGGAGCACTTCCAGCATCGGGCCGGGATGGGCGAACTCCATGTGCTGCCGGCCGAGGGACATCTCGCCGCCGTAGTGAATAAGCATGGGCATCGCCAGTTCGGCCGCGCGGCGAAGGAACGCGACCGTTCGCGGATCCTCCGCGCGGATGTTCTGATGAATGGGAAGCCACTTGATCAGGGCCGCTCCAGCCCGGGCCAGTTCCTCCAGCAGACCGGCCGCGTCGCCACCGCGCCAATTTCGATAAGGATGGATGGACGCGCCGAAGAGATAGCGTCCGGGCTCAGAGGCGCAGATGGCCCGCACGAGGCTGTTCGAGGCGTACAGATCGCTGCCGCGCCGCTGTCCGACCTGCGCGGAGCCGATGGGACTGCCGGCATCATCGTGATACTCATCGAACGCCAGGAGCACGAGCCGATCGGCGCCGGTCGCTTCGGTCCAGTGCAGCCGGTTCACCGCCTCAATGCGGCTGTCCAGGACGTCTCCACGCTCCAGGCGGGGATCAATCCCCAACCAGCGACGCACGAAGAACCAGGCCGGACGTTTGAATAACCGCGGCGAAAGATAGCTGTCGTAACCGGGCGTGCCGGCCGCTCCGTCGGACTCGAACGAGAACCTGGCTATGCGATTGTCGACTCGGCGTGAACTGAGCCCCACGTGGCAATGAACGTCGATGACCACGATCTGGCGAGCCCTCGAGCCATTGTGCCCCGCGGACCATTCTGCGGCCGGTTGAATGGCAGTGTAACAGCCCGCCTTGCCCCTGGCAGAGGGCGGATAGGCCCCCAACCTCCGCGTCGAAGGGCCGAGCGAAATCAGGGCGAGGAAGTTTCTCGTAGATAGGCTTTCCATGTGAGGATTCTTGGGCTTTTATTGGTTGGAAGAAGATTGTCAGAGGGCCAAGGAAAACGGGCGCGGCGACAAAAAGCCTCCAGCCGATTGGCCCGGGCGAAGTGATAGAATAGACAGGACCTTGATGCCACGAGGACTTATGCGTCGTCGAAGGACAGGGGTTTCGCGCCTGTCTTGGGCCGTTTCGCGTCCCGGTCGGGCTGTGTTGACGGCGGCGGCGATCGGCTGCGTCGGTCTCGGCGTCGCCCGCCCCGCGGCATCGCCCAGTGGGAAGGCATTCCCGTGGGGTAGGTCGGTTCATCGACCCGACTTTGTCATCATTCAAGCGCACGATAACAAGCTGTGCCCCATGGTCCACTGCCGCGCGAGAATTTGCCACA
>Ga0187893_10000381_pt1 | contig 115793 bp, 115 predicted proteins | sample MA1701074metaG_FD_139574 | JGI IMG/M metagenome (GOLD analysis project Ga0187893, IMG submission 139574) | White microbial mat communities from a basaltic lava cave in the Kipuka Kanohina Cave System on the Island of Hawaii, USA - MA170107-4 metaG ...
GAGCGGATATCTTTGACTATATCGAGCGCTGGCACAATCCCCGGCAACGGCGGAGACTGGCGCTCCAGCAGCAGGGAGAGAAACTCTTAACTCATCTGTCCGTGGAAACGGGGTAGAACCCTACTGGCTTGGTGTTCCGCTAGCTACGCCAGCCTGTGTGTGGTCTCACCATCTACACCGCGTGTCGAACAGTACCAATAGGCAGAAGAACCTCTCAAGAAATCTCCCTCCGATCAGGTCGCTGTTGGGTAACTGATATAACTTGCATTGGATGCCCTTGGTGATTATCCTAACCCCGCCGCGTACTTCGTATTCCCAATGGTATCGACCATGAGTCAAGTCCACGTGTTGGTTGTCGACGACGATCCCGCGCTTCGGGACATTCTGCAGGAAACCCTCGTGCAGGAGGGATACAGTGTCTCGACTGCGGAGGATGGGACTGCGGCGATGCGCGCGGTCAAGGAGGCAGTGGTCCATATCGTGATCACGGACTTTCAGTTGCCCGACATCGACGGACTTGCCATTATCGATCGCCTTGCCAAGCTCGACGCGAAAATCATTCCCATCATGATGACCGGATTCGGCACGATCGAAACCGCTGTCCGCGCCATGAAGTCCGGCGCGTTCGATTTCATTACGAAGCCGTTCGATCTCGAAACGGTGGCGGTAGTGGTGCGGAAGGCGGCGGAGTTTCATCGGCTTCGGCAGGAAAACCATCTCTTGCGGAAGGCCGTGCGGGATCAATATCGGTTGGAGCAATTGGTGGGCGTCAGCGAGCCGATGCAGCAAGTGATGGACTTCGTCCAAAAAGTCGCCGACAGCGACAGCACGGTGATGATTCAAGGGGAGAGCGGAACCGGCAAGGAGCTGGTCGCCCGCATGCTCCACTTCAATAGTCTTCGGCGAGATCGCCCGTTGGTCCCGGTGAATTGCGGCGCCATCCCGGAAAATCTGCTGGAATCGGAACTCTTCGGGCATGAAAAGGGCGCTTTTACCGGCGCCACCCATCCACGGATGGGCCGTTTTGAATTGGCGCATGGCGGGACTATTTTTCTCGATGAAATCGGGGAAATGAGTCTCCCACTGCAAGTGAAGCTGCTCCGTGTGCTGCAGGAACGGGAATTCGAACGGGTGGGGGGAAATCGGACGATTCATGTGGACGTGCGCATCATCGCCGCGACGAATCAGGATTTGGAAACGCTCGTGGAGGAAAGGCGATTCCGCAAGGATCTGTTCTATCGGCTCAACGTGATTCCTATCGTCATTCCGCCCCTCCGAGACCGCCGGAGCGACATTCCGCTCCTCATCGATCACTTTTTGACCCGCTTCAATCAGAGCAAGCACACCGAGGTGTCGGGCTTTACCCCCGAGGCTCTGCACCAGTTGACCGAATACGACTGGCCCGGCAACATTCGCGAACTGGAGAATATGGTCGAACGGCTGGTCGTCCTGAAGAAGCGCGGTATTCTGTCCACAGAGGATCTTCCGCAGAAGTTCGGTCCGAAGCCGACCGTCCCTGAGTTCAAGGAACAGTTCTTCAGGTTCAGCGAGGACGGCATCAATCTCTCCAGAGAGGTCGAGCAGTACGAAAAGCATCTCATCATGGAGGCGTTACGCAAGGCAAACGGCGTCACGTCTCGCGCGGCTCAACTCCTCCATCTCAATCGGACGACGTTGGTCGAAAAGCTCAAGCGCAAAGGTGTTGATCCGCGCTCCCACCTGGAAACACTTCCGTTGTGGCCAGGGCCATCCAGTCAAAAGATTGACGATATCGCGACCTAGCCGACGCCAATCCTGACGCCGCCGACTGCGGTTCACGACCGCTCACGATAAGTGTCATGATTTCATTCGAGTTTTCTGCGGATGCACAGGGCATGAGCCTTGCTGATGCCCTATCGCCGTGCATCGATACCGCCCTTTATATGCTCCGTTGATTCTCTGGACCACCGTCTGGATGGCGACCCCTCCCTCAGCCATTGGAGAGTCTTCCAGCCGCTCTTCTCCTCCCACCTCGCCGGCCGCCGTCAGCGAGCGGGCACCCTCGGTGCGCAATCCGGAACCGGTCGATCGGCTCCTGCGGCTCTTGCCCGACGACGGGCCCCGTCTGGAAGGCCTCTCTCAAGGAATTGAAGGACTGGCGTGGGAGGAAGGCCAGTCTGCCTATAGAAAGAAATCCTGGGTGGAAGCGCGACGATTTTTCGAGATGATCATCAAAGAACATCCTGCAAGCGTACTCGTTCCGTCGGCGAAGGCGTTCTTGGTTGAGCTGTCGCTTCGTGACGAGCTCTCCACGCCGCATCGGTTGGATGCGATTCAGGAATACAAAAAGCTTCTCCATGATCATCCACAGTCTGCAAACGCCAGAAGAGCGGAATGGCGGATCGCGGATTTATACATCGAGCAAGGGTGGTTTCAGGAAGCACAGGCGTTCTATGAGCAAGCCATGGCCCATTCCGCCCAGCTTCCGTTCGACGCGAATCGAGCTCTACTCGGGCTGGGACATACGTTCATGGCGATGAGCAAATGGAAGGATGCCGAGCACGCCTATGCCAATGTGAGAAAGCGAAGCGAGGATGACCGGCTGCTTCAAGGGGCCACGCTGGGATTGGCCCATGCCCTGTTCCGGCAGAGACGATTTGCGGAGGCGCACATCTTCTACGATCTGAGTTATCGGCGATGGCCGACCCTCTTCAGGGGTGACCCCCTGGCCCTTCAGTGGTATGCCGTCACACAGGTCGAATTGCATCATGAGGCATCCGTCCGAGAGCTCATGATGCTGTTCTACAATCTGTATCCACACCACGAGTACGCCCCGACAGCGCTGCTGCAGGCTGCCGAGAGCCTCCGGGCGGGCGCCAAACAGCCCCTCGCAGAGTTTGTCTATGCGTTGATTCCCTCGCTGTACCCTCAAAGCCCGTTGGCGGCGACGGCCAAGCTGCGGCTCGCCACGCTTCGCGGGGAAAGCATGCTTCCTGCCGGAGGAAATTGGGTCGGGCTCACGGTGAACGCCATGATGCACGACGTGCCGGTCCCGGATCAGACCGACACATCCTACCGAGCGCTGCTGGAGACGATTGCGACGCAAGAGACGGATACTCCTATCGGTGGCGAGGCGCTGTTTTACCTGGGGAAGGGGTATGAAGATGCGAATGACATGAATCGGGCGCTTGGTGCATACAAGGACGTCACCATTCGAACCGAACCTGGAAGCGCTCCGTGGGCTATGAAGGCTTCGGAGCGTCTGTCGGCCCTCTTGACGCCTTGGATCGAAGCGGCGGTGTCCTCGCATGACGATCTCACGGTCGTGAGTCTCTTTCACCGCTACGGCGCGACCGGAGAACAGCGCTATGCGCATTCTCCTTTGCTGCTCGAAATCGCCGAGTCCCATCGACGCATCGGGTTCGCTCGGGAAGCCCTGCGGCTCCATCAACAGGTGATGAAGGCGCATCGAGAGCCGGCCTTGATCGAACCGGCCTTGATCAGCCTGGGAAAGATCTACCTCGATCAGCGGGATCCTGAGGCCGCCCGAAAAGTCCTCGAGCGATACCGGTTTCAGTTTCCTATGGGACAATACGAAGGGGAGGTGCTGCACTTGCTCATCGCCGCCATGCGGCAACAGCGGGATCTGCAAGGCCTTCTCCATCTCTGTCGCACATGGCTCATGCGCCATCCGGTTCATCCTGAACGGCCGGCGATGTATCTGCAGTTGGCCAAGACCTTGGGAGAACTGGAGAAGCTCGATGAGTCCGCGCTTGCGTACGAAGAAGCGTTCAAAGCCGGCGCAGGGAAATCGTCCGATACACTCCTGGCTTACGCGGATACCTTATCTCGATTGAACCGGCATGAACGGGCCATCACGGCTTATCTGGCAGTGTTGGAAAAGAAACCGAAGGCGAGCCAAGCCGAATGGGCGCATCTCCAAACCGCCCAGCATTGGACGGCGTTGAAGCAGTACGATCGCGCCACCGTCGCGCTGGCGGAACTCGATGTAGCCGGTGATCAGACGGTCAACCGGCTGGCGACATCGCTCAAAGCCAGCTTGCAAGTCGTCCGTCGTTCGGCGAATGCGGAGGGATCATGACCAGCGCGACCACAGGGCGTCCTGAGGAACGGGAGCTGCTTTGCGCGGCATTCAAAAGTTTTGATGAAGCCGCCCATACCCTGCAGCAATCGTATCACGCGCTCACGGCGCGTGTGGAGCAGATGGATGTGGAATTGGCTCACAGCAATGAGGCGCTGCGCCGGCAACTCTGTCAAAACGAGGCCATGCGCGTGCATCTCGACGGCATCCTCGAGTCCTTATCGACCGGGGTCTTGGTGGTGGACGATTGTGAGATCATCAGCCGGAGCAACCGAGCCGCCGGAGCGTTGCTCGGGGCGACGGATGCCGAACTGCGGAATCGTCGCGCATCCGACGTCTTGGCACGTGCGGGCCTCAGCGTGTGTGATCGGCCGCAACGCACCGGGCAGGCGTTGGTCTCAATCAGTCGGGTACCGTTGCACAACGATTCCGGAGATGCCTCCGGTCACCTCGTCCTGATTCAGGACATCACTCGGGTGTATCAGCTTGAAGAGCAACTGCAGCGCAAGGAAAGACTTGCGGCCATGGGGGAGCTCATCGGACGGATCGCACACGAAATCAGAAATCCGCTGGGCAGCGTCGAGCTCTTTGCCTCCATGCTCCAGCGCGATCTGGATGAGCACCCGTCCGCCAAACGCTACGCTGAACAGATTTCGCAGGCTGTCCAATCGATGGACCGCTTGCTGGCCAACCTCTTGCTGTACACAACACCGGTACGCATGGCTCGTGGCTGGTACCCGATTGACCCGTTGATCCGCAATTCCATCAAGCTGGCCGCCCATACCATCGCCAAAGCGCCGGTGGAGATTCGAGTCGACATCGATCGAGAGACCCCGTCGATCTGGTGCCATGAGGGGCAGTTGAAACAGGTGGTCTTGAATCTGGTCGTGAACGCCGTGCAGGCGATGCCTAACGGAGGCATCTTGGTGGTCGGTCTTCAAAAAGAACCGGCGCACACACTCGGCATGCCCGCCGTTCGGCTGACCGTACGTGATTCCGGTACCGGCATCGACCCGGCTCTTCGCTCACGCATATTTGATCCCTTCTTCACGACGAAAGACGAGGGAACCGGCCTCGGCCTTGCGATCGTCCATTCAATCGTCGAAGCCCATCAAGGACGGATCGATGTCGAAAGCGCAGTCGGGCAAGGCACATCCTGTTCGATCATTTTGCCGCACCCATCGGCGTCCTCGAATCAGAGTGAGGTTCCGGTCATGGCGCGGAACAAGAATGCATCCGATGAAACCGACCCTGTGGAAAGCCCTGTGATGTGACTGGAGGATTGGTCTCATGAGTGACCGCGATAAAAACAGCCCTCTTCCGGAGAGTGCCGACGAAAACGAACGCGTTCTGATTGTGGACGATGACCCGTCGATGCGGGCCGCGCTGATGGAGACCGTCAGGCGGCTTGGGTATTCCGTGCAAGGGGCGTCCGACGGCGTCGATGCTATGGAACGGATCGTCCGGTTTCGTCCTTGGATGGTGCTGACCGACCTCAGGATGCCTCGCCTGAACGGCCTGGACTTGATCAAGGAGATCAAGTCGCGCGCTCCGCAGGTCACGATCGTGCTCATGACGGCGTATGGCACGATCGAAACGGCGGTCGAGGCGATGAAGCTGGGCGCCAGCGAGTATCTCTTGAAACCATTTTCAATGGACTTGCTGGAGCGAGTCGTCGTGAACCTCAAAGTGGGACGGGAAGAAGGGGCGGGAACAGACCTGCCGACCCAACCGACGGACACCCGGGCGATCTTAACTCAAGACCCGGGCATGGTCAGACTCTTAAGCACGATCGAAGGGGTGGCTTCCAGCCAAGCGACCGTGCTCATCCACGGAGAGAGCGGCACGGGAAAAGAGCTCCTGGCTCGCTTCATCCATAATAGGAGCCCACGGGCGCATCGACCCTTCATTGCGGTCAATTGCGCCGCATTGCCGGACGGACTACTTGAGAGCGAACTCTTCGGCCACGAGCGCGGCGCGTTCACCGGCGCCTTGATCAGAAAAATCGGCAAGTTCGAGATGGCGCATTCCGGAACCTTGCTCCTGGATGAAATCAGCGAAATGAACCTGACCCTCCAAGCGAAGCTGCTGCGTGTCTTGCAAGAACGCGAGGTGGATCGGATCGGAGGACGCGATCCGGTTCCCGTCAATATCCGCGTGATCGCAACGACGAATCGGGCGCTCTATCGCGAGGTCGAACAAGGCCGCTTTCGCGAGGATCTCTACTATCGTTTGAACGTATTTCCCATCACCGTCCCACCGCTACGCGAGCGCATCGCCGATATTCCTCTCCTCGCGCGGCACTTCGTGAACCAATCGGCCCTGAGGAACGGCCTGACTCCGCCGGCTTTGTCGGAGAGCGCCCTCGCGCATTTGCAACGGCTGGCGTGGAAGGGAAACGTGCGCGAGTTGGAGAACGTGATGGAACGGGCGGTGCTGTTGGCGGGGCAGAGTCCCATCCTTCCCGATCATTGTCCTCCGGAGCGAAGCGATGAGACGGCGGCGCAGCCCGTCCGTCCGCAACAGCCGGCGAACGGATCTCTGTGGGAGATGGAACGGGAATTGATCTTTAAGACGCTGGCGCGTGTGAAAGACAATCGCACACACGCCGCGAAAGAATTGGGCATCAGCATCCGCACGTTACAGAACAAGCTGCGGGAGTATCGGGAGAGCGAGCAGCCATTGTCGATTATCACGCCATGAGGGAGGCAAGAATTGCCGGTCGGCAAGTTCGTCCCGAGCCACGGCTCGCTCTGAACAGAGACCCAAAACACGTGCTGCCGCAAGCCGTGTGAGCGGGAGGAAGCTGGAGTCTCAGCCATAGCCGGACGGCTCAAGCAGGCATTAGGGTTGCAATCATAAAGGACAAACGGTACGCCGCCGCATACTGAAGGGAGCACAAGGTTATGACGATTTTTGATCGAACCATGCGACTGTTGGAACGGACACTTGATCTTCGCAGTGCGCGGCAACGTGTGATCGCCTCGAACCTGGCCAACGAAGAAACACCGGGCTATCGCGCGTCAGAGCTGAACTTTATGGACCAATTGCATTCTGCGCACAAGGGGCGCCTGCCGATCATGCTGGCGGCCACTCAGTCTCGGCATTTCGGCGTCCATGGGCCGCAAGGGGTGCAAGCCGTCACAGGGAAGCTCAGCGAAATGCCGGCAGGGGATCTCCCTCTCGACGCGAACTCCGTGAATCTCGAGTTGGAGATGGCGAAGTTATCTGAGAACGCGATGCAGTACAACGCGGCGACCACGATACTGGCCGCCAGGTTCCGGGGGTTGTTGAGCGCCATACGAGACGCGCGATGACGAATCACCGTCAACAAACAATTGACGTCCGACAGATGGTTGCCGAGAGCTGACTGCAAGCGAGGAGGTTGTGTATGGAGATGTCCGACAGTATGGCCGTATCGGTTTCCGGTTTAGATGCCCAACGGCGACGACTCAATGTCATTGCCAGCAATCTTGCGAACGCGCAATCGACCAAGACTCCAACGGGTGGTCCGTACAAACGACGTGACGTCGTCTTTCGCTCGACGGCGGTCCCCAGCGCGTTTCAGAGGGCCTTCCGCCAAGTCGCCCTTGGGCCATCGGCGCATGCGCTCGAAGGGGTTTCCGTGGCAAAGGTCGTGGAAGATCCCAAACCCGGGCAACTGATTTATGACCCGCATCACCCGGATGCCGACAAGAAAGGGTTCGTCCGTCTTCCCAATGTGAACGTCATGGAAGAAATGGTGAACATGATCGGGGCCTCGCGCGCCTATGAAGCCAATGTCCAGGCGATCAACGCGACACGCGCCATGTGGAACAAAGCGCTCGAGATCGGGAGGTAATGATGAGTCAGATTTACGGCGTGACATCCGGTATCGCTCCCATCGCCGATGTGGCGAAGATCGGGGCGGCAGGCCCCGCCGAAACCTCGGGAACCTCCGGGTTCGTGGACTCCCTCAAGTCCGCCATCGGAAAAGTCAACGAGGCGAGAATAGAATCCAACCGGGCGGTGGATGCCCTCATGACGGGCGAATCGCAGGACCTTCATCGCACGATGGTCGCCCTGCAGGAGGCGGATCTGTCGTTCCAATTGATGATGCAGATCCGGAACAAGCTGGTCGCAGCATATGAAGAGATTCAACGGATGCAGCTCTGATCAACCGGAAGGAGTGAGGAGACGTGGCCGGTATATTTTCCAAATTCTCCATCAATCAGCGGATGATCATCCTCATTGCGTTGGCCGGGTCCGTGGCGGGTCTCATTGCCCTTACCCTATGGACGCAGCAACCGGACATGCAGGTGTTGTTCACCAACCTCAGCACTGAAGACGCAGCCGCCATCGTCGACAAGCTCAAAGAAACGAAGGTGCCGTACGAAACGACCGGCGGCGGATCCACGGTCCTCGTTCCGACCGCTCAGGTTCACGATCTGCGGCTCCAACTGGCGACCCAAGGGCTTCCCCATGGAGGCGGGGTCGGGTTTGAGATTTTCGATCGAACATCGATCGGCATGTCCGAATTCGTTCAGAAGCTGAACTATCGTCGCGCTCTACAGGGAGAGTTGGCGAGAACCATCGCACAGCTGCCGGAAGTCGAACGGGCCCGTGTGCATCTGGCTATTCCGGAGCGGCGTCTCTTCGCCAGCGAACAGGAAAAAGCGCGCGCGTCGGTCATTCTTTCGCTGCGCAGCGGACAACAGCTGACTCAGTCGCAGGTGCAAGGGGTGATCCATCTGGTCTCCAGCAGTATCGAAGGGCTGCAGGCCCGAGATGTCACGGTGGTGGATGGACACGGCCGCATGTTGTCGTCCACGGCGACGGACGAGACGTCGGGGTTGACCAACTCGCAGCTCGAATACCAACGCAGCATCGAAAAGGATGTGGAGACCCGCATTCAAACGATGTTGGAGCGAATCGTCGGGCCCAACAAGGCGGTGGTCCGTGTGTCCAGCCTGGTCGATTTCCGCAAGGTCGAGACGACGGAAGAACGCTATGATCCGAACAGCCAGGTGGTGAGGAGCGAGCAGCGCGGGCAGGAAAAGGCCAATGGCTCCAATGGGGTCGGCGGCGGGGTTCCCGGTGTGCAGTCGAATGTGCCGCCGGGAACAGATCTGGAACCACCTCAAACCAGTTCGAGCAGCAGCCAGACGAAAAACGAGACGGTGAACTATGAGATCAGCCGAACAGTCTCAAAAATCGTGGAGCCGGTGGGGGTCATCAAGCAATTGTCGGTCGCGGTGCTGGTTGACGGCATCTATGAAACCGCGAAAGCCGGCGAGGGGCAATCGGCGGACACGCCGGTCGTCGCACGAAAATACACTCCACGGTCGGAGGAAGATTTAAAACGGATTGAGGAAATCGTCAAGAAGGCGATGGGCTTTTCGGCCAAGCGGCAAGATCAAGTTGAAGTCGTCAATGTCCAATTCGGCACGGAGCCGGAAGAACCGCAGGGTGCAACGGCAGAGGCCATGGCGGAAGGCCCGAGACCGTGGCTGCCGTATCTCCGCTACGGAGTCGGAATTCTGCTGTTTACGGTGATTCTCCTCTTCGTCGTCCGTCCGTTGCTGGCCATGTTGGGTTCGACGACGGAGCAGATGCCGGCCGAGGCGATCACCTCTGCATTACCTGGCGCTGTCGGAATGGGGGAAGCTTCCTTGGCGAACCCACCGGACCGGGCTCAGATCATCGACATGGCCAGAAAGAATCCCGACACGACGGCGGTTGTCGTCAAACAGTGGCTCAAGAATCCAACCTAGCACGTTGAGATGACGAAGAACCTGACGGGTGAGCAGAAAGCAGCCATTCTTCTTCGCGCCATCGGGGAAGAGGCGGCTGCCCAGGTCTTGAAGCAACTCGACCCCAAAGAAATCAAAAAGTTGGGGAGCTTCATGGACGGCACGGCGCAAATCTCGCGAGACGAGGAAGATGCGGTCATCTCGGACTTCCGCGTCGCGAGCGCAACGGGACAAGTCCAGTTCCATGGAAAAGAGTTTATCAGGACCGTGCTCAATAAGGCGTTGGGTCCGGAAAAGGCGGCGCGGATCATCGAATCGATGGCCCGAAAAACCTATCCCGGCCTGGAAGCGCTGAAATGGGTCGATGTGAGGAGCCTGGTTCAAATGCTGAGAATCGAGCATGCCCAGACGGTGGCGGTAGTGCTCGCTCACCTTGAAAGTGAACAAGCCGGGCAGGTGCTGGCCGGGCTTCCGGAATCGATGCGCGGGGACGTGGCGCTTCGGCTCGCGACCATGGAGGAAGTGCAGCCGGAGGTCTTGGAGGAACTCAGCCAAAGTATGCAAGAGGCGTTGTTGACCAGTAAAGGAATGGGATCGCAGAGCATCGGAGGGCCTGAAGTGATGGCCGACATTCTGACAAGAATGGACAAGGCCAACGAAGGCGGCATTATGGTCAGGATCGCCGAGAAGAGCCAGCCGCTGGCCGATGCCATCCGGGCGCTCATGTTCGTGTTCGACGACCTTATCAAAGTCGACGATCGCGGCATGCAGGAATTGATGAAGGAGATCAGCAAGGAAGACCTTCCCCTGGCCCTCCGCGGCGCCAATCCGGAGGTCAAGGAGAAATTCTTCAAGAACATGTCGAGTCGTGCTGCGGACATGTTGAAGGAGGATATGGAGTCCAAGGGACCGGTCAAGGTGTCCGATATCGAGAAGGCGCAACAGAATATCCTCAAAGTATGCCGTAAGCTGGAAGAAGAAAGCCGCATCGTCATCGCCGGCCCGGGAGAGGAGATGCTGTAGTGACGGGTATGACCATTCCGGGGATGACCGCGCGCGAACGAGGGGCTTCGCGACTTCAGGGCACCGTCTTAGTCGTTGACGATGACGAGGGGGTTCGCAATTTGTTCGTCGAACTGTTCAAGCCGGAGCGAGTGCCCATTCGAGTCTCCGGTTCGGGGCAGGAGGCCATGTCGATGGTGAAGCAGATGGCGCCTGCGCTGCTGATCGTCGATGTGTTGCTGCCGGATCAGGACGGGATTGCGGTGCTCGAAGAAGCACAGCGGACCGACAATCGGATTATCGGCGTGGCGATGACCGGAGCGGCAACGGTGGAACTCGCCGTTCGCGCGATGAAGGCCGGCGCCACTGATTTCTTGATGAAGCCGTTTCAGATCGAAGTCGTCCTGACAACCGTGCGCCGCTTACTGGAACTCCATCGGCTGCGCAACGAAAATACGGTCTTGAAACATGCCGCCGTACGATCCGGCGCGATACGCCTGCAGAGCGCGCCATTCCAGACCTTCGGAGACGGAGAAGCACTCCGAAGGGAGGACGATCCGATGGAATACGAGCGAGGTCTGGCGGACGGCCGGCGACAAACGGAGGAGCAGCGCCGGCACGATATCACGGTGCTGACCGATGCCGTCAGAAAATTCGATGCCGCTCGATCCCTACTCCGACAAACGGTCGACGACGAAGTTATCGCCCTCGCGCTCCAGCTCGTGTCAAAAATTCTACACGAGTCGGCCGAGTCGTGCCGGGAACAGATCGTTGTGCAGGTGAAGGCGGCGTTGGGCGTCATTCGAGAGCCAGGCGGCGTCGTGATACGGGTCCATCCGGCGGATGCTGCGGTACTCGAGGCTGTTCGGACGGAACTCACGGGGCAGCAGGATATTGCGTTGACGATCACCATCGAACCGGTGCCGTCTCTTTCGCGGGGAAGCTGCCTGCTGCACACCGCAACCCGACAGGTCGATGCTTCTCTCGATACTCAGCTGTTCCGTTTGGGCGATGCCTTGAAGAGCAGGGCTCATCATGAGTCTTAGTCATCTCATCGAGCACGTCGAGCCGATCGAAATTTCAGGGAGAGTGGCGCAAGCCGTCGGGATCGTCGTGGAAGGGTACGGGCCGATGACAACCGTCGGAGAACTGTGCCGGATTACGAGAGAAGCCCGTGGAGGACCGATCGCGGCGGAGGTGGTGGGATTCCGCGGGGATCGTGTCTTGCTGATGCCCCTGGGCGACATGCAGGGCATCGGGCCGGGCAGCCGAATTACGATGACCGGCCACGTGGCCGATCTTGCCGTTGGACCGAGTTTATTGGGAAGGGTGCTCGATGGTTGTGGAAATCCGATGGACGGCAAAGGGCCGCTGAGGACCGAAGAACGCTATCCGCTTTATGCCGGTGCGCCGAACCCGCTTCAACGAGCCCGCATCCAGGTTCCGCTCGATCTCGGCGTTCGTGCGATCAACGGCTTTCTCACGTGCGGGCGCGGGCAGAAAATGGGTATTTTTTCAGGATCAGGGGTCGGGAAAAGTGTGCTGTTGGGGATGATCAGCCGCTATACGAAAGCGGAGGTCAACGTCATCGCGCTCATCGGAGAACGAGGCCGAGAGGTCAACGAGTTCTTGGAACGCGATCTCGGCGCGGAGGCGCTCGGACGCTCGGTCGTAGTCGTGGCGACCTCCGACCAAGCCCCGCTTGTGCGGATACGTGCAGCGCTGGTGGCGACGACCATTGCGGAGTATTTCCGTGATGCCGGGAAACAAGTCTTGCTGTTGATGGATTCGCTGACGCGATTAGCATACGGCCAGCGAGAAGTCGGGCTGGCGATCGGCGAACCTCCGACGACCAAAGGCTATACGCCGTCTGTGTTCGCGCTGTTGCCCAAGCTCTTGGAACGCGTCGGAACCGGACCGGGACCGGGAACCATTACCGGATTGTATACCGTGCTGGTGGATGGCGATGATCTCAGTGATCCGATCGCGGATTCGGTCCGTTCGATTTTGGACGGCCATATCGTCTTATCGCGCGCGTTGGCTGCGCGCAATCATTTTCCCGCGATCGATCTTCTCCAGAGCGCCAGCCGTGTGATGCGGGATATCGTCGGGCGACCGCAGTACGACGCTGCCAGGCGTCTTCTCGAATTAGTGGCCCGGTATCGCCAATCCGAAGATCTCGTACTGTTGGGAGCCTACAAGTCGGGGATGAATGCCGGGCTCGACCGCGCCGTTCAAGCGCAAGAGGCGATCAACTCGTATTTGCGGCAGGACATTGAGGAGCCCTCGAGTTTTGCCGCGTCGGTGCAGCAGCTTGAGGCGCTGGCCCAGAAGACGGCATGAGTCTCGATTCGTTGCAGAAGCTGCGCGCCCAGACTGTAGAGGCCTTGATGATGGAATTGGCGCAGATCACCCAAACTCTCGCCCGCAGCGAGGAACGCTATCGCAACATTGAAGCTCAGCTTCAAACGGATTCGGCGGACTATGAACGACATACGAAGCAAGGGCTGACGATAGAAGCCTTGTTGGAATGGCAAGCGCGTATGGATTCCCAACAAACCGCACTGCGCGACGCGCGTCGCGGGGTCGACCAGGCCGCTTCGGCATGGCAGCATACCAAGTCTCTCCTTGTCGAAGCCAGTCAGGAGTGCAAGTTACTTGAGCTGGTGGCGGAAAAGCGCCAGGAAGCGAAGCGGGCGGACATGAGGCGTCAAGAGCAGCGGGTCACGGATGATGCCGCGAGCCGCCGGTATTCCAGCGGAAGTGAGAGTAGGTCATGAAGGTACGATCTTCGCGGGTCAGGGTAAATCCCTTTCGTCTCGGCGGCATTGGACATCTTGCCGTGAATATGCCGAGGATGAACCGGCGGTCGTCGCTGTGGACGATGGTCGGCGGGATCATCGGCTCGACCATCCTCCTGTGGGTGATGGTGCAATTGGGACAAGCCTCATCCGGACCCAAACCGAAGACGCTGCCTCTGCCGCAAAGTTCAGTGAAACAAAGTCAGCCACAGCCTATGCCAGAGGGGGAAAGCTCCGAACGTGAGTCCGGCGATGATGCCAAGCTGTTGGCTCCCCCCGTGACCCAGGGGCCGGCAATCAATTTGCCCCGCGAAGTGATCGAAATGCTGGAACAGAGAAAGCGCGATTTGGACCGACGCGAGGACGCGATTCGGGAAAACGAAGAACGGCTCATGATCGTGAGGAGCCAGGTCGAGCAGCTCTTGGACCAGAACGAAGCCTTGGAAAAGCGGATTCAGAGCGCGCAGGGAAAAGACGACCGCTCCCCGGGTCAACTCGCCAAAATCCGCGCGGAGAAGGACCGTGCGGGACAGGATCAGCGGATGCAACTCGCCAAAATCTACGAAGCCATGGCATCGGAAGACGCCGCCGCACGCCTGGAACGTATGCCGGACCGCAAAGCGATCGAGATCCTACGGATGGTCAAATCCAAAACCGCCGGAGCGATCCTGGCCCAGGTCAAAGCGGACCGGGCCGCAAAACTCACCGAACAGCTGCTGGCACAAACACCGTAGAGGCGTTTCAGTGCTTCTTTGATCTCTGTCCGCGCTTGTACGATAGATTTGTGAGCGTTGGACATTCTCATCTACGGCTATTTGCTTCGTTACCGCGATATGCCCGCACAGTTTTGCGTCGTCTAACAAGTCGTAGCCGGCGCGCTCCCCGGATAGTTCATGTAGAGTGAGAAACCATAGTATTTTACCGGAATCGTCCATTGACTTTATGAGTATAAATAGTTGATATTCTGCGCCACGTTTAAGGGGGATTTGTGCGGTGAAGATGACGGATGTCCGAGGCTGTTTGTTTTGTCAGGCGCCGTTAGGTACGACCTTCGTGGATCTTGGCATGCACCCGCTCTGTGAGAGCTTCGTGCCTCCGGAGCGGATTAACAGCATGGAGCCGTTCTATCCGCTCCATGTATTGGTATGCGACCGATGCCTTTTGGTGCAGCTGCACGAGTATGTCAAGCCGGACGAGATTTTTACCGAGTATGCGTATTTTTCTTCTTACTCGGACAGTTGGGTGCAACATGCCAAGCGGTACCAAGAAATGATTTGTCGACGCCTTGGCCTCTCGCCGGAAAGCTTCGTGGTGGAACTGGCCAGTAACGACGGCTACTTACTGCAGCATTTTGTCGTGGCCGGCATTCCGGTATTGGGGATTGAGCCCGCCGCAAATGTGGGGGAAGTGGCGCGGCAGAAGAAGATTCCAACGCTGATAAAGTTCTTCGGGAAAGATACGGCTCAATTGTTGCGAGAAGAGGGGAAGACAGCCGACTTGATCGTTGGGAACAACGTGTTGGCTCAGGTCCCTGACATCAACGATTTTGTGGCGGGGATAAAAATTCTCCTAGCTCCTGCCGGGGTCGTGACGATCGAATTCCCTCATTTGATGAAGCTTATGCAGGAAAACCAGTTTGATACGATTTATCATGAACACTTTTTCTACTTCACACTGATGACCGCTGAGCGAATCTTTGCCGCTCACGGGTTGCGACTGTTCGATGTCGATGAATTGCCGACGCATGGGGGATCGTTGCGGATCTACGGCTGCCATGCGGAGTATGCCGGGAATGAAACGACGACTCGATACCGGGCGTTGATAGACCATGAGAAGACGGTCGCGCTCGATCAGCTGGATACATATGCGGCATTTTCAGAGCAGGTCAAGGAAACGAAACGGAAGCTCCTGGAGTTCTTGATCCAGGTAAAGCGCAAGGGGAAAACGGTTGTTGGCTATGGAGCGCCGGGAAAAGGTAACACGCTTCTGAACTACTGCGGGATCAGAACGGATTTTGTTGACTACACTGTCGACCGTAATCCATATAAGCAAGGGAAAGTTCTGCCGGGAACGCATATCCCCATCCATCATCCCGGCAAGATTCGAGAAACAAAACCGGATTACGTGTTGATTCTTCCGTGGAATATACGAGACGAAATTATGGAGCAGCTATGCTGGATTCGGGAGTGGGGCGGACAATTTGTTGTACCGATCCCAGAAGTTCGAGTATACTCTTAGGCCAAACCATGTAGGCAGTAATGTATAGCTGAGGGTCAACGAACTGACGCTGCCGTGTGGGGTAGAAGGTACGGATAGTCATCTTCGTCCATTCATGAAGTGTTCTTGAAGGATTGTGACCTTGATGGAGATTGCCGATCGTCATAAAGCCATCGGGCGACAATTCAGAAGTGGGTCACGATGAAAGTGGTGCTGTTTTGTGGTGGGATGGGAACACGACTCCGGGAACACTCGGAGACGATCCCGAAACCCTTGGTCACCATTGGGGCTCGACCGATCGTCTGGCATCTCATGCGCTACTATGCACACTATGGCCATAATGAGTTCATTCTGTGTTTGGGTTATCGGGGAGATCTCATACGAAGGTATTTTCTTGATTACGATGAAGAGCTGACGAATGACTTTACCATGTACGGCAAGGATGGCCGCAGAGAACTGCACTCGCGAGATCTCGACGACTGGAAGATCACCTTCGTGGATACCGGCCTGCACAACAACATCGGGCAACGGCTTCTTCATGTGCGCAAGTTTGTTGAAAACGAAGAGGCGTTTCTCGCCAATTATGCGGACGCGCTGACTGATCTTCCGCTCGACCGGCAGATCGAAGAGTTCAGATGTCGGAACGCAATAGCGAGTCTCGTTGCAGTGCGAAGCCGGCAAAGTGCTCATGCCGTGCAGGCCGGATGTGACGGTATCGTCACCAGTATCGGTGCAATGGGCGATCAAGAATTTTGGATTAACGCCGGGTTTTTCGTGATGAAGCCCGAGATATTCAAATATATACATGATGGTGAAGAGTTGGTAGAGCAGCCGTTCAGACGTCTTGTCGAGGAAGGCAGCCTGACCGCATTCCGTTGGGATGGTTTTTGGCAATGCATGGACACGTTCAAGGACAAGATCGCATTCGACCGCATGGAAGCACGCCGAGATTGCCCCTGGATGATATGGAAGAATCGTGTTGCTAAGAAACCGGAGTAACCGACTTCCGCGCCCTTCAGGTGTTGGAAGGTGATGGAGCGAAGTTTGCGGTGTTCGACATTGGGGGCCGGCTCCTTCATTGTCAAAGAGGATCATAAGGACTCGATCAAGATTCTCATGCTGCTGAACGGCTGGGATCGCTTCAACGGGGAGGACAGATGACGCAGGGAGTGATACCGAGTCTTGGTTGGGGGCGTGCTGATGGAGCGGATACGATCTCGACATGCTCCAATTGAACGCCCTTTGTCCCGAGAACGAGACGCTATCGGTGTTGTGTCTGGGGGCGCACTCCGACGACATCGAAATTGGTTGTGGTGGCACGATCCTGCGTCTCCTGAGCACCCGCAAGAATTGCCACGTCACGTGGGTGGTATTCAGCGCAGCGGGGCAGCGGAGGCGTGAGGCGTTGTCCAGCGCAAGGCGATTTCTTGGAAGCGCGCGGAAGAAGACTGTTGTCACGAAGCAATTCAAAGAAAGCTTCTTTCCCTACCGGGGTGAAGAGATCAAGGGGTTTTTTGAACGTCTCAAGGAAGGGGTGAACCCCGATTTGATCTTCACGCACTACAGGCACGACCTGCATCAGGACCATCGAGTGGTATGTGACCTCACGTGGAATACCTTTCGTCATCATCAGATACTCGAATTCGAAATTCCGAAGTATGACGGAGATCTCGGGCGGCCGAATGTCTTTGTTCCTCTGAGTCAGTCCATATGCAACGAAAAGATCGGCTATCTTATGGATGAATTTCCCAGCCAGCGAAACAGGCAATGGTTTTCCCGAGAGACCTTCTATTCCATATTGCGTCTTCGCGGTATCGAATCGAATGCGCCAAGCAACTATGCGGAGGCTTTTTACGGTCGTAAAATCGTCCTCGGCTAAGGCGCGATTTCCGTTCCGTTCTGTGAGCTTAGCGATTCGATAATCACTCGAGGCGAAACGGATGAAACCACAATTGCAGCCGTTCGTGAGTGTCCTCACGCCCGTCTACAACGGCGAGAAATACCTGGTCGAATGTATTGAAAGCGTGTTGGCGCAGACCTACCACAATTGGGAGTATTGCATTGTCAATAATTGCAGTACCGATCGAACTCTTGAAATTGCCGAAAGCTACGCCAACAAGGATACGAGAATTCGTATTCATAACAACTCGGAATTCGTCAGCAGCCTTCAGAACCATAATGTGGCATTTCGGCTGATGTCCCCAGCGGCGAAATACTGCAAACTGGTAGATGCAGATGACTGGCTATTTCAGGAGTGCATCGAGCGCATGGTTGCACTCGCCGAAGCTCATCCGACAGTCGCCATTGTCGGCACACATAGGTTGCGCAATGATTTTATGTTCTGGGATGGAACTCCACCGTATGAGACGAGTGTCATGGCCGGCCGAGAGATCGGCCGACATGCTTTCCTGGACGACCCGTACGTGTTCGGGGGATCGACATCGACGTTGATTGGCGCCGATGAAGTGAGAAAGCGCCCCACGTTTTACAACGAAGCCAACTTCCACTGCGATATTGAGGCGTGTTTCGATATTCTCAGGAGTCGAGATTTCGGCTTTGTCCACCAGGTATTGACGTTCACGAGAGTGCATGTGGCGGCGCAAAGTCATTTTGTAAGCGCTTTGGCACCGACTATTTGGGGATGCTTGAACACTTGACCAAGTATGGACGGGCCTATTTGAGCGACGAGGAATTTGAACAATGTTTCAAGCAACGGTGGCGGGAGTATTACGCATTCCTGGGCGCCAAAATGTTTGATCATTCCGACAAGGGATTGTGGACCTTCCACAAAAAGGAACTAGCCAGGCTCGGCTATCGGTTCCGCTATGGAGAGGTTGCCAAATCTGCGGCGGCTAGGTTGCTTGATCTGGCGCTGAATCCGCTTAAAGCGTCTCAGAGGATCGCCAAGAAATTCACGAGCGATCCGGAGAACGCAGGCATCGGAACTTCGGAAATCGCTAAATAGCTTTGTTCATTGGCGCAGCAATGTGAGGAGGGAATCGCAAAAAAATAAACAAAAAGAGGAGTCCATCCGCAGACTAGACAACCGTAATCTACCGCCGGCTTCAACGCAATAAATCGACACAAGCTCTTGCGCCTCGACTCCGCTTGCTCCTGAGCCACCCAACCTTGTCAAGAATTTTGCCTCGCGCATTACTCAAGTAACTTAGTGATATGAACTGCCATATTTCATGCTAAATGGTTTTAGCGAATAGGGCCATTTTATGTCCATTTGGATGGATTGCACTACGTGAAACTATTGTTAAACTGCGTAGCATGGAAAGCACTTCTTGATGTCATTCAAGACATAAAAGTCGCTGGTTAGCTTCGCACAATGATTGAGGACGAGGATCTTCAAAGCTTACTCCATTAAAGGTCAAGGCGTCATGGCGGCTCGATTGAGAACAATTGTGGTGGTCTGTCGGATTAAGCAAGTGTTCCTTCGCACACTCATGCTCCTCTCCTACCTGTCCCTCTCGGCTTGCCTGTCTAATAAGTATGCCCCTCATCTCACTGCTCCGATAGAGGCCAATGCAGACGCAGGCATCATCATCTTATCGGTAGGTGCTCCCGACTGGTGCAACGCAGGAACCTCACTCCTCCTTCACCGACATGATCGCTCATACAACGCGGTCCCGAAAGCGGTGCTGTTCGTTGATACCTGGATGCTCGAAAGTGATTTCCCAACTCATTATGGACATCTGTACGTGGTGAAGTTGCCACCGAACAAGTATTATCTCTCCCCGCACCTCCACACTATTGGAGGGTACACCGAGCTACCGAAGGCCGATTTTGAAGTGTACGCTAATGAAGTGGTGTATCTTGGCCAGTTCTTCATGCCGAAGTCCTGTTCCTTTCATAATCTCCTGGGATTTCAAGACAATGAAGCACGAGACTTGGCTATGCTGAAAGCGAAAAACCCAGCCTTTGAGCAGGTGATGGTCACGAAGCGGCTCCTGCGCTGGACTGGTGAGGCTGAACGCGCCATGTCACCGTTTAGACGAGAGTTATTCCCGCTCTTATCTGAGCCGTGAAGGACACGGTATTGTGTCCCAGTACCGCGGCCGGGAAACCGTAGGTGCAGCTCTACTGAGCTACTATCTAAAGGTGTGGAAATACGATAAAGGCGGCGTACCCTTTCGGTTGGACATCATCCAACCCAGCCTCTGTGGGAGCGGAGGGAACGAGACGCCACCCTGCGTGAGGAGAGCAACACCGAGGCGGTCAAGTCAAGTGAGAAAAAGATAGGGTCAGGTCTTGTTTCTTGTACTATCTCTCAACTGTGTAGTAAGCATTGATCATGGCGTACCCTCTGCGGCTGCAATTTGATGGAGCGATCTACCGTGTGACGTCCCGGGGCAATGCCGGGGAAGATATTTTCGATGACGACGGGGATCGTCACACCTTCTTGGAGTGTCTGGGGAAGGTTGTTCACCACCTTCACTTCTTCTGCCACGCGAACTGTCTGATGGGCAACCATTATCCCTTGGTCATCGAAACCCCAGAGGCGAACTTCTCCAAGGGCATGCGCCAACTCAATGGTCGTTACATGCAAACCTTCAACCGACGGCATAACCGAGTCGGGTACCTACTTCAAGGGCGCGTTTGCCTGCGTGAGTCACTCCGGTATGAAGGAGGCTCGGTCTTGACCAGGCGGCGAGGGGACGATAGAGTGACCGAATGTTACGACCTGTGGCCGCCGCGCTGTTCTTGATGTGTATGGCCGCTCCTCTGTGGGCGGCTGAAACTGAACCGTTCAACCCCGATCAACCCTTCGAGGAGGCGCTCAGCACGACTCTGCTTCGGTCGCTCCTGGATCAGGCGCTCGATACGCTTGAAGACCATGTGGAAATCACCGGCCGGCTGAGCCCTGATTCGTCACAAGACGGGAAAGACAAGCATTTGCGCTTCAAATTCTATCCCGAGGGCAAGTCGAAATCGGATCAACATCTTACCGCTGAGGGCTGGTTTCGCTCCTCACCGGAAACCGGGCAGCGTGATTGGCATTTCAGGTTCAAGCTGCCTGAGACCGCTCACAGAAACTCCCGCTACAGTTTGAATCTCCGCTGTGATAGGGCAAAGAACGGTCCGATTATCGTTTCGCCGGTCACTTTTGCCTAGTACCCAGTAAAGTTTTCCTCTCTCGCCATACCGTTGTCGAGATCCTCATCACAATTCTCACGTAATTTGAGATCTTACAAGGTCACGTCAGATGGCATGGGGCTTGTATTCTTCCGGCACGGATCATACGAGGCCGACCGAATATGGATTTCATCGCTCCTAATATGCCCTCCGCTCCATCCGGTCCCCCTGTGGATGGGAGTCCCAAGCCGGTCCGGGCAACGACTTCTCCAAACTCCAGTGGTGTTCGGAAGAGTTTTTCCACGGTTCTTCAGAGAGCTCGTGGAGAAGGGGAGAGGGCAGACGCTCGCGAAGCGGATGACAGTCGACCGGCGACGAAGTCCGATGCTGGTTCCCCGTCGAAGGAGACGAGAGGTCTGAGTGGTTCCTCGACTCGAACGGAGCGGGCGGATGCATCACCCTCTCAGGCAACGGACGACAGCCGATCGAGTGACAATGAGAGCAAACCTGAAGTTGCAAAGACAGACGTGGAATCTTCCGGACAGGAGAGCAGCGCGGGTTCCGACAGTCAGGGACAAGAATCTGCGCCTATCGTGGCCTTCATTCCCTTTCAGCCGGCACCCAAAGCGATCGATGAGACCGAGGTTCACACGGAGGGAGAGAGTCACCAAGAAGACAAGGTTGAGGTCGGAGAAGAGATTCACTCATCTCAGAAGGACACTGAGTCTTCCGGTGATCTCCCCAAGTCTCCGCTGATATCGATGGCCACAGTGAACGCTCCGGTGACGGAGTCCCACCTCTCTGAAGACCATCCTTCTCCCAATACGGTCAGCACTCCTCCTCACGATCTGTCGAAGCAGAAATTGGATGCTTCGGCGATTCAAGTGAAAAATGCTTCACAAGCCGATCAAGGCGTCAGGCAGACTCCGTATGTCGTTGTGGATGACAGCGGCGCAGCCGTGACGGATAGTGGGAAAAATCAACCGGTGTCTGTGGAGCCGCAGCCTAACTCGGCCCTTCCACATCAAGACTCGGTTGTTCGGCGGGCGTTTCACGCCTACCTTGGTGCCGTGTCGTCAAACGGTAAACCAGAAACCCCCAAGTCGGATTCAGTTCAGCTCGAAGAGGTCCCGCAAGACCACTCAGTTTCCACGCAGGTCAACTACTATGGGCGAGCTCTTGGCAATCCTGAGGACATCGGAGCGAGGGCGCGGTGGGCTTTCCCACAAGGGCAGCAGCCGGGCGCCGAGGCAGGAGAGCAGTTCAACGAGTTGTGGGCGGATCGCAATGGTCCACAACCTGATCACGTGGTCGCCAAACTCCCGCAGGCCGCTATGGTCGATCTCCAGGTTGTGAACGGACAGTCTGCCGGGCCGATGGCGGCCGGAGTTCAGGCCCATTCCGGCTCCGGTCCAACGCCACCGCCTTCCACTGCTTCCTTCGTGAGTCCACCGCCACCGGCCATGCCGGCTCACGATACGATGGAACACTCTGCGCGCTTGATGACCCGATCGGTGGTGCTCGACTTGGCTCAACCTGATCTGGGTCATGTGAATGTTCGTGTCGCGATGATGAATGATGTGGTTCATACCCATATGTCAGCCGACAGACCGGAGGTCGGCCAATACCTCATGAATGGGCAGGATCGTCTTCAGGCCGCCTTGCAGACGAACGGACTGGAAATGGGACAGTTCCGCGTCGACATCGATCGCCAAGGCGCCGGCCGTTCGTTTCAACAAGGTCAGTTTCAGGAACAAGGTTATGCTTGGAATCAAGGTTCACACGGAGTGGAGCATGAGCATGGCCACGACGGGTGGGACGAACCGCGCGGGTCGCTGCACGGCCTATTGAATTTGGTCGCGTAGATTGGAAAGGGGACACGGCAATGGTTGATGTATCACAAATCACTTCGACTGGAACTCCATCGACACCGGATAAAACCGGACCTCGACAGATGGGACAGGATGACTTTCTCAAGCTCCTCATCACACAGTTGAAGAATCAGGACCCCCTGAAACCCACCGACAATACCGAATTCGTCTCGCAACTCGCGCAATTCAGCCAGCTGGAACAGACCGCGAAGCAGGCGGACCTGCTTCAGAAGAGCCTTGACGCGCAGACCGCTTCGCTGCAGTTCACGCTGCTGCCCATGGTCGGCCGCCACGTCAGCGTCGATCGCCCTCTGACTCAATTGGAGAACGGTTCGGCAACGCTGACATACGCGCTGGAAAAGAGCGCGGCTCGCGTGAACATTACGATTCTCGATCAGAATCGGCAGGCTGTGCGATCGTTGGAGTACACCGGTGGCCAGGCCGGACTCAACCAGGCACAGTGGGACGGGAAGGACAGCAAGGGCGTCGCCCTGCCGGCCGGCATCTATGAGTATGCCATCTCTGCCGTTGATAATCAGGGCGCAGCGGTGGTCGCAAAAGGTCGTGCGCAACTCACCGTGACAGGCGTGCGAATGGAAGATGGGCAACCCAAGTTGGCTATCGGCCCGATAGCTGTGGATCCGTCGGAGATTGTGGAAGTGCAGTAGCAGGAAACTGTCCGAACAGGCTGAAGAAGGAGGCAGGCACCCATGGGAATTCTGTCGTCATTGTTTGCCGGAGTCAGCGGGCTCAATGCGAACGGCACAGCGCTCTCCGTCATCGGCAACAACATCGCCAACCTCAGTACGGTCGGCTTCAAGGGGAGCAAAGCGTCGTTCGCCGATTTGATCAGTTCATCGATTTCAGGCGGCGCCGGCGCGATTCAGACCGGCATCGGCGTGGCACTCACATCTGTCCAGGGGAACTTCTCCCAGGGGTCGCTGGCGACGTCATCGAACGTATTGGACCTCGCGATCGATGGCAACGGATTTTTCATCGTTGAGGACGCGCAGGGCGGGACTTTCTATTCCCGAGCCGGCCTGTTCCGTCTCGATAAGAACAACAACGTCGTAGACCCTACGGGATTCAAGCTGCAGGGATTCCTCGCCGACACGACCGGCACCATTACCGGGACGATCGGCGATATCGCGCTGCCGTCGACTACCGCTTCGCCGCGAGCCACGACCACGGCGTTGGTCGCAGCCAACTTAAACTCAGCGACCACGCCGAACGGTGTTTTTGGCAATGTCGTGGCTTCAGCGGCGTCGACGACCATGACCGCGGGGGGTAACAATTCTTTCGTGATCGATTTGAACGGTGACGGGGCTCAGACAGTCACGGTGGCGAACGGGTTGACAGGCTCGGCGCTGGCCACTGCGGTTCAAAACGCCGTGCGCGCGCTGGTTCCCAACGATCCCTTCAAGGCTGCCGCCTACGCGGGGTTCACCGCATCGGTCAATGCGGCGAATATCTATACCTTCGCCTCGGGCATGACCGGCACGACGAACAATTCCACTACCGGCACCGGGACGGTGGTAGTCACGGCGAACGGCGGCGATACGCTGGCGGCCAACCTCAATATGCTGGCGCCCACCTCGACGACCGGCACGGACTTCCAGCTGTCCGACCCGCCTTCCAGCTCGAACTTTTCTACATCAATGACGGTCTTCGATTCACTCGGCAACAGCCATCTGCTGACGACCTATTTCACGAAGATCGGCGCCAACAGTTGGAACTACAACACCGTGGCGGGTATTGCCGACGTCGTGACGGCGAACTATGATCCCAGCAACATCGACGCCAGTCTGGGTATTGTTCGGGTCGGATCCGGTACCTTGACGTTTGGGACTGACGGTACGCTGGATCGAGAGAGTACGGTGATTCGATACGACACCGGCACCGCGACCGGTACGTCGGGCACCGTGCCGGGAGAGCTGCAGATCGACTTTGTCGGGGCCACGCCGGACCAGTTGATTGCGCTGAATTTCGGCTCCAGCGTGACGACCGACGGCGGGAGCGGACTCGATGGGACCACGCAATTCGGGTCGACGTCGGCTCTCGTGCAACAGACACAGGATGGCTTTGCCGCCGGCTCGCTCCAAGCCTTTTCGGTGGATGCCAACGGGATCATCAACGGACGCTTCTCCAACGGGCAACTGCGGGCACTGGCGCAGGTCGTGCTTGCGCGTTTCCCGGACCCCATTGGACTCACGCGAACCGGGAAGAACACGTTTGCACAATCCGGCAACTCCGGCCAGCCGGTCACGGGGACGCCGGACAGCGCAGGCCTTGGGCGGGTCCTGTCCAACTCACTGGAGTTGTCGAATGTCGATCTCGGTGAAAGTTTTATCGATATGATCGCCGCGCAGCGCGGTTTCCAGGCGAACTCTCGGGTGATCACCACATCCGATGAAATTCTTCAGGAACTGGTCAACCTGAAACGGTAGACCCGTTGACTTGGGGTTGGGCGGGGAGTGAAGTCATACTCTCGGCCCAACCCCCCTCTCTTCCCCGCGTCCGGTATCCGTCGCTATTCCCGTCAGCTTATTGACGCTGTCAAGCGGTTGGCTGACAGCGAGTCCATCCTCCGACCACCCCGCAGTGAGCGCCCCGTTGAATTATGCGAAAAGTCTGTTGATTCGCGATGGCCGTTGAAATCAACCGGTAGTGGCATATGCATTGCAGTCTCCGCACCTGGCCAACGAGTCACTCGAGGAGGAGCCATGGCAGATGCAGCAGCGGCAGACGAAAAAGCTCCGGTAGCAGCCCCCGCTTCGGCGTTCCCGGTCAAACTACTGATTATTGTGTCGGTCGTTGCCTTACTGTTCGGTGTGGGTGGGGCATTTGTGGTCATCAAATTCCTGGGAGGATCGAATAAAGGTTCGGAAAGTGCGGAAGAGCATAAGGCTGAAGCGGAGGCCAAGCCCGAACCTGCGAGCGAAGTCAGCGGAAAGCAAGGCCAGGCCGCTGTGCCGGGAGCCATGTTCGACTTAGAACCCTTCATCGTCAACCTCGCGGATACACCGGACGTTCGTTACTTGAAGATCACCATCAAGCTCGAGGTGGAGAGCGAAGCCGTCTCCACCGAACTGTCGGCGCGTGTTCCCCAGATACGAGATGCGGTGCTCGTCCTGCTGAGCAGCAAGGACGTCAATGCGGTGAGAACGACGCAAGGGAAATTACAACTGCGTGATGAAATTACCCAACGCATCAGCGCCGTCCTGAGAAAGCCCGGCGTCCGCTCCGCCTATTTCACTGAATTCGTCGTTCAATAGACTGGTGTTATGGAAAAGATTCTGTCACAGGACGAAATCGATGCGCTCCTCAAGGGAGTCGTTTCTGGAGAGGTAGAAACCGCTCCTAAGGAACATACACAAGATGCAAAAGGTGTGACGCGATACGATCTGTTCAATCAGGAGCGGATCATCCGCGGACGGATGCCGACCATGGAGATGGTCAACGACCGGTTCATCCGCCGCCAGTCGATTATCTGGACCAGCATGTTTCGAGAGGCCGTCGATTTCGCCGTGGTCGGAACGCAAGTAGTCAAGTTCGGCGAGTTTTTGAAAAAAGTTCCGATGCCGTCGTCGCTGAACGTGTTTCATATGCATCCGTTGCGGGGGAACGCCCTCTTCGTGATGGATGCGTTTCTGGTGTATCTGGTCGTGGATTATTTCTTCGGCGGAAAGGGACAGACTCATGTGAAGCCTGAGGGACGGGATTTCACGTCCGTCCAGCTGCGTATCATTAAACGATTGTTGCTGCAAGCTCTCGTCGACCTCGAAAAGGCTTGGCAGGCAGTCGTGCCGGTCAAGGTGGAGTACCTCCGCTCTGAAAGTAACCCTCAGTTCGCGATGGTGGTCACTGCCTCGGAAATCGTGGTGGTCGTGACCCTCCAAGTCATACTGGGAGAAACCGCCCGAGAGCTGTACATCGTGTATCCCTATAGCATGCTTGAGCCGATCAAAGAGAAGCTCTATTCCGGCCTCGTCTCCGATCATGTCGATCAGAACGGAGAGTGGAATCAGCGATTTCGCGACCGGCTGCAGGACTGTCCCCTCCCGATCGCGGTACGGCTGGGAACGGCGACCGTGACGGTGAAAGATGTCATGAATTTTACCCCCGGAGACGTCATCTTGCTTGACCAGCGTCCGGGTGATCTCCTCGATTGTTATATCGAGGGCTATCACAAAGTTCAGGGCAGTCCAGGGATCTTCAAAGGCAATCACGCTTGCCGCGTCACCAAAGTATTGAGCTAGTCAGAACAGCACCAAGAGAGTAACTATGGCTGAATCAGAATCCGCGACACGCACCGACCCTCAGACGACCGGGAGTCCTACTCCGCAACCCGCTTCGTTTCCGTCCGTCCAAAACACGGAAACCGGAGGCACTCCGAAGAACATCGATTTCATCCTGGACATTCCGATGAGCGTCTCGGTTTACGTCGGATCGACCAAGATGGCGATTCGCGATCTGTTGCAGCTGGCGCAAGGGTCGGTGATCGAACTGGACAAGTTGGCGGGCGAACCGATGGAAGTGATGGTGAACAATAAACTGGTCGCTCGCGGCGAAGTGGTGGTCGTGAATGAAAAGTTCGGCATTCGATTGACGGATGTGGTCAGCGCGGCGGAACGCGTGCAGCAGCTGCGTTGAACGGTCAGAGGGAGCGATCGTGATTGATCTGTGGGAAAGCTTATTCCGAACCGTCTCGGCTCTGGCTGTCGTGTTGGTTCTCATGGGGGTCGCGGCATTGGCGGTTCGGCGATTGATGGGGCATCGATTGGGAATCACCGGCGGTCGCCCGCTTGTCCAGGTACTCGCCAGCGGCTATATCGCTCCGCGTAAGACGGTCAGCCTCGTGTCGGTCGCGGGAGAATATCTGATCATCGGGACAACGGCAACCGACCTGGTCCCATTGGGACGCGTCAGCGATTCCGCTCAATTGCGTGAGCTGCTCGCTTCACCCATCCAGAATCCTTCCACCGAAAGCCCGGCGCCGCAGTCGGTGTTGGCCTCATGGCTTCGACGTCTGCCGTTGAGCTCTTTTAATCATGACAAAGGAATCCATGGCTAACCGTCACGACGCCGGACGAATCATGATGTGGGCGATCGTGGTCGGGGCGATGGCGATCCTCCTGATACCGTCGTCAGGCTTGGCGGCGAGCGGCCCATCGGTGAGCATTGATTTCGGAGCAAACGGCCCCCAACAAACTGCGGTGGTCATCCAGATCTTGATTCTTCTGACGGTCCTGTCCCTGGCGCCGGCCCTCTTCATCATGGTCACGTCCTTTACGAGAATCGTCATCGTGTTGTCGTTTCTTCGGCAAGCGCTCGGAACGCCCACGGTTCCGCCGAACCAAGTGTTGCTGTCTTTGGCGCTGTTCTTGACGATGTTTATCATGGCTCCCGTCGGTCAGGCCGTCTACAGCAATGCCATGCAACCGTTGATCGCCGAGCAGATTTCGTATGAGGATGCATGGAAAAAGGGTATCGAACCGGTGCGAACATTCATGCTGCACCAGGTGAGGGACAAGGACCTTGAACTGTTCATCACGTTGAGTCACATACCAAAGCCCGAGCGGGTTGATGATGTTCCCACCCATGCGATTATCCCGGCCTTCATTCTGAGCGAGCTGCGGATTGCATTCCAAATCGGGTTCTTGATCTACATCCCCTTTCTGATCGTCGACATGGTGGTCGCCAGTATTCTGATGTCGATGGGTATGATGCTCCTTCCTCCTGTCGTGATTTCCCTCCCGTTCAAACTGATCTTATTCGTGCTGGCTGACGGCTGGTATCTGGTGGTGGGTTCGATGGTGCGTAGCTTTCAGTGAAAGGTCACGCGTAGTGCGTGTCTCGTGACGCGTATCTCGCACGGCGTAACCAGTGACGCGTCACGCAATACGTGATACGCGCAACGAGGAGAAATGACATGACGCCGGAGTTGGTGACCGAACTGGGCAGGCAAGCACTGGAAACGACACTGCTGGTGTCGTCGCCGATTTTAGGGCTCAGTCTGTTCGTCGGCTTGGCGATCAGCGTTCTCCAGGCGATGACCCAGCTGAATGAATCCACGCTCACATTCGTGCCGAAAATACTGGCTCTCTTTGGGGCGCTGTTGCTGTTTCTGCCGTGGATGTTGAACGTCCTGACGACATTCACGTCGAATCTGCTGATCAATATTCCAAACTACGTGCAGTAGTACGTAACGATGGCGCTGACACAGACCTTCCAGATTCTTCTTCCGGAATTCCAAGCCTTCTTGGTCCTGATTTCCCGCATCGGGGGGCTTGTGGCTGCGTTACCCGTCTTGAGCGGCCGAGCGGTTCCAATGAAAGTCAAAGTGATCCTCGTTCTGGCGTTGGGGGCGCTGTTGGCTCCAATGGTGCGGCTCCCGATTCTGCCCTACGATCCACTGGCCATGGCGGCCGGACTGATGAGCGAAATGGTCATCGGCTTGACGATAGGACTGGCCGTCCGGCTGTTCTTCAGCGCTCTTGAAGTGGCCGGAGAGTTGATCGGTGTCCAGATGGGATTCGGCGTGGTGCAACTGTTCGATCCCGCCACCGCGCATCAGACCTCCATCATCGGACAATACTTCACACTGCTGGCGTCACTCGTCTTTCTCTCGCTGAACGGACATATGCTCCTGGTCGCCACGATTCTTTCCAGCTATGACGCCATTCCGGCGTTTGGAGCATCACTTCCGGCAGGAACGGGGGACGATGTGCTGCGCCTCTCTCAATCCATGTTCGTCGTCGGATTGAAATTGGCGGCGCCCGTGCTCGTCATCATTCTCCTGATCAATATTCTCCTGGCGATCCTTGGACGAGCGGTCGTTCAAATCAACGTGTTTGTGCTGAGTTTCCCTCTCACCATCGCCGCAGGCCTGGCCGTGCTGGGTTTGTCCTTGCCGTTTACGGTGGAACTCTTGGTTCGTGAGATCGAGCGGCTGCAGCTGACGATCGACGGGCTGATGAAGGTGTTGGGTCATGGCTGAAGATCGGAGCAATAAGACGGAACCGGCGACCCCGAAACGCAAAGAGGACGCGCGCCGGAAAGGACAGATCGCCATCAGTCGCGACGTGTCGACGGCAGCCATCCTCTTGGGAGGCGTCGGCCTCTTGGCGTCTATGTTGCCGGTCGGCGTGGTGAAAATGACTGAAATGACCCGCCAAGGTCTCACCCTCTCGTTTCCCCAGGAGTTCTACCAAGGGATGTCGATCGAACAGGTGTCTTCGATCATCATCCACGCCGGCATCACGGTCTTTGCCCTCAGTCTTCCGATCGTGGTGGGGATTCTCGTGATGGGAAGCGGCACATCGCTCTTGCAAACGGGCTTGTTGTGGCGCGCGAATGCGCTCCAACCGGACGTCTCACGAATCAGCCCGATAAAAGGACTGTCCCGGCTGGTCTCGTTTCGGTCCGTGATGGAGCTCATCAAGGGGCTTCTCAAGATCGCCATTGTCACGGGTGTCGGCATCTGGGTTGCCCGACACGACATTCTGCGGATTCCGGGGTTGATCGAGTTCGATATGGGGTCCGTCTTGCAAGTGACCGGACAACTGTCCTTGAAAGTCGGATTAGCCGTTTCCGGAGCGATCGCCGTCCTGGCCGTGCTCGACTATTTCTATCAGCGTTACGAATGGGAACGAAGCCTCCGCATGTCGAAGGATGAAATCAAGGAGGAGCACAAGTCAGCGGAAGGCGATCCGCTCATCAAGAGTCGTGTGCGGACCGTCCAGCGTGAGCTCACGAAGAAACGAATGATGGCGGCCGTCAAGACGGCGGACGTGGTCATCACCAACCCGACCCATTTGGCCGTCGCACTGAAATACGATACCGCCACGATGGGAGCTCCGGTGGTCGTCGCCAAAGGTGCCGGTCTGATCGCGGAACGCATCCGGGAGCTGGCGCGCCATCACGGCGTGCCGGTCGTCGAAAACAAGTTCGTCGCGAGAACGATCTTCAAGCTCGTTGATATCGGCAGGGAGATTCCCAGTGATCTGTATCGCGTCGTGGCAGAGATCTTGGCGTTTGTGTATCGCGCCAGGGGCATGACGCCATGAACAGGATGCTGAAAAAGTTCACCGGCTGCTAGGGGATTATGGCGACAGCAATAGAACCAGTGGGGCGAAACCAGCTGATCAAGCATCCGGACGTCGTGATGTCCGTCGGGGTTGTGGCCGTCATCATGGTGATGTTGTTGCCGTTGCCGCGGTTTCTGCTCGATTTGTTGTTGAGCTTCGACATCACCTTGTCGGTCATTGTTCTGCTGGTCGGACTGCAAGTCCGGCGACCGATCGAGTTCTCGGTGTTTCCCTCGGTGCTCTTGATGATTACGCTCTTCAGGTTGTCCCTGAACATCGCCTCCACGCGTCTCATTCTGCTGCACGGCAACGAGGGTGCCGGAGCGGCCGGCGAGGTGATTCGGGCATTCGGAAATTTTATCGTTGGGGGCAATTACACGGTCGGCCTGGTGGTGTTTTCCATTCTCGTCATCATCAATTTCGTCGTGGTGACGAAGGGCGCAGGACGTGTGGCCGAGGTGGCCGCTCGCTTTACGTTGGATGCCATGCCCGGGAAGCAGATGAGCATCGATGCGGACCTCAACGCCGGTCTGATCAATGAAGCGGATGCGCGCCGCAGAAGACGGGAGATCACGGAAGAGGCGGATTTTTACGGAGCCATGGACGGTGCCAGCAAGTTCGTACGGGGAGATGCTATCGCGGCCGTCATTATCGTGCTCGTCAACATTCTGGGTGGATTGGCTATCGGTATTCTGCAACAAGGCATGAGTCCGGCCCTTGCGGCGCAGACCTATACCATTCTCACGGTCGGCGAGGGGTTGGTGGCGCAGATTCCGGCCCTGATCGTCTCGACCGCCGCGGGTATCGTCGTGACTCGCGCCGCCTCAGACACAGACCTAGGCGGAGAAATGGCGCGACAGCTGTTGACGTCCTCCAAAACGGTGGGCATTGCGGCAGGTATTCTCCTCGCGCTTGGATTGGTACCGGGTCTCCCGCATATGGCGTTCCTCGTGTTGGGCAGCGCTGTCGGATGGATGGCTTACCATCTCCACAAGCAGGAACAGGTTCAAGAGGCTCCGGCGCCGAGTCCGGTGGCACCGAAGGCAGATGAGGGAGTTACACGAGTGATCCCACTCGACCTCATGGAGGTGCAGGTGGGGTATGGACTGATAGGACTCGTCGAAGGGACGCAAGGCACGGCGCTTTTGGATCGGATCAAGGCGTTGCGGCGCCAGTTTGCGGAATCGATGGGCTTTGTGGTGCCTCCGATCCATATCCGCGACAATCTCCAGCTGCGTCCGAACGAGTACGCCATCATTCTAAAAGGAGTGGAAGTTGCGAAGGCGGAGGTATTGCCCGGCCATCTGCTGGCGATCGATCCTGGGACCGGCCAACGAGGATTGGTGAAAGGAATTACGACCAAAGAGCCTGCGTTCGGGTTGCCCGCGCTATGGGTCACCGAGGATACCCGCGAACAAGCTCAGATTGCCGGATACACCGTAGTCGATGCGAGTTCCGCCATTGCCACCCATCTGTCCGAGTTGATCAAACGTCACGGCCATGAGTTGTTGGGAAGGCAGGAGGTGCAAGCGTTATTGGACGAAGTCGGAAAATCGCATCCCAAACTGGTGGAGGAGCTTATCCCGACGCTGTTGCCGCTCGGAACGGTCGTGCGGGTTCTCGGCAATCTGCTCAAGGAAGGCATTCCGATCCGAGATTTGCGGTCGATCCTTGAAGCGATTTCCGATCAGGCGACGAGCACCAAGGATGCCGATGTACTCACGGAGTATGCGCGGCAGGCGTTGGCCCGGACTATCACCAAGCAGTATCAGGCGCCTGATGGCAGCCTGTTGGTGATTACCTTGGACCCACGGCTCGATCGTTCATTGGCGGAACAAGTGGCGGCCTTGCCGCCCGGCGCCAGTTTGAACCTTGATCCCGCACTTTCACATAAGCTCTTAAGCAACCTGAAGCAGGCCGCCGAGCGGGTCGCAGCACGAGGACAGCAACCGATCGTCCTCTGTTCACAGGCCGTTCGGCGCCATCTCCGGCGGCTCAGCGATCGCCTTCTCCATTCGGTCCCTGTCATGGGACTGAACGAAGTCGATGCCTTCGTTCGCCTGCAATCACTCGATACGGTTCGGATCGACTTGGAATTGGCGCAACCATCTTAGGGTAGTCCATGAAAGTAAAGACGTTTCACGCACTCACCATGCAGGACGCCATGCGGGCCATTAAGGAAGAACTTGGGCCGGACGCCATCATCCTGTCCTCGAAAGAAGTACGCGAAGGGGGACGACTGCTGCGCGCGTTCAATCGCCCTGTGCTGGAAGTCATGGCAGCCTCGGACCAGGATGCGCAGCCATCCGTTCAGGTCAGGGAACCGGCTCCCAAATCTGTTCCACCGATACCTCGGCCCGAAGCCGCGCCCCCTTCGCCTCTGGCGGCACAAACCTTTCAACAGACGCTGGCAACCATGCTGCAACCGAATTGTGAGGCGAGCGCGCCGGTTGCCGGGACACGGCCCCCATCGTTGAAACCATCTCTGGACAATGAGAAGCCGAACCGGCTGCGGCATCTGCATACTGTGGTGGGCGAATTGAGCCGGTTGTTGCAGGACTTGTCGCAAGAAGAGAGTCAACCGCCGGAGCGCGCGCTGTCGCCCGTGTTTGCGAGGTTACGCTGCTCCCTGGTCGAGCAGGGGATGAATCCGTCCACTGCCGAATTGCTCGTCAACGATGTCTGCGAAACCATGAAAGCCGAGGGTGTGGGCGGCAATGAGTCGACCAAGCGCGAGGTCCAGCGAGCGATCACGCAACGAATCCGAACCAGCGGGCCATTGATCAACGGGGATGGGCATTCCGCCATCGGTCTCTTCGTCGGGCCCAGTGGTACCGGAAAGACCTCTGCGGTGGCCAAGCTGGCGGCGCACTACCGCCTTGAGCAACGAAAATCCGTGGCCATCATTACCTTTGACAATCATCGGGAGGCCGCGGTGGAGCAGTTGCGTCGGTACGCCAAGCTGATTGGAGCGCCGTTCGCGTGCGCGCTATCGGCCCGACAGCTGTATGAAGGGCTCCGCCGTCATGCGCAGGTCGATCTCGTGCTGGTCGATATGCCGGGAGTCGGACCGGATGATCTGACGTTGGCCAAAGAATTGCGTCATCTGTTGGCAAAGGAGACCGTGACGACTCACCTTGTCCTTCCGGCGTCCATCGGGGAACGTGAGGCCCGCCGGATCACCGAGCGTCTCCACGATCTGCCGAAGCTGAGTCTGTTGTTTACGAAGCTCGACGAGACGGAGTCGTTTGGATCTATCTTCGAAGTGGCCCATCGATCCGGGGTACCGCTCTCCTATTGGAGTGTCGGGCGACGAGTGCCCGGAGATATCGAAATCGCCTCAGCAGATCGCCTGGCGGCGCTCATCACCGCAGAAGGTTCGCGTGGGTTCGTCGGTCAATCGGTTCGATCATCGGAGGCAGCTCCTGAGTTGACAGGAACTGGAACTCATCATGGATAACTTGCTTGGAGGTCGCGATATGCAGCCCAGAACGAAACAGTCCGTCCTCATGCCGGATGAAGCCCGTCCGGCAGGTGAGTCATCCACTCAGGTCATTGCCGTCTCCAGCGGCAAAGGAGGAGTCGGGAAGACCAATGTGGTGGCGAATCTGGCCATTGCGCTCACAAAAGCAGGAAAGCGGGTGCTGATTCTGGATGCCGACCTGGGCTTAGGCAATCTCGATGTCCTTCTCGGGCTCGTCCCGCAGTACACGATTGAAAACGTACTGGCGGGCACGCATACGCTCGATGAAATCGTGCTCAAAGGTCCGGCGGGGATCCATGTGCTGCCGGCCAGTTCCGGGGTGCCGCAGCTTACGGCTCTGACGGAATCCCAACAGGTGGTGATCCAAGAGCAACTGGCACAGCTGGCCGGCGAGATGGACGTGCTGTTGATCGACACCGGTGCCGGCATCTCCCCGAACGTGACGTTTTTCGCATCCTCGGCGGATGAGACGATGGTCGTCGTATCGCCGGAGCCGACGTCGCTCACGGATGCCTACGCGCTGATCAAAGTGTTGGCCCGACAATATCGAGAACACCGTTTCAAAGTTCTAGTCAATCAGGCCAAGAGTCCTCGTGAAGCCTCCGAGGTATTCGGCAAGCTCGACGTGGCGGTGGACCGTTTTCTTCATGTGGCCATCGAATTCGTCGGGTCTATTCCCTATGACGATTATGTGCATATGGCAGTCATGCAGCAGAAAGCAGTCTTCGAAGCGTTCCCTGATGCGCCGGCTTCCCAAGCCTTCAGGAAGATCGCTCAACAGATAGTCCAATGGCCCAAACCCGGCCTTCCGAAAAGTTCCGTGCAGCTCATCTGGCAACGATCAGCCATGCATGCCGGCAACTGAGAACAGGTCATACGTGGAACAATCATGAGCAAAACAGCTTTGTCACACGAGCGGAAATCCTTTTCGCAGGGAACGAGACGTGAGGAACTCATCAAAGAGTTCGCCCACGTGATTCGCGCGATGGCGCATCGGCTGGCCTTCCGCCTTCCAGCCTACTTGGATGCGGAGGACTTGATCTCGGTCGGCACCATTGGACTCATGGATGCCATGGACAAGTATGATCCCACCCGGGAAGCGAAGTTCAAGACCTACGCGGAGTTCCGTATTCGCGGGGCCATGCTCGATGAAATCCGTTCGATGGATTGGGTTCCACGATCGGTCCACGAACGAATCGGTCTGCTTCAAAAGGCGCATGTGACGCTCATGAGCCGATTCGGCCGACCGCCGCATGATGACGAAGTGGCGACGGAGCTGAAGATGTCCTTAGAGGAACTTGACGAGTTCATTGCGCGGGCCAGAGGCGCAGTGATGATCAGCGTAGACGATTTGAGTCTTCAAGAACCGGACGGGCATAAAGTGGTGAAGATGTTGGCCGACACGCATACGCCCGATCCCTTGTCGTCGTTGGTCAACGAGCGCGAACGTGAATCGATCACCGGGGCCATCCAAGCCTTGCCGGAAAAAGAACGTCTTGTCCTCACGTTGTACTACTATGAAGAGCTCACGATGAAAGAGATCGGGGACCTCATGAAGGTGACCGAGTCGAGAGTGTGTCAAATTCATACGAAGGCGATCATCAGACTCAAAGCGCATCTGCAAGCGGTCAGTTGATTGTGCCGACCGGTAGGGGCGATGCCTCTCGCCCTTCAGCTCCGTGCGATCGAGACCGACTATCATCCACGATTGTGGCCGATGTTTCGCGATGCAGACCGACTCCCTCCAACCTGCGACCGTCACGCACCGATCTTCTCATCCACCGTCCGCCCGTGAGCCTCTGGGAGTGACGAGAACGAAGCCGGTGAACTGTTCCCACTATCCTGCTAGGAAGAATATTCACCTCGATGGGTAGAATCCGCCCTGCCGGAATCGCCCGTGCTTGATTCCCACTCAGGTCCACCTTGCCGGCCATCAGGTTATCCCTGCATTTGGCTGATTTCGAATCCTTCTGGGCACAACCTTTGAGCAGACGATCCTGGCATAAGGGTTGCTGTCACTCTGTGGGACATCAAAAGGAGTCTGCAGCATGAACCGTGGGATCTATCCTATCTTGTCCGGAGCGCTGGCCCACGAGCGGCGGATGCAGGTATTCGCCAATAACATGGCGAATGTGAATACGGCTGGTTTCAAGCAGGATGAACAAGCCTTCAAGGCGATATTTCCCCGGTACCATGCCGTGGCGCCACCGAGCGGGTTGAACATGGGATTGGCGCAGCAGATTATGGCCAAACCTTTTGGTCCGGCCGAACGGGTATTTGTGGCGCCGCACCAAATCAAGACCACATTCGAGGCGGGACGGATCCGACTGACCGGCAATCCGCTGGACATCGCCATTCAAGGACGCGGGTTTTTTGAGGTGGACACACCGCAAGGGGTCCGGTACTCCCGCAACGGCATGCTGTCGCTCGACCGTGAACGTCGGTTGGTGAATGGTCTGGGCTATCCGATTATGGGAACGAAGGGCGAGATTAAGGTTCCTCCGGGGAAGCTCGAGATTACGACACAGGGAGACATCAAGGTCGACGACAAACCTGTGGCGACGATCAAGATTATGGAATTTGCCGAGAATGACATGCCGCAGAAGTCCTCGGAAGGGCTCTTCTTTTCGGAAAAGGGGAGTATCAACAAACATCCGCAAGTTCAGGTCGGGCACATCGAAGAGTCCAACGTCAATGCAATCGGCGAGATGGTGAAGATGATTCAGGGCATGCGCACCTATGAATCAACGCAAAAACTGATTCAGTCGCTCGATCGAATGGCCGAGATCGCGATTCAAGATGTGGGTCGAGTGTTGTAGCGCCGTGAATCGTATCTCGTGAAGCGTCCGAAATCGGGACGAGATACGAATCACGAATGACGAGAGACGAGGAGGATTTCCATGATTCGAGCCATGTGGACAGCGGCGACCGGAATGACGGCTCAACAGATCAATGTCGACACCGTCGCGCACAACCTTGCGAACGTCAATACGAACTCGTTCAAGCGCAGTCGCGCTGAATTTGCGGACCTGCTGTATCAGATCCAACGGCTCCCGGGCACGAATGCTTCCAACGTCGGCGTCTTTCCGGTCGGCATCCAGGTCGGCGCCGGTGTGCGTCCGACGACGGTGGCGAAAGAATGGCTGCAGGGAAATATGCGTCAAACAAACAACGAGCTGGACCTGGCGATCGACGGGCCGGGGTTTTTTCAAGTGTCTCGACCGGACGGGACGATCATGTATACGAGAAACGGGTCCTTCAAGCGTGACAACGTGGGTAACGTGGTGACCGGAGACGGAGATCTTCTGAATCCCGTCATTACGATTCCTTCCGGTGCGCTCAAGGTGGATATCGGCCAGGACGGAACCGTCTCAGTTCTGCTTCCCGGAGTCACGCAGGCCTCGCAAATAGGGCAAATTCAGCTCACCAGGTTTGACAATCCTTCAGGCTTAGTCGCGATGGGGAACAATCTGTTTATCGACAGCTTTGCCTCGGGACCTCCGACACAGGGGACCGGCGGTTTCACCACCGGGTTCGGCACGATCCAGCAGGGATTCTTGGAGAGCTCGAACGTCAACCTCGCTGAAGAAATGGTCAATATGATCATCGCCCAGCGAAGTTACGAGATCAATTCCAAGACGATTCAGGCCTCCGATGAAATGATGGCCATTGCGAACAATCTCCGACGATAAGGAGCAGTCCATGTTTAGAATCCTGAGCCTGATCCTGCTCATGTCGACCGGACTCTTGGAGGCCGTTTCGGCGGCCACAGGGGCGTCCAGTGGCAATGACCGCTCGGTCGCTCCTCAAAACAGAGGTCCGGTTCATCAACAGATTGAACACGCGGCGGCCCGTGTCGCCGTCAGTGAGGTGACTCCCGAGCAGATGAAGCAGGTGGTTCAGAAATACTTGGAGGACGAATGGGCCCACAAGATCAAGACGGTCTCTGTGTCGGTGTTGGAACCTTCAGATCCGATTCAAGTCTCCGGTAGCCTGGTGGAGCTGCGCGTCATTCCCGGCTCGACTGAGGAAAGTCCGGGGCGTCGCATATTTCAAGTGGAAGCGGTGACGAACAGCAAGCTGCGGAAAACCGTCCAAGTTCTGGCCGATGTGACGGCGATGATCGATGCGGTCGTTCCCAGCCGTTTCCTCAGAACAGACGAATTGATCGAATCCGGAGATCTCAAAACTGCTCGAACTCGCGTGTACCAGGTGAATCATCCGTTCGTGACGGATCAAACTGAGGTGATTGGGAGGAGCGCGACCAGACCTCTTCCTCCCGATGCCCCACTGCGTTCCGCATTCGTCAAGCTTCCCTTGGTTGTGAAGAAAGGTGACCGGGTACTCATCCAAGCGCAACGGGGAGGTCTGTCGATCCGGGCGTATGGCATTACCAAGTCGAGCGGGCAGGTGGGGCAGAGCATCATGGTTGCCAATCTGGATTCCGGTCGTGAGCTGAGAGCCACGGTCGTCGCTCCCAGTATCGTTCAAGTGGAGTTCTAGCGGCATGTCGATGGATGTCATCAGCGAGAAGGGAATCGAGGTGAGACCGCGCCTCCGAACGGCAATCGGCTGCGTCTGTATAGTCTCCGCGCTTCTCCTGCAAGGATGTTCAAGTCCGCCCAGTGTCTCAAGCAAGATCGCCCTGACCCCATTGCCTCCACCGAAGACAGTGGGTTCGCTGTGGCAGGAAGAAAACGGGCGGGCCTATCTCTATGAGGATCTCCGCGCCATGCGTATGGGCGATATCCTTACCGTTAAAATTGTGGAAAACCACAAAGGATCCAAGTCCGCCGACACGGCGGCTCAACGTGAGTCGACGATCAAAAACAGTCTCATCGGCACCGGCATGGGGTATATCGGAATACCGGGAATCCGGTTCAGCGATGAAACACGTCGTGGAATGGGGATCGACGCCAGCACCGCGAATAAATTCGGCGGAAAAGGCGCCACCAGCCGTGAAGGAACTCTCACCGGTACCATCTCCGTGATCGTCACCGAAGTGCTTCCGAACGGAGATCTTCGTATCGAAGGCCGGCGCGAGGTGAGTGTGAACAGTGAGAAACAGTTGATGAGCATCGGTGGGGTTGTGCGTCGCGTGGACGTGGATACGAAGAATACCGTGCTGTCGTCCGCCATCGCCGATGCCAAAATCGAATATTCCGGTCTCGGCGTCCTGGACGATGTGCAGCGACCCGGATGGTTTGTTCGAATTCTTGATTGGGTCTATCCATTCTGAGGAGGGGATATTCTATGCAGGCTCCGGTGAGACGAAGGCCGATTCTGAGGGCAGTGCGCAAGAAGCTGGCGTTGAATCTCCAGACTCTCGAAATGATGGTGCAGAGCGGGGTGGTCCGACGAGCTGATTTTGATCCTTCTCCCACGGCGAGTCTGAAACAATTTCAGGTGGCGGATGAAGCCGATCGTGATTCCATGAGAGGAACGGCTTCGGAGCAAGGTTGGCTGGCGCGCATCATACTCGGCCGGAAGGCGCTTGCTCTGGCTTCAAGACGTTCATAACCATGAAGGATACTCGACGCATGCGCTCACGCACTCACTCGCTAGTATGTTCACTGGTGTTGACAGGCTATCTGTTCTCTCCTTCAAACGCCGATGCGGTGAGGATTAAGGATATCGGATCGATTGAAGGTGTGCGCGAAAACCAGTTGATCGGCTATGGACTGGTGGTCGGCCTGGATAGCACCGGTGATCGGGTCATCGGTGGACAGTTTACGATTCAAGCGATGATGTCCATGTTGAACAAGATGGGCGTCCATCTGGTCATCGATCCCATTCAGTTGCTCACCAGAAACATCGCGTCGGTCATGGTGACCGCCAAACTTCCTCCGTTCTCCAAGCCGGGCATGACCCTGGACGCCGTCGTGTCATCGATGGCGAATGCCAAAAGTCTGCAAGGCGGCACGCTGTTGCTGACGCCGTTGAAAGCTGCCAACCAGCAAGTATTTGCGGTGGCGCAGGGACCGGTTTCAATCGGCGGGTTTCTCGGGGGAACAGGCGGCGCGGGTGGGGCCACGGTGACCAAGAATCACCAAGCGGCCGGTGTGGTTCCCGGGGGTGCCATCATTGAAATGGAGCTGCCCGTCAACATCGATTCGTGGGACACAGTCTCCGTCCTGCTGCGGCAGCCTGACTTCACCACCGCCATCAGGACCGCCGAGGCCATCGAGAGCGCCTTCGGAAAAGGAAGCGCGTCAGCCGTCAATGCCGGATATGTCAAGGCGACGATTCCAACAGAATTCCGCGGTCGCGTCGTCGAATACATTGCATCGATCGAGGGACTGGATGTGGCCGTCGATGCCGTCGCAAAAGTCGTCGTCAACGAGCGGACCGGAACGGTCGTATTGGGTGAGCATGTAAGGATTTCAACGTGTGCGATCTCTCACGGCAATCTCACCATCTCGGTCAAGAACACCTTGAATGTCTCTCAACCGCCGGCGCCGCTTATCGGTTCGACCGGGGGGCAAACGACTGTCACGCCGGACGTGCAGACTGAAATCAAGGAGCAGGAGTCGCGTCTGATGGTTGTCGACGAGACAGTCACATTGGGAGAGGTTGTCCGAGCCCTGAACTCTGTGGGAGTGACGCCTCGCGATCTTGTGGCCATTCTATCGGCGCTTAGGTCTGCAGGTGCACTTCAGGCTAATCTTGAAATAATATAGATAACCAATGGATATATATAATGTTTACTGAATCATTTGGAAGTCATTCTGTAGCATCTTCACCATTATATGTCGATCCGGGTTTCACCCTCCCCTCCGGTCAGCTCGACCCCCAGGTGAATCCGCAAAAGGTGCAAAACCCCGCTGAAGCACGCCGGCAGCTGGTCAAAGCCGGACAGCAGTTTGAGGCCTATTTTGTCTCGTACTTACTGAAAGTGATGCGGGAAACGGTTCCTGAGGGGACCATTTCGAATAAGCAAGGGGCCTACTTCCACTCATTTTATGATGAAGAGATCGGGAAACGGGCGGCAGAAGCCGGAGGAATAGGCATTGCCAAGATGGTCCAGGAATATACGGATAAGTATTTTTCATCAGCTCCAATGGGGCACTCAAGTTTTTCCGGGTAAAAACCGATAAGAGGCTCGACCGGGGTAAAGTCCACAATTCTCCGGGGATGGTAGCCGGAAGAAGAGAGCGGGGGAAGGAGCGGCGATATGCAGATCTCAGATCATGGGAAAGTCGATCATCTTGCAAAGCTGTTGCTTGGGGTTCATGAGGCGGACAAGTCCGGTGCTCGGCAAACGGCTGTCCCGACCCAAGCGGGTAAGGATCAAGTTCAGATTTCCGCACAGGCAAAGGAGCTTCAACGGATTCGAGAACTGGCCAATCAACCTGACCCTGAGCGGACGGAACATGTGGAGCGCATCAAACGCTCTCTTGATAGCGGCACGTATGATGTCTCCGGACGTGCGGTTGGAGACGCGCTCATCAAGCAGGTGCTGACCGACGCCGTGCTCTAGCATCCGCCGTTCCAGAATCTGAACACACTCTGCTCTCGGTCCGAAGAGACAGATGGCGGAACACAGCGCACGCCTATGATCACAAGGAGTCTGTATGCCCGTGTCTACGTTCTCGCCGGCGATCACCCAGCTCTGCCGCTTGTTGGACCAGGAAAAAGCGACCTGCCTGCAGCTGCTTGAGACGATTCACGCAGAACGAGCCGCCATCCGGACGATGGCCATCACCGAATTTCACCCTATCAATTGCCGCCGGCTGGCGATTCTGGAGTCGCTGCAGTCTCTTGCCGACGAACGGCAGCAACTTGTTCGAGAACTGGCGTTGCATCAAGGCTTGCCGGAGGGAGCATCGATCCAGGACCTTATCGACCATGTACGAAGCGCCGCGTCGGACGACCTGCGGGCAGGCTACCGAAGCTACATGACGGTAGCCAAAACCGTTCGTGACGAAATCAAACAGAATGTCGTGCTCATCGAAGGCATTCGCGGCGTGGTCGACCAAGCTCTTTCGTCCGGCACACCCATCGTGCCGGGTCGGGATCTGTATACCGCCGACGGGCAATCGTTCGTCGCGTCTCACGTCAACGTACTCATCCATCAGCAAGGCTAATCATGATCGGCCTATCGTCGCTCTTCGACATCGCGCGAAGCGCGCTGACCACCTCGCAACAAGCCCTCGCTGTCACCGGACATAACGTCGCCAACGTGAATACTCCGGGATATTCCCGACAGGAAGCGGTGCTCACCGAGCGGGCTCCGCTGGACGGACAGCCCGGCATGGCGGGGACCGGCGTGATGGCCACGTCCATCAGGCGGTACACGGATCAATTCATCAACCGGCAACTCACCACCTCCCAGCAGGATCTTGGACGCCTGACGTCGTCGAAAGACGAGTTGTTCCGGCTGCAGAACCTGTTCGGAGACAGCAACGATCAAGGCATCGCCGCGCGAATGAATGATTTTTTCAGCGGCCTGCAAGATGTGTCTACCAATCCGGGCGAGCTGGCGGCCCGCTCTGTCGTGTTGGCGAACGCGAAACAGTTGGCGTCGAGCGTCAATCAGGTCTCTACCGACCTGGTCACGGCGCGACAATCACTGAATTTCCAAGTCAAGCAGACGGTCGGAGAAGTCAACAGTCTGTCGAAGCAAATCGCCGAGCTGAATAGTCAGATCGTCAGGGCCGAGGTGGCAGGTCAGAATGCCAACGATCTACGGGATCAGCGTGAACTGGCGTTGAACGAGCTGGCGACGCGCATCGATATTACAACCGTGGAGTCCGGCACCGGCGCGCTGACGGTCTTCGCTGCGCGGGGACAGGTTCTGGTGGAGAACGGCTCGATTCGGGAATTGACGGCTGTCGAAGATCCGGACAACGACGGGCTGTTCTCGGTCGGCTATTCCACCGGCGGTACACGCCCCTTGAGCATCGACGCACTCATTTCGAACGGCCGCTTGCGCAGCCTGTTGGATGTCCGCGACACCACGGTCCGAGGCTTGGAAACCTCGTTCGACCGGATGGCAGCGACGTTGGCGAGCGCCGTGAACGTCATCCATCGACAAGGGTATGGGCTCGACGGATCGACGGGACAGGATTTTTTCGGTCCCGCGACGGTGACCTCGCGGGCTATGACGGCCAATCAGGGGGCCGCAGCGATCAACGGGGGTGCAGTCACCGCAAACGAGCTACTGACGTTTCATGACTACGAGATCCGCTTCTCCTCGGCGACCGCTTATTCCATCGTGGATGCCACCACCGGGGCTACCATTCGCGGCAACTATACCGGTACGGCGATCACGGCCCCTTCCGCGAACAATCCGTTGTCCATCGTGACCGGGACGAACGATACACTCGCGGTGTCCGTCGATGGTGTGGCGTCCGGGACGATCACGTTGGCAGGCGCCGCGAGTCCGGGTCTATCGTATACCTCCGGCGCGGCCCTCGCGCAGGAAGTTCAGAGCAAGATCAATGGAGATGCAACGCTGCAGGCAGCCGGAAAAACCGTAGCGGTCACCTATGACACCACGACCAATCGCCTGGTTATCACGTCGAACAGTACGACAGCCTCGTCGGCCGTCAACGTGACCGGCGGCACGGCCCAAACGTCGCTCGGGTTGATTGCCGGGACCAGCACGGCGGCCTCCGGCACGTATGCGAGCCCGGCCACCTTGACGTTCGACGGTCTTCGTGTGACGTTGACCGGCGCGGCGGCGGCCGGAGACGTCTTCGAGGTCGATTCATACAGTCACGCGGCTCGAGATCTGACGGTCGCGCTCACGAATCCCTCGTCTGTCGCGGCTTCATCCACGCGAACCGGCATTCCGGGAAACAATACCAATCTCCTCTCGCTGGTCGCACTTCAGCAGCGACGATTCGCGAGTCTGGATGACGGCACGTTGAACGACGCCTATCGGACCGTCGCGGCGGAGCTGGGCGTTACCGCGCAGACGGCCGGCCGTGAACTGGAAGCGAAAGAGACTCTGAAGGATCAGATTGAGACGCTGCGCGCGCAGGTATCCGGCGTGTCTCTCGACGAAGAATTGGTGAACCTCATCAAATTTCAACGGGGGTTCGAAGCCGCGTCGCGACTGGTGCGTCTCACCGACGAGATGTTCCAAACGCTGTTGGCGATCAAACCTTAGCATCGAGGCTTCCATGCGGGTGACAGAGCTACAGACCTTCGGCGTGCTCACAAATAATCTGACCCGCTCACGCGCGAGGATGCTGGAACTCCAGCAGCAGGTGTCGACCGGCAAGCAGGTACGCCAACCGTCCGATGATCCCAGCGCGTTCAATCACATCACGTTGGACAAGGCCTCGCTTGCCGTGATCGAGCAACGGGGACGAAATATCCAATTTGGGCAGACACGACTGGATCTTTCAGACAACGCCCTCAGTCAAGCGATGAACTCGCTGTCCCGTGTGCAGCAGCTCGCGGTACAGTTTCGCAACGATTCGAACGGCGCGACGGAGCGGACCATCGGCGCCAAAGAAGTGCGACAATTGTTCGCGCAGCTCCAACAGTCGGCCAATACCGTGCTGAACGACCAGCCGATCTTCACCGGCACCAGCACGCATGGACGGGTAACCGGACTGACCTTGACGACACCCGTGACGCTGACGAACGGCACCAATGATACCCTCAGTGTGACGGTGGACGGGGCCACGTCGGGCACGATCGATCTGACATCCGGAACGGAATCTTTGTCCGGAACCCAGCTTGCGGCACGCCTGCAAAGCCGCATCAACGCCGATACGGCTCTGGCCAATGCCGGGAAGAGCGTGACCGTCACGTTTGACGGCGATCATCTCGTCATCGCATCCGATTCGAACGGTTCGCAGTCCGCGGTGCGTGTGACCGGAGGCTCGGCCCGAACCACACTTGGACTCACGGGTGGTAGCGAGACAACCGGCGGTACGCCGTTCGCACTGACCGCCACCGTCGCATCTGCCGCCGGGAACACCGGCGGGGCTGTGGCCGGACACGGGCGGGTCGTGGATGAAAACGCCGCCACCCTGGACGATTATCTGATCCGGTTCACGTCAGCGACGACCTACGATGTGTTGGACGCGACGGTTCCCGTGACCGCAACGCGCGGCTCATCCAACACCGGTGGCGCCGCTGTGCAGAACGCCGGAATGGTGAATGCGTCGGGCCTCACATTGCACGACTATCAAATTCAGTTTACGTCCTCGACACAGTACTCGGTGATCGACCAGACGACCAGCACCACTCTGTCGTCCGGCAACACGTATGTGTCGGGCGAGCCGATTTCATTCGCCGGCTTGCGTGTGGTGCTGGCAAACGGCCAGCAGGGAGGTCCTCAAACCGGGGATACCTTCTCCTTCAATGTGTCGCCGAGGAACGTCCTTACCAACCAGACGTATGCCTCAGGAAGCGAGATCAGCTTCGACGGCATCCGGGTGACGCTCAGCAACGGGACAGGGACGCCGGCAAACGGCGATCTGTTCTCCATCGTCTCGGGCTTACAGTACCAAGGGGACGCAGGAACCCATGCCATCGAAATCGGAACCGGCCAGACTGTGCCGACCAACGTCGCCGGCGATCGGGCTTTTACCTCGGGTGGGGTGGATATATTCGCGGGGGTCAAACAGCTGATCAGCGCATTACGCGGCAATGACGGGCAGGGCATCTCCGAGGCCCTGGGCGACTTGAATCGAGGGGTGTCGCAGATGGCAGCGATTCAGGGAGAAGTAGGAGCAACATCCAATCGCCTGACCACAAGCGCCGCGCAGCTTGAAGACACCAAAGGGTTCTTCCTCCAGTCGCTCTCGCAAACCGAGGATGTCGATATGGCCAAAGCCATCTCAGACTTGACTCTGCAACAGTTTGCGATCGAAGCGGCGAGCAGGACATTGACGAAGGTATTTCAAAATTCGCTGTTGAATTATTTGTGAGCAGGGAACGGACAGGCATGATGCCGACGCCGTTCTGCAAGTCATTCCAATACATTGGGTCTGTTCCTTACGACATAAAGTTTCCGTCCCGGTAGGCCGATAAGGGTGAGGACTCGCACCTCGCGCCATGGAAGGCTGATATGCTGGTACTCACACGGCGATGTGGAGAAAGTGTTACGATCGGTCCCGATATTCGCGTGGTCGTGCTTGGTTTGAAAAGCGGACAAGTCCGTCTCGGCATCGAAGCGCCGCGGGAGGTTGCGGTTCATCGGGAAGAAGTCTATGCAAGGATTCAAGACGAAAATCGATTGGCGGCAAAGACTCAAGCCGTGCCGCTCGACGCGTTTCGCCGATTGATTCCTGCAAAACGCCGAATCGCCTCGTGAGGATATGCCTGTGAAGTGCACATCGACCCGCTTTGGATCGTTCGAGGTTCCCGACGAAAGCCTCATACGCTTTCCTTCCGGGCTCCTTGGTTTTCCTGACCAGCAACGGTACGTGATGTTGGATCATGATACCGAAGCCCCGTTCAAATGGCTTCAGTCGGTAGAAGAACCGGGGCTGGCCTTCGTCATCCTGGACCCAACCACGTTCTATTCCGACTATCACGTCGATGTTCCCGCAGATGCCTTGGCCGAAATCAAAGGTGAAGAAGGCGAGGACCTCGCGCTGGTCGTAGTCCTAACGATTCCGTCGGACGATCCGGGCCGGATCACGGCCAATCTGCGAGGCCCGCTCGTCATGAGCCACAAGACCAAACTGGGGAAACAGCTGGTTCTTTCGGAGGAATATCCCACCAGACACCCATTGTTTCCTATCTCCGAGCGTCCGGCACCAGAAACGACACAGGCCGGCGTTGCCGCCGAATGTCGGGTCTAGTTAATTTGTACTCTGACCGTTCTGATAATTCACCGAGCCCAAGCGCCTACCTCCCATGACCATGACGGTTTCCCGGACTCTCGACACCGCACGTTTTACCGAATTTAACTTACCCGTCTCAGATCCGATTGCTTTCTTCAAGGAAAACCGGTAAGCCTTTTCGCTGTCCTTTGCTGATCAGCTGGCCAGGGAAGGGGCGTTGGGCATGCTGACTCCCTACCATGCAAAATACTTCGTACATGAACTCGCGAAGCGTTGTCCGTCCGATAGCATAAAAAAACTCGCAAGCACGTTCGTGGATGCGCAGGTCGATCTGAATCCCCACCCAGGTACATTGAGGAATCAAGAGAGGCTGGGCGAAACTAGTCCGTCGTTTATTCTGGCTCTCGGATAACAAGGTCTTCTTGTTATATTGTGAGGTCTCACAAACTTTTCCTTTGCGGATGGTTTACTATTAAGCTATTTTAACAAGCATGACTAGTGCTCCGAGCAGCAAAATAAACCAATTGCTCAGAAAATGGCCGACCGGCGCGGTGGCGGTGTTGCCTTGGCTGGAAAGACAGGGAGTCTACCAGCAACTGATTCATGAATATGAAAAGACCTCCTGGGTACGGCGAATTGGTCGCGGTGCCTTTGTCAGGGCAGGCGATAAAGTCGAGTGGACCGGCGGTCTGTATGCTCTCCAAGAACAATTGGTTCTACCCATACACGGAGGTGGAAAAACCGCGCTGTCCATGCAGGGATATGCTCATTTCTTGCCAATGGGGCAAGACACAACGGTCGTGTTATTCGGCCCCCCCGATGTCAAAATTCCGCTGTGGTTCAAGCAATACCACTGGGGCGTCAAGATCCGCTATGCGACGACCAATCTGTTCATCGGCAAAGGCAATCACGGCCTGACACAAAAAGACATGGGCTTCTTCTCGGTCAATGTGTCTACTCCCGAGCGGGCCATGATGGAGGTTCTCTATGAGGTACAGAAAAGAGAATCCTATGCAGAAGCAACGCTTCTGATGGAGGGGCTGACGACATTGCGCCCACGACTGATGCAGACATTGCTCGAAAGCTGCTCGTCGGTGAAGGTCAAGCGCCTTTTCATGGTGTTGGCTGAAAGCTGCAATCACGCATGGGTGAAAAAGCTTGACCTGTCACACGTTGAGTTCGGCAAGGGTAAACGCATGCTGGTCAAGGGAGGGCGGTTGGACTCCAGGTACAACATTACGGTGCCGGAGAACCAAGATGGTCGAACTGTGACTGGAGGGCGGGCGTGAAAGGAAGCCCGTACTTCAACCAAGTGGAGTTGATGCTGAAAACGATCCCACACGTCGCTGCGGAAACATGCTTTGCCCTCAAAGGTGGGACTGCGATCAATCTGTTTGTGCGGGACATGCCGCGGCTGTCCGTAGATATTGATCTGACGTATCTGCCGGTGGAAGACCCGCGTGAAACGGCACTGAAAAGGATCAGCGAAGCCCTCCGCCGTATCGCGGTGGCGTTCAAAAGGGTTATTCCAGGCGTGAAGGTTCAGGAAAGTCAGGAACGGGAATCGAAGCGAATCGCAAAGCTCGTTGTGGCATCCGGTCAGACCAGAGTCAAAATTGAACCGAACGACGTGATTCGAGGATCGGTCTATCCGGTCGAAGAACGCGAACTGACCGAGCGTGCAGAGAAGATGTTTGAGCGTTCGGTCACGGCACGCGTGCTCTCCATCCCCGATCTATATGGAGGTAAGATCTGCGCAGCATTAGACCGTCAGCACCCACGGGATCTTTTTGATGTGAGGGTGCTTTTGGAACACGAAGGGGTGACAGATCAGATCCGCAAGGCATTTGTCGTGTATCTCGCCAGCCACGACCGGCCCATCAGCGAGCTACTCGATCCCACGCGGAAAGATGTACAGCAGATCTATGAAAGCGAGTTTGCTGGCATGACGATAGTCGAGATTGAGTACGAAGATTTGATAGTGGCCAGGGAGGCGCTCATTGAGACGGTAAAGATTCAATTGACCGAAAACGAGAAGGCCTTCCTCATTTCGCTCAAAGAAGGGCAACCGAAGTGGAACCTCATAGGTATCGAAGGTATTGAGAAGCTTCCTGCGGTTCAATGGAAATTGAAGAACATTCAGAAGATGAGCGGAAGGTTGCGCGCTGAGTCCCTGGAGAAACTCAAAAGAGTACTCGGAGTATAAAGTGGTCTCACAACTTGGGTGATCCCAAGGAGCATTGTATGAGCGAGCCAACCATCATCTGCCCCTCCTGTAAAACGGAAATCAAGCTGACTGAGTCCCTTGCTGCTCCGCTGATCGAATCCACACGCCGTGATTACGAAAAGCGCCTTGCTCAGAAGGATGCCGATGCGGAAAAACGCGATACCGTCTTACGGGAGCGGGAAGAAGCCCTATCCAAGGCGCAGCAGGCACTCGATGAACAGGTGGCTGAGAAACTCAAGCTTGAGCGAGGCAAGATTGCGGTTGAAGAAGGGAAGAAGGCCACGCTCGCTTTACAAAACGACCTCGACCAGAAGGCCAAAGAAGTTGCTGATCTGAATGACATTCTGAGGCAACGCGACACGAAGCTGGCTGAGGCGCAGAAGGTACAGGCCGACCTGATCAGGAAACAGCGAGACCTGGACGATGCTAAACGTGAATTGGAACTGACAATCGAAACGCGAGTACAGGAAGGACTCGCTGTGACGAGGGAGCAGGCCAAGAAAGAAGCGGAAGAAAGTCTCAAACTCAAGGTGATGGAGGCAGAGCAAACTATCGCTTCGATGCAAAAACAGATCGAGGATCTCAAACGAAAGGCCGAACAGGGGTCACAGCAGCTTCAGGGCGAGGTGCAGGAATTGGAGTTGGAAGGGTTGCTCCGGGCCAAGTTCCCTCGGGATACGATTGAGCCCGTACCCAAGGGTGAATACGGTGGGGACGCGCTTCAGCGTGTCGTCGGGTCGAGCGGGCAGCCGTGCGGCACGATCATCTGGGAATCGAAACGTACCAAGAATTGGAGTGACGGCTGGCTCGCCAAGCTACGAGAAGATCAACGGGCTGCCAAAGCGGAGATCGCGGTCATCGTGAGCCACTCGCTTCCTAAAGAGGTAGAAACATTCGGAGTGGTCGAGAATGTATGGGTGACACACCCAAAGACCGTGCTTCCGCTGGCGTACACCCTCCGCCATACCCTCATTGAAGTCGCATCAGCGCGCCAAACATCGGAAGGGCAGCAGACCAAGACCGAGATGATTTATCAGTATCTAACGGGACCGCGCTTCCGTCATCGAGTCGAAGCGATTGTCGAGGCCTTCTCCACCATGCAGGAGGATCTCGATAAAGAAAGGAAGGCGATCATCAAACAATGGGCCAAACGAGAGGAGCAGATTGATCGCGTTATGCAGGCCACGGCTGGGATGTATGGAGACCTGCAGGGGATTGCAGGAAAAACGATTCAGGAAATAGAAGGGTTAGAATTGCGCGCTCTGAGTCCACCTGCTTCCGATCCGACCAACGCAGATAGTTGAGTTGGCGATGAGCCAGAGAAGGTAATGTGTGGTCGGGAGGGGCGGTTAGCTCACGCGGCTGCTTGAGGGAGAGGCTGGTATCCCTGCCGGTAGGATTCAAGCATACGGACAAGCCGAGCGACTTCGAGCTCAAGTTGCGCATAGACGGGGGGCGCATCGTGGAGTGTATTCAGGCGACCGACCGCTTCGAGACGGCCGGCGGTGAGTCCCACCTCGGAGGCGCATAGATTTCCCGCTGTACCCTTGAAGGAATGAGCCGCCCGCTCAACGGCGGTCGAGTCGGCATTGGTCAACGCCGTTCTGATGTCGGCCAGCATCGTTTGGTGGCGATCGAGAAACAGGCAGACGAGCTGAGCGAACAACTCGTTGTCGCGCCCGATATTCTGGTACATTTTCGCGGAGTCAAAAATGCCTCGTACGGGGTCGCTCGCGGGAGAACGGGGCTCCTCCGATAGACAGGCACTCATATCGGACGATGTGGGGATCCAACGTGAAAGAGCAGCCCGCAGTTCGTTCAGTTTGATCGGTTTGGAGAGATAATCGTCCATCCCGGCCGCCAAGCAGCGCTCGCGATCCCCTTGCATGGCATTCGCCGTCACCGCGATGATCGGTATATGCGGGATCGCATACGGAGTAGCGGTTGAACGAGCGACGCCCTCCTCGAGCGTGTGAGGAGGCTCGACCGACTGTTCACGTTCTCGAATGCTTCTGGTTGTTTCAAATCCATCCAGAATCGGCATCTGACAATCCATCAGGATGGCGGCATAGTCTCCCTTTTCCAGCGCTATCAAAGCCTCTTGGCCATTGTCGACGACGTCCGGCTGGTATCCCAGTTTCTCCACCATGCGCACAGCGAGTTTCTGGTTCACGAGATTGTCTTCCACCACCAGCACACGCCGATGCTGGACATTCTCCGCAACCGTATGCCTCGTAATGAGTTGCGGGACAACTGCCAGGGTCTGGGTGTCTCTCTGTTCCTGGCTCTCGGGTATGCCGAGCACGGTCCTGAGACAGTCGCGCAGTTCGTCATGGCGGACCGGCTTCGGCAGGTAGCCCATTGCACCGGCCTGGCGAGCCTGTTCTGCGTGCCCCCGTTGCAGTATCGAGGTCATGACCACAAGGCGAATTCCCGACCCTTCAGGGTGATACTGCAGCTCTCGCGCGAGCTGCAACCCATCTTTCCCCGGCATGACCACATCCAAGATGGCGAGATCGTAGGGCTCTCCTCGCTGCGTTGACTGTGTGATCCGTTGCAAGCCCGCTTCGGCGTCTTCCGCAAGGTCGTCCACCATGCCCCAACCTGAGACCAAATGGTGCAGAATCAAACGATTCGATTCGTTGTCATCGACGATCAGGACTCGCTTCCCGGCAAGATCTCCGGTCGGCAGAATAGCGTGGGGAGAACCGGCTTGTTTCGAGAGGCGCGCGGTGCACCAGAAGGTGCTTCCCTGTCCTGCGTCGCTGCGGACTCCGATTTGTCCTCCCATCAATTCCACGAGTTGCTTGGAAATCGAAAGGCCGAGGCCGGTCCCGCCGTACTTCCTCGTCGTCGAACTGTCTGCTTGGACAAATGGACGGAACAGCTTGGCTTGAGTATCCGGACTGATGCCGATACCGCTATCCGTGACTTCGAAACGGATGACGGCGGCATCGGCTAGGTCTTCTTCGAGGTAAGCCTGCAGGGTCACTTCGCCTTTGTCGGTAAACTTCACGGCGTTGGCCACAAGGTTGGTCAATATCTGGCGCAGCCGTCCCGGGTCGCCTTTGAGCCCCGTCGGAACCGCCGCGTGCACGAGCCCGGTCAGTTCCAGCCCTTTTGTCTCGGCCCGTTCGGCAAATTGTGCCAATACTTGCTCGACCGTCGTCCGCAAGTTGAAATCGAGACATTCCAGCTTCAGCTTGCCCGCCTCGATCTTGCTGCATTCCAGCACATCGTTGATCAACTGAAGCAGCGTCTCACCGCACAGCCGGATGGTTTCCGCGTAGGATTGCTGTTCAGGCGTCAAGTTCGTTTCCATCAACAGACTCGTCATCCCGATGACGCCGTTCATGGGGGTTCGCAGTTCATGGCTGACCGTCGCGAGGAACGCCGTTTTGACCCGTGCGGATTCTTTTGCCTCATCGAGAGCCCGGTCGAGGCGCCGGTTGATTTCGCGAAGCTCTTCGGCCGACAGTTGGAGCGCCTGCTGTGTCTCACGGACGCTCGTCATGTCGGTGGCGTAGCCTCGAACGACTCCAAAGATTGGAACCGGACAAAAAGTCCATACAAAGCTGGCACCCGGTAGGACGACTTCTTCACCGTGCAGGATGTGCCGAGTCGTGAGGCAGCGCTGCACGATGTCCGGAAGCCGGCCGGGCACCACATTGGGAAACCCTTCGGGACTGTATCCGAATCGGGAGAGCAACGAGATCATCGCCGGGTTGGCATACGACAGGCTCGCGTGCCGGTCCAGTTCGATGATCGGCGAAGGGCTTTCCTCGGCAATGGCGGCCAAGCGATCACGGTCGTGTTCCAGTTCCACTTCATACGACAGGTCTCGCAGACTGACAACCAGAACACTCATCCCATCGAGCATGGCCGGGGCGCAAGTCCACTCCACCGGGACGGGAGCGATCCTCCCTCTCAAAAAGAGTTGTTGTGTCGCCGAGGCGGGACGGCCTTTGAGCGCTCCGGTCAGCTGTGCCGTAATCGTCGCGGCATCGGATCGGGTGAGCCTGGACCACAGAGCCGGAAATGATTTCGCGATGCGGGAAGTTGACCGTGGTCCGAGCAACCGAAGCCCCTCTCGGTTGGCGGTCTGAATCGTGAGATCGGCGTTGAGGACGATGCAGGCGAGAGGCAGTCCTTCGAATAGATCCACCATGGGGAACACACCCGGCGGAGCGACTGCGATTCGATGTTGATATGGTCTTCGCTTCCGTCCAGACCGTTTCATCAAGCGGCTCGTGACAGAGTTTGATCCAGATGTATGCCGATGTTCATGCGTTCTCGGGCCGGGTCGAGGACGCGCAGCACCGTTCGCACCGTGCGGTCCGGGGACGGCATGGCCAAGTCAACTTCGAGCGGCGTCGTATAGGAACCCCCTTGTGGGTCGGTCGTGATTTTCACAAGAGGCTTGAGCCGTTGCAGAGGGTTGGCTCCGATCACGACTGCCTGTTCGCCGGTATTCAGCTTGACCAGACTTCCGACCGGGTAGACGCCGATGCTCCGAATCATAAGTTCCACGAGAGATTTTTCGAACTGTCCTTTTTCTCCGGCTAGGAAAAGTTGCCGCACGGCATCATGTGGAATCATGGCGGGACGTGATCCGTGTCGACTGACCATACCATCATAGTAATTGACGATGCCGACGATCTGCGCGTGGCGTGAGATCTGATCGTTGCCTAGGCCGGCCGGATAGCCGCTTCCATCGGCGCGCTCATGATGCTCCCTGACGATGCGCAAGACGTCCTCGGGCATGCCGGGATGCTCGGAGAGAAGCGTCACGCCCAATTTACAATGCTGTTCCAGAAGTGTCTTATCTTGTCCGGTGCAGTCTTCCCGTTTGCGAACAAGATTTCGCGGCAGGCGAACATACCCTGCGTCGTGGAGTAGCGCGCCGATACCGACTTGTTCGAGCATCGGTTGCTCCACCCCGCTTTCAATGGCCACGACGAGGGACAGGACACAGGTATCCAATGCATGAGCCGTCAGTGAGCGATCGAACTGTTTGATTTTCTGAATGGCGACCTGAGTGGCCATGGCGGTGCGGTCGCTGAGGATTTGTGCCAGCACATTCGAGACGATCGCCTTCGTGGCTTCGAAAGTCGGAGGAACCCCGTGTTCAAGCTCCTCAAAAATACGTTCAACAGCTTCGTGAGCCTGTGCGTAGACGATCGTAACGGTATGATCGTCAGGCTGCTTCGACTCCGATGGGCGTTCGGTACTTGGGTTCGGAGGAGTGGAGGCGTCCGGGGTGGTCGGTTGCCGGTCTGCCGTGGGCGGTGTATTCGCCGGAGCCTCTGATGAAAGATCGCATCCTTTACTGGTATCGATCGTCACCATCCGAATCCCATGTTGCTTCATGAGCTCGATGGTCTGGAGATCCTTGATCATTCGCTTATGAGAGAGGAATGGGGTTCGATACCAGGGGACATCCATCTCGATGATGTACATGCCGGGAATCAGCTGCTCGATCGGAATGCGCTTTATCACCATATGTCTTGGACTCCGAGTCAGAAGTGTTTCCGGTCGGGCGTGCCGACAGAAGAGAGGCCTCGTGTGCGTTATCGGCGAGGGATGTGTCGAACTTGATCGTTATCCTTGCATCGAGATGTGTTGTGTTCGGTTCTGAGCCGGTGTGATCGATCCTGGCTGCTCAAGATCAGGCCGGAACGTTCCGATAGAGTCCATCAGAGTCGGTTTGTGTCGACTGAGAGCTCAGGAACGATCATCATGAATGACGTTGTCGTGTCTGTTCCCCCTGCGGGTTCCTTCTTGTCGGTCGGATTGTCGCTGAAAATATCCCTCACCATTGATCAGGAAAAGGCGACCTACGGCTCGACGCTTCTTGGGTGGAAGGATCACGCTTGGCTGGTTTGCGAACGACCGCTACAACTTGGTTATGATCAGCAAGTCCCCGGAGGCACGCCATGCATTATCAGCTATCTTCATGACGGCAAGCTGGTCGGATACCACAGCGAGATACGCGATCTGACTCTTTCGCCGGTGCCATTGATGTTCATCGCCTATCCGAAGCTCGTGGAGGAAATGCATCTGCGTAAGCATGAACGCGTGTCGTCCAATGAGCCAATCCTATTGATGCGAACCGGAGCAGGCAATGCGTCCGCGTCCACGCTGTCCACCGGCGACTATCTTGGTGGTTTGCTCAAAGACCTCAGTGAGGGAGGGTGCAGCGTGTTGTTGGCCCAAAGACCTTCATGGTTGCGTTCGGGAATTACAGTCCGCTTGGAGTTCGAGCTTCCAGGACTGGGGCATATTACCAATCTGACGGGCATCGTCAAAAGCGCGGAAGTGCGAAACGGCGGCGACATGATCGGTGTGGAGTTTCGCTTCAACGAATTGGAGTACATCGAATATCGGGGGTGGGGCGGATCCGTCCGAAACGCCATCGAGCAATGTGTGTCGCAGAAGGCGAGCACCTCATTTCTCACTCCTTAGACGGGCTTGTGCCGCTGCCCGGCGCAGCCATTGCTCGAACCGGTCCATGGCCACGAAGCACCATGAGACGGCAGTTCCTTCCACACGGGCCTCGGCAAAACTTGCCGGTCGAGCCTGCGCCTCTTGCGTAAATTCACAGTTTTACCGAAATCGCCGCCCGATTGGTCTGCTGACTCTGGCACACAACTTGTTATGTAGGAAATGAGAGGAGTAGCCGGTATGCCTATCAGTCCCAGTACGCTGCTTGCTGAGGGAGTCGTTATCCACCACCCGGAGCTGGTCAATCTCTACGGGTGCCGTATCGGAGCAGAGACAAAAATCGGCGCATTTGTCGAGATTCAAAAACGGGCGCGCATCGGCCGTCGATGCAAGATTTCTTCGCATTCGTTCATCTGCGAAGGCGTCATGATCGAGGATGAAGTCTTCGTAGGCCACGGCGTCATATTCATCAATGATCGCCATCCGCGCGCCACAACCGGCGGCCGTCTTCAAACGGACCGGGACTGGAGTGTCATCGAGACCACCGTCAAACGTGGCGCCTCGATCGGCAGTGGGGCGGTCATTCTTTGCGGAGTCACCATCGGAGAAGATGCTCAGATCGGCGCCGGCGCAGTCGTCACACACGATGTGCCGCCTCGGGCCACTGTCATGGGCGTGCCTGCTCGATTTGCGGCATTGAATCGGAAGGAGCAGTCGGCATGATCGGCATCGGAGTCATCGGGTTTGGATACTGGGGACCCAACCTCGTGCGCAACTTCCATGAGATGGCGGACTCGCGCGTCCTGGCGGTGAGCGACCTGCGCATGGATCGTTTGGCGCTCGCCGCCTCGCGCTATCCGGGAATCGGCATCATGCAAAACCCCGGTGATCTGATCCGGTCTCCAGCCGTCGATGCCGTCGTCATCGCGACTCCTGTTTCCTCGCATTTCCAGTTGGCCATGGAAGCGCTCAAGACGGGCAAGCACGTGCTCGTCGAGAAGCCGTTGGCCATCACGAGCGAGCAGGCTTGGCAACTGATCGAGGAGGCGGAGAAACGTCGGCTCGTGCTCATGGTCGACCATACGTTCGTCTATACCGGCAGCGTCCGGAAGATGAAGGAACTCATCGATGGCGGTGAAGTGGGAGACTTGTACTACTACGATTCGGTCCGGGTGAACCTCGGACTATTTCAACACGATGTCAATGTGCTGTGGGACCTCGCTGTGCATGATCTTTCCATCATGGAGCACCTGCTTCCGATCAAGCCGCGCGCCGTGTCGGCCACCGGGATCACCCACTTCCCCGGTCAGCCGGACAACATCGCCTATCTGACCCTCTTCTATGATTCCAGCCTCCTGGCTCACGTACACGTCAATTGGCTGGCTCCCGTCAAAGTCCGTCGCACGTTGATCGGCGGCAGCAGGAAAATGATCATGTACGACGACGTGGAGCCCAGCGAAAAGGTGAAGGTGTACGACAAGGGTGTGACGCGCCAGGCTCAAAGCAAGCACAGCGAAAAGGTCTATCAGATGATGGTCGGCTATCGCGCCGGCGACATGTGGGCTCCACAGCTGGACAACACGGAAGCGCTCCGGCATGAAGCGCGGCATTTTCTGGATTGCATCGGGCAGTCGCGGACGCCGATCACAAACGGCGAGGCCGGTGCCCGCGTCGTGGAAATCCTCGAGGCCGCCACGCTCTCGCTGGCACAGCGGGGGACACCGATCGAATTGCACCACATGAAGGTCGCGGCATGATTCCATTTTCCGATTTGCCGGCACAGTACCGCTTCTTGAAGGGAGAGTTGGAACCCGCCGTCCTGGCGGTTCTCCAGAGCGGCCAGTATGTGCTGGGGCAGGAAGTCGTGTCGTTCGAGCAGGACTTCGCGCGATATGTCGAATCGCGCCATGCCGTTGCCGTGAACTCCGGCACCAGCGCGCTGCATCTGGCTCTCTTGGCCGCCGGCATACAACCGGGCGACGAAGTGATCACTGTACCGTTTACCTTTGTCGCCACTGCGGCCGCCATCCGATACGCCGGCGCGATCCCTCGGTTCGTGGATGTCGATCCTGGCACGCTCACGATGGATCCCAATCGGTTGGCAGCGGCCATTACGGCGAAGACCAAGGCCGTGATCCCCGTCCATCTTTATGGGCAGCCGGCGGATCTTGATCCCATCCTGGATATCGCGCGAGCCCATCGACTCACCGTCATTGAGGACGCGTGCCAGGCGCATGGAGCCCGTTACAAGGGAAAGCCGGTCGGGTCCATCGGCGATTTCGGTTGCTTCAGTTTTTATCCAGGCAAGAATCTCGGGGCGTGCGGGGAGGGTGGCCTCGTCACGGCCCGTCATGAGGAGGCGGACCGTCAGCTGCGGATACTTCGCGACTGGGGAGCCGAACGGAAATACCATCACGAGTATTTGGGGTTCAACTACCGCATGGATGGGATTCAAGGCGCGATCCTTCGCATCAAACTGCGCCATCTTGAGTCCTGGAGCAAACGGCGTCGCGAGCTCGCAGCCCGGTATGACGCGAAGCTGAAGAAATGTTCCGTCGGCCATGTGGAGCGTTCGGCGCCTGGCGACCACGTCTACCATCTGTATGTGATCAGGGTGCGAGAACGGGACCGGCTGCAATCGCAGCTGCAGGAAGCCGGTATTCAGACCGGTATCCACTATCCGGTTCCCGTCCATCTGCAACCCTGGGCGGCGTCACTCGGATACCGGCTCGGCCAATTTCCGATCACGGAACAGGCGGCAGCAACCGTGCTGTCATTGCCCTTGTATCCGGAGATGCCCGATGGTCATGTTGATGAGGTGGCCGGCGCGCTGCATCGCTTGGTGAAAGGACCGCATCAGCCGGCTGGGGAGGTCCATGCTGCAGGTCATTGACATCGACCCGGCAGATCCCTCGTCGGTTGCCCGCTATGAGCGGTTGTTCGACGAATGTCCCGATGCGTGCATTCAACAGTCGATGGACTGGTGCCGGGCAATAGCGAGTCTCGGACCGGATAGGCCTCTCTTTCTTATCTGTACGGACGGAACACAGGACCTGGCCGGGCTGCCGCTCTATCTGTATGAGGCGGACACGGGGAACGTGCTGACGTCCGTTCCTCAACCGGGACCGTTGGGCGGGGTCTTTCATCACCCCGGTTTGCCTCACGCGCTTATTGGAGAGATTTACCGAACCCTGCTGGAACGGGCGCTTGCGCTGGCGGACCTTCACCACTGCCTCACCCTCAGCGTCATCACGAATCCGTTCACCGACGACCTCGAGTGGTATGAGCGGTATTTGTCGCCCGACTTCATCTTTGAAAATTTCACTCAGTACGTGCCGCTCGATCGTCCGGCGCATCGCAATCACGGCCATCGAAACAACGTCAACCGAGGCCGCAAGGCGGGTTGTACGGTCGGTTTCTGCAAGAACGAGGCGGAATTGGAACAGTGGTACCGCATCCATCAGAAACGGCATCGGGAGATCGGGGCAATACCACTGGACCACCGGTTGTTTGAGAACCTGTTTCGTGGCTTGGTGGCCAAAGGACGGGCACAACTCGTCTTGCTCAAAATGAATGATGCGGTGGTCTCAGGCGGGTTCTACGTGTACCACCGGCGAATTATGGACGTTTTTATGCTCAGCTTCGACAGCGCGCTTGAGAAGCTGGCGCCCAATTTCCTGAACACGGACTATTCCATGGAGTGGGCGAGAGGACAGGGAGTGACGGTCTATAACTGGCAGTCTTCCGCGAACAAGCGGTGCGGTGTGTACGAGTACAAGCGGCAGTGGGGCAGCATCGAACGCCCGTATTATTTCGTCACGCGCATAATCGGCGACCGAGGCCGTCTTGCCGCACTCGGTTCAGACGGACTCCGTACGCACTACAGCGGGCATTACGTGGTGCCGTTCGGGGTGTTTGAGACCGGATTCGAGCAAAAGCGTTTTCAGAAGTGCTGAGTAGAACTGAAAGGAGATGCGTCATGTCGCGAACCCTTCCCGTCTATGATTTCGCCACTCCGGCCGCGGAGGAATTCCCCTCCATCATTACGCTGGAGAACACGAACGTGTGCAATCTCCGCTGCATCCACTGCCCTCAAGGACAAGGATTTCCGGATCGCCCCGATTTCCATGCCACCTACATGTCGTGGGACGTGTACACCAAGGCGATCGATGAGATTTCGCAGTACCCGATCACGCTGCTGCGCTATTCGCCGGACGGAGAGGCGCTGATCCATCCGCAGTTTCTGGATCAGACGGCATATGCCAAGGCCAAAGGGGTGAAGCCGGTCGGTCTCACGACCAACGGGGTGTTGCTGGATAATCCGGCGATTGAGAAGGGGAAGCGGCTGCCGCGCAAAACCATGATGGAGCGATTGCTGGAGATCGGGATCGATCTCATCGACATCAGCCTGGATGCGGCGCGGAAAGAATCGTACGAGCGAGTTCGTGTCGGAGCCGATTATCATCGAGTCTGGTCGAACATCCATCGACTCTTGTATCACCGCGACAAGATGAAAGCGCCGACGAAGATCATGCTCAGTATCATTGTGCAGCCTGATATCACACAGGAAGAGGTGGATGAGTTCGTGAAGTACTGGACGCCATTGGTGGACCGCGTGATCGTTCGCGGCTATCTGACGAATCTGGGACTCACTCCCAGCAAGCCGGGGACCGTCGTGGATCAAATGAGCGGCGTCGAGCGTTGGGCGTGTCCGCAATTTTGGAAGCGTATTACCATCGGCAGCGACGGATCCATCCGCTTCTGCGTCGTGGACTGGCTGGAAAAGACAGTCATAGGCACCATCGGGACCCATTCGATTCGAGACCTCTGGCACAGTGAAGAGTACGCGCGTTTGCGAAAGGCCCATTTGGAAAAGCGCTATGCCGACGCACACGACCTGTGCGGGCCATGCACCGATTGGATGGGTATGCGATGGGAATGGGGTTTCGAACTCGCGGTGGATGCTGTGATGGGGAAGCGAAAGGTCGCCGATCAGCCCCCACCACTGCCGAGTACTGCGGCGAGCGGCGGGATCATCCCTTTGACCTCCATCGGCCGCCAGGCGGCCTAAGGCTGGAACAATCATGAACTTGGGAAGAGTGCTGATTACGGGCGGGGCGGGATTGATCGGTTCACATATCGCCGACCATGCGATTCGCGAGGGAGTGAGAGAAATTGTCGTGCTGGATAATTTCTCCCGTGGCAGACGTGACAACCTCTCGTGGGCTCTGCGACATGGCAACGTTAAGGTCATTGAAGGAGACATCAGGGATCGTGCGACCGTGGCGACCGCGATGCAGGGTATCGATCTCGTCTTCCACCAGGCGGCCATTCGCATCACCCACTGTGCTCAAGACCCGCGGCTGGCGTTGGAAGTGCTCGCCGACGGGACGTTCAATGTGTTGGAAGCCGCCGTCCAAGCCCGCGTGAAGAAGGTGGTCGCGGCTTCGTCGGCATCGATCTATGGATTGGCCGACGACTTTCCGACGACCGAAGCTCACCATCCCTACAATAACCGGACGTTGTATGGAGCGGCCAAAGCCTTCAATGAAGGCCTGTTGCGCAGCTTTCACGAGATGCACGGGCTCAACTATGTCGCGCTTCGTTATTTCAACGTGTACGGACCCCGCATGGATGTGTATGGCGCGTATACGGAGGTCTTGATCCGATGGATGGAGCGGATCGCCCAAGGACAGCCGCCGCTGATTCTGGGTGACGGGACACAGACGATGGACTTCGTGTACGTCGAGGACATTGCCCGCGCCAACATCCTGGCCGCCCAATCCGGTGTGGCGGATGAGGTGTTCAACGTTGCCACCGGTGTCGAAACCAGCTTGAACGATCTGGCAAGGCAACTCCTTGCCGTGATGGGTTCCCGGGTACGGCCCGAGCATGGTCCTGCGCGAGCGGTCAATCCTGTGCCTCGCCGACTGGCGTCCACAGAGAAAGCAGCCCGGCTGCTCGAGTTTCACGCTGAGACAGACTTGGAAACCGGCCTGCGTCACTTAGTCGATTGGTGGCAGAGTACGCTCACACAGGCTGCCGCCTAACTGAGGAGTTCGCAACGATGCCGATTCCCTTGACCAAATTGTCCATCACTCAGGAGGAGCACGCGGCGATCGCGGCCGTCCTTCGCTCCGGATGGCTCACGCAAGGACCTCAAGTGGAAGCCTTCGAGCAGGAATTCGCCGCAGCCGTTTCGGCTCCCTATGCGTGTGCCGTCTCCAACTGTACCGCCGCGTTGCATCTGGCTCTCCGCGCAGTCGGGGTCGGCGAGGGTGACGAGGTCATCACCGTCAGCCATTCGTTCATCGCCACCGCCAACAGCATCCGGTACTGCGGCGCCGTGCCGGTCTTTGTCGACATCGAGAAAGACGGTTTCAATATCGATCCGACTCTGATCGCTGCCGCGATCACTCCGCGGACGAAGGCGGTGCTCTGTGTGCATCAGATGGGCATGCCGTGCGATCTTGGCGCGATTCTCCCGATCGTTCGTTCCCACAGACTGGCGTTGATTGAAGACGCTGCTTGCGCAATCGGCAGCGAAATCTGTTTGGACGGACGGTGGGAACGTATCGGCCGGCCGCACGGAGATATCGCCAGCTTTTCGTTTCATCCCCGAAAAGTGATCACGGCAGGGGAGGGCGGTATGTTGACCACCGCCAATCCTGAGTATGACCGGTTATTCAGACTATGGCGCCAGCACGGCATGACGGTCACGGATCGGCAGAGGCATGACGCGAGCCGCGTGGTGTTCGAAACGTACGACGAGCTTGGCTTCAATTACCGGATGACGGATCTGCAGGCGGCAATCGGGCGGGTACAACTTGCCAAATTGTCTGAGATTATTCGCCAACGGCGCATGCTGGCCGCGCACTATCGTCATCTCCTTGCCGAAGGAACGGACTGTGTGCCACCACATGAACCGGCCTGGGCTCGCAGCAACTGGCAAAGCTATTGTGTCGGGTTGCCGGAAGATGGTGATCAGGAACGTATTATGGAGTCACTCTTGAACCGCGGCATTACGACAAGGAGAGGGATTATGTGCGCGCATCGAGAACCGGCGTACGAGAAACAGCCGTGGCGAAAGGGAAGCGAACTGGAGTACACGGAACGGAGGCGGGATCATTCGGTGCTGCTTCCTTTATTTCCCGGTATGACGGTGGAGGAACAACAACAGGTGGCGACCGGTCTGCGCGAAGCCACCATGCTGCATGCACAGCCAGTGAGGACTGGACGATGACTATGATGCGGCCCGTCCAGAAACCGGATCATCGGGACACTGAACGGTTGTCGACCAAACGGCCGACGGTTTCAGTCATCTGCACCGTGTTCAACGGTGAACGCTATCTCGATCAGACCATTCAATCGGTGCTGGATCAGGAGTTCACCGATTGGGAATTGGTGCTGTTCGACGACGGGTCCACCGATCGGACGCGCGACATCGTCATGACCTACGCGCGTGATCCGCGAATCCGATACATTTACCACAGCAATATTGCGCAGTCTGGGGCGGCCTTCGACCAGTTGCTGAACACCTGCATGGGTTATGTCACCGGAGAGTATGTCGCGTTCATCGGGGCCGACGATGTCTTCATGCCTAGGAAGCTCTCGGCGCAAATGGCCGCGTTGAAGGACGATCCTGCCGCCGACATCTTGTTTTCTGACGGTTCTCACATCGATGCGGAAGGGCGGATACTCGCTACCGACTTCCGATTTCAAGAATCCTTGGCGTTCACGTCCAGGAATTTGCTCCGCACCCTGTTTCGCAAAAACATCGTGCCGCATCCGACGGTGCTCGTCCGGCGGCGTGTGATTGAAGAACTAGGTGGATTCGAAACCGGCTTCTGTCCGGATTATCAATTCTGGCTCAAAGCGGCCGGAGCTCGCCTCTGCTTCAAATATATGGACGAAAAGTTGGTGCAATACCGCATCCATGCGCAAGGTATTTCCACCGGTCCTGCCAGCAAAACGGGGCCGGAGACCGTCACGCTCTTAAGCGCCATGCGGGCGCGAGTCGGGATCCAAGATGTGTATCCGGAATTGTCGGAGTGTGCGGACCAGCAAGCGGCCCGGTATGGCGCGTATGTAGATTTCGGTTTGCTTTTGCTGACGGCCAATATTCCTTGTCCCCAGCTCGCTTTGGAGGAATTCCGTCAGGCGCTTGTGGAGCGTGGCGATGGCCTCGAAGCGATCAACAACCTCGGGGTCCTGCTGGCCTTGTTCGGCCTCCATGACAAGGCTGAGATGTGCTTTCGGTTCGTCCACGAGACGATCAAGATACCGCGCGCATTCGATCATAATCTTCAAGTCATGCGGCGGGCGGCAGCGGGGGAGACCGGTGTGAGTGAGGGATTTATTCTTCTACGGCAAACAGCGGATGATCAGGAACTGTTGCGCAGGCTCGATCCTGTTCCGGACACGGTCTTTCATGCGCAGTACTACGGCGGCAAGATTGCGTCGATTGTCGAGCACAAGACCGAACGGATCAGCGAAGTGGGTTCTCGGTCGAATGCTCCTTCCGGTCTTCCGTCAGTAAAGATATCGGAGACACCAAACCGAGAGTCTCCGATGGTGTCGGTCATCATGCCGACGCATAACCGCATCCAACAACTACGGTGCGCCATCGCAAGTGTCCTGGCCCAAACGTACCAGGATTTTGAGATCATCGTGATCAACGACGCGGGTTCCAGTGCGGAATCCGAGCTGAGCGACATGAACAGCGGTGGGCGGATCACCTATGTCCGGCATGCGGCCAACCGGGGACTGGCTGCTGCTCGCAACACGGGACTCAAGCTCGCGCGCGGCAAATACATCGCCTATCTGGACGATGACGATCGATTTCTCTCCGATCATCTGGAGACCCTCGTCAATTACTTGGAGACCCATGATGAGCGTGTTGCCTACACCGATGCCTGGCGGGTACATGAACAAATTCAGGGAGACCGGTACGTTGAAACCAGCCGAGACATCCCCTATTCCTATGACTTCGACGCTGCACGGTTGCTGATCTCCAATTATTTTCCTGTCTTGAGCGTGATGCATGAACGGGTTTGTCTTGAAACGGCAGGTCTGTTCGATGAAGCGCTGACCTCTCACGAAGACTGGGATCTCTGGATCAGGATTTCACGCCGTTATCCGTTCAAGCATCTCAAGAAGGTGACTGCGGAGTTCACTTGGCGGACCGACGGCTCGTCCATGACCAGCAGCCGCCGTCCTGACTTCGCGAGAACGGCCGCGATGATCTACGAAAAGCATCGTGAAGTTTCGAAATCAATCCCCGGGGTCCGGGAGATGCAGGATCGGGCTTTGCAGGAATATCACGCGCTTTTGCAGCCGGCGCCGGCGTTTACCTGCTCCATCATCATCCCTGTCTGGAACAAACTCGACTTGACCAAGCAATGCCTGTCCGCATTGGCGGCTGCGGCGACCGATGTGACGTTCGAAGTGATCATCGTCGACAACGGATCCGTAGACGGGACCAAGGAGTTTTTGGCAGGGCTCAAAGGCAATGTGCAAATCGTCAGGAACGAGAAGAACCTTGGATTTGCCAAGGGATGCAACCAGGGCGCACGGGTGGCACGCGGCAAGTACCTGGTGTTTCTGAACAACGACACGGTTCCACAACCACACTGGCTCAATCCGTTAGTTGACGAGGTGGAAAAGCATCCGGAAGTCGGGGCGGTGGGCAGCAAGTTACTGTTTGCGGACGGATCCGTCCAGCATGCCGGCGTCGTGTTTATGCGATCGTTTCGAAGCGCCTATCACATCTATCGAACGGCTTCGAGTACCGTTCCAGCCGTCAATCAGCGACGAGAATTCCTGGCAGTCACGGCGGCTTGCATGCTGATTCGTCGGGAAGTATTCGAGGAAGCGCTGGGTTTCGACGAGAGCTTCATCAATGGATTCGAGGACGTGGACCTCTGTCTGAAGATTCAGGAGAAAGGTTATCACGTCATCTATCAGCCGCGGAGTGTGTTGTATCACCTGGAAAGCCAGACCTCCGGCAGGAACAGCCACGACGAGCACAACAGTCGGTTGCTTGAGGAACGATGGGGCGCTCATTGGTGGCTGGCGGATGAAGATCTCCACTATCACACCGATGGCTTTAAACTAGTCAGCAGTCCTCGGGACGTAAAGTTCCCGACGCAATTGGAGCCGATGAGCGACGTCCATGATCGAGCTGCCTGGGCGCATGTCGCGGCGCTGCAAGCAGCTGCGCTGAAAAAGGATTGGACGGCGGTCAAGTGGGAACTCCGAATGGTCGACGATTGGCCGAACGACCGATTCGTCTTGTCCTGGGGCGCTATGGTTGCCGAGAAGATGAAAGAGCCGGTCTTACGTGTGCGGTTCCTCTCCCGCTATTTGGCGTTGGTAGATGCGCCTGCCGAGCGGGCTGCGCTGGTCCGCACGTTGCTTGAGCAGAAGAATTTCACGGATGCGGAGAGTCATCTGAGAATGTTGCTGGACGCTGCCCCCGATCATGCGGAGGGGCTTTTGCTGAGCGGCATTTTGTCCATGCAGCGGGAGCAGTATCAGCAGGCTGAAGCCGCATTTGCCTCGGCTCTGCGGCACGGAGCGGACCGTAAGAAATGTCTAATGGGCATGGGGATGGCGGCGATGGGAAGGGCCTATGCACAAGGCGCCTGGGAACGGTTCCGTCAAGTGCTCGCCGAGCATCCTGATGATGCCGAAGCGATCCATTGGTTGCTGCGGGCCGGTACGGCACAAAACCGCTGGCAAGAGGTGGGTGAGCACTTGCGTCATTATCTCTCGCGGAATCCGGCCGATCTGTCGGTTCGCTTTGCGCTGACCGGTGTGCTGGTCCGAGGGGAACAGATCGTGGGCGCACGCCAAGAGTATGAAACGCTTCGCGCGCTTGCCCCGACGTATGATGGTTTGGCCGAACTCGAGCAAGCGATCTCAGGAAAGGAAGCGGCGTTTGCCGTGGAAGCAGCGCATCTCTAAAGCGACTCAGCATACCGCTTGCATGAGTCTACCCAAACCTCTGACCCGATCGAGCTCTTCGATCATTCCGGTCAGGCGAAAGCATGAACGAATGCCACGCGCACTGGTCATACAACTGGCTCGATTGGGCGATCTCTTGCAAACCCTTCCGGCAATCACTGGACTCCGCGTTCGTTTTCCCGAAACACAACTTGACCTGCTCTGCCCGTCGCATCTCGCTGGCGTGGGACGTCTGATCCCCGGCATTCAAAACGTCCTTGAGTGGGATGGAGCCGCCTGGCAACAGCGCGCTGAAATTGCCCGGCAGGACTTGCGTGCAGAACATCTGATCGAAGTCGAAGCAGCGCTCAAAACGCTGTCGCCGGAGCGGTATGACTGTGCGTACGTCCTCAATCAACATCGTCGCGCGCTGGTGGCTGCGTCCTTGCTTGGCCGGGAAGTGAAGGGGCCGTTGCAACATGGACCGCTCGACGAGTCGCTGACACCTTGGGCAGCCTACGTGCGCGATGTGGCGCAGCGGCGCCGAGGCCAGCGTGTGCACCTTGCCGACGCGTTCTGTGGGCTCTGCGGAGTCTCTCCGCCGGAACGGATTGTCATGCTGAATCTTCCGACGGTTCAACTATCGGACGATCTGGACTGTATCGGGAAGCAAGGGGCTCCGTGGGTCGCGCTCATTGTAGGGGCAGGGGAGACTGAACGGGTCGTGCCTACACAGGTTTGGCGCCGGTGGATTACCTCTTTTCTCGCAGCGGCACCGCAAGGCCGTGTTGTACTTGTTGGTACAGAGCAGGAGCGAGCGGCCGAGATTCAGGCACATCTGTCTCCAACAGCGTTGGGTCGGATTTGGGATACGACGGGCCGTACGTCGCTGGCTCAGCTGGCTGTGATTCTCATGCGCTGTCATCGAACTATCGGCTCCGATACAGGCCCACTGCATCTTGCTTCAGCACTCGGCAGGCCGGTCATCGGCTGGTATTTCGCGCGGGCACGGGTGCATGAAACGGGACCGTATGGTTTCCACCACCTCGTATGGCAAGCCGAAGAGGCGCGGGACGGAACGTGGCCGGTCGATGAAACCCTCGCGGCAGTATTGGAGCAGGGCCTCCATGCGCCGGCCGGCTGGAGCGTATGGACGAGTCACTGCGACAGATGGGGCGCGTATTATTCCCCAGTCGGGCAACCAGCCGTTCCGCCGCACGAGCGGGAAGCGCTCTGGCGTGAATTGGAGCCGGCGTGCTCATGAACTATCTGGCGAAAAATCTCGAAGGCCTTCGACGGCTTTATCCGGCGCTTGTCCAGGCGGCTCAAGATAGCCCGGGCGGGTTGTTGACGATCGTGCCGTCGCGCGAAGGAAATCCGTCGGCGACGTATGATGGGCGATGGGTACACAGCGGGTATGATCCGCGCAAAGAAGCCCGTGCGTGGGCCGAAGCCCGATTGCTCGAATGGAAGACGGACGAACTCGGCGTTGTGCTGGGTGTCGGACTGCTCTATCACGTCGAAGCCTTGGTTGTTCTGAAGCCGAGGGAAGCGAGACTGGCCGTCGTCGTGCCCGATCTGGCGGTGCTCAAGGACGCTCTGTCGGCCAGACCCATGGATGCGTGGGTCAACACAGTTGACTGGATTTTGGGGACGCCGGAAGTTATGGCCGAGCGACTCGTCACGAATTCGGTGCCGCTCCGCTTCATGACGTTTGCGTCGGCCGCCTGTCTGCACACCGACGCGCATCGCCACTTGGACGCGAAACTCCGACACCTGGTTGCGAGCAAACAGGGTGGCCGGCTCCATGTTGCTGTCGTCGGGCCGATCTACGGCGGCTCGCTTCCCATTGCCCATCACACGGTGGCGGCGCTCCAGTCGCTGGGGCATCGGGTCAGTTGGCTGGATCAGAGCCGCCATCAGGCGAGCTATGATCTGTTCGGGTCCTATCGCGAACCGCGGCATCGTCTGACGATGCAAAGCCGGTTCGCGGATAGCCTGAGCTTGGGGGTGATGACGCATCTCGCCGAGGATCCGCCGGATCTTGTGCTGGCGCTTGCGCAGGCGCCGTTGAATCTTCCGGTGCTCGAGCATCTGCGAAAAAAGAAATTTCTCACAGCGATGTGGTTCGTCGAAAACTATCGGCATCTGACCTATTGGCAGCAATTGGCGGGCGGCTACGACTATTGGTTCGTGATCCAGCAAGCCCCGTGTTTTGAAGCGTTGAAACGGGCCGGGGCGCGCCAGGTCAGCTATCTGCCGATGGCGGCCGATCCTGCTCTGCATAGGCCGCGTACGCTCACCCCAGCCGAACAGAGCGAGTATGGCGCGGATGTGTCGTTCGTTGGCGCAGGATATGCCAACCGTCGTGCGGTCCTTCCCACATGGCTGTCGAAGGATTGGTCGTTCAAGCTTTGGGGCAATGAATGGGAAGGCGCGGATGATCTCGCGCCGGTTCTCCAGCGCGGCGGCGCCCGCATCGATACCGAGACCTGTATCAACGTCTTTAATGCCACGGCCATCAATTTGAACCTCCATTCCTGTGCGGGTGCTGGACTCGATCCGGAGGCTGACTTTGTCAATCCTCGGACGTTCGAATTGGCGGCGTGCGGCGCGTTTCAACTGGTTGATGAGCGGGTGCTCTTTCCCGACCTTTTCGCTCCCCACGAGATGGCCCGGTTCACCACTCTGGCTGAGGTCCCGTCACTCATCCGTACCTGGCTCGCGGATATGTCCGGACGGCGTGAAATCGCTGCCGCCGCGCGCCGCCGCGTGCTTGCACACCATACGTATGAACATCGCATGAGAGAGCTGTTGGCTGCGATCGGTCTGCAGCAGCCTGACCGGATCGGAACGATCATGCGCGGAGGGCGTGACGCCGGCGCATTGGCGCAGCGGGGAGACGCGTCTCCTGAGCTTGCGGCGCTGCTTCGCAGCTTTCCGCCAGGTCAACGTGTGGAGCTCAAAGATATGGCGGCCCAGATCAAGGCAAAAGGCGCAGGCCACAAGTTGGCGAGGGAAGAGCTGTTGATCTTGATGTTGGATTGTTATCGCGCTGAAACGAGGGACCTTGTGTGAAGGAGCGTTGCACGTCTCGGTTTGTTCGTTGATCATGAGACTGAAGTCTAAAACTCGTTCTGCTAGGGCTTGGAAATGAAGCAAGTGTTAATTGTGAACATCACCCGCATGGGAGATCTCGTGCAAATGGGCACGCTGCTGGCCCGCCTTCGAGAAGAATGGCCGGGTGTGGCAGTAGACCTGGTGGTTGATCGGCAATTCGCACCGGTGGCTTCCATGCTGAATGGATTGCGCGACATCATCGCCTATGATTTCCATGCGTTGATCGACGAAAGCCGCGCCTGCGTCAAAGATACCGTCGCGCTGTATCGAGAAGTCTCGGCATGGGCCGGAGATTTGCACAAGCGCCGCTATGACCGCATCATCAACCTCACGTTCAACCGTCCCAGCGCGCTGCTGGCTGACTACGTCGGCGCTCCCGATATCCGTGGGGCGCGGAGCGCGTGGGATGGGGGCACGGTCATCGACAATCCCTGGATGGCCTACTTTACCGACATTCACCAGATCCGCCGGATCAATCGATTTAACCTCGTCGATGTCTATGCGCTGGCTGGGAGCCGGCCCGGCTCGTTTGCGCCGCTGCATGTGACGGTGCCGGCCGAAAGCGGAGACTGGGCGAAGCGCTTTTTGTCAAACCCGGAACGACCGGATGCCAAATGGATTGCGGTACAAGCCGGAGCGAGCGACGTGATGAAGGCTTGGCGCCCGCAGCATTTCGGCGAGACGCTGGCCCGTTTCAGCGCACGCTGGAACGGCGGCATCCTGTTTGTCGGGTCCGCATCGGAGCAGGAAACCGTTGCTCATGTCATCAGGACATATCGAGAGGTGGGTGGGCGCAGCTCGATCAAGAATGCCGTGGGTCAGACGACGCTGGCGCAACTCGCCGCCCTCCTGGCGCGGTGCCGGCTGCTGCTCACGAACGACACGGGACCGATGCACTTGGCCGTCGGCGTCCAGACTCCGGTTATCGATCTGTCTGTCGGCCACGTGGATTTTCAGGAAACCGGCCCGTATGGAACGGGGCACTGGGTTGTGCAACCGGATCTGGACTGTGCCCCCTGCGGCTTCGACCAGGTCTGTCCGCACCACGCCTGTAAGGACCGTTTGCCGATCGATTCCATCGTCGACGTCATGCGACATGTGGTGGGAGAAGGGCCGCTGCCCCTGGTTGCTCCTGGTTATCGCTTGTATCGATCAGGCATCGACGAAGATCAATTGGGTTGTTTCCAGCTCGTCTCCGGCCGCGAGGACCCTGCCATAGCCTGGTATGCGGATTTCTGGCGACGCCGATGGTATGCGTTGTTTACCGGACAGCCCAGCCGGCTGCCGGTATTGAACGGTCTTCCTCCCGATACCCAGGAGGCATCGGCGTGCATCGGAGCCATGGTGCCTCTGCTCGACAAGCTCTGCCAACGCGCCGACCATATTGTGAAGCTTATTGGGCAAACACCCATTCCTGTCCAAGCCGTTCAATCACTACAGCGGACCCAGGCGGAGGATCGTCAGAAAGTCGCCATGGCCGGCACGGCGACGTGGGCCACAAAGCCAGTGACCACGGCCGCGCTCCGCCTGCTGCATCAGGACAATATGCAAGGACTGGAACAGATGGCGCGGCATCACGCGGCGGCCTATCATCGCTGGCGCCGCGAGATGGGCATTGTGGCCTCCCGACTTGCGTCCGTTTCGGAGACCGTGAACTCAAGCCCGATTATGCCGGCTTCGTATGCCGGCATCAGATAAGAGGAGACCCACCATGCACATCACGCTGGATCAAGATCACTGGGAAGTCGGCGCGCCTCTGACGATGGAGGATGTGTTGACGGAAGTCAGTGATCGGGCCCATGCCCGCGCCCGTATCGTGACCAAGCTGCAGATCGATCATCGTGCGATTACTGACCGAGACCTGGATTCGGCGTTTCTCGCCGAACCCGCCGTGCGTTTCCAACGGCTCACGGCGGTGTCGCAGCCGATGTCGGAGCTCATGCGGGCTGCCGAGGGGTCCATTAGGAAATTCACCGAGACGCTACGCGCCGATGGAACCGCCTTGATCCCCAAGTTGAGATTTGGGCCGTCGCCGCTCTCCCCGCTCGATGCCTGGCTGGGCCGGCTGGCAGATTATCTGGAGTTCGTGGACCAGGCTTCGATCGTGATGCGGGCGGGAACCGGCGCCTCTGCATTGGCGCCATGGGTTCAGCAACTCTTGGAGGCGCGTGCGGCTCAAGACATGGTCCGTCTGGCGGATTTGTTGGAGTATGAAATTCTACCTCGTCTGGATATCCCGTGGTGACGGCAGATTGGTGTCCGTTGGTACAGCCTTAGCGTCTCTTCGTGCTCGATTGGCGGGCAGCTCAAGTCCCGCCCGGCTCTACCGATAAGACACCAGGCCGGCTCATGGATATGAGCGGGGCATGCGCCTCTGCACGGATGCCGGAGGCGAAGGGTTGAATCAAGTTTTTGTCTCAAGGAGGACGTGTCAATGTCCATTATCATCAACAACAATCCTGCATCCATTGCCGCCCAGCGCAATCTAGGCGTGAGTACGGGGAGCCTGGGACGCTCAGTCGAGCACCTCTCGTCCGGTCTCCGAATCACCCGCGCCGCGGATGACGCTGCCGGTCTTGGATTGTCCGAGACGTTGCGGGCGCACATTCGCAGCATCAACCAAGCCGTTCGGAACTCTTCAGACGGCATCAGTTTGACCCAGATCGCCGACGGCGCGGCTGCCACGATCGGCAATCTGATGGCCCGGCTCCGCGAACTGGCTTCCCAGTCGTCCAGCGGAACGGTGGGCGCCACCGAACGATCGTACATCGACCAGGAGTTTGTGGCGCTGCGTTCGGAAATCGATCGTATTGCAACGGTGACGGAGTTCAACGGGCAAGCCTTGACCAGCGGCAGCACGATCAGTTTCACGATGCAGGTGGGCTTCAAGAGCGGCACCGGCAACACGTTGACGATGAACCTGAACGATCTGACGATTTCCTCGCTGGGCCTCAGCAGCGTGAACGTGTCCACATCGGCTAATGCGCAGAGCGCGTTGAGCAACATCGACAGCGCCATCAGCGCCGTGGCAACCGCTCGCGCCGAATATGGATCACTCCAGAATCGGTTCGAAGCGACAATCTCGAATCTGGAGATCTCCAGCGAGAATCTCACCGCGGCCGAATCCCGGATTCGAGATGCGGACGTTGCCTATGAGACTTCTCAGTTCACCAAGAACCAGGTCCTCGTGCAAACAGGTATCGCCATACTTGCGCAGGCAAATTCGTTGCCGCAGCAGGCGTTGGCGTTACTTCGGTAAGTAACAAACTATCGGCGTCGCACGCTCTCGTATGAGCGAGAGCGTGCGACGACCGATGGATCGTAGGGAGGCTGCCATGATACACAGCGTTACACCAAAGGCAGATCCACGCGTCGGGCAGGTTCGCGAGGAAGAATTATCGCCGTCCGCAGGGCAAAAGCCAGGCACGAAGACAAGCGCCCCGGACGATAAGTCGACTTCCCAGCAAGCCGCTGATCGCGCCATGGTCGATCGGGCTGCGGCAAAGGTCAACGAGATGCTGGTTTTGGGGGATCCGCGACTCCAAATCAAAGTGGACGATGAGACCGAGCGAGTAGTTGTGAAAGTGGTCGAGCAAAATTCCGGCGAGGTCATTCGCCAGATTCCCCCCGAAGAGCTGTTGAAATTGGGCAAGTACCTGTCGAGCCCGAAAGGGTTGTTGCTGAGTGAAAAAGCATAGCTCAGTCATGAGGGTTATGGAATGGCGGCGATAAGTTTTGGTGGCCTCGGGAACGGACTGGACTTCGGTCAGGTCGTCGATCAACTCGTCAAGGCAGCGCACACACCCGTCGATCGGCTCACCACCAAGAAGGGCGACCTCAATTCGAAATCGACCGATTACGCCACGCTGAGCACAAAGCTGATCGCCCTGCAAAGCGCGGCCGATAAAATGCGTCTGGTTTCCAATTTCGACCGCTCCAGCGTGTCGGCGAGCGACTCGACCGTACTCACAGCCACGGGCGCGTCCACGGCCGTTCAGGGAAGCTATACCGTCAAGGTCACACAACTGGCACAGTCACATCAGATTACAAATAAAGCCGCGAAAGCAGTCGCGTCGACCACAACCGATATTGTGAGCGGTGCCTCCGGGACCTTCACGTTTCGTGTCGGGAGCGGCAGCAATCAAACCGTCAACCTGAGCGCCACCGCGACGATCGACGATCTCAAAACCGCCATCAACGACCTCGGTGCCGGCGTCACAGCGTCGGTTGTCAACGCGGGCAGCGAGTCCTCTCCCGCCTATCGGCTGGTGTTAACTGCCGCCAGTACAGGCGCCAGTAGCGGCGTGACGATTGTGGCGGACGACACTAACCTCGATTTTCTGAACGGTAGTGGAACCGGAGGAACCGATACCCTGCAGGCGGCGCAAGACGCCGTGATCGTCGTGGGTGACCCCAATCTGAATCCGCTGACGTTTCAGCGCAGCAGCAACACCATTACCGATGCTATTGCCGGTGTGACATTGACCCTGGCCAAGACGACAGGCTCGAGTACGGTCGCCGTCAATGTCTCACGGGATGTGACGGCCGTCCAGACCAACATCAAGGATCTGGCGACGGCTTACAATGAGGTGGTCAAGTTCATCAACGAGCGGAACACGTATGACGTCACCACCAAGAAGGGCGGGATCTTTTTCAACGAGCCGACGGTACGGACCGTGCTCGGCCAATTGAGGAGCGCACTCTCCTCTATCGTGCCGGGATTGACCACCTATACTTCAGTGGGTGAGATCGGCTTTAAAACTGAGCGCGACGGCACAGTGAGCGTCGACGAGGCCAAGTTGAATGCCGCGCTCAGTTCAAATTATGCAGCCGTCAAGGATTTGTTCGTGAATCAAACCAACAGCGTCGGGGTCGCGCAACTCCTGAACGCGTCGGTGAATACGCTCAGTGACATTGAATCCGGCGCGGTGACACTGCGTAAGAACGGACTTACCCACCAGATTTCGGATCTGACCGACGAGATCACGCGTAAGGAAGATGTCCTCGCGCAGTATGAAGAGCGGCTCCGTCAACAGTACGCTGCGCTCGATGGGTTGCTGAAGGAACAACAGAGCCAGCTTAGTTCCCTCCAGGCCAATTCCTCGTTAACGGGCGGAAACTAAAGTCGTCCAGGGAAGGGACCTATGCTTACTCAAAATGTGAGACAGTATCAGCAGACCCAAGTGATGACCTCGTCGAGAGTTCAGATTGTCGTGCTGCTCTACGACGCGGCCATTCAATCGATCGAACTGGCTCGGGCCGGGATCGAGTCGAACGACACGAAAGAAAAAGCGCGGTTTTTGGGTCGAGCCATTTCCATTATTGGAGAGCTCAACAGCGTCCTCGATTTCGAACAGGGCGGCGAGATCGCGCATTCGTTGCACCGGCTTTACGACTATATACTCAATGAACTGGTCGCGGCCAATGCCCGCAACAAGGCACATCACCTTGACGGTCCACTGCGATGCTTGACCACGTTACGTGAAGGTTGGCGTGAAATCGCGGCGCAACCGGCTCGAATGGCGGGGGTATGACAATCTCAACAAGAAGTGAATGTCAGGCGGACATCTTGCGACTGACCAAGTCTGCGGTTGAGGCGGCTGAACTCGGACGATGGGATGCCGTCGTTCAATGTTACCGAGATCGGGGCGTGCTTTTCGAGGCAATGCAGAGTCCAATGGGGGAAGCCGGTGATCTCCTGAAACTCGATGAACAAGTCCGTAACCGCGCGCATATCGTTCAAGCCGTGCTGGCGTCGCTCTTGGGCGATGCCATGGCGACAAGGCGGCGATTGCACGGACTGCGTCAGCGACTTGGTGCGGCTGCTTCAACGCCCAAGACCGTGTCGGTTGAAGCATAGCCGGAATCAGGAGCGGGCAATGGCCATCGATGTGAAAATGCTTCACAACCTTGTCCGTTTGTCCAGCCCACAAGTCTCGAAGGGCGGTGCATCCTTCCTTCGCCCAGAGTCAGCCTCCTCAACGACGGTTCTACTTGTTGCCGCTCCGATCATTCGCCGAGCTCCGATCTGGAAGAAGCTCGGGCCGGGTGTGACGGTCAAATCATACGGGCAGAAGGACTTTTCACTCGACCGCGATATCTCAGATGACCGTACCCTCGTGATCTATCAGATCGGCGCCCGGTTCGCCGATGCACGTAGGTCTCTCGCCCGCATGGTCCAAGCGCGACACAACCTCTGTATCATCCTGCTCGGCGGACCCATCGGTTCAGATCGAACTGCCAGGCTGTTAGGGGATGGCGCGTTTGACTACCTGACCTGGCCTTGTTCTGCGGCCAGAGTGACGGAGTCGATAGCGCGTGGTGTGACGTACCAACGTACCATCTGCGAGGTGAGGCACCTATCCGGCGAATGGCCTCGGCGGGGCACACAGGAACCGGCACATGATCGCGATGCACCGCAATCGTACAGCCAACAGCTTTCGGCGCTGCATCAACTTACCGAAGAACTGGCGGCATCGCGTGATGAGAATGGGATCGGCAAAACGCTGATCCGCGGGTTACGGACCCTGATCGATACGGATATGATCGGGATCGCCAGATCAAACCGCAAACAAGTATGGGTCTGGTGTGATACCCAAGATCTGGAACCTGAAGCGCGCGCGCGTCGCTATTTGCTTCGCCGCCTCGGTCGCCTGCCTGCCGAGAGTACTCGACCGTCGAGTCCGCATCAGCTCGTGCACCCGCGGCATCTTCGTCTCGTACCACGTTCGGGGTCTCAGCGACCGCAGCCGATCGAGGCGCCGGCGAACAGCCATGAAAGTAGTCTGGCTATTGGGCAGGAAGCGGGTCTTTTCCTCGTTCGTAAGAGCGGCATAGAGCCCCTCACACAGCAGGAACGGCAATTACTCGATGCTGTCGGCACCGCGCTCGCGCTCTCTTTGCAGAATCTCGATGCGAATCATCGCACGCAGGATATCGCCATGCGTGATCCGCTGACGGAGATCCTCAACAGGCACGCGTTCGAGGGGGCGTTGACACGGGAATTGAAGGTCGGGCTTCGCTATGGCGTTCCGGCCTGTCTCTTGCTGTTGGATTTGGATTACTTCAAGACCGTGAACGAGTGTCTCGGGCATACAGCCGGAGATCATGTGCTCAGGACGGCGGCGGAATTGATACGAACGACGGTGCGTGACATCGATATCGTGGGTCGATGCGGAGGCAACACGTTCGCAGTCATTCTTCCGCATACCGATCGGGGGCAGACTCGTGTCCTTGCGGAACGGTTGCGAGAGCGCATCGAGCAACACCTGTTTGCAGTCGAGGCGGGACAGGTCCGTACCACTGCCAGTATAGGCTTGGCCGCCGTTCCCGACATCGCCGTCGCGTCTTGTGCGGATTGGATGGGTGCCGCTGACTCTGCGCTGAATAATGCCAAGACTCAGGGTCGGAACTGTGTCGTCCTCCATACGCCGAAACCGCCGACTTTGGCATGCGTGGCCTCCCTGAGTCTTGCAGCATAATGTTTGAAAACAAGGTGACCATGGCATCACCGACCAGGCCCTCCTCACCCCGACCCAAGCACGCCGTGGACGAACGCCGCGAATGGATCAGAATCGAAGATCGGGTCCTCATGGAATACCGCCTGGTGGACGAGCCGGTGATTGCAACCGGTGTCGATGAGGGTGGCGCGACCCCGGACACGATCGCGGCGGCAGTGGTGAAACCGACAGCGGATCTTTTGGCTCGATCCGGCGAATCGCTGACGGACTCACCGGTGTTGCCCTGGATGATGAAAGTGGACTATCTCCTCGGAGTCATCCTCAACTCTCTCGCGACGATCGCGCCGTCAAGTGTCGCCATGGCGAGGCTGACGGATGTCAATCTGAGCGGAGGAGGAGTGGGCTTCGTGTCCTCCCGTGAATTCGCTGCCGGAGACCGATTATCGGTCAAGATGATCCTGCCTCCGTTTACTCCCGTGCATCCTGTCGCGCAAGTTATCCGGTCGACGCCGAACCCTCAGGGACAAGGCTGGGTTCTGGCCACGGAGTTCGTGGAGATCAGTGCGGACGATCAGGAGCATCTCATCCGCCACATCCTTCACACACAGGCGGAACGCCTGCGTGCACGTCGCGAGCATCCCGGCTAGGGAAAGAAGAGTTCATGGAAACTGCGGGCCTCACGGAAGGATCCGTGCGGCACCGCACGAATGGCGGCAAACCCAGGGAACGTTCATGAACCAGCTCAATATCAAAGAGATCATCGGCAACATTGAGAAGCGGATCGACGACCATCGACATGTGAACGCAAGAATCACAAGCGAGATCACCATTCTTTCGCTGAACGCGACCATAGAAGCGGCGAGAGCCGGTGACGCAGGCAGAGGATTTGCCGTGGTTGCGACAGAGGTGAAAACCCTGGCCACGCAAGCCGCCGACGCCTCCAAAGCATTGAGCTCGATACGAGAGGAAACAAGCGAATTGAATCGGCGGTTCATGGACAAAGAACACGATCGCCTTTCAGAGATGGCACAGACACTGGTGCAGTTGATCGTACGCAATCTGTACGAACGCACCGCCGACGTTCGTTGGTGGGCGATGGATGAAGCGTTGGTCAATGGTCTCGAAGCGGCGGATGGAGCCGCTCTCCATCATGCAGCCGAACGACTCGGGCTGATCAATCGATATTATTCGGTCTATCTCAACCTTGTCTTGGTCGGAATCGACGGAAAGATCATGGCCTGCTCGCACCCGGAGAAGTTTCCCAAGGTCACCAGGGCCGATGCAACGAGATGCACGTGGTTCCAGAAAGCCATGACGACGACGAACGGCGACCAGTATGTGGTCGACGACATTGGTCATGATTCACTCCACGGCGACAAACTGGTCGCGGTCTACGCCGCTGCCGTTCGGAAGGAGGGGAAGCCGAACGGAAAGATCATCGGTGTTCTAGGGGTGGTGTTCGATTGGGAAGAGCAAGCCAGAATTATTGTTCAAAAAGAACCGGCGATATCCGAAGCGGCATGGAAACGCACCCGCGTGATTCTGCTGGATAGCAAGCTGCGGGTGATCGCGGCATCCGATGATCAAGGGATACTGTTGCCCTTCGCACTCCAACATCAAGGACGTGAACGAGGCCATTACGTCAACGACAAACACGACGTGGTCGCGTATGCCAAAACGCTCGGCTATCAGGAATACGACGGCCTCGGATGGTATGCGGTGATCGTGCAAGGGCTTCGATGATGAGAGAACGCAAACGCCGTGCAAGTACCCGGTGTAGGCGTGCCAGAAAAACGGCTCTTCCTGTGAAGATCACGAATGACGATTGACAAGAAACAGCGCCGAGAACGTTCAGGCCGTTCAACCGAATCAAGCCGCTTGCGACGAGGAGCCGCGCAGCAGCTGTGTCAGCGCTTCGGCGGTTTTCACGAGTGCGACGGCAGCCGGAGAAGACGGAGCGTGCTGAACCACCGGGACGTAGGCTCGTACCGCTTGCTCCATTGCGGGATCTTCTGGAATCTCACCTAACAATGTTAAGTCACCCCCCACATATTCTTTGAGCAGCTTTTTGAGCTGCGGCACATTGACGCGAGCACGCCCGGTAAGACGATTGAGGATGAGAGCCGGTTGAAACACGCTCAGGGTAGCCTCCGCAATCGACCGGCCGGATTCGTCGGTCTTGCCCGCAACGTCCAATACTTCCTCCACGCTGCTGTAATCCCGGTTCGCCAGTCCCTCTGCCATGACCTCGCGCGTCAAGAACATCGATAAGACTCGACGGATCGCGGCCAGCTTGATGAAGCGATAGAGGTCCAGGACGGAGGTGGGGTCCGGCGTAGCCACGGCGAGGTGATGGTCGGCCATCAGAAAAAAATCCAGCATATGGTAGCTCGTTCCCGCTCCAATATCGACGACGATCACGTCGGTGCGGATATCTTGGAAGTTTCGAATAAGACGCCGCTTTTGTGAATAGGACATATTGGCAGTCGCAAGGGTGTCGCCTGTCCCTGGAATAATGCGCAACGATGGGTGAATGGGAAGCTGTTGAGCCAGAGCATCCAGCTGTTCGACTCGACGGTTGAGAAAGTCAGTGAGGGTAAGCGCAGGGTTGGGGAGGCCCAGCAGCACATGGGCGTCGGCGCCTCCAATGTCGAGGTCGGCGAGGACCACCTGCCTGCCTTTTTGCGCCAAGACCAGAGCCAGGTTGGCTGCGACCACACTTTTGCCAACCCCTCCTTTGCCGGACGCGACGGAGATGATGCGTGCCATTGAGTTCAGTTCCTATTCGTTCGGCGTGGGTACCACACCTTCTTCGGTAACCGGCTGAAAATCCTGAATAGACGCGGCCTATCCTGGTGCGGCGAGAGGAATGTGACGGCATGATGGAAAGCGGATTATGGCAGGGCGCTCAAGTTTCCGAACCGCCACGCCGATACCACAGTCGGCATGAATAATGACGTATCAGCAGCAACGACGAGCCAGCTGGAGGGAAGTCCCGACCGGGACGGAGAAATCTTAACCGTCATGGAAGTGGCGCGGTTTCTCCGGGTGCCGAAATCCACCGTCTACAAGCTCGCACGAGTCGGTGAACTCCCGGCTTCCAAGATCGGTAAACATTGGCGATTCCTGCGTCGTGACATTCACGAGTGGATGCACAGTCGATCCAGGCAAGGCTAGTGGCTCTATGAGGTGCTGTCAGGTTCATCGGCAGAATGGCCATTCCTTCGCTCTCACGTTCCAGAGGGTACTCAGGACATGAGCGGTGGGCATGATCCTGCCGGCACTGTCATCGCTGGAACGCACATTTCTCCACGCAAGTCGACTACCTCCTGCAGGCCTAGTGAAAGCGATGACCCGCCGAGCTTTCCGGGGGTCAGGTCGTGTGGCGAATGTGCCGATATGTGGCGAGGCGTCGCGAAGCCGCTGGAACACCAAATCATCGCGTGATCGCCAGGCCATCGGTCACTGCCGCTGTGACCGCCGTATGAGACAAAGGAGGCGTTATGCCAGCCGATCCGAACATGAAGATCCTCGTCGTCGATGACATGGTGACGATGAGGAGAATCGTCAAGAACATTTTGAAGCAGCTTGGGTTTGCCAATCTAGAAGAGGCGGAGAACGGACAGGAAGCTCTGCAGAAGCTGCGGGCAGACACGTACGGATTCGTCGTTTCGGATTGGAACATGCCGGTCATGACGGGCATCGACATGCTCCGCGCGATCCGTGCGGACGAGAAGCTCAAGGCCACGCCTGTGCTGATGGTGACGGCCGAGGCTCAGCAAAGCAACTTGGTTGAAGCCGTGCAGGCGGGGGTGAGTAATTACATCGTCAAACCCTTTACGGCTGAGACACTGCAGGAAAAGATCGCGAAGATCTTCAAATAGATTCGGGCGACCGATGGGCATCCGAGCCGTCAGGGATGGAGGTCGTGTGGAGAACCAGGGGCACAAGTTGTACGGAGAACTCGGTGAATTGGCTCGTTTTGTCGAAAAGGCGATGACGACGATTTCGCACGCCGGTCCTCAGATCGTGGCCAGCAGCGCGCAACTGCCGGCGGCCTCATCACATCTCAGCGAGCTCAACCGGATGACGGAGACCGGAACCCTCGAGGTCATGCGTCTGACCGAGATGATTCAAGACAATCGCGATCGAGTGGCGAAGGATCTCTGTTCCGTCGTCGACACGTTGCAGGCAATCGATTGCGTGAAGCTCGCAGAACGTCTGGAGAAGGTGAGCTCTGTGATGGCGCAGGACGCCAAGCATTTGACGGAAATCATGACTGCCCTCTCCTTTCAAGATCTTGTCGCTCAACGAGTCAAGAAACTCGTAACCATCCTTGATGAAGTGCAGAACAAGCTGATGGAACTGGTCGTCGTCTTTGGTCTCCAACAAAACGGGGATCAAGTAACTTCCGCCGGAACGGCCGGCCACTTGCTCAAACAACTCGAAGACTCCAAATCGACGGCCATGAAGCAAAAAGTCGCCGACGATATCTTGGCTCAATTCGGGTTCAAATGAGGCGCTCACGCAATGGATATTGCAACAATTCTTGGGGTGGTGATTGCAATCGGCTCCATCGTCGGAGGCCAGGCGCTCGAAGGCGGCCATCTAGGTTCGATCTTACAGTTGACCGCTTTTATCATTGTGATCGGCGGCACAGTCGGCGCCATTTGTGTGCAAAGTCCCTTGCCGATCATCTTCAAGGCAGCCGGTAGTCTGTCTCTCGCCTTCGCCGGTCCCCGTGTCGACAACAAAGGAAACATCAAGCTCATCATCGACCTCGCGAACGTCTCACGGAAACAAGGTCTGCTCGCGCTCGAGGGAAAACTGAAAGACATCCATGATGCGTTCATGAAAAAGGGAATTCAGCTCATTGTCGATGGAACCGACCCAAAAGCCGTGCATGAGATTCTCGAGATCGAGGTGGAGCAGCATGAGGAGCAAGGCATCCTGGCGGCCAAAGTGTGGGAAGCCGCGGGAGGGTATTCGCCGACCGTCGGGATTCTTGGCGCCGTCCTCGGACTGATTCACGTGATGGAAAATTTGGCCGACCCCTCAAAACTCGGCAGTGGTATCGCGGTGGCCTTCGTCGCCACGGTCTATGGTGTGGGAGCCGCCAACCTCTTCTTCTTACCCATTGCGAACAAGATCAAGCTGAAGCTGAAGGAGGAGGCAGGCTCCCGTAATTTGGTCATCATGGGGCTTGTCGGACTTGCCCAAGGGGAAAACCCTCGACTATTGCAGGAAAAGCTGGAAGGTTTTCTGCCGTACAACGAACGGACGAAGGAAACAAAGAGATGATGTCGTTCGTGAAGCGTGGTCCGTATCTCGTCGACGTCATGGGCGGAAACTATGACGACGCTTCACGAGTCACGCTTCACGCGGTACGGTCATAAATGGCGAAGCATAAGCACGAGGAGCATGAAAACCATGAACGTTGGCTGGTGTCGTATGCCGACTTCATCACCTTGTTGTTTGCGTTCTTCGTCGTCATGTACTCGATCTCTTCAATCAATGAAGGAAAGTACCGGACCGTCAGCGAATCGATCAAGGCCGCGCTGAATCCGCTCGCCAACCGCTCGGGTGCAAACCGGGTATTCGGCGTCGGTGAGGCAAGGCTGGTGCAGCAGGGGCGGAATCCAACGGACGCCAAGGAAGTCACGATTCGACATATCCGCCAAGTGTTTCAAGGTATCAAGGATAAGCAACTGAAAGACTTGGCGGCGTTCGTCACCGTCGTCCAGACCGTCAATGGAGATATCGTCATTACGATCCCTGACGAACTACTTTTTAATAGTGGAGAAGCGACCATACGAGCAGAAGCTCTTCAATTCCTTGAAGGATTGAGCGGGGCTATCCTGGAACTGAACCGGCATGCCCGAGTTGAAGGACATACGGATAATGTTCCGATTCGGACAGCGCAATTTCCTTCCAATTGGGAACTGTCATCCACCCGGGCTGTGATGGTCGTCAGAGTTTTGTCCGAGCTCTACGGAGTCCAATCGGATCACCTCGCTGCGGTGGGGCATGCCGACACCAGGCCTGTGACGGCCAATCTGGATCCTGAACAGAGGGCCAAGAATCGTCGGGTAGAGGTCGTCATTCTTGAGCAGCCGCCTCCCGCTCCTCTTCTCCAGACGGGAAATGAGACGGATCAATCCGGGCCATCGACAGATGATGGGCCCCTGAACTCCTCGCAGCTACTTCCGGAGTTGTCCGGCAATGGCCGGACACCATAGCCCATCTCGGGGTTTTTACGGCAGGTGGACTCTCAAGTCTTGGTCGGAAGCAACCGACAGTATGTGTTAGTGACTGCAGGGGGAGAGATCTTACGATGACGGCCGAACCGATTGCGTCCAAGGCACACCGGGCGGAAGAGCAGAACGGCAGGCACCTGGCTCCAGGCGGCGATCTCACCATTTTCGAGGCGGCGGAGTTTAAGGAGGGGTTGCTCAAACTATTCCAGAATGATGGGCTGGTTTCACTCGATCTTGGAAACGTCTCGCGAGTAGATACCGCGATCATCCAATTGCTATGGGCCGCGCGGAAACGGGGCCGGATGTTTGTCACGGGTCTTTCCCAAGATCTGCAAGGAAGATTGACTCAACTCGGATTTTCCGAGCCACTCAGCGAATAGTTCGATGCCGGGTTTACGATTGGACAGAAGACGATGACCGACAATGTTGAGTGTTCCGCTGCCGGCAGCAGCGAGATGGGCGACGTCGGCAAGCTTCACGAGCATCGACAGGCGTGGGAGGCATTTGCGGCGTGCGCCGTGCGCTTGATACCGGTGTTGAAAGCGCAGATGACGGCCGTCACCGAAGAAACCGAGCGGGCTACGATGGACTTAGTGCTGAATCTCCACCTGCTGGCGTCTCCAGAAGCGGAGGCTTCGCCGCACGAGAGGTCGGCCTGTGTGTCCAAGATTGTGATGGCGATGCAGTTTCAAGATATCACGCGACAAAAACTGGAACATGTCGGGCAAGCGTTGGATCAATGGAGCCGACATCTTCAGGCGCTGATGCGAGGACCGGATGACGACAGTGCGAAACAGGAAATCACCGCGCTGGAACAGCTTGAGCAACACTACACGATGGAAGAAGAACGTCGTCTTCACACGGCAGCGTTGACGCCCGACTATCAAGAGCCGGTGCCGGTCGACATGCCGGTGAAGGAGCCCGATTCCGTCACGCTGTTCTAAACGAGTCACCCGTGAAGCCAGCAGGAAGGCCTCAAAAAAGACAGGCACATGACGGTGGAGGATCAGCATGAGCAAGACCGCACTCGTTGTCGATGATTCACCCACCATGCGCCAAATGGTGGCGTTCACGCTTACGAATGCCGGGTTCACGGTCGTCGAAGCCGAGCACGGAAAGGATGCCGTCAACAAGGTCGCAGCCGGTCCGAAGATGGACATCGTCGTCACCGACCTCAATATGCCGGAGATGGACGGCATTACCCTCATCAAGGAACTGCGCAAGTTGGCGGCCTTCAAGTTCACCCCCATTCTTATGCTGACCACCGAGTCTGCGGTGGAGAAGAAGCAGGCAGGGAAAGAAGCCGGGGCCACTGGATGGATCGTGAAACCGTTTAATCCGGAACTGTTGTTGAAAACCATCGCTAAGGTGCTGCCGACATGAGACGTGAAACGTATCTCGTGAAGCGTGAAGCGACAGGATCTGAATGGTCATACGCTTCACGAACGACGCTCGTCTCGCTGAGTCGAGGCGAGCCTCACGAACGACAGGATTCAAGATGAGCAGCGATTTCGCGCAATTTCAGGATGCGTTCTTCGAAGAAGCCGCAGAACATCTCGCGGTGGTCGAAGAGGGATTGCTCCAGCTGGAACGGCATCCTGAAGACTTAGACCTGCTGAACAAGATCTTTCGCTCGGCCCACTCCATTAAGGGCACGAGCGGAATGTTCGGCTTCAACGCCGTCGCACAGTTTACCCATAAGATGGAGACGCTGCTCGATCTGCTCAGAAACGGGCAGAAGGCCGTGTCCCCGGCGATCGCCGATCTGTTGCTCCGATCCATAGACTGTCTCAAGACGTTGATCGATGCCGTCAAAACCGGTGTGTCGGTGGACAACGAGGCGGCCCAACGGCTCACGACGGAATTGACCGCTGTCAGTGTGTTAAAAACTCCGTCGGCCGGTCCGGCAGGAGAATCGGAGAAGCCGTCGTCTTCGCCAATGACTGACGGAATGCATCTTTTTGCTATTGACTGGACCCCGCCCGAATGGCTGTTTCAGCGCGGCCTCGACCCGCTGCAAGTCTTCAAAGAGCTCAAGGATCTCGGCACATTATCGCAAGTAGAGGTGGATGCCTCCAGGTTACCGGATTTGGATGAGGTGGACCCGGAGAAGTGCTACTTGTCGTGGAAGATGCAGCTCGCTACCGCCAAGGATCGAACGGTTGTTGAGGCAGTATTCGAGTTTGTCCGGGAAGACAGCAAGCTGACGATTGAAGAGCATGCAGCGTCATCCGTGAAACGTATCTCGTCTTCGGATTCGAACACTTCACGAGGTACGAGCGATGAGCCACGCGTCGAAGACGGACAGCCCAAGCCCCTTGGAGAGATTCTGGTCGAAAGCGGCGTGGTGTCCCGGGAAACGTTGGACAGCGCGCTGGCACAGCAAAAGCGGGTCGGCCAGATCCTCATCGAGCAGCACGCCGCCACCCCACAGCAGGTCGAGCAGGCGCTGCAAAAGCAGCGGCAACAGGAATCTACGGCTCAAGCCAAGAAAACCGACACGACGTCCATTCGTGTGGATACAGCCAAGATCGACAAGCTCATCAATTTGGTGGGTGAACTCGTGATTACCCAGTCGATGTTGAGTGATCTGGGAGCACGGTTCGAGATGCGGCAGCTGCCGGTGCTGCTTGAGCGAATGGTGGAGTTGGAGAGGAACACCCGCGAGATTCAAGAGCGTGTCATGGGGATCCGCATGCTTCCGATCGGGACGGCATTCAGCCGCTTCCCTCGGCTGGTGCGCGATCTATCGGCGAAGATGGGGAAGAAAATTCAGCTGGTCCTATCGGGTGAAGAAACCGAATTGGACAAAACAGTCATCGAATCCATCGGCGATCCTTTGACGCATCTCGTCAGGAACTCAGCCGATCATGGCGTGGAGCCGCCGGAGGAACGCCTCGACAGCAACAAGCAAGAAACCGGCACGATCAAGCTGAACGCGTTTCATGAGGGCGGAAACATCTGCATCACGGTGGAAGACGACGGGCGTGGCCTGAACCGCGAGAAGATCGTCGCGAAGGCGATCAAGCAAGGGTTGATCGGCGAGAACGACAAGATGACGGACGATCAGATCTGGCTGCTCATTTTCAAACCCGGGTTCTCGACGGCGGAGAAAGTGACGGACGTATCCGGGCGGGGGGTCGGGATGGATGTCGTGAAGCGGAACATCGACGCTCTGGGAGGAACGATCAGCATCAAGACCACGGCGGGAAAGGGGACGACTTTCACCCTGAAGTTGCCCCTGACGCTGGCGATCATCGAAGGCATGACCGTCCGGATCGGACGAGAAACATATATCGTGCCGTTGCTCTCGATCCTGGAATCCATTCAGCCGAAACGGGAAGCGGTGAAAACCGTCGTCGGCAAAGGGGAGCTGATCAATGTCCGTGGGACCTTTCTGTCGATCGTGCGTCTGTACGAAGTGTTCAATCTGCAGCCGGAATATATGGATCCGGCGAAGAGCATTCTGCTCATCCTGGAGACGGAGGGCGAGCGAGTGGCGGTGATGGTGGATGAAATTCTTGGCCAGCAGCAGGTCGTCATCAAGAGCATGGAGCAAAACTTCCACAAGGTCGAAGGAATTGCCGGCGCCACTATTCTCGGAGACGGCACGGTGGGCTTCATTCTGGACGTGCGGGGAATGCTGGAAATCGCCCGTAGGGGCGAAGCGGTGGCAGCGTGAGAACATCCCGAATAGTGAGGCATATCAACGAGGATCTTGAATAGCTCGACAGGACGATTCGTCGTAAAGGAGGGCCGATGGCAGCATCGACGACAGAAAGCGCGACCAAAGAGCTCAATCAGCGGATCGGGTTGACCACGGACGGTAGTCAGTTTTTGACGTTCAATTTGGGCGACGAATTCTACGGCGTCGATATCCTGCGCGTGCAGGAGATCAAGGGGTATACCGCTGTCACCAAAATCCCCAACACTCCGGCCCATATCAAGGGCGTCCTTAATCTGCGCGGGACCATCGTTCCCATCGTCGAACTTCGCACCAAATTCAGCTTGCCGACGATCGAGTACACACCCTTCACGGTCATTATCGTCGTCGTGGTGCGGGATAAGGTGATGGGGCTCGTCGTGGATTCGGTCTCAGACGTGCTGAACATCGATGCGAAAGAGATTCAATCTCCCCCAAAATTTGGGGCCAAAGTCGATGTGACCTTTATCAGCGGCATCGGGAAGTCCGGCGACAAACTCGTGGCCTTACTGGACATCGACCGGTTGCTGATGGACGGAGAGTTGCCGGAGAACGGCGGCTTGGCTGCCGCGTAGTTATCGATGGCCGGAACTGCATCACAAGGCGAGGGATGCCGCGCGCGTTCGCACCGTGAAGAGAGGATGGAGCCAGAAAAAGTGGATGTGTGGTGGGGAAGAAACACGTGGAATGGATCGCGATTAGCCCGGTGCTGCTCTCATACGAGTGGACGCCATAAAGGAGGAGTATCGTGAATACCCTGCGGAATCTTAAGACCAGATCCAAGCTGCTGATCAGCTTCGGGCTCGTGGGGCTGCTTTTGTTGATGGTCGGAGTACTTTCGATCAACGGCATCAACAAACTGAATCAGCGAATGGAAGTCATCTACAAAGTGAACCTGAGACCGCTGAAACTCTTGGGTGATCTGCGGGGACAATCCGAGCGAATGAACGCGTTGGTCGCCTGGCATATTTTGGCATACGACAGCGCGACAGTCACCAAATGGACGCAGGAAATTGAGAAGGTGGATGCCGATGTCGACCGATACCTCGCTGAGTATGCGCCCATCATCGTGGCTCAGTCGGAGCAGGAGTTTTATGACAAGTATAAGGCCGGGTGGGCTGAGTATAAAGAAGCTCGCGGCAAAGTCCTGCGCCTGAGCGCGAACTTCAGCAAGGATGCGGCGGCGGAGCTTCAGCGTACCGAATTGGCCGACAAACTCGTCGGTCTGTTAGGGGCGATCGACGGGCTGACTCATGAGAACGAAATACAAGCCAAGGACACATACGATGCCAGCTTAGATCTGGCGTCCACCGTACATACCGTCAGCATCATTATTGTATCTGTCGGTCTGCTTTTAGGACTGTTCTTAGGTTGGCTCATCTCGCGTTCGGTGGCCGGCGGACTGAGCGATATTTTGAAGGCGGCGCAAGCGCTGGGGGCGGGCAACCTGACGGCACGATCAAGCATCACGACCAAGGACGATATCGGCGGCCTCGCCGAGGCATTCAACCGGATGGGGGAACAGATCGAATCGAACGTGAAAGAGTCGCTCGAGTCCAAATACAAGATGGCGGCACTGGATCGAGCGGAAGCTGTGATTGAATTCAATACGGACGGCACCATTATCACAGCCAACCAGAACTTCCTCAGCTGTTTGGGCTACACCCTCGACGAAATCAAAGGCCATCATCATCGGATGTTCGCCGAGCCCGCGTATGCCGCGTCGACCGAATATCAGGCTTTTTGGGCCAAACTCAACCGTGGGGAGTTCGATGCCGGTGTCTATCGCCGGGTTGGGAAGGGAAGCAAGGAAATTTGGATTCAGGCCTCCTACAACCCGATGTTGGACGGCGATGGAAAAGTGTCAAAGGTTGTCATGTTCGCCGCCGACATCACCGGTCAAAAGCAGGCGCAGAACGAGGTGGAAAAACTTATCGGCGCCGCTGCCACGGGGAATCTCTCGGATCGGATCAATACCGGACGGTTCCAAGGGTCAGCGAAGGATCTCGTGTCCAGCTTTAACCAGCTGCTCGATGCCGTCTCCACGCCGCTGCACGAAGCGCAGATCGTTTTGACGGCGCTCGCCTCCGGCGACCTGACCAAGCAAATGACGGGCGCGTATCAAGGCGAGTTCGACCAGATGAAGATGAGCCTCAATACGGCGATCACGCAATTGACTCAAACGGTGTCGCTCGTGCGCGATGCGGTCGAAGCCGTCACGGCCGGAGCGGAGGAAATCAGCAAGGGCAGTGATGACCTCGCGCAACGGACCAGCGAGCAGGCCGGAGCCTTGGAGGAAACCTCCGCGTCAATGGAAGAAATGACGTCCACGGTCAAACAGAACGCCGACAACTCCAAGCAAGCGAATCAGTTGGCCATCGCCGCGCGAGATATCGCCAACAAGGGAGGAGCGGTTACCACCAGGGCGGTCGATGCGATGGGAGAGATCAACAAGAGCAGCAAAAAAATCGCCGACATCATCACCGTTATCGACGAAATCGCCTTCCAGACGAATCTGTTGGCATTGAATGCCGCTGTGGAAGCGGCTCGAGCCGGGGAACATGGGCGAGGGTTCGCGGTGGTGGCAGCCGAGGTACGGAATTTAGCCCAGCGCTCCGCGACCGCTGCCAAAGAGATCAAGGGCTTGATCAATGAGTCCATCCAACGCGTTACGGACGGCACCGAATTGGTCAATCAGTCCGGGAAGACGCTTGAGGAGATCGTCGGATCCGTCAAGCGCGTCACCGACATCATCGCCGAGATCAGCGCCGCGTCGCAGGAGCAAGCAAGCGGTATCGATCAGGTGAACAAGGCGATTATGCAGATGGACGAGGGTACCCAGCAGAATGCCGCTCTGGTCGAGGAAACCGCCTCTGCCAGCCAGTCGATGAAAGAACAGGCCAAAGAGTTGATGCGGCAAGTGGAGGTATTCAAGGTCCAGCAGTCTGAAAACCGGCGCGCAACAGAGGCGGCGAAGCGAGAGAGTGCGGTGGCCGGCAAACAGTCGGCCAAGCCGGCGGTGAGCACATACAATCTGAAGACGACGAAGAGGCCGGCGACCTCTGCCCGATCAGCCGAAGAGCATCAGCCGGTCGCTCTGACGACGGGCAGCGGCAAGGACCGTCGCGACAAGGCGGACGAGTTTGAGGAGTTTTGAAGAAGCGGTCATCCCCTCAATGTATGGATGATGAAGTGATTGGGTTACGGCAGGCCGGATGTCCAATGTTCAGTTGAGCGCGGGACATCACGCCGGCTGCGAGATACGATTCGACGGGCCAGCCAATGCGAGGCTGCGGAGGCTGGTTGCGTAACAGCTCATCAGCCTGAATTTCAGGTCCAGTCAGGGGCATATCAAGTGGATTACAAGATTACATCCAAGGAATTCGAATGTTTTCGCACGCTGATCTATGACGAGAGCGGAATCTCGCTCAACGAGCAAAAGCAAAGTTTGCTGGAGTCCAGGTTAGCTAAACGCCTGCGGGAACTCGGGCTCGAGACCTTTTCGCAGTATTACGACAAGGTGACGATAGATCCGACGCAGGAAGAGTTCACTCGGATGCTGGATTTAATTTCAACCAACAAGACCGATTTCTTCCGCGAGCCCAGACACTTTGACTTTCTCCGTGACGTCATTCTGCCGGAGTTGATGCCGCAGAAACGTATTCGTATTTGGTCGTCTGCCTGCTCGACAGGGGAAGAACCTTACACGATCGCGATTACGCTCTTTGAGGGTGTTCATAACCCGCTGGAATGGGACTTCAAGATTCTGGCGTCCGACCTGTCAACACGTGTTCTGGCCAAGGCGTCAATGGGCGTCTACGACGAAGACCGATTTCGAGACGTGCCTCCGACCATGCTGAGGCGGCATTTTCTTCGCGGGTGCGGCGAGAGCAAGGGTTGCTATAAGGTCAAGCCGCACTTGGCTTCCATGATCCGCTTTCGGCGGCTCAATTTGATGGATGATGGTTTTCCCGTCAAAAACCCGCTGGATTTGATTTTCTGTCGGAACGTCATGATCTATTTCGACCGTCCGACCCAAGAAACACTCGTCAATAAATTTCACCGGTACCTGAAACCAGGCGGATATTTGTTCATTGGACACTCTGAAAGCCTTCAATGGGTCAAGCATCCCTTCAGGTCCTTGGAGCCGACGATTTATCAGAGAGAGCGATGACCGCGCATGTCACAGCCTGAAGCCGATCAATTTACCCATATCCGCCGCATGCGTGACAGCCGCTTCCCTCACGAAATTGCATCCATTCTTCCCGGAGAATTCTTCGTCAGTCGTGAGCCGATGGTGGTCTATACCGTGCTCGGCTCATGCATCTCGGCCTGTATCCGGGATCCGATCGTCAGAGTGGGCGGGATGAACCATTTCATGCTGCCGGAACCGAAAGAGAATGCCCATGACTCTTGGGGGGAATCGACTCGTTATGGCTCCTTTGCCATGGAGTCCCTCATCAATGAAATCCTCAAGCGCGGCGGGATCAAAAGTCGCTTGGAGATCAAACTGTTTGGGGCGGGAAAAATTTACGACGGACACATCGACGTGGGAGACAAGAACGCGAAATGGGTGATTCAGTACCTGAAGAGCGAAGGCCTGACCGTGCTGAAAACCGATTTGGGGGATGTATTCCCAAGAAAGGTGTATTACTTCACCGAATCGGGTCGTGTGCTCTTGAAGAAAATCGAGCGGATCAAAAATCGAACGATCTTCCAACGCGAAAATGAATACGCCACACGCATCCAGCAACGTGAGCAACAGCCGGCGGAGGACGTGACATTGTTCTGATCGATCGTGAAGCGTGGTTTGTATCCCGCCGTTCGCAGGGTTGGAACGAGACGCTTCGCGAGATACGAGGTACAGATGAAGAAGATTCGCGTCTTGACGATCGACGATTCAGCGCTGATGCGCCAAGTTTTGGCGACTTTGTTATCGAAGGATCCGGAAATTGAAGTGATCGGGGCCGCCCCCGACCCCTATATCGCGCGAGAAAAGATCAAGGCCTTGAATCCGGACGTGCTGACGCTTGATGTGGAGATGCCCAAAATGGACGGCCTGACGTTCTTGGAGAAGTTGATGCGTGGGCATCCGATGCCGGTGGTGATGGTCAGCTCTCTGACGGAAGCCGGCTGTCAAACGACGTTGCGCGCTCTGGAACTCGGCGCCGTGGATTTCATTACGAAGCCCAAGATCGACCTTCGGGAAGGCATGGAGGACATCGCGCAGGATCTGATCGTCAAGGTCAAAACAGCCGCGCAAGCCCGGATCACGGCGTCAATGCCGAATAGAGGAGCAGCGGGGTCTGTGACCGCAAGCGCACCACGAGTGGCGCTTCATGGTGCTTCGTCCGCGATGATCAAGACGACCGACACCATCATCGCTATCGGCTCATCGACCGGCGGGACGGAGGCGGTAAAGCAAGTGTTGGAAATGCTTCCGCCCCATACACCGCCTATCCTGATCACGCAGCACATGCCGGAACGCTTTACGAAGGCATGGGCTGATCGGATGAACAGCCTCTGCCGGATCTCAGTGAAAGAAGCCCAGGATGGGGACAGTGTATTGCCCGGACATGCATTGATCGCACCGGGAAATTTTCACATGACGTTGGTCAGGAGCGGGGCCCGGTACACGGTGCGCATCAACCAAGAGCCGCCGGTCAATCGTCATCGACCGTCGGTCGATGTGATGTTTGCGTCGGTAGCCCGTTATGCCGGCGCCAATGCGGTTGGGGTGATTTTGACCGGAATGGGAGGCGACGGCGCCAAGGAAATGTTGACGATGAAGCAGGCCGGCGCGTTTACGATCGCACAAGATGAAGCGAGTTGCGTCGTATTCGGTATGCCGAAAGAAGCGATCAAAGCGGGCGCCGTCGACAAGGTTCTACCGCTGGATGACATTGCCGGCGCCATCCTTACCCACGTGAGCCGCGGTTGACTCTGGAGTCTCTATGCCGATCACTCAACGGATCACACACAACGCGACCGTGATAGACATCGACGACGTCTTCACGTACCGCAATCGCAAGGATTTCTCCTCTGCGGTGACGCATTTCAGGGAGTCCGGTGGCAGGCATCTCATCGTCAATCTGCACGAGGTGACCTACATGGATAGTGCCGCAGTAGGTCTCCTGGCGTTGACGTCTCAACAGCTCACGGCGGAGAACCGAAGCATCAGCCTTGTGGATCCGCAAGGTACGGTGAAGCAGATTCTGGAGATGGCGAATATCGACCGGATGATCGCAGTATTTCCCAGCGAGGAGGTTGCGGTTGATGCTCAAGCCGCTTGATCGCAAGAAGCAACCCGGTCCGGACTCATTCGAATGAAGGAGGATCCCATGTCGATGCAGACGAAAGAGCGTCCCGTGCCGAACGGTGTCATCCTCGAGATGACAGGCGATCTCACCTACGCCAATCGCGAACAATTCAAGACAGCCGTGGAAACTATCCGGCAAAAAGGCTGTCGGCATTTGATCTTGAACATGGCCGAGGTCCGATTCGTGGACAGCTCCGGCCTCGGGTTATTGGCCCTTGTCTCGCAGAACTTCAAGTTGAGTCAAGCGAAAGTGAGTATGTTGAAGCCGCAAAGCTATGTGCGGGAAATCATGAGCCTGGCGAACATTCAGAAGTTGATTCCTGTCTACGACAACGAGCAAGACGCATTGGCGGGACACCAACGCGCAGCCTAGATCGCTCGTGGAATTGTCGGCCGGCCGGCTGGCTGGCCGTCCATCCCGATGCGCAACGTCTCTCTCATTAGAGTGTCATTCAATGCCGACTCCATTACCCGTGACTATGCTCTGCCATTCAGAAGGTGGGAGAGAGCAAACAGTTCTGGTTGTGGACGACGAGCCTATTGCGCGTGTCGCATTGGCGGCTCGGCTCAAACGGCTCGGCTATCGTGTGATCGAAGCCGGCGATGGGAAGGCCGGACTCGATATGCTTCGACGCGAGCGGCCGGATCTGACCATCTTGGACTGGATGATGCCGGAAATGGACGGCCCGTCCTTCTGCGAGCTGGTTCGTCAAGACTCGGAACTCCTGACGAGCCAGATTCTCATGATGACGAGTCACGATCAGCCCGAGCAAATCGCTGAAGGACTGGCGCGCGGCGCGGATGACTTTCTCAGCAAGGCCGCCAGCAAGTATGAAATTACCGCTCGAGTCCAGGCCGGGATGCGCGCGGCGACGTTGATCAGAAGACTGGAACATGTAACGGAAGAAATCCAGAGAAAACAGGAGGCCATCGAACGGGAACTCCAGTCTGCCGCACGCTATGTCGAATCACTCCTACCTATCGCAGGGACGCTTCTGCACGGTGTTCGCATGGTGCATGCCTATCGACCGTCGCTTGCGCTGGGGGGTGATCTCTTCAATATCGTTCCGTGGAGCGAGGACGTGCTGGGGCTGTATTTGCTTGATGCGTCCGGGCACGGTGTCTCTCCGGCTCTGCGCTCCGCCTCGTTTGCGACCTTTTTGCGGAGGGACAGCCTGCTGCATGCCGTCGGATCGAACGATCCGGGCGTCATCCTGACGGAAGCGAATAAACAGTTCCCTCTGACGGAGGATGGAAACTACTTTACGATCATCTTTGCCAGACTCGATATCCGCTCTCGCACACTGTCCTATGCGACAGCCGGACACAATGGGGCGCTTCTTCATCGCCGGTCGGGTGAAATCTGTCGGATGGCCCGACCAAATTTGCCGCTTGGCTTCGATGGGTCGATGACCTACCTCACAGAAAAGGTCCCTGTTGAGCCGGGTGATCGCCTATACCTATTGAGCGACGGTCTCTATGAAGTGCCGTCGTCGAGCGGTGAACTGTGGGGGCAAGATCGTCTGGAGAAGACGATTCGTTCATTCGGCGATCGCCCTCTGGAAGAGGTCGTCTCGGGGACCATCGAGACTGCGATCGGGTGGCTGGGGCATGAACAATTTCCCGATGATGTGGCGTTGATGGGTGTCGAAATATCCGAATTGAGAGAGATCTTTCATGACTCTTGACCCCGTCTTCAACCTCGACGAGGCTCTCGCCCGCGTGGATCACGATCGAGAAACCTTTCAGATGATGGTCGAATTGTTCGTCGAGCATGGCCCGAAGGATTTAGGCGAAGCTCAGGCCGCGCTGAGCGGCCAGAATGCCCTGGGGTTGGCGCGATCCAGTCACCGCTTGAAGGGCGCGATTCTCCAGTTCTGCGCTCCGGCTGCCCTTCACGCCTGCAAAGACCTGGAAGAATCAGCGAAAGCCGGAAACTTGACGCAAGCCGGAGAGCATTACGACGCGTTGGAGCGGGAACTTCTTCGCCTTCTGGCGGCGCTCCGCCGGGTACTCGACGAGGGAATCGCCGCATGAGCCTGCTCGATGCTCGCAATCAGCTCTTGATCATCGATCCATGTCGAGAAACGCAGGCACGTATCGTCCGACATCTGGAGGGGAGAGGATTTTCGGTCGTCGCCGCGTCTGATCCGGCGACCGCACTGACGACGATCGATCTGGCGGCGCCGGACATTGTCATCACCGACGCGTTTCTTCCGGAGGCAGCCGGTCTCAGATTGGTCAAAGAGATCAGAGCCCGGCATGAGCTCTGCCCTGTCATCGTGATGGCGAAAGATGCGCCGGAACCCATCATTGTCGAAGCGCTTCGCGTCGGGGCCGCCGACTATCTCCACAAACCCATCGTCGAGGAAGAACTTGCCCGCGCGCTGCAGCGTGCCCAGGATCTACTGCCTGGAGACCTCGCGGAGCTGCCCGGACTTTGCCTGTCGGAATATCAACTGACGGTCGATTCCGACCCCACACACATTCCGGGGGTCATCTCCTGGTTGATCAAGACGACAGCCTCGACTTTGCCTCCGATACAACGGCTCCATCTTCGGGGAACCCTTCAGGAGTTGCTCTTCAACGCGATCGAACATGGGAATCTCGAGATCTTTTATCAGGAGAAGCGGGAAGCTCTGATTAACGGCCACTATGAGCAGCTCCTCGCCAACCGCCTCGCCCAATCTCGGCTCCGAGACCGCCGGGTGATCATTCACGTGCTTCACGACAAGAGTGCCAACAACTTGGTGTACCGCATCACCGATGAGGGAAAGGGCTTCAAGTGGCGGAGTCTGCTCACGCGGTCCCAGGACGGTTGTGAGTCCGTAGGTGCGAACGGGCGAGGGATCTTTTTGGCCCGGTCGTTCTTTCCTTGCTTGGCGTACAACGAACGGGGAAATGAGGCGATGATTACGGTGCCGCTGGCAGGATGTTGAAAAAGCCCTCCAGCTTCGTTCTCACGTCGCGTAGAGGCTCAACGTACGAGACAAAGTACGCTTTCGCCTCTTCGCTCGCTGTGGCCTTGCTGGAAGGACTTTTTGAACATCCTGCTATAGGATCCGCAGGTACTCCACGGTGCTCTCGCCTTTACCGGCGTCTCGCCTCAAGATTGCAAGGGAACTCTTGGTCGTTTCGTTGATGGTGATGGTGAGGCGCGCGGAGAAATAGTCCGACCTCACATCGTAGTCGTTCCTCAACGCTCGGCCGATTTCTTGAAAGCTTCCAACTCGGTCGAGCTCCACCTTGGTTTTAAAGGGGCGTCCCTGCACGATCTCGATCGCGACGGTCTGGCTGATGCTCGGGTCGAGCGTCTGGATGACGATGGGATCGGCCGTGTTGAGATTCACCGCCGCGCCACCCTCCAACGGGTACACGGTGACATATGGAGAGATTCGCTCGATAATGTCCGGAGTAAATCCCTTGATGAGCCGGAGATCTCCTAGACCCGGCAGCGGACTGTTGGCGGACCGGTAAGGCGGCCTCAGCGATTGGTAGTACAGGCTCTCCGCGCCGGTCGGTTGGGGCACTTCATCCGGGTCCACCCAATCGATGAGCGCATCGACCAGGTTCGGGTTGACCCTGAGCAGTTCGAATAATCGTTTGACCCGGAGGACTTTCTTTTTTTGCTCTACCTCGCTCCCCGAGTTAGACGCGAGGTCGTTCAGGTTCAATTTCCCCATCTCGTCTTGGATCTGCGCGGTCAGGAATCCGTCTCCGATCGCATAATTCTTGATCGGCATGGCCCAAATATCGGTGGGGCCGTCGTATTTTTGACCGGTCATCTTTTCGCGCACGAGATCCTGCTGCAGCACCGCCCGCGCCGCCTGCACGGCGGCCCGCGTCAGCATGCTGGCCTTATAGTCGTCGCGAAAGGTGGCGGCGGCTCTGTATTCACGGCGAGCTTCCGCGTCGAATTCAAGGATGAGCGCTGTCAGCAGGGTCAGTATCAGCAGCGCCAGTAGAAGCGCGACGCCCCGTTCATCAGCTCTTGGCATAGCTCAAGACCCGAATGGTTGCGTCGATATTGACGGGATTATCGAATTTCGGGCGAATTTGCAGGTGGCGGACGTGAAGGTCGTATAGAGCTTGATCGATGGCGACCAGTAACGCCAGCAACTCCGGAAGTTGAACGCCTTCCAATCGGAGATCGACGGCTGTTTCTTCATACCCTTGCGCCAGCGACTGTACTTGCGGCTGCATGCCGGCAATTCGCTCGCGCACGTGGGCGGTGGTCGCCGCTTCTTCCATAAACGTGAGGAGAGAAAAATGGCTGTCGGCTCCGGGCATACGGCTTTCAACCTTGGTCAAGCGGTCTCGTTTGGCAAGATAGGTTTGGCCAAGCACTGTCAGCTCGGCGAGGTCTTTCTGCTTCCGCACCGCCTGGCGATCGAGGCGATTGATGTTATCCAGCAGGGGATCCACGATCAGCACAAAGAGCAGGCTGAGTCCGAGCACGATTCCGCCGGTCAGCACGATGAGGCGCTCGCGCCGTGACATGTGATGCCATCGTTCCCGGAAGCTCTGTATCATGGTTGCTGCACCGTGACCGTCATGCGAAACACAACTTGATTGGAAGTCGCGCCCACTCGCGTTTCCGTCACCGACACGTCCGTCAGCCGCGGGCTCGATACGAAGGTTTGTTTGATGCGTTCCACCGCGTCAAAAGAAGTGGTCTCCCCTTCCAGGATAATAACCGCGCCATCGACGGTCAGCTCGCGGACTTTGACCATCGTTCCGGGCGGCAGTTGTTTCACGAATGTCGAGAGCGTGAGCAAGGCTTTCCCGTGCGTGGCATCGACAAGGCCGAGCGATTTGTCGAGGACTCCGAGGCGGTATTGTGCTTGATCAAGTTCTTCTCCGGAGGCGGCGCCTGGTCCGAAGAGTTGCTCATATTGGCTGTGCAGGGCGGTTTTCAGCCTGGTCACTCGTTGATCCTGCAGCATGAAGTGAATCGAGAAATCCACGAGCGCCAAGACGGCGATCACCAAGCCGGCAGCCGTCGCCAACCGGCGGTCTCGTTTGGTCATGGCGGAGTCGGGTGAACCCGCTTCCGAAACCCCTTTCAGATCGAGCGCGAGTCCTAGTGGAGACGATTTGAACCGCCAGCGGGGTCGGATGATTTTCGGGTGAATGGCCAAACCGAATGCGATGGAAAATGCTCTCGGAGTATCGGCGCCGAATCCTTGGCGCGGCCCCACCGGATAGAGTCCTAATTGACGAGAGATGTAGCCTCCGATTTCCTGGAGCTTCGACCCTCCTCCGCATACCCAGCAGTGAGTCAAGCGACTACGGTCGTTTCCTTGATAGCCCTGTAATGTGATCCGAAGCTCTCTCAGGATTGGCTCCAACATGCCGTGTATCTGATCCACGGCCATCGTACGCTTGTGACGTTCAGCGTCGGCGAAGCTGCAGGCGTGCCGGATAGCCAGGGCGTGCGTCACATGGTTACCGCCCCAGAGAATCGTCCGGAGCATGACGGGACGTCCCCCCTGTACCAGACAGAGGGTGGTTTTCGAAGCTCCGACGTCGATGATGGCCAAATCTTGCGGGACGGCGGCTCCTTCTTCCTGCAGAAATTGCGTGACGGAAAAGAGCGCCATGGCATCGACATTGATTGCCGACGGTTCCACATCGGCTTGGGCCAAAAACTTGAGATGCTCGTCGACCTTGTCTCTTGGCGCTGCCGTAACCAGAACCTCTGAGCCCTTGGACTCGCGGGATGCTCCTTCAACCAGCTGTCCAGGCGGTAAGACCAGGCTTCCGACCGCGAGATCTTCGAGCGGCATGGGCACAAGATTCTCGACTTCGAAGGGCACGACTTGGGCCAGCTTGGCTGAATCCTTGAAGGGAAACGAGAGCGTTCTGACGAAGAGGTCCTGGCAGGGAATCGCGGTGACCAATCGGTCTGTGGCATAGAGTCCATTCTTCCAGAGGAATCCCCGCAGCGACTGCACGCGTCGAGCCGGTTCAAGATCTTCCGGACGGGAAAACGGCATGGGGTGTTGAAAGTAGTCGACGGTTTCGCGTCCGCTCAGACGGCGGCGGAAACGGACGGCTTTCAATCCCGTTTGCCCGATATCCAGCCCCACACATTCGTTCACGATTGACATAACGGTCTCGATGAATATTCCTACAAAGATCCTACTTTACAATGCAATCCTCGCCTGTGCCAAGGTTCCGACGATCTTCACGGTCATGGGGGTTCCAGGAGGTGGTGAGGGGAGGCCGAGCGTCCCGGCTTTCGCCACAAAGCCGGGGCCTGGGATCACCGTCACCGTGAGGTGCAATTGGCTGTTCGGCATCGGCTGCTGAATGGTGATGTTCCCTTCGCCCGAGAACGAGCCGTCGATTCCCTCGCCCTTCAACTGGGTGACCTCGCAGACGAGGTCACGGCACGCTAGCCCTGCCGAGACTTTGCTGAATGTCAGCGACAAGGTTCGTCCGTTGCCGAGTGGAATCTGGTCGATGACGAGGTCCGTTGCCTCGGCCGTCCATGTCCCTTCACCCTTCATCGTGGTTGCGGCTCCCAAGCCGGAGTCGACCCGATGAGAGAAATCTCCGTTCAGCGTGCCATGAGTGACGTAGCGGCGGACGACTTTGGAGAGATCCACCTGCTGAAACCGTCCCTTTGCCGTGACGGGGCCGGAGAACGAAAACGAGGAGGCCGTGAGCGTACCCTTGGCAAGACTTGTATGCGATGAGTTTTCATCCAACTGCACGACTAGGTCGAGTCCGAGGCCGCCGCTCAAGGCCTTCATGATTCCGAGCTTGGCTTGCAGAACGGCCATCTGGAAGGGGACCAGGTTCTGTTTCGATAGGGTGACGTTTCTCCATTCCAGACTCAGCGGCAATCCCAGGGTCCAATCGGCCACTCGGACATCCATACCGGTGGCTCGCTTGAGCTCCGCAACCAACCTTGCCTGGAGCATTCCATACGGGAAGGTGACCATTATACACAGAGCCAGGATACAGATTCCGCCTACGGCCCACGCCAGGATTTCTCTCCATGCTTCAGTCCATTTGAAGGTCATGATGTTCCGATCGCCACCCATTCCCGCACCGTCCAAGGCTCGGTATCGGGATCCTGAAACGTCACTTCAAGCAGCACGGCCTTGGGCATTTTGCTGGCCGTCGGCCATTCATCGAGCCAGAGCCGGTTCTGGTCGTCATAGTACCGGACGTTGAAGGCTTGCACACGATCCGCCAACTCCATCTGATCCAGCGATTCGTTGGTGTCGGTCAATGTGTAGATGTTTTTGCGCACGAAGCGAATCAACCGATCACGTTCACGTGTGTACACCACTCGAACGGTTTCGCTCTCCTTGCTCGTCACGGTTGTGGGATCGGTCTCCTTGGCGTTTGAGGTGCTCAATTCCTGACTCATTGCGAGGAACGCGAGTGTATCGGCCGGATACCCTTCCCATGTCCCGTTCGTCCCGACCCACGGGAACGCGAGATTACGTTTGCTGAGTGAGATCTCTTCTGCCATAAGGCGTAACAGCCTTCTCACGGTTTCTTCCCTCGCCGCATGATCCCGCCCAGCATCGATGACCCTAGTTGACGTAAAGAGCGACCCAAAGACCATGGCGCCGATAACGCCCAGCAGCGCGACGGCGACCAAGACCTCGACAAGTGTGAAACCCATTTGGTCTCTAGAAGGTGAGACGGCCGGCAAAGACATAGGTACTCACCTCCACACTTTCTTCAATCTCGCCACGCGGCCAAAACACCTTGATGCGAATCTCTCGAATCAACTCCAGCGGGGTGGGCGCGATGGTACGCTTCCATTTGTAACCGACGGCCCTGGGGACCGCTTGGGTGGTGGTCTGGGCTCCAAGCGGGAGGTTCGGAAAATCCCCGATCGTCTCTCCTATGGAATATTGTCCCGAAAGTTCAGTTTCCAGTAACTTCTCTTGTGCCAAGAGCGTTGCGGAAGTCAGCTCGGTCGCTCGAGCCTGAAGATCCAAGTCGAAATTTCTGAGGCCGAGGAGAATCGGAAGTGCGATCGCCAATAAGGCGATGGCCAGCAGCACTTCGAGCAACGTGAATCCGCTTTCATCGAAGTTGGGTTGGTGTACATTCCGTCCCATTGCGACGCTTCACTGAGTGGGAAATATTCCCCTCGGCGCCCCTCCGACACCGGCTTGCGCACTGGCTTTCAATAGAATTTTTACGCGGTCGGGGATGATCCGGTTCGGTGGAGGATCGAGTCGCTCGTCGCTGACCCGAATTCCCCCGGTCAAAGAATCGACTGCCAACGCCAAGAGATTGCTCTTGCCGTCCATCAGATACATGGTGACCGGTTCAATACGCCCGCTGGTAAAAAACGTCACCGCGACTCTTCCGGAGAAGCGCTTGTCTTGTCCGATAGAGATCTCCGTAAAGCGGATCGATTCAGGGAGCGTACGAGGTGTCTTCCACCCCGGATCAAGCGGGAGGCGTTCTTCCTTTCCCTCCACGGTCATCATCCAGTATTGTCCCTGATCCAGATCGAAGTAGAGCTTGATGGGCGTCTGACTCGTAATGGCCAAACCTTGTAAGGTTCGTAGGACCCCGACCAGTTTTCTTCCAGTGGAACGTAAATCTTCGTCGAGACTGATCCGTGGGAGAACGATGACGACGATTCCAGCCAGGAGAAACAGGGCGATCAGCATTTCAAGGAGAGTGAAACCGTCGGAAGAACGTAATGGGCGACGCGTAAGGCATGAGGCGCAACTGAGCCCTCGAACCTGCCGCCTTCGATCCGATGGTGCCTCGCGCCGGAGCATTGAGCCTATTCTTTGTCTAAGTTCCAATTGGTGATGTCGGCGTTCACACCTTCACCGCCGACTTCGCCGTCCGTTCCCAGGGAGGTGACTTCGTAGTCGATCTTTTGGTCTCCCCGTTGGACCGGGCTGAGATACTTGTATGGATTGCCCCACGGATCTTCCGGGAGTTTCGGCATGTATCCTCCGATCTTCCACTTCTTGGGCACGACCCCGACCGACGGTTTTTCGATCAGCGCCTTGAGGCCCTGTTCGGTCGTGGGGTAAACGCCGTTATCCAACTTGTAGAGCTGGAGCGCACCCTCGATATTTCGAATCTGCACCTTTGCCGCGGTGCGCTTGGCGTCATCCGTTCTGCCCATAATGCGTGGAACGACCAAGGCGGCAAGAATGGCCAGGATAGCCACGACAACCATGATTTCAATGAACGTAAAACCGGCGGAGTTTCTTGAAGTCCGCCGGGCCAGGTAGACGAGCACGTGCAGAAGTCGGTTTCTTTCTCCGACAGGTGTGGTGCCCCGGCTCTGCTTTTCCGAATCAGTCATCGTCAGTCCCCCTTTGTCTCGTTCCAGCTCTCCCTCTACCATATTGCAGATCGCCCGCCTTAATGGATCATCTGGCCCATCTCAAAGATGGGTAATAGAATCGCGACGACAATAAAAAACACTATGACGCCCATGACCAGAATCATGATCGGTTCCATCAGCGAGGTCAACCGCGTGATGACTCGCTCGACTTCGCCGTCGTAGATTTGACTGACACGACGTAACATTTCTTCCATCTCACCGCTTTTCTCACCGACGGCGATCATGTGGGTGACGAGGGCGGGAAATTCTCCACTTCGCTTCAAGGGGTCCGCAATGGTCTCACCCTCGCGGATATTCTGCCGGGCCCCTTCCACTGTTGCTTCAAGTACCCGATTGTTCATGACTCGTTTAGAGACATCCAGCGCGTCGAGCAATTGAACTCCGCTCGCCAACATCGTCGCCAGTGTACTCGTGAGCCTGGAAATAGATACCATACGCGCGACATCTCCGACTAAGGGGAGTCTCAGTATCATACGGTCTGCGACCATGCGACCTGTTGCAGTCCGGATAAATCGCCGGGTCATATACAGGCTTGCACCTACAAGGGTCATCAGCACCATCCAATAGTCTGCGAGGAATCCGCTCGCCGACATCAGGGCGACCGTCGGCCAGGGAAGCGCCTGTTTCATGCTGACAAAGACCGCCGTGATCTTCGGGACGACAAAGGTCACCAAGAAAAACAGAACCGACATTCCGACGATGAGCATGAGCACAGGATAGAGGATGGCGTTGGTGACTTTATTCTTTAAGGCCAGTTGTTTCTCCAAAAACTCCGCAAGCCTGAATAAAATCTGATCGAGCGCGCCGCTGGCCTCGCCGGCTCGTACCATGTGGACATAGATGGCGGAAAAATCCTTGTCATACGATTCAAGGACCGCACTCAAGGCTTTTCCTCCTCGAATTTGCTCGCGGATATCGGCGAGGAGTGCTTTGATTGATTTCTTCTCCGCTTGATCCACGAGCACGCCGAGGGCATCAACGAGTGGGAGCCCGGCTACTAAGAGCGTTGCAAACTGCCTGGTCAGCAGGGACAGGTCGTTGGCTGTCAGGACTGACGACCGTCCGATCGTGCGCCCGGTGGTGGCACGGGCTTTTCCCGGTGACCGATCCGTTGACTGGCTCTGCTCGACGACGTCGGTCGGATAGACGCCTTCTTTTCTCAGCTTCAGCCGCGCGACCTTGACGTTCTCCGCATCGATGATCCCGGCTGCGGTCCCGCCATCGTTGCGGTACCCGTGGTATTGATAGACAGGCATGGTCAGCAGGCTCCGGAGGCGTGACACGCGGCCGAAGGCTGTCCGACAGTCCAATCTGAATATGGCGGAGGGAGGCGGTCGGAGAATCGGTGCGGCATTTAGTCGACTTCAATCTCTTGTTGAGTGATCCTCATGAATTCCTCCATCGTGGTGTGACCTTGGATGACACGTTCAGCGCCTTCTTGCTTGAGCGTCACGACGCCTTTGGCGATCGCCGCGTGCTTGATGGCCGTCGAGTCGGCCTTGCTTCCGATGAGGCGCCTGATTTCGTCGTCGAGCACCATGAGCTCGAAGATGCCGGTGCGCCCACGATAGCCGGTCTGAGAACAGGCGGCGCATCCGACTCCTCGATAGAGGGTTATGTTTGAACCAGGTGCAATGTCGAGCCGGCTCAATTCTTCCTCGCTCGGTGTATAGGGGTGTTTGCAGTCCGGGCAAATCTTTCTGAGCAGTCGTTGAGCCAGGACGGCGACGACCGATGACGCGACGAGAAAAGGCTCGATCCCCATATCGATCAGCCGAGTGGCGGCGCTCGCGGCGTCGTTTGTATGCAGAGTAGAGAACACGAGATGTCCGGTCAGCGATGCATGGATGGCGATCTCCGCCGTTTCGCGGTCGCGAATTTCGCCGATCATGATGACATCAGGATCTTGCCGGAGGATGGACCGCAGTCCGGCCGCGAACGATAAATTGATCTTTGGGTTCACCTGCATTTGCCCGACGCCGAGCAACTGGTACTCCACCGGATCTTCGACCGTGATGATGTTCTTGTCCGGGGCATTGATGTGGCTCAGGGCGGCATACAGGGTGGTAGTCTTTCCGCTCCCCGTGGGGCCGGTGACGAGAATGATCCCGTGAGCGAGTTGGATCAGCTGATGGATTATCGCGAGGCGTTCCTTCGAGAAGCCCATCTCCGAGAGGTTCAAGAGGCGGTTTTCCTTCTCCAACAATCGCAAAACAACCCGCTCGCCGTGTGAGGTGGGCAGCACGGAGACCCGGAGGTCGATGTCCTTCCCGGCGGTGCGAATGGCAAAGCGACCGTCCTGTGGCAAACGCTTTTCGGCGATGTTGAGGCCGGCCATGATTTTCAGGCGCGCGATAATGCTGGCTTGCAAATGCTTGGGTGGTGTGAGAACCGGATACAGCACACCGTCGATGCGATACCTGACCACCAGCCCGCGCTCGAACGATTCGAAATGGATGTCGCTCGCCCGCTGCCGAACGGCCTGAAACAACACCGAGTTGACCAACCGGATGATCGGGGCCTCATCGGTCGAATCCAGCAAGTCTTGCGGCTCATCAAGCTCGTGCGCCAGCTGGTCGAGGCTCTTGCTTGCGGCGATATCTTCCATCACTTGCTCGGCGCCGGCCGGGTTGGCGATCTCGTCGTAGGCCCGGTTTAAACAGGCAAGGAGGACGACGCTCGTCGTCAAGACCGGCTTAATTGGTTTGCCCAACAGCAGTCGAAGGTCATCCAGTGCAACGGTTTCCAGAGGGTCAGTCGAGGCGGTCAAGATGGCCCCATCCTCAGATCGGAGCGGCAAGACACGGTATCGCCGGCAAAAGGCGATCGGGACTCTTTTGATCAGTTCATGGTCGACAGAAGTGGTATCCAGGTGAGGCATCCAGGCCATCTCAAATTGCTGCGCGAGCGCTTCCAAGAGCTGTTCTTCCCGCAGTGAGCGTAGATGCAGCAAGGCTTCTCCCAATCGGCCACCCTTGTCTTGTTGATAGGCCAATGCCTCCTCGAGTTTCGACTCCAATAAGTTGAACTTCTCTTCGAGAATGCGTCCCAGCCGTGGTCGGCCGGAGCCTGGATTGGGTTGATCGTGGTGCAGTGTTTCAGACAATTTCGCCTGGCCTTTCCCTCAATTGGTAAAGATACTCTCCCTTCCAACGGCCTGGCAAGGACACCGTGCATTCTTAACGGAAAGTTAAGCACTGTTTTGTGGGTTTTCGATCACTGAGAATGCGGGCTGAAAGTGGCGGTAGCTCAGAACCGTTAGGAGCGAGGGTGAAGGAGAATACACACACGAAGCAGGAACGATGGTCTCAGCGAAGCTCGTATGTGATCGTCGAGCGTTGATTATTTCGAACCACGTCGAGCTTGACGATCTGCTCATTCTTGAGTTGCTGCAGTAAGTTCAGCATGGTACTGGGATCACGGATATCGACGCCATTGACCCGTTGCAGCACATCCCCCGCCTGAACCCCGATTTTTTCATAGAAGCTGGCCGGAGCGACGTAGTCCAGACGAAATCCGTTTATGGTCCCGTTCACCATGAATGGGGCGGCTCTGGCCTGCGACAAGAGTTTCGGCAGATCATTCATGGCTTGTTCCACTTCACGGCGGTCGACGATTTTTCGCATAGGAGTGCCTGGTGTCGGGGCGGCAGTAGGAACCGTGCCGGAAGAACCCGCCGGTGCGATCGGGTTGTCGGATACTGCCAGTTCCAACAACTCCTCGACGTTCCCTTGACGGACCAGGAGTCCGTTTCGCCGAATCTCGCTCACTTCTCCCAGATCGAGAATTGAATCATGGAGACGATATAACGATTGTTGTTTGGACGACAGCTCCTCAACGATCGCAAAGATGCCGCGCTGATCGCCAAACACGATGCCGATCAACCGGATCCTGGCTGCCAAACCGAGGGACGCCCGAACCGGAGTCCCGGAGGGCCCGCGTCTATCAGAATTCGTCGCATTCGTTTGTCCGTTCTGAGGTGTTGGAGGGAGTAGGAACAGCCCGCTGGCCTGCACATCGTCCACCGCCTGTGTCGGTGAATAGGATGCCAGCAACGGAGAGCCTGGAAATCCACCGCTGCCGGAGCCAGAAGGATGCTCGGGGATCACATATAGAGCCTCGGCAACGAAGGCATTGATAGAGTGCGCGATGAGCAGACCGCACACAACCATACACAGGAACATTCCAACGCGACGCGTATGTTGCGGAGGTAACGCAGCCAAGGTATTGCCTCTCCCCTTGTTGTCTTGCATCGTACCTGGTCAGTATCGATGGTCGCAAGAATCTTTTAATACCCGTGCTTTCGCATGAAGAGTAGACAAATAGCTGGAAGCACGCAATAATCCCTCCCTCATCAAGGCTTAAGGGGGACTTCACACGTGAAGAAAGCACTGATCACGGGGATTACGGGCCAAGATGGATCCTATCTGTCGGAGTTTCTACTCGCCAGAGACTACGAAGTGTATGGGATCATCCGCCGCTCCAGCTCCTTCAACACGGGCCGGATCGATCCGATTTATGAAGATCCGCATGTGCCTCACAGGCGCCTCCACTTGATTTACGGAGATCTGAACGACGCCAGTTCGCTGAATCGGATCTTGCGCACCGTCCAACCCGATGAAATTTATAATCTCGGAGCTCAGAGTCATGTCCGTGTCAGCTTCGATATTCCTGAATACACCGGAGAGATCACGGGACTCGGCACCATTCGGCTTCTCGAGGCCATCCGCGAATCAGGGCTCAAGTCAAAATTTTATCAAGCGTCGTCCAGCGAAATGTTCGGCAAGGTGCTGGAGGTGCCGCAGAAGGAAACGACTCCCTTCTATCCCAGGAGCCCGTATGGGGCGGCAAAGGTCTATTCTTATTGGATTACGGTGAACTATCGGGAGGCGTACGATCTGTTCGCATGCAATGGAATTCTGTTCAATCATGAATCGCCGCGACGAGGTGAGACCTTCGTCACCAGGAAAATCACCAAAGCGGCAGCGCGCATCAAGCTTGGGACTCAACACGAGCTGTTCCTGGGAAACCTCGATGCGAAGCGCGACTGGGGATTCGCCGGCGACTATGTGGAAGCGATGTGGATGATGTTACAAGCTCCGCAGCCTGATGACTATGTGATTGCAACGGGTGAAACCCATACGGTCAAGGAGATGCTGGAGTTGGCATTCGACCGGCTGCAATTGGACTGGAAAAAGCATGTCAAGATCGACGCAAAGTATTACCGACCGACCGAAGTCGACCTGCTCATCGGGGACGCCACCAAGGCGAAAAAACAACTCGGTTGGCAGCCCAAGGTACGGTTCGAAGAGTTAATCGCCATGATGGTCGATGCGGATTTAGCTGCGGAGAAGGAAAGGTTGGATGGGACGAGAAAGCGAACCTAGAGGGGGTGTGTTCTGACGACCAAGACTTCATTTTGGGAAGATCAGTGTGTCGTGGTGACGGGTGGCGCCGGGTTTCTTGGCTCATTCGTCGTCGAGCAGCTGCGGGCGAAAGGCTGTCGGCTAGTCGTTGTTCCACGCAGCAAGGACTACGATCTGGTGCAAATGGATGCCGTACGGCAATTGTATGACGACGCGAAGCCCGACATGGTGATCCATTTGGCGGCTCGTGTGGGTGGAATCGGCGCAAACCAAGCCAATCCAGGACGGTTCTTCTACGACAACTTGATGATGGGGACGCAGCTGATCGAGGTAGGCCGTCAACTGGGGCTCAAGAAGTTTGTCGCACTCGGGACGATTTGTGCCTATCCCAAATTCGCTCCGATCCCATTCAGGGAGGATGATATCTGGACTGGGTATCCCGAGGAAACCAATGCCCCATACGGGCTGGCAAAAAAGATGATGTTGGTCCAGTCTCAGGCCTATCGTCAACAATATGGGTTTAATTCGATCGTGCTGTTTCCCGTCAATCTGTATGGACCGCGTGACAACTTTGATTTGGAAACCTCTCACGTCATTCCGGCGCTCATACGGAAATGTATGACGGCGAAAGAGGCAGGGCACGCGTCGATTACCCTCTGGGGAGATGGGTCGCCCACGCGAGAGTTTTTGTATGTTGAGGATGCGGCCGAGGGGATCCTTCTTGCAGCGGAACAGTATCAGGGGAATCTGCCCATCAATTTGGGAACCGGAGAAGAGGTTGCCATTCGTGATCTGGCTAGGATGATTGCCGCCGAGGCGGGATTCTCCGGTCAGATTCAGTGGGATACTGCCAAACCGAACGGCCAGCCGAGGCGGTGTCTTGACGTGAGCCGGGCCAAACAGCTCTTCGGGTTTCAAGCGCGACATAGCTTGCGCGAAGGGTTAAAGAAAACCGTCCAATGGTTTCGAACTAACCGTGAGTCGATACGCGAAGTCCACTTCTAGCCACGATCAGCCGGATCTTCTTGATCTCCGATGGGGACACCTCTGTGCAGTCACCTCCGCTCTCATTGGACAATCCGAAGTCCCAACTCCATAATCCAATAAGTGCTCATACGATTTAAACCAACTAGGCTACAATCGGCGTACACTGTGGAGTGGTATCCACCGTTAAACGCGAGGTGTTGAGTGAAGCGCATCGATATCATCGCTGGGGCACGGCCCAATTTTATGAAGATCGCGCCAATCATAGAGGCGCTGAAGCTCGCTGAGCGCCGCGGCGGCCATCTCCGATACCGCTTGATTCACACGGGCCAGCACTATGATCGCGCCATGTCCGGAAGTTTCTTTGAAGAGCTCGGGATTCCCGATCCGGATATTAATCTCGAAGTGGGGTCGGGGACGCAGGCCGAGCAAACTGCCGGAATCATGGTCGGATATGAAAAGGTTCTCCTCAAGGAAAAGAGCGACCTCTGTCTGGTCGTCGGTGATGTGACGTCTACCATGGCCTGCTCGATTGCAGCGCGAAAACTTGGCGTTCCGGTGGCCCATGTGGAAGGCGGGATTCGGTCCGGCGATTGGACGATGCCTGAAGAAATCAACCGGGTAGTGACCGACTCCATCACCAATTGGTTTTTTACGACGAGTGAAACGGCTAATGAAAACCTCAGGCGCGCCGGCGTGACCAACGATCGAATAGTTTTTGTCGGCAATACCATGATTGATACGCTGCTCAAACACTTGCCGCGGTTGCGACCTCCCAAGTGTTGGCAGTTGCTCCACCTCGAACCCGGACAGTATTTTGTCATCACGCTACATCGGCCGGCCAATGTCGATGGAGAGCACCAGTTGGTATCTCTCCTCCGCGCCATTGCCGAAGGCACGAGAGGAATGCCCGTAGTTTTTCCGGTCCATCCTCGAACTGCCAAGAGTCTCCGGGAACTCGACGACAAGATACCGCAACTTCACTATGTCGATCCGCTCGGCTACCTGGAATTCAATTATTTGGTGAAGCATGCCAAAGGTGTCATTACCGATTCCGGCGGTATCACCGAAGAGACGACAGTGCTAGGAGTGCCCTGTCTAACTCTGCGAGATAACACCGAGCGGCCTGAAACCATCGCGATTGGGACAAACGAACTGATCGGGACCAATCCAAGCAAACTTGCCCCGGCCCTGGCTCGATTGATGGCCGGACAGTGGAAGAAAGGGGCGATTCCACCGAAATGGGACGGTAAGACGGCCGAGCGGATCGTCGAGTGTTTGGAGCGAGTATTGCGTGATGGGTGAGATATAGTTCGTTTTCTGCAGAGCTGCCATTGGTCAGTCAGGTCGGATCTGTCCTACCTTTGTTGATCCTGGGCTACGGTCAGGATCCTTTCCCCAATCTACGGATCATCACGCGATTTGGGGTCTTACGCGTGGACCAAGCTTACTGTCATTTAACAGTTTTAGTTTGTCACATGCAGCTATAGCTCATATCCTCACAGGAGTCTTTTGTAATGAACTCGGGGTGAACGCAGGTGAGATATCTGTTGGTTCCATGGAGAGATTATTCGTCATTCATTGGGATGTTGACGATGATATTAATCGAAAATCCTATCGCATAGCGTTGCGAGATGCCTCCCATAGATATGACGATACGAAGATGCGCCGAGTGCTTCGTGATCGATTCCTAAGTCACCACATTAAACGCCGTGGAGTAAAAAGGCAGACTTGATTCTACGGCGCGGTTACCTTATTCAGCGGGGAGGGGGCTGAAAGTGCGGCAAAGATTGAGTTCATTTATGTCAAGGAAAAGGCTAGAACACCTACAGATTATCGTTGCGTTAACGATGCTTCTGAATGATTGGCCAGCACAGTCAGAACCTTCGGGTTTCCCTGCCAATACGATAGATATAGCTGCCTATTCGGGTGCTATCGGTGATGGGATTAGGGACGATACGTCTCGAGTTCAAAAGGCATTGACGGTTTGTTCGACCCAAGGTTTGACCTGTGTAATTTCTGCGAACAAAAGTTTTCTCATAACGAAAGAACTCTATTTGTGGGGTGCAGGCAACCTAGTTGGCGTTGATTCAACAAGTAGCTTGCATCTGAACACCGGGTCAGTGCCGTATATTCTGAATCTGGGGATAGGCGGAGTACAGCAGTTAAAACAAAAATGGTCTGGTAGGATTCAGCATGTAACTTTTAAGGGTGTAGGACCAGGCACCGGGCGGATCATTTTCTTGTGGCGTTCGGACGGAGGTGCGATATCAAACAACATCTTCAATATCGGTGCACATGGATATGGTCCAACATCATCAGGTAATAACAACAACATTGTTAGAAATGGCAATGCAAACTGCATCCGTAAAAACATCAAGATTACCGATAATATTGTAACGGCTGAGGGAACGGATCTGATTGGAAGTGAAGGCATTGGCCTCAATCAGTGGAATGGCGCAGAGATCGCTCGTAACAAGATTAGTGGTGTCGGCGATGACATGATTGGCATTCATTTCTCAAGCAATGTGAATATCCATGACAACGACCTTTCTGGAGTTGACGGGCGACTCTTCGTGGCTAATTCACATCATGTCACTATCACGAACAATAAAATTGCCCGTGAGGCTTCTAAGCTGACGGGGTTATGGTATCCAGGAATTGCACTCTTATATATCGGACATGAGGCGGACGTAACTAATAATGAAAGCGCTCCAACCAATATTACTGCTCAGGGAAACACACTTACATATAATGATGGGGCAGTTGATCGTGGTGCGGCGATCTATGTGTATGGGCCGCGGAATGTCACAATCACGAACAACAAAGTCATTAATAATTCTTCCACTAGTACTGCCGTTGGTATCCATCTTTTGCCATTCCCGTTTTCGAAGGGAGCGGTTTGGACTGATCCTGATGGGCTTGACCCACCGACAGTGAGTCGCGTTCACAATGTGACGATTTCCAATAATAATTTGCAAGGAGGCAGCCATCCGTTGTCTTTGATCGAAACGGGACAGCACTGTGCTCTTTATGTTGGTTTGGTAAGTATTACGGATAATGTGGCTAGAGAGTATTCGTTTATTTGTGGGCCAGCAACGAGCGGCAATCTAAGAAACTAAGCCTCTGGGCTACTCTTAGAACCTATCTCAAATTGAAAAGGCCGCTTCTGGGATAACGTGCTTACTGGCCAATCCTCTGGGCCAATCTCTCAGTTCCCAAAGAAGCGATGTTTCCAAGATACCGCACGTATGAACAGTTCATGGCTATCCTGAGCCGCAATCTGGGATAAGTTGTAATCAGAGGCGAGTAACATTCAGTGCTTATGTCGTGGTGAATAATATTCCACATAATCATTCTGAAATCGCCCTGAGGTGAGCGGAACAATAGGAAGCTGTCTAATCATGTTAGGGTTGTCGGTGGGAATTGTGTTTAGGCGACTATGAAATATGAACGCGCTCAGTCGTTCTGCGAGCAAGTGACAGAGTTAGGCAATCAAGTTGTGAGTCGGCTGCCATAGTTATTCACGAAATGAAGCACGAGCAATTCGTCAGCGGTAAGAGATTCGGTTTTGCTCAAACATTTAACGTGATAGCTCTTGTAAGCGCACTCGTAGGCATTTTAGCTTCAGATAGATCTTCTGAAGATCAAACTATTCTTTCGGTGGCAGTAACTGCGTTTGCTTCAGTAACACTGATCGGACAGTTTCTTCTGCGATATAACAGTGTGGCGTCCATAATTTTTACAGTACTAAGTATGTATATTTGGATTGCCTATCCGCTTAAAGTTATTCTGCTGATTCACGATCCTATGTCTTCATGGGTCTCACACCAACTGTTCGAAGCAAACATTGTGCGGAGGGAGATCTCTGATGCATTTTATACTGTTATTCCAGGGATCATTGCACTCTTTCTCGGTTTCCTGATCGGAGGCAAGCATATCTCCTATGACAGTGAAGAGAAGATTGTTCTCCGACACAGCTATTTTTTAGCAATAATCGTAGGCTTGATGCTGTTGAAGGTTTTAGTGCAAACAGTTTTTGATATTGGGTTGCCGGGTACAAAACCTCAACTTGTTGCTGTTCCCTTTCTTGCCGGCTTGTTGGACATGCTCACTCGCCCAGTGTTATTCGCTCTAGTAAATCTATACTTTTACTGCGTGTTGCGGATGAATGAACGCAAGGGCCTATTACTCGGATTTTGTCTGTTGCTACTCAATATTGCATTAGCTGTTCGGGTGGGATGGAAGGGCGAGCTTGTGATTCAGGGGTTAGTCATCGCGTTCTATTTGGTTGATGTGTACCGGTACATGGCGCCACAGCGGCGTCGCTTCGTTGCGATAGCAGCTATCGCGGTTATGGTCGCGACGATTAATCTCTATACCTTAGTTAGTGAGTATCGCAACTATATCGTAAGTGGTCGAACGATGTCCGAAGCTATTGAGAAGGCCGAGGACAGGGAAAAGAAGAACGTGTCTTCCATGTCTCTATATCCGATATACAATCGAATCAATGGAATTGATGCGTACTATGCTGCAATAAAACTAGGGAGAGGGAAGGATTTTCAACTGGATAGCTTGCTCAGCGATAACGTGATGGACCTAATAAAGGAGAAGTTGTATGGCTACGACAAGGATAAAGCCGTGACGGCTTTCGGGACAACGCAGTTTTCCGTTCTGTATTTAGTTGGAGGGATTCCATTTCTGGTAATCGGTTGCTTCGTGATGGGATGGACATTTAGATCGCTGGCGATGTGCATAAAGAACAGGATGTTTACATCGCAGGCTACCTTTTATGCGTATTTACCATTTTTGTGTATTCTGTGGGTTAAGGTGTTAAGCGCCGGAGGGATGCTGTCATTATACCTTAAAGAGCTTATCCTCGTCGTTGTATGTTTCTGGTGTGTTGAGCGTGTCTGCTATAGAAAAGTGAAACTTTGTGCAAGTAATGATCAGGATACTGCTCGTGCATATGCTTGCCATCAAGTAGCCGGGTAGAGTGGATATGGGGTTGTGAGGTGGGTACTTTCTCGTCATGAACATCCACCAGTAACAAAGCTCAATCATTTCTCTAAATTCAGAATTGCGCGTGAGCGATTATGAATATCTTGTTCATAGCTAATGAGATACCCTTCCCGCCAGATAATGGGGTAAGAATACCCCTGTATAATGCCATGCGCTTAATGCGTCAGGCTAGACATACGATTGCACTCGCCGTGCTCACTGCTGAAACTGTTGAGGTTGAAGAGCGATTGAATAATATTACAACTAAACTCTGCAACGGCGGCAGCCTTTTGGAAAGAATTCCAGGGCGGCATCCTCTTGCACTACAACTTACCGCCCTTCTTAAGCAAAGATTACTGTATGTGGAAAGATATAGTTCTGATGTTTTTAGAAAACGGCTGGCCGGTTTAATCGGTGAGTTTCACCCAGACGTGATCCATTTTGATCTCATCCCCATGGCTCAGTACTGGAATGTGACTCCAGCTGGAGTCGGCGCAGTGGCCTCAATAAATGACAGCTATGCACTTACCCTGGAGAATGCGTTGCGCGCTGGTTACTTCAGAGGCTTCGAGTATATTTACAAGCAGGGGCAGTATTACCATACGCGAATTTATGAGAAAACTGTCTATTCGAAGTTTCATGAGGTCCATGTTATGAGTGAAATAGACAAAGGATATCTGCTTGAACTGAACCCTAATTTGAGGGTGTCGGTGATTCCCAATGGGGCGGACGACTCGTTGTTTGATTTGCCGGTCTCTACACGCTCCAGGTCAGATATTATCTTTGTTGCAACCTTAGAAGGTGCTCATTTAAAGGGTCTGCAAAGGTTTCTCAGTCGATCTTGGCCGATTGTAAGGAAACATGATCCGTCCATCAGGCTCTATGTAGTGGGGAAAATCGGACCGGATGCAAGAAAACTAAAGGAAGAATACAACACATTTCCAGAGGTGAGGTTTACAGGGTATGTTCCGAGCTTGTGCGATGTATATGGTAGGTGTGGAATTGCGATTGCCCCCATCGATCAAAACTGTGGAATAGTGAACAAGGTCATAGAGGCTATGGCAGCGGGTTTGGCTGTGGTGGGTTTTGAGAACACCTTCGCAGGTATCCCTCAAGGTAAAGCCGGTGTGCATTTTGTTCGGGCCATGGATTACGAAAGTATGGGACATGAAATCGTGAAATTGTTAAGCGATCAAACTTGGTGCCAGGCGATAAAGATGGCGGCACAGGAACTGGCGCAATCATATTATTCATGGTCCAGCCGGGAAGATTTATATGGTCAAATGTATGCCAGAGCTGCGGAAGCTGCCCGACTTCTCCTGGAACGTAGGAAAAGAAAATGTGCTGCACCTCTAGAAGCAAGCTGACGTTACGATGTCCCCCCGTCTTGAGTAGCAGCCACGTTTAGAGTCCGGGCACTCCTGTCGCCGATTTGCTGGCCAATTGCCGCGCATAGGCGGCTGGCGTCAGTCCACCCAACGCTTTTTTCGGCCGC